>Ga0334722_10005827_pt1 | contig 12335 bp, 12 predicted proteins | sample C3_bottom_MG_FD_207210 | JGI IMG/M metagenome (GOLD analysis project Ga0334722, IMG submission 207210) | Sediment microbial communities from Yellowstone Lake, YNP, Wyoming, USA - C3_bottom | ecosystem: Environmental > Aquatic > Freshwater > Lake > Sediment | place: USA: Wyoming | collected...
CATGCCATGCTCCTTTGCTTTCGACTTTGTGGCCCGCTCAGTCGCTTGTCGATCTGGAGCGTGTGGTTGGTAAATTCCAACTAGTTATTGATGGGACGGAAAAAGCATATAATATTATATGCCGGTATATACAGGTATATGCTTGCATCTAATATTAGATGCTTCAAAAGTATATAATATTATATGCTTTTGATCTTTCACTCACTCGGAAAAGCATCTAATACTGATGGTCTCGTAAGAAGTCACGCAGCATAAATCGCCGCGAAGTGCATATTCGGCCATTGAAGGCTGCCCCAACATCTGATGGCAGCTATAACGCGCTGCAATCGCTCTTTGACAGCACAATATAACAAGGAAAAGGTGCCTAACGGAGCCGGTTTCCCTTCGGTTTCCCGGTTTAGATACGCTGCCGCCCGGATGATGTTGATCCCCGCCGCTTTTAAGTAAGAGGCGAAGCTCACTGCGGACATGCCCCGGACGCGAAGGTTCTTTATTCCAGTCAAGCGATCAAGCTGAGACATGGTCCCTTCAATTCCCGCACGGAACCGGTACCGGTCCCGAAACTCCGGGGAATCTTCGTACACACGCCGCTGTGCCAGACGGACGGCTTTATCGTCGTACCTGAGAGAGCGGCCTTTTTTGATGGGCTTCGACGGGCACATTTTCTTTCGGGAACAGCCGCGACAGGTTCTTTTTGAGAAGAACGCGGTGTACTTGTCATTCTGGCTTTCTGTTTGTTCCGGCGTACATCCCTCCGGGCATGCGGTCACCTCGTTCACGCTGTTCATGGTGAATTCCGTGAGCGAAAAGGCCCTGGGTCCTGTGCCCTTGGCCGGCGAAACGATTTCAACACCCAGAGTTGCCGCCTTCTGGCAGTTCTCGTCACCGCCGTAAAGGGTATCGGCCAGAGCTTCCTTCGGTTTCAGGCCAAGCTCCACAGTGGTTTCGATGAGCGGAACCAGGGCATGAGCGTCGCGCTTGTGTGCAGGTTCGACGATCACACCGGTGATCAAATTCAGGGTGTCGGTATCCTCGGAAGTGCCATAGCTTTCGGCGACCTGCATCTGATAGCCTTGGCCCTTATAGCCGCTATATCCGGCCTCAGGGTCGGAAGGGTTCTGCAATGAGTCGGACGACACGTCTTTGTTCTCTTTGACCGCAACCTGGGTGGTATGCGTATCAACGCGCTGTACGATGCACTGTTCCTGAAGCAGCCGGACAAGAAACTGATAACTGGTCATGGTGACGACCGGCTCGTTTCCCCTGAAATGTTCCACAAGGGTGAAAACGTCCTCAGCCAGGCTTGCAAGTGTCTTCGTCGATTCAGAAGGCTTGACCATCGAGAAGACGCCTTCTCCCTGCTTGGTCATGTACCGGTCGGAGAGGGCCTTATCCAGAGCTTCGTAGAGGTCTTTGTGATTGCGTTTGAGGTTTACGAGGAACTTCTTGATGGTCTTGACGAACAGACCGATCCGGCCCAAATGGCGCATGTTGGAAAAGATATGGACAGAGTCGAAACGCTGCTTTGAGACATCAACGGAAAAGACCTCGGCAAGTTTCGTGGTAACGTCATTGAAGATACCCTGGTACAGGTTCCGCTCGGTCAGGACAGCACGCATGGTCCAGAGGGTTTTGGGACTGACATAAGCGTCGGCATCGGTCGTGCTGGTGATGTTCAGGGCGTAATGCCACTGGAGATTGTAGGCAAACTGGTCTACTGCTTCCTCGTCGGTCATATCGTGCATCTGCTGAATCATCATGAGGCCGAGCATGGCGTAAAGTTCCTTGGTCGGCGCTCCCATGACCGGATCGTACTTGGAGAACACCTTCTCGACGGGAAGCATGGGTAGGATGTGCTCTCGGAAAATCTTTGCCCAGGACTCCTCGATGCGCTGTTTGCGTTTGGGTCCGAGGAAGGGAAATTGGTCGAACATGTCGGGGGTTTTGTGATCCTTGATGTGGATCATTTTTGCTCCTTTAATGCGATGAGGGATACCCCTGTGTATCACAAAACCCCTTGTGCTGCAAAGGAAATATGACGTTTCACGTGATTTATTTTGGGTGAATTTTACGATTGCAGTTCTTACGAGACCATCAATACTATATGCTTTTCCAAAGTCGTTCCTTTGATTTTTCCGAATCTGATAAACCACAACCTCGCTTCCGGGTTCCATCTGCCTTTCGCCGCTTTCGCGGACTCCATTAAATCCTTTTCAGCGAATCCGATCCGCACGGAAACAAGATCGTTGTCGCCAAATTTCCTCGCTGGCGGCTGCCACGATATTTTCTCCACAATGAGTTCAACGGTTTTAATCCTTGTACCGCTTGCCTCATCATACCGATAGCGTACACAGACGAGGGCGTCCCCATGTTCCGCAAACAGTTTCTTCGTCCCTTTTTGTCCCGGTTTCAGTTTCAGCCGTGTGGTCATTGAAACTCCTCTGCAACTGGTTAAAGGAGCACTGCTGATGCGGAGTATATTTTATGCATTTTAGCATGTCAAGATAATATTCTTGACTATGCTCCGGAATTCGATAAAATATGCGCTGATCTTGGCGCCTAATTCTAATGAGGAGTTTACTTATAATTCTATGGAACCGATCTCAAAAGATATTCTGGCCAAATATGATGACATTCTAAAGCAGCGGAATGTCCCCCTCGCCGCCCACAATGATTACCGTAAGTGGCTGCGGTATTTTATCGACTTTTGCGCAAAATACCAGCCGCCCGATTCCAAGTCTGAACAAGTGAAGCTGTTCATCGAAAAGTTGCGATCAAAGAAGCAACCTATGGAGCAGCAGGAACAGGCGGCGCGCGCGGTTTCGCTCTTCTTTGCTTTACAGAAGGGGAATACATCCATTTCTTTGACAGTCGCCAAACAGACGACCCCTGGTGTATCTTTGCCGCAGAGCGCGCAGCAAGCGAATGCGGCAGTGTCGACGAATGCGAACAACCTGGTTTGCGAGCCGCCAGCGTCATCTTCGCCCTGCCCACCTCGTCTTAGAGGCGGCAAACACTATGACGAATGGCGCTGCCTGAATAAAACTGAATCCCCGGACTGGGACAAGCTTATCGAAAAGCTGGCTGCGGAAATTAAGCTGCGGCACTATTCGCGGAATACGTTGAAAGCTTATGCGGACTGGATCCGCAAGTTCCAAAGCTACCTGAAAGATAAATCGCCGGAGGTATTGTCTCCATCGGAGGTGAAGGCGTACCTTACCTATCTGGCGGTGGACTGCAAGGTGTCCTCAAGCCACCAGAACCTTGCGTTCAACGCCTTGCTGTTTCTGTACCGGCACGTTCTTAACAAGGATTTCGGAACGCATAAAGACATTCCGCGCGCGAAGAAATCGGATTACATTCCCGTGGTCCTTTCCCGGCAGGAAGTCGACTCTGTTCTAACGCACCTCGCACACCCCTATAAGCTCGTCGCCCAGCTCCAGTATGGCTGCGGGCTTCGCATGAATGAAAGCGTTACCCTGCGTGCAAAGGATTTTAATTTCGACGCCGGGATACTCACGGTCCGCGGGAAAGGCAATAAAAGCCGCACCGTGCCTATCCCTAAAAAGATCACTCCGGAGCTCCAAGCCCAAATAGAAGTCGTAAAAAAACTTCATGACAAGGACCTGGCAGCGGGGTTCGCCGGGGTGTTTCTCGAAGATCAACTTGAAAAAAAATATCCAAGGGCGGCGAAGGATTTAGTCTGGCAATGGTTTCTTCCGCAGGAGTCGCTTACCTTCGTTGCAGAGACGAAGGAGTTGCGGCGGTATCATCTTCATAACACGCATGTTCAGGATGCGCTGTATGAAGCAGTCAGAAAAGCAAAATTGACAAAGCGCGTTACCGCTCACACGTTCCGCCACACGTACGCCACGCACATGCTTCAGGCGGGCTACGACCTCCGCACGATCCAGACGCTCCTTGGCCACGCGGATATCAGGACCACGATGATCTATCTGCACTGTCTCCCGCCACAACCCGGGAAAGAGGTCAAGAGTCCGCTGGATTTTTAGCCGGTACAGCAGAACAAAGGCTTGAACCGCGAGGGCGCGAGGGTACGCGAGGACGGAAGGGGATAATGCAGAATGGATATCGAAGAGATTGCTTCAAAAATAGTTGCAGCTGCCATTAAAGTTCATACGGTTTTAGGGCCGGGATTGCTGGAATCGGCATATCAAAAATGCATGGAGTATGAACTTGCAAAAGACGGGACTAAGGTTGCATGTGAAGTGATCTTGCCGATAAGATATGAAGACATCAATATCGATGCAGGTTACCGAATAGACATGATTGTGGGCGATACCGTGGGCAATTCCATCATTGTAGAAAACAAAACAGTTGAAAAACTTCTCCCGATTCATGAGGCGCAACTATTAACTTATCTCAAGATGACGAACGGCAAGTTAGGTTTTTTGCTCAACTGGAACGTACCGCGAATGAAGGATGGTATAAAAAGAATGGTGAATAATTTATAAGTTCCTCACAATGCAGTGTAAGCTTTCCTGGCGTCCCTCGCGCCCTCGCGGTAAAAAATAACGCATGTTATCACACATCCTCCGATTATTGTTACGCCACGCACATGCTTCAAGCAGGCTACGACCTCCGCACGATCCAGACGCTCCTTGGCCACGCGGATATCAGGACCACGATGATCTATCTGCACTGTCTCCCGCCAAAGCCCGGGAAAGAGGTCAAGAGTCCGCTGGATTTTTAGCTGTCGATTCGAATTAAAAGAGTGGACCATATCAGGGTACTACTGATGGGACGGCATCATGACTTCTACAAGCGCTTCCCGCTCCTGTCGATCGCTTTCCTTGCAAAGGGGTAGATGCTTTTCGTTATGATGCGGTAGCCCTCTGCCGTGGGATGGATGCCGTCAGGCTGGTTCAGAGAAGGGTCGCCGGCCACACCCTGTAAAAAGAAAGGGACCAGGAGCAGGTTGTGTTTCTTTGCCATCGCCGGATAAATGTCGGCAAAGCCTTGCGTGAACTCCCGGCCCAGGTTCCTGACCATCCGCATGCCCACAAGGACCACGGTCACGTTCTGCTGCTTCAGGACTCGGATGCTCTCGTCGATGTTCTTCCTGGTCACGCGCGGATCAATGCCGCGCAGGCCGTCGTTGGCCCCGGTCTCAAGGATAACGATATCCGGCTTGAGCTTCATCACCCAGTTGATGCGCGAAAGCGTGCCGCTGCTCGTTTCTCCGCTGATGCCCGCATTGACGACCTTCCAGTCGTATCCCGCTGCCCACAGCTTTTTCTCGAGTTGCGCCGGATAGGCTTCCTCTTCATTCACGCCGAGCCCGGCCGTGAGGCTATCGCCCACGGCAACGATGGTGCCTTTGGATCGTTGTTCCGAAGAAGGCGCGGCGTTGCTCTGCATTATGCTGCTGAAGAGCAGACAGCAGAGGACAAAAATGTGAGATAGTTGCCGAAGCATTAAGCTTTTCATAAACTTTCCTCTTTTTGCTAGACCTAAAAAGCTGGACCGAAACCTTTTCACCGCGAAGGCGCGAAGGACGCGAAGGAAATCTTTTAGAACTTGTATTAAAATCAAATCGCCTTGTTTTGACGTCCTCGCGCTCTTCGCGCCTTCGCGGTAAATATTCTTAAGGTTTTGATTAGAATTTTGACCATTACTCCTCTGCCTGCTCCCGCAAAAACTCTGCCGGTTTGTGGCGCAGGATCGGGACCGCGGCCCCCAGGCCCACGACTACGACAAGGAGCATTGTCACCACTGCCATGATCAGGCTGCTGCCGATGAACGGCTGATAGACCACGTCAAGCGCATAGGTGCAGACGATCCAGCCCGTTGTCTGGGCAAGCGCCAGGGCGCTCACGGCGCTGGCAAGGCCGATGAGCAGGCCTTCCACGGCAAAGATCGCAAGCACGAACCGCCCCCGGGCGCCGAGGATCTTGTAAAAGACCGCTTCCTGAATGCGGGTGTAGCGCGTGGCGAACACGGAGCTGATGATGATCAGGATGCCGGCGATGACGCTGAAGAGGGTGAAAAAGTTGATGATCGTGGAGAGCCGCGCCATGATCTTCGAAAAGGCGGCGATGGTTTCGGTCACGTCGATGACGCTCACGTTCGGGAAGGCGGCCACGATGCGGTTCTGAAGTGCAGGAACGCGCTCTTTCTCGATCCGCAGGGCAGTGAAGAGTGTCTGGGGCGCGTCCTGCAGCACCTCGCTCGGAAAGACGAAGTAGAAGAAGGGGTTGAGCGAGGCTTTTGTTCTTGTCCTGATGCTTGAGATCCGCGACTCGATGGGAATGCCCTGGATACGGAAGGTTATGCGGTCGCCCACTTTCATATCGTGCATCTTAACCACGGTGTCGAGGACCGACACCTGCGGCCCCTGCCGGTCCTTTTGATACAGCGCACTCCCGGCAATGATCCGTTCGTCATCCAGCAACGTGTCCCGATAGGTGAGGTTGAACTCGCGGCCAAGGTTGTCGCCCCGCTTCTGATGTTCCTGCTCTTGGTCGATCTTGACATCGTTGACAGACATGACCGTTCCACGGATCAGGGGATAAAAAATGGCGGGCATGCCGAGCTCTTGTGCAAAGGCTTTTTTCTGCGAAGGCTGGATGTCGATGAAAAAAACATTGGGCGAGTCAGGAGGATAGGAACTGACAAAGGTCGCATCAAGGTTCTTTTCAACGAGGGTGATGGAGAAGATCACGGCAAGCGAGGCGGCGAGCGTCACCATGATGGCGCGGGTGGCATTGCGCGGGCGGAACAGACCCTTTAAGGCCTGCCGCAGCACCAGGTTCCTTGGGCGAAGCGTCCGCAGGAGCCGGAGGATGCCCTCGGCAGCGGCAAGGGAGACGAGGATGAGCGACGCCACGCCGAGCACGAAATAGATCCCCGTCTTCACGTCCTGCAGCCGCCAGAGCACCATAAGCGAAAAGAAGACAACAATGGCGCCTGCTAATAGCCAGGTGTAGCCGTTCCGGCCTTCCTGTTCGGCCTTGCCGAAGATGGCCCGCGGTTTCACTTCCTTCAGCCGGAGCAGGGGGATGATGGTAAAGAGGACAACGACCACGAATCCCAAAAGAACTCCCTCAAGAACCGCCGCCCTTGAGATGGTCAGCTTGATGTTGGCAGGAAGTAATCCGTGAAACAGGCCGGGCAGAAACCGCTCGAGCAGAAAGCTCGCGCCGAGCCCGATGAGCGTGCCGATCAGACCGAGGACGGAGACCAGGGCAAAATAATTTTTGAAGATGAACGGGCTCCCTGCACCCACGGCCTTCATGATAGCGATGGTCCGTTCCTGTTCCTTCAGAAAGGCGGTGAGCGAGCTCTGGATGCCGATGCCTGCCAAAAGCAGCGTAAAGATGCCGATGAGATTCAGAAAAAAAAGAAAATTGTCAAAGAAGCGCTTTACGCCTGACTCGGCGGTGCGATAGGTTTCGACCCGTTCGCGGTCCGGGAGGGCAGCGGCCTTGAGCCGTGCAGCGATCTTGTCCAGGTCCTTCTCGTCTCTGACCTTGACGAGGACGGTGTAGTTCACGCGGCTGCCCTTGCCTACGAGGTCAAGGGTGTCGAGGTCGCTGCCCGGGACGAACACGCGGGGGCCCAGCGAAAAAAAGTTGATCGGCCGGTCAGGCTCCAGAAGCACCGTGTCGCGGATCGTAAAAGCAGCTTTGTTGATCCTGACCCGATCGCCGATCCTCAGGTGAAGCCGGTCGAGCAGGGCTTGCTCCACGATAATGCTGCCCGGAGTCAGGACCTCGTTGAACGGTCGTCCCGAGGCAAGCTGAACACTCCCGTAAAAGGGGTAGCCCGGATCAACGACCTTCAGATTCGACAGGAGCGAGGTGTCACCCGCAGCGGAACGGACGATGGAGTAAAATTCATAGATGTGCGCGCTTGCGACCTTCTGCTGTTTTTCAAGGACCGACAATTCTTGCAGCACTGGTATCGAAATCGGGGAGTGAGCGTGGATGATGATGTCGGCGGCATGGAGCGCCCTTGCGTCCTTTAGAAAGGACGAATGGACGCTTCGGCTGAACCCGCTGAGCGAGACGAGGGTCACGAGCGAGAGGACCACGCAGAGAACGAAGATCGCTGCCTGGTGCAGAGAGCCGGTGAGCTGGCGGCGGACCAGATGGATCTTACGCATGGTCCCCGCCCGAAGCGATCCTTCCGTCGCGCAGCAGCACGACGCGCCCGGCTTTTGCGGCTATCTCCCGGCTGTGCGTAACCAGGACCAGCGTGGTTTTGCGCTCGCGATGGAGCTGTAGAAGCAGTTCGAGCACGGCGGCGCCATTCATGGAGTCGAGGTTGCCCGTGGGCTCGTCGGCAAAGATGATCCGCGGGTTGTTGACCAGCGCGCGGCAGATGGCGCAGCGCTGCTTCTCGCCGCCGGAGAGCTGGTGGGGAAAGCTTGCTCCGCGGTCTGACAGCCCCACGCGGCGAAGAAGCTCTTCTGCCTTTTCCTGCGCGCGGAGATCTCCCCGCAGTTCGGCAGGGAACATGATGTTCTCCAGCGCCGTGAGCGACGGAACCAGGTGGAAGGACTGGAACACGAAGCCGAAGAAGCTGTTCCGGAGCGGCGCCAGCTCGTCCTCCGAGAGATCGGTGATGTCTTTCCCGTCGATCAGGACCCTGCCGCTGTCAACGCTGTCGAGGCCCGAGAGGATCGAGAGCAGCGTTGATTTGCCGCTGCCGCTCTCGCCCTGGACCACGAGGAACTCGCCGTCGGCCACCGCAAGGGAGACGGAGTCGAGCACCGAGATCTTCCGTCCCGCGGTATAGGTCTTGGAAATGCTGCGCGTTTCAAGTATGGGCATGGGAGCAATACTAACACGCTCACCTTTCAGAGTCAAATTTCGAGGGCCCGTGGGGTTGCATGTGCAGTAGGGGCAGGTTTAAAACCTGCCCCTACCATGTCAAAAACCACGGATGAAGAAGAATGCCAGGGCTAGTACTTTATGATGAGGATTTGGGTCACTGGTTGTTAGGGCGGGCGGATTTCCGCGCAGTGCCGCTCCGCCGGTGCTATAGTATAAATATAAAGCATAAAGCGCAGGAAGTCAGACTCAGCGGGCAACGGACCAGCAAGACTGCTGCTTCGAAGGAAAGGAGAACCCGGTCATGAAAAACAGAGAAGAGTATATAGACCAGATGACGGCCCAGCTTAAGGAGTGGTCAAGAAAGATCGACGAGTTGGAGTTCAAGGCACGCGCTGCCAAGGCAGATGCCAGGACCACCTATGAAAAACAGATCCAGGACATGAAGCGCAAACGGGAAGCCGTTATCACGAGGCTTCAGGAGCTGAAAGGCGCAGGCAATGAGGCCTGGGAGTCCATGACGACCGGCGTGGAAGCGGCCTGGGACGAGTTGAAGCATGCCTTTACCGAAGCAAAGGACAAGTTTAAAAAAGCGGGATAGATCAAAGGCGGGCAATCCCCCTTGTGTCACGGTGAAAGCGCGGGCGTTCGAGGATAGTTAGCGTGTGAGTACCTGGATAGCAACAGGCGGAAAGAAAGGAGCGCATTATGAAGAAAAACATGGGAACCATAGACCGAAGTATCAGGGTTGTTCTTGCGGTGGTGGTGGGGATGCTGTATCTGGCGGGCCAGATCACGGGTACGGCTGCGATCATCCTGGGTGTTGTCGCGGTTGTATTCCTGCTGACGAGCGCCGTGGGAGTCTGTCCGCTCTATATGGCACTTGGCGTCTCGACCATCAAGAAGCAGTAGCTGATCAACGGGCACTGCAAAAGACAAAGGGAGCCAAAAGCTCCCTTTAGTCTTTTTTGAGTAGTGCAAACGTTATTTCTTTTTATCTTTCTTCGGTTTCTTAACTTCTTTTTTTGCTCCCTCACGAGACTTTGCCATTGTTCCTCACCTCTTTCGTATATGAGATTTATATGTTCGTAACCATCATCCGCCCATGACCGGCATTCTTTGTTGATAGCCACAATATATAAGAAACCGCAGGAAGATGAAAGAAAAAAATGCAGCTGTTTCAACCCCGGTTCATTTTGCGGCCCTCGGAAATTCTGCTTGCGCTGTAGTCAAATGCGATATACAGTAAGATCATTATGACACCCAATGATATTATACGAAGGATCCGCTACGCACTGAACCTCAACGATCCGACCATGCTCGAAATATTCAAACAGGCAGGTCATGCCGTCGATCTTGCCGGTCTTAAGAACCTTCTGAAGAAGGAGGACGAAGCTGGATATGCCGTTTGCAGCGACAAGGTCCTGGGAGCTTTTCTGGACGGGCTCATTGTTCATAAGCGGGGCAAAAAAGAAACAGAACCGGGACAGGAGAAAAAACCTGACCCGCTCTTGACCAATAACGCCATTATGCGAAAGGTAAGGATCGCCCTGGAATTAAAAGAGGACGATATGCTCGGCATCCTGAAGCTGGATGAGGTTGAGATCTCAAGCTCTGAGCTCTCCGCCTTTTTCAGGAAAAAAGGTCATAAAAACTATAAGGACTGCGGCGATCAGTTCCTTAGAAGTTTTTTAAAAGGCCTGGCCATTCGTTATCGGGATAGATCGGCTGCTCAGTAAAACAGGCTGGGTTCTGCTCCGCATGCCCAACCTTCTCCACAAAAACGGCATTGTGGTATACGACTTTCAGGAGGCCCGGAACATGAAAAACAAAACAGCACTCGTTACAGGAGCAAGCAGCGGCATCGGGGAGGTCTTTGCGCGAAAGCTTGCGCAGGAGGGCTATGCGGTCACCTGCGTTGCCCGTTCCCAGGACAAGCTCCAGAGCCTGGTCAAGGAGCTGGGCCAGGGCCATCGTGTGCTGGTCGCTGATCTGGCAGTCCGCGATCAGCTCGAGCGCGTTGTTCAGGACGTGAAAAACAGCGGATACTCGCTGCTCGTGAACAATGCAGGCTATGGCATCTACGGCCGGTTTGAAGCGATCCCGGTGGAACAGCAGGAACACCTTATGACCGTGAACATGAACGCACTTGTCCGATTGTCCCATGCTTTTCTGAAACAGGCCGGATCAGGGGACGCGTTGATCAATGTTTCGTCCGCCCTGTCCCTGCTGACCTATCCGGGCGGGGCAGTGTATGCCGGCACCAAGGCCTTTGTGACGAACTTTACCGAGTCGCTGTGGTACGAGTACAAGGACCGGGGTGTATATGTCATGGCGCTGCTCCCGGGTGTGACCGATACGAATTTCCATGCCGTGGCAACAGGCAACAGGAGCGCAGCTGGCTTGGGCAAGAGCTATCCGCCGGAAATTGTGGTAAAGGAAGCGCTAGCAGCGCTCAAGGCGCGAAAAGCTCCGTCGATCATCAGTGGACCTTTGTATCGTTTCCTGACGTTCCTGAACACGAGGCTGATGAGCAGGAAGACGATGATCACGATCATGGGAAAGAACAGTGCGGGTCTTAAAAAATGACCAACAGTGAAAGAGGACGCAGGAGATGCAATTTTGTAGTTTTTGGAATCACTCCAAAGGCATTAATTTCAGCATGAAACATGCAGTACCTGATCCTTCCTGAACTCGTTGTAGTTGCATTTCCTCGAAACCGCTCATGCTACATTCTGTATTCTTTGAATACACTTAAATTGCCCCATCGCTCTCGTTGACAAAACATGAGATCAAGCATATATTCATCCATGACATTGCGAGTAGTTTGGTATGAGCTTTGCTAAGCTAGCAAATACCGGAAATCCGGTGTTTACTATGGGGGAGAGTCAATCACTTGTTAGTCGAAGGAGTAATAATGAAAAACGATGTTCCTCAATTATCTTCTGGCTGGCATATGGCAAAAATTATTGAAGACATAGCATTGGGTATTGGAGCGCTCGCTATTCCTATCGTGATTCATTTTTCAACCTCGAACTATGCTAATTCTCTTAAAGAACAAGAAATAGGTGTTCGCTACGTAGAGCTTGCAATAAACATTTTACGGGAAGATCCAAACAAGCAGAATGCAAAAGAATTGAGAAGGTGGGCTATAGATGTAATAAACGAGAATGCGTCAATTAAACTTTCAGCCAACGCAATAAAGGACTTAATGGACAGAAAACTTGCACCCAAGTCAGATGGTAGTTTTAGGGCTGGCGAAAGTGCCGCTGGAGATACACTTTAAACTGAAGCCTAAGTTGGTAGTTGGATAAAACGAAGTGAAACCCGACGATGATTCTAACAAGCGCCTACAGCGACGCGCCAAAAGCGTCGCGTCAGGCGCGCGTTTGCCTCCGGCAAAATACCGCTCGACGCCAACCAGCAGTACAAGCGGTCGAAGTCCGCTTAACTTTCGGAAGGAGGATGTAAAGATGAAGAAGAATTTTGTGTGGCCTCCGTTTCGCTTGATCATCATGGCCGGTTTGACTCTTGCAT
>Ga0334722_10005828_pt1 | contig 12334 bp, 17 predicted proteins | sample C3_bottom_MG_FD_207210 | JGI IMG/M metagenome (GOLD analysis project Ga0334722, IMG submission 207210) | Sediment microbial communities from Yellowstone Lake, YNP, Wyoming, USA - C3_bottom | ecosystem: Environmental > Aquatic > Freshwater > Lake > Sediment | place: USA: Wyoming | collected...
GAAATTAATATGACTGATAAGAAAGACGGATGTTGGCGTATTATTGACAATGTATATCAAAGAATTCAAGATAAATATATGACAAATGATGAAATGAAATTGTTTCTAAAAACATTTGCCGACAAGCTTTGATTTAGCCAAAAAATCGATGGTATTAAATTATAATATTAATTAAGATGTCTGGTTGCGCTGATAAACATAACAACATTGCAAACAAGTTTTGTCCAGAATGTGGTCAAAAGTTGGAACATTTTGATATTGGCAAATTGAACAAGGAATATAAGGCATTCGTCGAGGAGAAAAAGAAATATGCGAAAGATTTGATTGATGACGGCGTTATTTCACATCATACACATGTTGACACATCTCCGGAAACATTCATTACTGGTAAAAAAATTAAACTGGAACAACTCGTTTATATAGTTGACAAAACGTTCTATACAGAAAAACAATTATTTGAATGTTTAGGAATCACTGATGACAATTTGTTGAAAGAACTTTTTTTCATTAGTTGTCATAGTCGTCAATATCCAAATTTAAAGCATACCTATCATATGAGTGTTGATGATATTAAGATAAGATTAGAATCGAAACAGGTTAGTAAGAATTTCCAAACCATGTCAGATGATGTTCTCGAAGAAATTAAGTTGACTGACAAAAAAGATGATTTCTTGCGTATTGTTAACAATATATGCGATAAGATTAATGATAAAAAAATGACACGTGATGAAATGAAGTTGTTTCTCAAAGCATTTGCCGAAAAGCTTTAATAAAGCAATGCAAAAAAAATCGAATCTTTCTTCGCAATATTAATTATAATATCAACACCAATGTCTTGTGCAAACAAACATGACAGTCTTACAACTAAGTTTTGTCCAGAATGTGGTCAGAAAATAGAACGCCTTGATGAAATGGTGGAATTGAACAGAAAATACACAGAATTGCATGCAGAATATTCGGAATTATTGAAGGAATCTGTGAAGCATGGTATTAATATTGAAGGCATAATTGATGCGAATATAATTGCTAGAATGAATCTCAAATTTCCAGTGTATCTTTACAAAGGAAAATTGTATGATATGAAGGGTATTATGAAACTGATTGGAATAGTTGATGAGCAATATTTCTACTCACATATAGAACGTCTATTCATTTATCAAACATCGTATTTTTTTCGTTGGTCAGGAACTATCACAACACCATTGGAGGAATATTCGCAAAAATATGAATATGAATATGATTTGTTCAAAGTGGGACGTGAAATACATGAGAGTGATAGCAAATTATGGTGTAATGATTTAACACGAGAAATAATCAACATGATGCACTGTATATCAGATGATTCACCAATGGATATGAAATATATTCTGCAAAAATATAAGGATGCCATTTAATAGGAAAAAATTGATTGCATTCAGAAATATTAATTATAAATGGAGGATTGTTATGAATTGCATGGTGATCCTGCCAACAACTTCTGTCCGAAATGTGGTATAAAAGCGAACAAAATCGACCAATTTGTAAAACATATAAACAAGGCCTATTCTGATTTTATAGATGGATTTTGGACAAGCGATAACTTAGATGATTTCTTTCATCAATATGACGTTCCATTTAAATTCACGAAGAAAACATTATATTTGATAAGATGTCCGCTTACCGAAACAAGTGAATTTATGACATTCGCACGATTTAAAAGAAAGTTTGGATTCGATCAAACTGTTAAACCAGATGATTTGCATCTTTTTTCATATCATGATATGACACATGGAATTATTGTGTTAGATTTTATTGGATATATGACGAGAACATGGGGTGAATGGGATCTTGTTAAGGGAATTGCAAGATTGAAAATAGTTGTTGAATTACCTGAGGAAATAAAGGATAATATTTCGGTCATACATTTCATTGAAGAGTTGAACACATATGATATAGAGAAGGATAACAAGATATTATCAATTATTGCAGAAACAGTTGATAAAATTTTATTAGATAAGTCGGATATTACCTATAAACATGACCAGAAAAAATGATTATAACCATAACGAAAACTAATGTCGCTTGAATCATTAGATGAGTTGTTTAAGATATTGAAGGATGAACGTGTTGCAGAACAACGAAAAGAAATAGAAGAATTACGACGAGAATTAGATGAATTGAATAAAACACATTATATATATAAAGTGAAAGGTTGTCTTGGTACATATTTAATACGTTCGGCATTACCGATGAAAGAAACATTTATCAAAAATATTGAGAATCATGGTGATAAATTCAATTGTAAATATAAAATAACTTATGAGGAATTAACTGATGATAATGATTTGAATGGATTTCGAAAATATGATGATCAAGAAATTATTGCATACAAAATATTTTTAGATGATTTTTGTATTGGTGTTGCCAATTGTAGAATGTATTTTTATCCACATGTTGTCTGATAAAATTGAATCGCAACTGCATTCTGTAATTTATAATAAATGTCGTTGCAACCATTAGATGAGTTGTTCAAGATTTTGAAAGATGAACGTATGATAGAAATGCGAGCAGAGATTGACCGATTGCGTTCGGTCAAGACATATGGATTATATGATGAAACATTTGGTTATACACATGAGTTAATGGAAGCGATTGTTTGTGATGAAAATTGCATTAAAGAATTGGCGAGACAACGAATCAAATCATATTACCACAGAAGACATCAATTTACGCAATCAATTATTTTCTTTGAACCTAATGAATTTGTTATTGAATTTCCGTATGGTAGTGAAAGATATACTATTGTATTTAAGGCGATTGAACAAAGTAAAATCGATTGCAAACAAAATTATTATAACGATGCAGAGTGAAGTGTTATTGGAGATAAACAAGCGGTTTAACAACCATTATCTTAAATGGGGCGATACGGTTGATATATTTTTGTTTTCATTAGCAGGAAGTTGTGATGTAGAGGAGGATGACGGAGACGGATTGCAAATATATAATGAACAAACTGGTTCATTTGAGTTATTTGGTAAAAAGAAGAATGTTGTATTGAGAGATGATTCGCTCAAAATGGAACCTGGAATGAAATTAGAACTAGTTTTAATGCCATTTGTAGTAGCAGGTGATAACAGAATAATAACATATGACGAATTTATTGATAAATATGATTTGAAGGAAATATTGATGCCGACGCATTTAAATTTTGAGAAAACTATTACAATCTATAATTTTTCGCTTGCTTTTATTTTTAATAGCAATAATATAAAAGTAATAGAAAAAGCTCTTTCTATTATTCCTGATGAATTACATTTCGATTATCTGTACTATTTCATGATTTCCGAAGATAAACCAACTTCTATTAGATGGTTTGCAATAAAAGGTATGATAAAATTGATAGATGGCAGAAATAAGAAAAATAGATGTTTGTATTATATTTTGGAATTGGAACTTCAACAAAATACGCAAATCGCAAAAGAATTTATCGATTTATTTGCGAATGTATTAGATGAAGACATGACAATCAAAATAGATAGAATTAGAGGAACATATCCGATAACATGTAGAGAGTCGTTTGATACGTGTCCTCAATGCAAACGAGAAGTTTGTTTTGATGTTATACGAAGAAATAACATTGGTGAGAGTTTTATTTCTTGTGAAAATTGTTGGACAAACCAATGTAAAATGCGAACAGTAAAGTGTTGGTCATGCAATAAAGATACTCATTATGGATGGTGTGAATTATGTGGATTTAGGAATGATCCACCTTTACAAGAAATAACAAATGAAACGGGAAGTTTTTATTGCGAACGCCACTCTGAATTCCACTATAATCTTCCAATGAAGGCTGTCAAATTCAATGGTGTTGTAATTCATCATAAAATGATTTTCCCTACTAATGAATGCACAACATCAGCCCCTAACCAAAAGATATGATTTATGCAAAAATGATTACAAACATGTTGATTATAACGGACAAAATGTCGTTGCAACCATTAGATGAGTTATTCAAAATATTGAAAGATGAACGTGTGGCAGAATTGTTGGAAGAGAATGAACGACTTAGGAAAGAAAATGACGAATTGAAAGATGCAAATATTTGTCGGATTGAAATACACGACGATTATGGTATTCTACAATGCAAACGTGTTTTAGTATGTCGGGATATTGATTACTATACAAATGCTGCTATATATGATTTTTTAGTTGAGACTTATGGACATATATCGAATATAGAGGATCTGAAATGTGTAGTTAAAAATGAAAATTTTGCACGTTTTTTGTATAAAGTAAAATGCGACAGACCATTTGGAGGACGAGTTTTGCTTTGTTATTCAGAACAAATAACCAAATATCCGCGGAAAAATGATTGCAAACATAATAATTGATTATAACGGATAAAATGTCATTGCAACCACTAGATGAGTTATTCAAGATTTTAAAAGATGAACGTGTTGCAGAATTGTTGAAAGAGAATGAACGATTACAAAGAGAATTGAATAAATTAAGTAAAAGAAAGTATGTTTCCTATATTTATACAATTGGAAATAGCCAATTCTATCAATCTGCAATAATTAGGGAAAATATCGTTGATGGGTTTAAAAATTGGTTTAATAGACGATATGAAAAAATATTGGAATTAATAGATATGCGATTAATAGATGGACATTGTCATTACGGAGTGAAAAATATAATGAATGGAATTATGTATAACGGTCAAATGTCATATTCTGAATATTCAGAATATGAATAAAAATGATTACAAACATGTTGATTATAACGGACAAAATGTCATTGCAACCACTAGATGAGTTATTCAAAGTATTGAAAGACGAACGTGTGGCAGAATTGTTAGAAGAGAACGAACGACTGCGACAAGAATTGGATAAAATGAAGGCGACAAATATTTATCGTATTGATATACAAAACCATAATGGTATTCTACTATCCGAACATATTTCAATATGTGGAGATATAGATATTGCCATACAAGGTTATTTGGTCAAGACCTATGAAAATATATCGGGAATAATGGATTTAAAATGTGAATTTAAAGATATGAATATAATGCGTTATTTGTATAAAATAAAAATCGGCGATGAAAAATTCGCTGAACGATTTTTGTATTGCTATTTACAACGAATAATCAAATATCCGCTAAAAATTGATTGTCAAACATAATAATTGATTATAACTGACAAAATGTCGTTGCAACCGTTGGATGAGTTATTCAAAATATTAAAAGATGAACGTGTGGCAGAATTGTTGAAAGAAAATGAACAACTAAGACAAAAATCAATTGATGGCATGAAATTATACCAAATTAATGGTATGCATGGAAGATTATATGTATTATCGAATAAAAATGATGCAAATGATATACTAAAAAATTTGTTAGAAAAAGAAAGTAAGGAATCATGTTATGTTAAATTTGAATACACGATGACACACAATAGTAGAGTCTGGTGTAATTATACGGTTAAATATATGTTGACTTATCATCCAGTTGAAAAGAGTTGCTATTATGCATGTGATAAAATGGATTACAAAATTGATTAACCTAATTGATTATAAATAATGACACATCTGCAACCACTTGATGAGTTATTCAAAATATTAAAAGATGAACGTGTGGCAGAATTGTTAAAAGAGAATGAACAACTAAGACAAAAATCAATTGATGACATGAAATTATACCGTATTAGCGATTCATCTATGCATGGATTGATATATGTATTATCCAAGAAAAATGATGTGGATAATATATTAAAGGATTGGCTTGAAATTGAATGTAAGAAGTCAAGCTATATCAAGTTTGAATATATGAAGCGTGATTTTGGAAAACCATATAATTTTTCCGAATATAATATTATTTACATGTTAGCCAATGAAACATTCTATATGAGTCGCAATGTTAGATGTGAGGAAATAGGCTACAAAATTGATAAACCAATAGATTATAACTGACAAAATGTCGTTGCAACCATTAGATGAGTTATTCAAGATTTTGAAAGACGAACGTGTGGCAGAATTGTTGGAAGAGAACAAACGACTTAGGAAAGAAAATGACGAATTACGTGCGAATAAAATATATGGAATTTATGACAGGTGTTTTCCAGGTGATGTAAAACCATGTTTCATTGTTGAATGTAATAAAAATAATCTCGAAAAAGTTATTGAGCAAACAATAGCGGAGTATTTATATCAACTAGGAAATCGAGAATTTATTAATTTCATATATTTGAATAAAGCATCTTTTGTGATTGCTATAATTAGTGAGAATGAACAATATGGATTCCGGTTTAAACAAATAGAATTTGGTCAACAAAGTTTGCTTTATTATAAAAAAATATTTCTTGTTATATATGACAACATCGACATCAACAGAAGATGCTGAAAGACCTATAAAAACATATATCGAGAGTCAATACTCACAAGTTCTCAAACGGAAACCCACCGAACAGGAGGTAAAATATTATTTGGATGCTATCATCACGAACCGTATGAAACAAACGGATGTTTCAGTTCATCTCAGAACATCTGATGAATTTAAGCGACAGGATCTCAACAAATTATACAGAGAGATATTAGACCGAGACATTGACGAGGATGGAGCGAAACATTACATGAATCAATTAAAAACGCGTAGAGGAACAATGATGAGTATCAAGAAGGAATTAATAACATCAGAAGAATATTTCAAGAAATTTCTTGGAGAACGAATGCCGATGAATAATTTCCGCATACCTGCACCGATGCGTAAACGTTTTGTTGATGAATTCACGGATGGTTTTGCCAAAATGAAGGAACGCAAAGTAGTGATAGCGGGATTATTACGTGATAGAGTTCGTGTTGTGGATCATTTGCGTAGACATTCGGAAATGATTGGGGAATTGTTTAAGGATTATCGTGTTATAGTTGTGGAGAATGACAGTGTAGACGGAACGCGACAGAAATTGGATGAGTGGCAGAAACAGAATAACAAAGTAGTGATAATAGGTGGCAAGATGAATCTTATGCGAACTACGAATAGAAGTGGTGCGAATCCGCGAATTGGCAAGATGGTATTATTGCGAAATATGTATTTAGAATATGTGGAGAATCACTTGTCAGATTTCGATTATTTAATAGTGAATGATATGGACATATTTGGAAGTTGTTATCATGAGGGTATTGCATCATCGATTCATCACATGGAGAAGAATCAAGACGCGGACATGATTGCATGTAATGGATGTTTTTTCAATCAAGATCGCAATCCTGACCGATCATATAATAAGAATTATGTGTATTACAGATTGGAATATTATGATACATTCCCGTATGTTCCGGTTGGAACGCAATATATTTGGAATACGGAAAGGGAGAAGTTGCAACATGATCGCGATTACATCAGATACACGGCAAATCGTTATAAATTAGGTGATCCGATAGAGAGACTGTTATCGGCGTTTGCTGGATTAGCGATATACCGTATCAGGAGTCTCAAAGGACATAGTTATCAGTTAGCGAAAAATAAAATTTCATGTGAACATAGTATGTTGAATGTTCAATTGAAAACGTGTTATATAAATCCGTCGATGATATATTTCATTTTGGAGTTTTAGATTAATTTACCAATCAATTATAACCAATCCCTCACCGGGTTTCGCCAATTTATCACGCAGTGATACGGACACTCCGCATGCACCGAATCCGAAACCAGTTCCTTGTTTAGTGTCATGTTTACACTTGCTTCCGAAGAAAGAAGGAGCACCGTCAGCTGGTGCAGGATTTTCATTAGAGGATGCAACGATATTCTGACCATTTTCGCCATCAACGCCATTGAGAGTGGGACTAAAAGGAGATTTGCCGCCTTTTCCGAAAGTTTTTTCGGTTGCTTTTTTCCCGCCTTCAAATACAATTCTGCGTTTTTCTTTTTTATAGAATAGTTCGATAATTGTAGATTCGCCATCTTTTTCGATATTACTTCCAGCAACATAAATCTCCATTCGCATTTGTGGTTCAACAGGAATAGGAAAATTGCAACAAGCACTACCGGAACCTCCGGAATTTCCTCCCCATATTATTCCGCCATCTATTCTTCCATGACTACCTGCACCACCGGCGGCGCATGCAGAAATATAGATAATATGAACGTTAACGGGTATTTTCATAGAAACTTTTTGACCGGTATGATAGAAGGATTGTCTACCTCTGCAAGGTCTTGCATTACCGGTGAAAAAATTTTGTATATTTTCTAGCAAACCTCTACTTTGTTCTTGTGGTTGTTGTTGTGGTGATGCAACAACGGTGTTATCAATATCCATGTGTTCGATATTTGCATTATCAGTCATTATTATAAGATAATCGTATATATTTTTCTTTTATCTTGCATATTATATTTATAATGCCACATCAAACACTTTTGCTCACCGATATTATAAATAGTATTAACACCAGAAATGGTGCAACATTTGTAATAAACAGCGATGATGCAGATCTTTTGCAAAAGTTTATTTATCAATTCGAACAGCAACATTACATAGATTTAACATATCTTGATCATGGTGGAAGTTGCATTTGTTTCCATTATTCTGAACATAAATCTGACAAACAAGTTTTGAAGATATATTTCAAGAAAAATAACAAAGTATTGCAATCGAAACATATTTTTGAGGATTACATGAATCACTTGTTAAAAATTGGTTTGCCAATTGCGAAGACGGATATTATATTTGAAAGCAACAACCATTTGATAGCGATCCAACCATATTTCATGCAAATAGATGATGAAAAAATAAATGCGTTAACGGCTAAAAATATATTGCGATGTGTTGAGACAATGTTGGATAATAGAACCAGACTGCATGATGTTTATTACAAGAATTTTGGTATATCACGTATGCAATTGTATATATTTGATTTTCACGAATCGATCAATTTCTATGATAACATAGATTTATTTGTCAGCAATCTATTGCAATTGTTTTCGCAATTATTTACAGGAAAACATGCATTTGGTGAAATCAATCCAGACATCAATAAAATCAAAGAATCCGGATACAATGCAACTCAAATTCCGCATCAGTATTCCGCGTTCTTGCGTGCAATACATGAGTATCATATCACGGAAGCATTGCGAATATTACGTGAAGAGATTTATCCGGATTTAGGGGAACGAATTGCGTGTAAATTCGTGAATTATCAGCATTATGAAATAAGTAAAAATGGCGAGATGACATTACAAACACATACCAAACAGAAAGCGGAAATTGCATTAGCAAATATTGGAAAATCTGCAACAATATTGGATGCAGGATGTTCATATGGAGCGATAGGAATATATTTGAAACAACGATATCCGGATAGTGAGATAACGTTAAATAATATGGACGAGAATGAGTTGAAGGAGTGTAAGAGATTAGCGCAATCTATTGGAATATTTGATATGAAATATAGGAATCAGAGTGTGATGACATTAAGTTCAGAGAAATATGATCTAACATTATTCTTTGCATTAGTGCATCATATATTGCGGACACAAACAATGGAAGAATTCATGCAGTTTGTGAAGAGTATAACACGCCGAATTGCGATAATAGAGTTTCCGATTAAGGGAGATATATTGTTAGAACAAGTGATAGCGAATAACGTGAATTTTCCGGAGACGTATTTATGGAATGATAGATATCAAAGCATGACAAGTTTGGACATTCTCAGGAAAAAGGTAAGTGAATATGGACAGATAATGGATGTAAGAAAAATGGATTATGACGGAATGAATGGAATAAACAGAATTACAATTATAATAGATTTCCTATGTGTTTGAGGTTCAATGAAAGATGAATCTTTCATTTTACCCATATAAAAGATTTATCTTTTATATGAGGTTCAGCAGGAATTTTCAGTTCAAATAATAAATTATTTGAACTATTAATATAAATCGAGATATATCTCGATTTGAATTTTTACAAAAATCCTGCAATTAAATTTGATTAAAGCTTAAAAAAAATATTTATATTAATTAGTAATGATGGAATTCACGAATGAGGAATACAGTTATCTTATGAACAAATTGCGCCAATTTTTCCTAGACAAAGGCTTCATAGAATGTCATTGTCAATCGAAAGTTTCAATACTCAGTGCATGTGAGAATCATTTGAGTATTGCGACATTTGAGTTGCTAGGAGAAAAGTGGCCAATGATACAGACTGGTCAGATGACCTTAGAGGAAATTATAATGAAGAACTATGACAGACCGGGATACTTTTGTATAACGACTTCGTATAGAGAGGAGAAGGATCCGAACCCGGAGAGACATCAGATGGTATTTCCGATGTTTGAGGTAGAGGCTCCGATAGATTTGGAGGGATTAGCGCAATTAGAGACGGAATTGATAAGATATTTAGGATTTCCGAAACCGGTAAGAATGAATTATATGGATGCATTAGAGAGATATGGTGTAAGTGAAATAGGACATTTGGAGGAGAAGAAGATGTATGCGGAATTTGGGCCAGTTTTGTTAATGAATTTTCCGAAAGAGCAATCATATTGGAATATGAAATTGAACGATGATGGGGAAACGTGTTCGAAGATAGATGTGATATTAGATATAGAAACGATAGGTTCAGCGGAAAGAGAAATTGATACGGAAAAGATGCGAAAACGATTTTATGAGATAAGTGAAGGGAATTATGCGAATACTTTGTTTGAAAAGTTTGGGAGAGAAAGAGTGGAGAGGGAGTTGGAGGAATATTTAAAACTCAACTTCAAAAAACGATCAGGATTTGGATGCGGCTTTGGAAGGTTATGTGCTATAATGAGAAAGGAAGGTATGCTGCCGAAATTTGAATAGATGCGAAGGGTAATAAAATTTTTATTTTGAAATTATATGTTAAACTAATTTCAAAAATACCGTAAATTGCGGTGTTAAATATGTAGCAATACAATACTAAACAAAGTATTATATTAATGTTTTATGCCTGTTTGCCTAATTCTAAATCATGCATTGATTTAGAACTGAATTTAATTTGCCTAATTCTAAATCACTGTTTAGTGGTATAAATAATATTTGTAAGTTTCAAATCTTAAAAAATAAAGTTATATAATATTATTATGTTTATTTGTGATAATTGTTTGCAAGAATATAAATTTAAGTCGAGTCTCGACAATCATAAGAACAATAAGAGAAAAAAGTGTAATAAGGTTATTCTTAATTCTGATGGAACTATTCAGAATAAACAACCAAACCAATGTGAATGTTGTTATGTAGTTTTATCGACGGTTTATGTTTATAAGGAACATCTAAGAACATGTAAAAAATATATAGATTGGAAGAAAAATGAACTATTACAATTGAAAAAACGAAATCAGGAATTAGAGCATAGATATAAGGAATTGGAAAAAGAATTAGAAGTATATAAGAAAATTGCGAAAGATATTGGGATAGTAAAAGATAATGAAATTGCGGAACTCAAAAATCAACTCGCACAAAAAGATAAACAATTATCAACTGTCAATATTAATAATAATGTTGTTAATAATAATGTTCAGATTGTTAATTATAATTATCATATATTAGCTTTTTATACAATAGAACCTATAACAGAATCTATGATAGAACGTGTAATAGAATCAACAATAGAATTTAGAGAAGTTTAAAAGCAAATTAAATTTAATTATTATCAAATAAATTTAATAAAAATATTTCTGATACATATCAACACTTTAAAAAATATAATGGTGTTGAAGACAATGTATTTAATTATTGAAATCTTTCATGATATATGAATAAAATAATTGTAGAGTTTGATATGTGATGGGTATAAAAATATTATTAATAACTGTATCAAATGATACCATATTTGCATTTATGATTTGCCTAATTCTAAATTAAGCATTGGTTTAGAACACAAATTTATTTGCCTAATTCTAAATCATGGTTTTATGTAGTGTCTATACTGATGATTTGCCTAATTCTAAATTAAGCATTGGTTTAGAACACAAATTTATTTGCCTAATTCTAAATCGCGATTGTATAATATAAATGATATTTTGTTGGTTTGGAGCTTAAAAAATAAAGTAATGTAATATTATAATGTTTATTTGTGATAACTGTCTACAAGAATATAAAAAGAAATCAACGCTTGAAAAACATATTACAAACAAGAAGAAAAAGTGTAATAAGGTTATTCTTAATTCTGATGGAACTATTCAGAATAAACAACCAAACCAATGTGATTATTGTTATGCTGTTTTATCAACACCATATGTTTATGCTGAACATATAAAAACATGCAACAAATATTTCGCGAAGAAGAAAAATGAACAAAAACAATTGAAAACACAGAATCAACAATTGTTGAAAGAG
>Ga0334722_10005829_pt1 | contig 12330 bp, 9 predicted proteins | sample C3_bottom_MG_FD_207210 | JGI IMG/M metagenome (GOLD analysis project Ga0334722, IMG submission 207210) | Sediment microbial communities from Yellowstone Lake, YNP, Wyoming, USA - C3_bottom | ecosystem: Environmental > Aquatic > Freshwater > Lake > Sediment | place: USA: Wyoming | collected...
CTCCGAAGGACCGCGACATCGCCATGGTCTTCCAGAGCTACGCGCTCTACCCGCACATGACCGTCCGCGACAACCTCGCGTTCGGTCTCAAGCTGCGCAAGGTCCCCAAGGCCGACCAGGAGAAGCGGATCAACGAGGCGGCGGGAATCCTCCAGCTCGAGAAGCTGCTCGACCGCAAGCCCAAGGAGCTCTCCGGCGGCCAGCGGCAGCGCGTCGCCCTCGGCCGCGCCATCGTGCGCGAGCCCGCGGTGTTCCTCATGGACGAGCCGCTGTCCAACCTCGACGCCAAGCTGCGCGTGCAGACCCGCGCCGAGATCGCGCGCCTCCACCAGCGCCTCGGCACCACGATGGTCTACGTCACCCACGACCAGGTCGAGGCGATGACGATGGGCCAGCGGATCTCCGTGATGTCGATGGGCCTGCTCCAGCAGGTGGGCACGCCGCAGGACCTGTACGACCACCCCAAGAACAAGTTCGTCGCCGGGTTCATCGGCAGCCCGTCCATGAACTTCATCGACATCCCGGTGGGCACCGGCGACCTCAACGTCGGCGGCTTCAGCTTCATGGTCCCCCACATGTACGCCGAGTCCATCAAGACCGCCGGCCGGACCGTGACCGTGGGCTTCCGCCCCGAGCACCTCGAGCTGGGCGAGATCGCCAACGTCGCGGGCACGGCCCAGGGCGTCGCCGACGTCGTCGAGTACCTCGGCAACGAGGAGCTCCTCCACGTCAGTGTCGGCGAGCAGGAGATCGTCGCCATCGTCGACTCCTCGTACCGCGTCCGCCCCGGCGACGTCGTCAACCTCAAGCTGCCGGCCGACAAGCTGCACCTGTTCAACATCGAGACGGGCGACGCGGTCGCCAGGGCGGCCGCCTGATCCCACAGCCAGACCCAAGAGAATCGGCCGGTCCGCCCCAGCGGGCCGGCCGATTCGGATCAGCGAGGCCCGCATGACCCCAGCCGGCGATGCCACCCCCGACGACGACCCGCTCGCCGAGCGCGTCGTCGCGTCCGAGGTGGTGCACCGCGGGAAGTACATGGTGTTCCACGTGGACACGGTCGAGCGCGCGGACGGCAGCCGCAGCACGCGCGACCTCGTGGACCACCCCGGCGCCGTGGCCGTCCTCGCCATCGACGACCGGGAGCGGGTGCTGCTCGTGCGCCAGTGGCGCGTGGCGGCAGGACGAGCCCTGCTCGAGATCCCGGCCGGCACGCTCGACGTCCACGCCGGCGTCACGGAGGAACCGGACGTCGCGGCACGCCGCGAGCTCGAGGAGGAGACCGGCCATCGCGCGGCGGCGTGGCGCAAGCTGGCCTCGTTCTGGACGGCACCCGGGTTCGCGTCCGAGCTCATGCACCTCTACCTCGCCACGGGCCTGACGCGGGTCGACGATGCGACTCGGCTCGCGCCCGACGAGGACGAGGAGCTCGAGCTCCGCCACCTTCCGCTGGGCGACGCCCTGGCGCTCGTGGAGACGGGCGCCATCGAGGACGCGAAGTCGATCCTCGGCCTCCTGTGGCTCGACCGGCTCCAACGCGCCGGCCGGGCCTGACGCAGCAACTCGGGGGAACGATGACAGCGCAGACACACGCCGCGGGGCACGTCGCAGCCGGCGCCGCCACGGTTCGCGGCTTCGAGCCCGGCGACGAGACGGCGATCCTCGACGAGATGCTCGCCGCGCTCGAGCGCGGCGAGTACGAGGCGATGGAGCGGTACCAGCTCGAGCATGCAGCCGAGCGGCTGGCGCCCAGCCCGGGCTCATGCGCCGTCGCCGTCGCGGACGGACGGCTGGCGGGCTGGGTGATCCCCGCCGACGACGACCTCAAGGTGGTCCCGGCGTTCCGGCGGCGCGGCATCGGGCGGCTCCTGGTGGAGGCCGGCCGCGGCATCGCGGCGGCAGATGGACGTGATCGGCTCCGGCTCTGGGTCCCGCGCCAGCCTGCCGCCGAGGCCTTCGCGGCCGCGTGCGGGATGCACTACACGTCGTCCCTGTGGCAGATGCGCCTGGCCGGCGACGCGGTGGCGGTCGTCCCGGATCCGGACTTCCCCGCTGCGGTGGCCGTCCGGACGCTCGAGCCGGGGCGAGACGAGGAGCCGTTCGTGGCGCTCGCCAACCGCATCTTCCTCGACCACCCGTCGCCCATCGAGCTCTCGCTCGACGAGGTGCGCCGCGTGCACGCCACGCCCGGCTTCGACCCGACCACGGTCCTGGTGGTCGAGGACGCAGACTCGGGCGCCATGGTCGGCTTCTGCCGCGTGCACCCCTTCGCCGACTCGGCCGGCACGCCGTCGGGCGAGATCCGCCTGCTGGGCGTGGACCGCGCCTGGCGCGGCCGCGGGCTGGGGCGGGCCGTGACGTCCTGGGGCGTCGCGGAGCTCCGCCGGCGGGGCGCCCGGTCGGTCGTGCTCGCGGTGGAGGGTGAGAACCAGGGCGCCCTGCGCCTGTACACCGAGCTCGGGTTCCGCTTCGGGGCGGAGTGGCCGCACTGGACGGTGGACGCGGCGCCGGTGGCCCGCTGAGCCCGCAACCCGAGCCGGCGTCCGCGCCCCGTCAGCCCTCGTCGACCGTGCGGGGCAGCGCCGCCACGGCCCGCGCGAGCGCGCCTCGGTAGAGCGCCGACCCGGGGTCCAGCGCACAGGCGAGCCGGAGGTGCGTCACCGCCTCGGCCGGCCGTCCGAGCTTGCGCAGGCTCTGGGCCAGCGCGTAGTGGCCGTAGGGCGACGAGGGGTCCACCTCGAGCAGCGCCGCGAAGACCTCGTGGGCGCGACCGTGCTGGCCCGCGTTGAACGCGGCGCGGCCGAGCGCCTCGAGGATCGAGCCGCGGCCCGGCTCCTCTCGCGCCGCGCGCTCGAGCACCACCACGGCCTGCGCGTTGTGGCGCTGGCGCATCAGGGCGCGGCCGCGCTGGAGGAGCTCGTAGGCGGACTCGGGGTCCCCGGGCAGCGGCGCGTCGGCCGCGTCGCGGCGCTCGGCGGGTCGGGACGCATCGTCCTGCATGCGGGGATGCTCGCACGAACCGGCGGACCTCGCCGAGGCGACCGCCGCCGCGCCCGGAGCGCGAGCCGGCCGGCGAGCCCCGACGGCTACTCGCGCCAGGCGGCGAGGTCGACCTCGCGCAGGCGCGGGCTGGCGGTCATGCCCGGGATCCGGCCCCGCTTGGCGATCGGATGGCCGTCGATCTCCTTGATGTCGCCGGTGAAGTCGATGGGCGCCGCGCCGGAGATGTAGCTGCCGACGGCGAAGGAGTCGACCGGTGCGCCCTTGTCCTTGAAGTACCGGATGCGGTCGGGGTTGAGGCCGCCGGACACGACGATCGTGACGTGGCGGAAGCCCTCCATGTCGAGGCGGGCCCGGATCTCGGTCACCAGGTCGGCCGTCACGCGGCCGCGCTCCGACGGCGTGTCCAGCCGGATGCCGTAGAGGCGGTCGCCCAGGGCGTGGGCGACGCGGAGGGCCTCCTCCGCCTCGTCCTTGAAGGTGTCCACGAGCACGATCCGCGGCACGTCGGGCGGCATGTCGCGGTCAAAGGCCTCGGCCGCCCGGACGGTGTCGCCGAAGATCAGGACCAGCGAGTGGGGCATCGTCCCCGTGGGGTTGAGGCCGGCGAGCCGAGCCCCGGCCGGCGTCGAGGCGCCGACGCAGCCGCCCACGATGGCCGCATAGTCGAGCACGTCGGTGATGTCCGGGTGCACGTGGCGGGCGCCGAAGGAGATCACCGGCTGCGGCGCCGCCGCCTCGACGCACTGCCGGGCTGCCGTGGCCCAGCCCGTGGACTGCGAGAGCATGCCGAGCATGGCCGTCTCGTACAGCGCGAACGCGCGATACCGGGCGCGGATGCGAAGCACGACCTCCTTGGGGGTGACCACGTCCCCGTCCTGCATCGCCTCCACGATGGCACCGGGCTCATTCGCGAGGACGTGGCCGATCAGGTTGGCGGCCTCGCCCATGCCGCACAGGACCGCGTCCTCCCGGCAGAAGACCTCCATCGTGACGACGGGGTCGATGCCCTCGCGCTCGAGGATGCGGCTGGCCCGGGCGAAGTAGACGTCCGCCGTGGCGCCCGAGAGGATCTCGCTCGACGGGCGGGTGCGCAGCAGGCCCATCAGGCGCTCGCCCCGTGCCGGGCACCGGCCATCGCGATCATTCCGCTCCTTCGTCCTCGGCGGCCGACGGGGGCGCGGGCGGCACCCGGGCAGCCGAGATGGCCGGGAGTATAGGGTGGCCGACGCGTCACGGGCCGGCGGCCCCCGCGGGCGGCTCCTGCGTGTGGCGCCGCTGGCGCGGGCGGCTCGCGAGCGACATGCCGAGGGCGCCGAGGGCAACCGCCAGGGCGCTGCCCATCAGCAGCCGTCGGCGTCCTTCGCCCTGCGCGCTGGACCAGGTGCGGGCGGCGGCGGCGGCCGCCGCGAGGGCGGCGGCATCGTCACCCGAGGCCAGGGCGCTCTTCGCCGCGGCAAGGTCGTGCGCAGGGTCTTCGCCGATCAGCCCAACCGCGCTCACGATGTCGCCCGCGGATGCGCCCTGGGCGGACGCGGCGCTGATCTCGGCGATCGCCGACCGCTCGCCCTCGGCCTCGCCGAGGGCCGCCTCCAGGCCGCCGGCCTCGAACAGCGTCTGCACGGTGGGCGGCAGGGTGAGCCCGGCCGCCTTGGCGTCGGCCTCCAGCGCCGAGCGCTCCGCGAGCACCTGGCGGGCCGACGCGAGCAGCCCCTGGGCAAGATCGAACTGCCAGGCCCGCAGCGCGTCGCGCACGGTGCGGGGCAGGAACCAGCCACCCGCCACCGCGAGCGTCGACCTGTACGCGGCCTGCACGGCGGCTCGCTGGTCGAGCAGGTATGCCTCAGCCGGCCGGACCACCCAGGCTCGCCAGAGGTCGGTGAAGTCCTGGCCGGTCTCCGCCTCGAGCAGGTCGAGCAGGCCGCGCCAGTCCGGCGCGCCGTCGACGGTCTCGGGAGCGAGGCTGCCGGTGCCGGCCGGCGGCTGGTAGGCGCCGACGCGAGCCTGGGCGTCTGCCCAGACGCGGGCGAGGGCGGCCGTGCCGGCACGCTTGGCGATGAGGGCGGCGAGGGCGTATGAGCCGGCGTAGCCGTACGACTCGGACGCCGACGCGGGAGACGGCACGGCGGGCCAGGCGTTGAGCGGGTAGGCGGCCTTCTTGAGCGCCGGCGTCAGCGCGGGCGCCGATGCCTTGATCTTGAGGGCGGCGAGGGCCCGCTGCGCGTACAGGCTCGCGAAGCCCTCGGCCGCCCAGCGGTCGGCGACCAGGGAGCCATTGAACCAGCCGTGCGCCGCCTCGTGGACGATGACTGCGGAGCTGGCCCAGTACGCCACCTGGATCTGGCCCGCCTGCGGGTCGTACAGGCCGGCGAACCCGCCGGTGCTCCGGCTGACGGCCTCCTGGACCACGACCGGGCTGTCGTGCGGCCAGGGCAGCCCGATATCCGCGAGCAGCACCGGCAGCGCCCGGCTGAACAGCCCGCCCACGCGCCCGGCCCACGTCGGGTCGTCCTTCCAGGCCTCCATGGCGAGCGCGATCGTGCCGTCGGGCACGGCGACCGTGAGCGGCGACGTGCGATAGGTGGCCGGCTGCTGGCCCGAGACGTAGGCGAAGAACCCGAGCGGGTTCGCGAGCGCCCCGGTGGCCAGCACCACGCCGCCGTCGGATGCCACGGCCTGCGATGCGAACGCGCCCGACTCCACCGTGACGTCGTATCCCTTGGGGAAGCGGACCGTGACGCGGCTTCCAGTGGCGCCGTCCGAGGCGTAGGCCCAGACGGGGAACGTGATCAGGCTCGCGCCCACCCGGATCAGGCGGCGGGCGCTGCTCCCGGTGTCCACGAGGTTGAACGCGAAGCGGAGGGCCATGGCGTGGCCGCCGTAGAGCTTCGCGCCGAAGTTGATCCGCAGGATCGTGGCGTCCGTCGACCGCGAGGACACCACCACCACCGCGCCCTTGGGGCCGGTGACCACCGACGGGCTCGCGGCGCCCGGCTGGACGGCCAGGAACGCGTGGTCGTAGTAGAACCGGTTCACCTTCGTGTCCGCGCGATGGTTCGCGATCGCGACGTCGACCACCACCCGAACGCGCTTCTGGTCGGGCTGGACGGTGTACCGGGTGTTCGCCACCACGGTGAGGTCCGTGCTGGCGGCGCGCGCGATCGGTGCCGGGACCGCTCCGAGCGGAGCCAGCAGCAGGCCGAGCACCCCCACGGCCAGGGCCAGCGCCGCCGGCCGCCTCATCCTGCCCCCCCGCCGGGATCGGCGAGCAGCTCGGCCAGATCGGCGGCGTAGCGGGCCACGAGGCGCATGCCCGGGCCGTCGGGGTCGGCCGGCGGGTCCGTCCGCCAGCCGCCGGCCTTGAGCCACTCCGCCGCCTCGAGGTGGTAGCGGTCGGCCAGCGCCACCTGGCGAGCGAGCGCGAGGCCCAGGTCGTCGCTGGTGGCGGTGGCGACGGGCAGCTCGGCCATGAGGAGCGGCCGCTCGTCCTCGCCGATCGAGAACTTGACGAACGGCAGCTCGTCGTTCCAGCGCAGCAGCTTGCGATAGCTCCTGCGGAAGCTGTCGTTGATCGGCGGCGCGAAGTGGCACCAGCAGATCAGCGCAAGACCGGGGTCGAGGATGAGCGTGATCCGCAGCGCCGCCCGCCGTCGCCCGTCGAGCACGAGGTCCCACGACGCGACGCCTTCGCGGCGGCTGCGCTCGAGCGGGGTGACGCCCAGGTCGGCGAGCCAGCCCTCGACGTCGGCTGGGCTGAGCGTCGCCCGGGGTGCGAGGGACATGCCGGCGAGTCTACCCGAGCGGAGCGGGTCGGCCCGTCGGGACGGGCACGCGATCGGCGATCGGCGTTCAGCGCCCGCTGGCCGCGCTCTGCTCGCCCTCGTCGCGGGCCTTGTCGGACCGGCGCTCGACGGTGCCCCCGGATCGGACGGTCCGTGTGGCGAAGTCCGACGAGCGGACCTGGCCGCCCACTTTGACGTTCCGGCCGAGGCGCACGCCGCGCGGGATCACCGACTGCTTGCCGACCACGGTGATCCCGGTGTTGAGCCGGCCCGGCTCGAGCTTGTTGGGCGTGTCGAAGTCGGGCCCGTCGCCCACGATCGCACCCTGGCCGACGGTGACCTCCTTGTCGAGGATCGCCCGGTCCACCACGGCGCCGCTGCGGACGACGGTGTCGAACATGAGGATCGAGTCGCGGACCACGGCGCCCACGTCGACGCGGACGCCCGGCGAGAGCACGCTGTTGACCACGGTGCCGTTGATCACGCAGCCGTGCGAGACGAGGCTCCGGTGCACCTGGGCCGTCGGCCCCACCTTGGCCGGGGCGCGCTCCTCCGACCTGGTGTGGATCAGCCACTCGCGGTCGTAGAGGTCGAGCTCGGGGTTGTCGTCGAGGAGCGCCATGTTGGCCTCCCAGAACGACTGGATCGTCCCCACGTCCTGCCAGTAGCCGTCGAAGCGGTAGCCGAACACCCTGGCCCCGGCCTCGAGCATGGCGGGCACGACGTTGCCGCCGAAGTCGGTCCGGTCCTCGGCCAGGAAGCGGCGCAGGGCCCGCTTCGAGAAGACGTACACGCCCATCGACGCGAGGTCGCTCTTGGGCTGCTTGGGCTTCTCCTGCCAGTCGATGACCCGGTCCTGATCGTCCATGGCCAGGATGCCCATCCGGGTGGCCTCGGAGAGCGGCACGCGCCGCACGGCGATCGTGACGTCGGCGCGGTGCCGCCGGTGCGCCGCGATGAACGGCGTGTAGTCCATCTTGTAGATGTGGTCGCCCGCGAGGACGAGGACGGTGTCGCCCGCATCGTGCTCGATCACGTTGAAGTTCTGGAGCACCGCGTCCGCGGTGCCGCGGTACCACTCGGCGACTCGCCCGCGCTTCACGTAGGGCTGGAGCATCTTGACGCCGCCGGTGTTGCGGTCGAGGTCCCACGGCCGGCCGAGCCCGATGTGGTCGTTGAGCGAGCGCGGGTTGTACTGCGTGAGGACCATCACGTCGGTGATGCCCGAGTTGACGCAGTTGGACAGCGTGAAGTCGATGATCCGGTACTTGCCCCCGAAGGGAACGGCGGGCTTGGCCCGCACCGAGGACAGGATCGACAGCCGCTCCCCCTCGCCGCCAGCGAGGATGACCGCCATGACCGGCTTGACCAACGTCGTTCCTCCGGTGCGGAGCCTGTGCTCGGATCCTAGCACCGCGCCGCCCGCGGATCGCCCTGTGGACCCCGCTAGGTGAACAGGCGCGGGTTCACGAACGTCCCGCCGTACTCGACCATCCAGTGGAGGTGGGCGCCGGTCGAGTGGCCGGTGCTCCCCTCGTAGCCGATGACCTGGCCCTGGCTGACACGATCGCCGGCGCGGACCGGGTAGGTGGGCTGCATGTGCGCGTACCAGGTCACCAGCGACGAGCTGTGGGCGATGATCACGATCCAGGCCGGGTCGGCGCCGTCGGCGTAGTTCCAGCCCACGTAGACCACCGTGCCGTCACCCGCCGCCCGCACGGGCGTGCCGTAGGGCGCCACGATGTCGATGCCGTTGTGGTAGTGCGAGCAGTTGCCGTAGGGCGGCTCCCAGACGAACCCGGTGCAGCCGAAGTCCTGGGTGATGGTGCCCGGCATCGGCCACGACAGGGTGCCGTTGTACTGGCTGGGGATGTTGCCGTGGCTCCACTGGGCGGCGACGAGCCTGGCGATCTTGTCCTGCAGCTTCTTCCGGGCCGCCGCCGCCTTGGCCATCGACACCTTCAGCGCCGACTTGTTGGCCGCCATCTGGGCGTACCGGCGGTTCTGGTCCGCCAGCATCGCCTTGACCGCCTTCTCGAGCGCCTGGAGGCGCTTGGTCGCCTGGGCGAGCGCAGTGATCTTGCGGTCGATCGCCTGCTTCTGGACCGCCACCTGCTGGCGCATGACGTCGGTCTGGTCCCGGGTGTCCTGGACGGTCTGGTGGAGCGACACCAGCGTCGCCTGGTCCGAGGCGACCTGCTGGGCGAGCTGCTGGTCCAGCGCGGCAGCGTCGAGCTGCGTCGACATCGCGGCCAGCATGTCCGTGAACGACGCTCCGGAGAGCAGCGTCTCGAGCATCGAGGTCCGCTGGTCCTCGTAGGCCACCTGGATCCGCGCCGCCAGCTCGGCCTGGCGCTGCCCGAGGTCGGCGCGCGTGGCCGCCTCCTGCGCCTCGATGGACACGAGCTGCTGGTCGAGGCCCGCGAGGCTCGAGACCAGCGAGTCGTACTGCGCCTGGACGTTCTGGAGGTCCGCGCTGAGCGCATTGACCTGCTGGCGCGTCGCCGTGAGGTTCTGCGTGACGCCGTCGAGCTGCGTCTTGGTCTGGTCGATCTGGGCCGAGAGCGTCGCCTGCGAGGCGTTGAGCGCCGCGATCTGCGACTTCTCCTGGGCGATCTTGGCGGCCAGCGACTTCTGCTGGGCCTGGGCGTCGCTGAGCTGGTCGGCGTACGTCACCGAGGGGGCGGTGACGTGGCCGGCCAGGGCGCCCATGAGGAGGGGCACGATCAGGAGGGCGGTGATGGCTCGGCGGCCGAGGCCGCGGGGCGCCCTCGGAAAGTGCTGCGCGACCTGACGGCTCAACGAAGTGGCGTCCTCATCTCGTGCGAGCTGTCTCCGTCATCGTCGGCGCCGTTCGGCGCCGGGCTGCGGCTACCACGCTCGCCGGATACGGCGCCGCCTCGGAAGGGCACGCCCGAGACGACCTGAACCGGCGTTCTGGCGGCAGTGTAGCAGCGCGGGCAAGGCGCGCCTCCCGGCGCGAGGTCGGGGCGCCCAGGAACGAGAAACGGCCCTGGGATCGCGAGGTCCCGGGGCCGTTCGCGCGTTCGACGGATCAGCTGCCGGTCCAGCCGGTGCCCGCCATCCACGCCTTCCAGACGTCGGGGTGGGCGTCGATCCACTTCTTGGCCGCGTCGTCGTCGCTCATCTTGTTGAGCGCGATGTCGGTGGCCACGGCGTTCTGGTCGTCGTTGGTCCACTTGAAGTTCTGGATGAGCGTGGCAGCCGGGCTACCGCTGCTCATGAACGCCGCCGACGCGACCTTGTTGAGGTTGTACGGCGGGTAGTCGCAGGTCATCGACTTGGTGTTGGCGTCGCAGCCCGGGGTGTATGCCGGCAGCTGGAGGTGCACCAGGCCGTTGTTGATCTGGCTGTCGAACCAGTTGGGCTCCCAGTAGTAGGCCAGGATCGGCTTCTGAGCGTTGATGGCCGTCTGGATCGCCTTGTCGGACGATGCCTCGGAGCCCGAGTACACCACCTTGAAGTTGAGCCCGAGGCCGGCGACGAGGCCCTCGTCGTTGGTGACGTAGGACGGGTCGCCGTCGAGGATCTGGCCCTTGCCGCCGGACTCGCTGGTCACGAAGTCGCTGGCGTACTTGTTGAGGGTCGTGGCGAACGTCTTGGGGTCGGAGTAGGCCGCCATGAGGTCCGGGTGGGCGTCCGCGTAGTACTTGGGGATGAACCAGCCGATGATGCCGATGTTCCCCTGGGAGCCCAGGTCGACCGCGACCTTCTGGTCGGTGATGTACGTCTTGGCGAGGTCCTCGTGGCCCCAGTTCTCCAGGATCACGTCGACGTCGCCGGTGGGGAAGCCCTGCCACGAGACCTGCTCGCTGAGGGTCTTGATGTTGACCGTGCAGCCGAGGTCGTTCTTGAGCAGGTACGCCACGACGGCCACGTCGGCCTCGTAGCCGACCCACGGGTTGTCGGCGATGTTCACGGTGCCGCAGGGCGCCACGCTGGCAGCGGCCTGGGAGGCCGCCTCGCTGGCGGCCGCGGAGGGGGCGGTGGCGGCGGAAGCCGCCTCGCTGGCTGCCGCCGAGGGGGCGGACGTCGCCGCGCTGCTGGAACAGGCGGACACGACGATGGCCAGCGCGGCCGTGGCGACGGCCAGCCGGCGCAAGGTGGGACTCTCGAGTGTCAAGCCGGTTTCCCTTCCATAGCGTTCGGCCTCCCGGCCGATTGGACCACGCATGATGCCCCGAAAGCGGGCGGATTGCATCTCCCCGCGGGCCGCGGCGTGTGCGCGTCTCGCGGTGCGACTCGGGTGGGGCGGGTCGGTCCTCCTCCGTGGCCCGCGCGACCCGCTGCTGCTCACTCGTCGATGCGGGCGTTCTCATTGCGGGCGCCGGCACCCTGCGTGATGCGGTCGAGCATGACGCCCATGAGCACGATGGCGAACGCCGCCGCCAGGCCGATCCCGAAGTCGCTCGCCTGGGCCAGGCCCGTGACGACGCGGTAACCGAGGCCGCCGCCGCCGACGAGGCCGCCGACGACCACCATGGCCAGGACCAGCACGACACCCTGGTTGAGCGCCGCCAGCAGCGAGCGGCGGGCCATGGGCAGCTGGACCTTGCGGATGACCTGGAAGGGCGTCGATCCCGACGACGTGGCGGCCTCGATCGCGGTGACCGAGACGCCCCGGACGCCGTCCTCCACCAGGCGGATGACCGCCGGGACCGCGTACAGCACGGCGGCCAGGACGGCGGCGAATCGGGTGGGCTGGAAGAGCGCGACCGCGGGGATGAGGTAGACGAAGGCGGGCATCGTCTGGAGCGCGTCGTTGATCGGGCGCAGGATCTGCGAAACGAGGTCCGAGCGGGCCGCCCACGTGCCCAGGGCAACGCCGACGGCCATCGTGATCACGATGCCGAACAGCACCTGGGTGAGGGTCTCCATTGCCGGCTGCCACACGGCGAGGCCTGCCACCGCCAGCCCGGCGATGCATGCCACGACCGCCGCACGGCGGCCGGTGATGATGAAGGCGAGGCCGCTTGCGTAGGCCACCACCAGCCAGAACGGCGAGCTCGTCAGCACGGTCTGGAGCGGGTCGAGCAGCCAAGCCGACGCAGCGTCCTTGACGCCCGAGGTCAGCCAGGTGACGTTGGTCTCCAGCCACGAGACGAAGCCGTTCACCGGGTCGGCGAACGAGACGCGATCGTCGGTCGGGAACGTGTGCGCCCAGGACTGGGTCATCCCCAGGGCGAGGCCGACCCCGGCGATCACCAGCACCACGACGGCCAGCCGCCGGTGCGCCGCCTTGGTGACGCGCTCGGCGCCCGCGTGGCGGCGGTCCGACACCTGGCTCGCGCTGGCGGTCAGCCGGTCGAGCACCATGGCCAGCAGGACGATCGCCAGGCCGGCATCGAAGGCCGAGCCCACGTCCTGGATCTCGAGCGCCTTGAGGAGCTGCTCGCCCAGGCCGCCGGCGCCGACGAAGGCGGTGATGACCACCATCGAGAGCGCCATCATGATCGTCTGGTTCACAGCGAGGCCGATCGTGGTGCGCGCCATCGGCATCTGCACCTTGCGCAGGACCTGGCGGCCG
>Ga0334722_10005830_pt1 | contig 12329 bp, 8 predicted proteins | sample C3_bottom_MG_FD_207210 | JGI IMG/M metagenome (GOLD analysis project Ga0334722, IMG submission 207210) | Sediment microbial communities from Yellowstone Lake, YNP, Wyoming, USA - C3_bottom | ecosystem: Environmental > Aquatic > Freshwater > Lake > Sediment | place: USA: Wyoming | collected...
AACTTTCCGAGCTTCCGTGCCACCGCGCCGGTGAAAGATCCTTTCTCGTGCCCGAAGAGCTCGCTCTCCAGCAGCTCGGATGGGATCGCTGCGGAATTCACGGCGATGAATGGCCGTCCCGACCGTTTGCTGTGAAAATGGATCGCACGTGCGACCAGTTCCTTACCCGTCCCGCTCTCGCCGTGGATCAGCACCGTAGCGTCGCTCTCGGCCACACGGCCGATGGTCTTGTAGATCTCCTGCATCGCGGACGTGGCCCCGACGAGCCCGCCTTCGTACTTTTCCCGCACCTCCGCCCGGAGCGTATCAACTTCCTCGCTCAGATGCCGGACGTCCAGCGCTTTTTTCACCAGGATGCTGACCTCATCGAGGTCGAACGGTTTGGTGATATAGTCATACGCACCGCGGCGCATGGCCTCGATGGCGTTCTGCATCGTGCTTTGTGCGGTCATGATGATGACCGAGGTATTCCGCCCTTCCTTCTGGATCTTCTCCAGGGCGTCGAGCCCGCTCATGCCGGGCATGCGGATGTCCATGATGACCACCGCGATGCCGCCTTCCTGCAGGCGTACGAAGGCCTCGGCGGCATCCTTCGCGAGCACCGTTTCGAGGCCGTCCTTTTCCAGGGCCTTCTTCAGCACCCATCGGACGCTTTCTTCGTCATCTACTATGAGAATTCGTTCACTCATGATCTTTCGTCGCCTTGTGCTTTCTCAAATGATACGTTGTGCACTCGCCACTCCGCACCGTTTTACCCTCCCAGCGGCAGGTACACGCTGAAGGTCGTCCCTTCTCCTTCGGTACTTTCCACCCGGATGGTCCCGAGGTGCTCCTGCACGATCTGGTACGAGAGCGCGAGCCCCAGCCCCACACCCCGGTCCTTCGTGGTGAAGAACGGCGCGAAGATGTCCTGCAGATGCTCCTGCTTGATGCCCGGCCCGGTATCGCTCACCTTTGCGACCATGAGCCGGTGTTTCCGCCCGTCGGCCTGGACGCTCGTGAACATGTCGGACATGCGCGTCACCACGGTAAGCTTGCCGCCCGAGGACATGGACTCGACCGCGTTCTTGATGATGTTCAGGAATACCTGAATGAGCTGGTCCCGGTTCCCGATGACCTCCGGAAGGCTCGGGTCGTATTCCCGCGCAAGGACGATGGCATTCAATCTCGCGGGTTCCTCGAACAGCAGGAGCGCGCGGTCAAGGATGCTGTGAATATTGAACGTGCCAGACTCCCGCGGCTTCACGCGGGTGAAATCCAGGATCCCTTCGAGCACGCCGTTCAGACGGTCGGCCTCTTTCAGGATAACATCAAGATACTCGGTCAGATTCTGGCCGGCCGGGACCGCTGTCCTGAGCTCGGACTTCAGCAATTGCGCAGCGCCGCGTATCCCCACGAGCGGGTTCTTTATCTCATGAGCGATGCCTGCAGCGATCTGACCAATGGCGGCCAGGCGGTCCGCCCTTCGTATCCGTTCCTTCAGGTCACGGACGCTGCTCTGGTCCCGCACGGTCAGGATCACGCCCTGGGGCCTGCCTTCCGCATCGGGAAGGACGCTGCTCACCAGGCCGACCGGCAGCGGCTGCCGATGCCTGACCGAAAGCTCGGCCTCGTAATCCGAATAGGACCTGCCGGATTCCAGTGTTTTTTCCATCAGGAACACGACCGCGGGGTTCTCGGCAAGGACGGTCCGGACATCATGGCCGATCGCGTCGGCAGAGGTTATGCCCGTCATCTCCTCGATCGCGCGGTTCCAGATGATGACGTTTCCGCCCCCATCGGTCACGGCCACGCCGTCAACTATCCCCGACAGGATGTCGGCAGTCAGGTCGCTGAACTTTTGGCTCAAACCATGCATAACCTATTGATAGCACAATATATTTGAGTATTCAAGGTAATTTATGCTATAGTGCCTTCCGCGATCACTATGTTCGACCTACGCCTACTATTCGTGACCCTCGTCTGGGGCGTCAATTTCGCCTTTGTGAAATTCGCGCTCACCGACTTTCTTCCGCTCAGCTTTACCATCGTGCGCTTCTTCGTCGCCGCACTGTTCCTGGCCGGCGTCATGTTCGTAACAAGAGAGAATTTCACGATCGAACGACAGGACCGTCTTTCCCTGGTGAAGCTCGGCCTTATCGGCATAACCCTCTATAATATTTTCTTCATGTACGGGCTCAAGTACACCACGGCATCCCATTCGGCGCTTTTCATATCGCTGTCCGCCCTGTTCGCCGTGCTGATCCAGGCATACACGGGAAGAGAACGTGTCACCACCCGCATAGCCGCGGGGCTCCTTCTCGCTTCGGCCGGCGTCTACCTCGTCATCAGCGGCCGCCACGGAGGCTTCAGTTTCACGGCGTCGGGCCTCCTCGGCGATATCCTGACGCTGTGCGCCGCGGTGCTCTGGGCGCTCTATACGCTGAAATCAAAGCCGCTCCTGGAAAAGTATTCCGCCATCAAGGTCACGGCCTATTGCATGGCAGCCGGAAGCGTCCTTCTTCTTCCGCTCGGTCTTCACGAACTCGTCAGTCAATCCTGGTCCGCCATTTCCCCCCAGTCGTGGGCGGCCTTCAGCTTCTCCGCCATCGTCTCGGCGGGCATCTCCTTCAGCCTCTGGTACCAGGGGGTAAGAAGGATCGGCGTCACACGCACCATCGCCTATCACTATCTGGTCCCTTTTGTCGCCGTCGTTTTCGCCGTCCTTTTCCTGGGTGAGCACATCGCTCCGCTCCAGATCGCAGGCGGCATCGCCATTATAGGCGGAGTTGCAGTGGTACAAGGCAAAGCCGGATGAGACAAGCAAGAACGAGAGCCGCAACGTTCTTAATTCTTCCTTCATAACTTCTTAATTTACGATCCTAGTGCGTATACCCCGCCTCGCCGTGCTGGGTAAGGTCCAGCCCCTCGGTCTCTTCATCATTAGAGACCCGCAAGCCCATGATCGCGTCCAGCACCTTGAACAAGATCAAGCTCACCACGAACGAGTAGACCGCTACCATCAGAACTGCACCGACCTGGACGGCAAGCTGCATGGGATTCCCGAACAGCAGGCCGTTCGCCCCGCCGGAATTGATCGCTGTCGACGCGAATACCCCTGCCATGATCGTGCCGAGGGTCCCTCCGACACCGTGAACGCCGAAGGCATCCAGCGAATCGTCATAACGGAACTTCACTTTGGCGTTCAGGGCCGTGTAGCACAGCAGGCCGGCGCCGATGCCGATGGCAAGGGCCGCCATCGGGCTCACGAACCCTGCTGCGGGGGTGATCGTGGCAAGTCCGGCAATAGCGCCGGTTGCCGCGCCGAACATCGTCGGCTTCCCGCGGTGATACCATTCGACCGCGGTCCAGGTGAGGGTCGCCGCGACCGCTGCAGTATGCGTGGTAACGAACGCCATGGTGGCAAGCGCTCCCGATGACAGGGCGCTTCCCGCGTTGAAACCGAACCAGCCGAACCAGAGGATCCCGGCCCCGAGCACCGTCATCGGCAGATCATGCGGCGGCATGGACTCGCGGAGAAAACCTTTCCGATGGCCGATGTAGAGCGCGGCCGCCAATGCCGAGAATCCGGACGTCGCGTGGACGACGATACCTCCGGCAAAGTCCAGAACGCCGAGGTTCTTCATCCAACCCCCCGCTCCCCAGACCCAGTGTGCGACGGGATCGTACACCACCGTTGTCCAGAGCAGCGTGAACACGAGGAATGTCGAGAACTTGATCCGTTCGGCGAACGCGCCGCTGATGAGCGCCGGTGTGATGACGGCGAACATCATCTGGTAGATCATGAACGCAAGGTGCGGCACCGTCGCGGCATAGTCGGCATTCGGCGCAGTACCTACACCCGACAGACCAGCCCAATCCAGGCTTCCGATCCAGCCCTTGATGTCGGGGCCGAACGCCAGCGAGTAGCCGAACAGAATCCACTGGACGCTGACCAGCGCGATGGCGATGAAGCTGTGCATGATGGTGCCCAGCACGTTCTTTCTGCGGACCATGCCTCCGTAGAACAAGGCAAGGCCGGGCGTCATCAGCATGACAAGTGCCGTAGAGATGAGCACCCATGCAGTGTCACCCGTGTCTATCTTTGCGGGAACCGCATCGCCGGCCATCACTGCCGACGGTACCCAAAGTGCCGCTGCTGTTCCAACCAGTGCATACCAACGCATCACCCTGCTCTTCATCGGATCAAACCTCCTCTTGCCCTGTATAGTTTCTGTCCATCATGCCAAAATATAAGCAAAGGACATGCCAATAAAGTGAACAGGGACTGCCGAGCGGGAACTGTTTGATTTGCTTGCACTGTAACCGGTGAACAGCATATAGGTGCATCGGGTAGAGTCACATTTTCATGACTTGCTTTTAAGCATCTGTGCAGAAATTGTGCATTCACCTTCTTTCAAGATACTCGAATTATCAATGCCACGACGCGGTGCACTACTGAACTGATGCTTTTCCACTTCGGCAAATAAAGCGCCCGGCAAGATCCCCTGCCGGGCTGAGTTGATGCTCAGTTTTCCGGCATCTGCTATATGGCTGTCTCGCCCTTCTCGCCGGTCCGGATGCGGATAACATTCTCTACGCTCGATACGAATATCTTGCCGTCGCCGATCTTGCCGGTCTTGGCCTTGTCCATGATGGTCGTGATGACCTTCTCAGCGACAGCATCCGCAACGACGACCTCGAGCTTCACCTTGGGTATGAACGTGATATCGTATTCCGCGCCGCGGTAAAGCTCCACGTGGCCCTTCTGCCTGCCGAAGCCCTTCACTTCGGTAACGGTCATTCCCTGGATGCCCAGGGCGTTCAATGCATCCTTCACATCATCAAGTTTGAACGGCTTGATTATTGCTTCGATCTTTTTCATATTTCCTCCTTGGTATAGATAGTGTGAAACATAAGATGCTGGACGCGACCCGTAATCAGCGGCCATGTAACAGCCTTTTTCATCTCACATCCCGCTGGCCACGCACCGTGTTCTACGAATTATATGCCCGTTCACCATGCGACGTCTCATCAAGCCCGATCGTCTCCTCGTCAGAGTCGACCCGGAGGCCGACCGTCACCTTGATGATCAGAAAGATGACCAGCGTCGCGACCGCGCTGTACGCCAGGGTAGCCAGGACCGCGACGATCTGTGTCCAGAGCTGGCCGGGGTTCCCGTACAACAGTCCTTTTCCGGCATCATTGATGGCCGGGTCCGCAAAAACGCCGGTCAGGATAGCGCCGAGTGTCCCGCCGATCCCGTGAATGCCGAACGCATCGAGCGTATCGTCATAGCCGAACTTCGGCTTCAATTTTGCCACGGCATAGAACGGCACCACGCCAGCGGCAATGCCGATAATGATGGCGCCGGTGATGTTCACAAAACCTGCCGCCGGCGTAATGGCGACCAGTCCGCCCACCGCGCCGGAAGCGAGTCCCAGGACCGTGGGTTTCCCGGAATGTATCCATTCGACGAACATCCATGCCAGCGCAGCGACCGCCGCCGCCGTGTTGGTGTTGATAAAAGCAGCACCCGCCAAACCATTCGCCGCGAGTGCAGAACCCGCGTTGAACCCGAACCAGCCGAACCACAGGAGGCCTGCACCGGTCACGACGAGCGTCAGATTGCCCGGGATGATCGCCTTGGTCTTGCGCTTGCCGAGCATGAGCGCTCCCACCAGCGCCGCGATGCCCGCATTCACATGGACGACCGTCCCGCCGGCGAAATCGAGCGCGCCGAGCTTTGCCAGGAACCCTCCGCCCCAGACCCAGTGGGCCACCGGAAGGTAGACCAGCGTCATCCAGAGAACGGAGAACAGGATCCAGGCCGAGAACTTCATGCGTTCGATGTAGGCGCCGCTCGCCAGAGCGACGGTGATGGCCGCGAACGTAAGCTGGTATACGATGAAGATATATTCGGGAATGGTCTTGGCCATGTCCGAGATGCTGTTCGGACCGATCCCCTTCAGAAATACCTTCGTCGCGTCGCCAAGGATGCTGCCGCTGCCGCTGAAAGAAAAGGAATACCCGTACAGGACCCAGAGCAGGCTGACGATACAGAACGTGACGAAGGTCATCGCCATGGTGTTCAAAGCGTCCTTCGTCTTCGCCAAACCGCCGTAAAAGAGCGCGAGCCCCGGAATGGACATGAGCATGACCAGCGCCGTGGCCACGATCATCCATGCCGTGTCGCCTGTGTCGATCTTAAGCGGAGCCGAAGCCGCGGCAACAGCAACCGGGGCAGCGGTTCCCTCGGCCATTGCAACGCCAGCCGAAAGACCTATCGTTGTCATGAACAGGACCAGCAATGTTACCGTCATCAATGAGTACTTTTTCATTTTACCATCCTCCTTCGAAGTATGATGCAAGGCAAGACCATGCATTTACCTGTGTAATAGCAAGGCACGTGCCAGAAATACGGTCGGACGATGATCGCATAACAGATTGTTTTTAAGCGTTTCACGTAGGACCGTGATTCCGGATAGCACACACAGACGGTTTGCTTCGGTTCAATTCGTGGGCAGGTGATGAATATGTAGTCACTTTCAGTACGGGATCACCGATCGTGCTCAGAGGATCTGCACACGGAACGTTCCTCCCGGAGTTCTGGGGTCAGCCAAGCGGCTACCACATAAAAAAAGGCCGGCAGGAAAGATCCCGCCGGCCAATGGTTCCCACCACATCAGGGAGGTATGGGGGAAAACGTGATAATGTTAGATCGCTGTCTCGCCCTTCTCGCCTGTCCGGATCCTGACGATATTCTCGACCTTCGTGACAAAGATCTTTCCATCTCCGATCTTGCCGGTCTTGGCCTTGTCCATGATCGTTGCCAGTACTTGTTCTGTCATTCCATCGGAAATGACTATCTCGATCTTGACCTTGGGTATGAAGGAAATATCGTACTCGGCGCCCCGATACAGCTCTACATGGCCTTTTTGCCTGCCGAATCCCTTCACCTCGGTCACGGTCATTCCCTGGACTCCCAGAGCGTTCAAGGCATCCTTCACGTCATCGAGCTTGAAAGGTTTTATGATCGCTTCTATTTTATGCATGGTTATGTCCCCTTTCTTACCTGTGGGTCTTGCGCATGTTAAAGTCGGGGTAGGCGCTGACCGCAACTTCATGCTGGTCGAGCCCTTCCAATTCCTGCTCCGCCGGGACCCTGAGCGGGATGATCTTGTCAAGGACCTTGAAGAAAACGAACATGGTGATAAAGACAAATAGAATGTTCGTCGCGATCCCTACCATCTGGGCGCCGAGCTGGGTCGCATCTCCGTAGAACAGGCCTTTGACCGTTCCCGCGACACCGTTCAGGCCGTCACCATAGGTGCCGTCGGCGAAGAGGCCGAGCGCCACAATGCCCCACATTCCGTTCACGCCGTGTACCGAAATGGCGCCCACCGGGTCGTCGATCTTGAGGTTCCGTTCGACAAAGAACACGCTCACGCAGACCAGCACGCCGGCGACCAGGCCGATGATCACTGCCGAGACCGAATTTACGAACGCGCACGGAGCGGTGATCGCCACCAGTCCGGCAAGAAGCGCATTTGCCGACATTGAGATGTCCGGCTTCCCGTACCGGAACCACATATACAGCATCCCGGAAAGACCCGCCGCTGAACCGGCCAGCATCGTGTTCGTCGCTACGACACCGATGCGCAGGTCGCCTGCGGCCAGGGTGGACCCGGCGTTGAATCCGAACCAGCCGAAGGCCAGGATGAAACAGCCCACGATCGCCATGGGGATATGATGGCCGGGAAGCGCATTCGGCGTTCCGTCCGGCTTGAACTTACCCAGGCGCGGCCCGAGAACAATTGCGCCTGCAAGGGCTGCAACGCCGCCCGTCATATGCACGACCGACGAGCCTGCAAAGTCCAGATGGCCGTGCCCGAGCCCGAACATCTTGCCGAGCTGCGAGAGCCACCCGCCTCCCCATACCCAGTTGGCGTACAACGGATACACGATGCCGGCAATGAAGAACCCATACACGATGAAGGACTTGAACGTCCATCGTTCTGCCATGGCTCCCGTGGGGATCGTAGCAGTAGTATCCATGAACACCATCTGGAACAGGAAGATACTGAAGATCACGGCATCGTACCCTACTCCCGACAGGAAGAACCCTTTTGTGCCGAAGAGGCCGAAATCCTTGCCGAATAGGTGAATGATGAATTCGCCGTCAAGGGCTGTCCCGCCGCCGAGCGTTGCAGCGCCGCCGGAGCCGCCCATCTGGATGGCGAAGCCGACAGCCCAGTAGCCGAGCATGCCGATCACATAGATCATGAAGTTCATGGCCATGGTATGGCCAGCGTTCTTGGCCTGGGTAAATCCCGTCTCCGCCATGGCGAATCCGGCTTGCATGAACATGACGAGGAAGCCGCATATGAGCGTCCAGGCCATATTGATGGCGATGCGGTTGTGTCCGACCACATCGGCCAGCTTCGCAGCCAGCGGTTCATTGGCCGACAGTTTCTGCAGATCCTCGGCCGTGGGGGCATTGGCCGACGCGCCCACCACATCCGCGGCGCCGCCGATGGTGGCGCCGGATGGATCAGACTTTGGTGCTGCTGCCGGGGCCGGGGTCACGGCCGCTGCTGCAGGTGCAGGCGGGGCCGTCTTGTCCTCGGCGAACACCGCCCCGCCGACGATGACAAGCGCTGCCAGAAACAGCGCACTTATCAATCTTTTCGTATTCATGGTATGCCTCCTTGTATGTCTTTCTGTATTTCTACCAGGCGTACATCACGCCGAGCGCGATCGTGTCCTGGGTCTTCTTTGTGCCGTTGTCAAAGGACTGTTTGTCGGATATATCATGACGATACTCCGGACGGATGATCAGGCCTCCGTTCATTCGGGCATCGAAGGTCGCCGTTACTTCCTTGAGCTTCTGTATCGTGCCTGTCCGAACGCCATCCTTGTCGTCAAATAATTCGCCGCGCACGGCAACGCTGTATTTGTCTGTCAGATCATACTTCACGATGCCTGCCATGCCGCTCCATGTGGCGGACGGCAGCGCTCCATTCTCTTCCTTGCCGTTGTCGTAGTTCAAGATCAACGCCAGTTTCTTCGACGGCTTGATCGTTGCCACGATGTCCGCGAGCGTGCGCGTGTCGCGGTTGTTGTCGTCCTTTTCCGGCCCCTGCATGAGGTTGACGCTTGCCGAGAATACCTCCGCCGGCGTTAAGGCGAGGCTCAGACCGTAGGTCTTGGCCCGGTTGTTGTCCGTGGTATTGTCCCAGCCGTTCACGATGTGCAAGCTCGCAGCAAAGGCATCAGTGAATGTATAGCTTGCCTTGAGGCCCGTATGGGTGAACGGGATCGCGAAATTGAACAGGAGTGAGCGCGAATAGTTCGGATTGTCCTTCGCCTCGATCACCTCGGCACCATGATAGGTGACCATTTTCCCGAGATCGAACCTAAGCCCCTTGCCCACGCCGAAGATATAGCTCATATACGCTTCGGTCAAATCTATCAAATCGGTTCCTTCGCCTGTCTGCGGGGAAGTGAGCGGTGCGCCGCTCAGGCCTCGGGAATGGATCCACTTTGCCGTCTCCCCGGCAGAGAGCTTGATCTTGTATCCAGCCGTGTCTACCGCTGCATCCTTGTTGAAAATGATCTGAGCAAGGTCAAGGGTGAAGCTGTTGGCCTTATGATCGAAGACCCGGAGATTGTTCTCCTCCCCCTGGCCCGCGCCGAGAGTGCTCGCATGACCATTGTACGTATAGCCGCCCTGCAAATAGAAACTTGCGCCCAACGCATTCTTCACATCGTCCGGTTTCAACCCCGCCGGCTTCGCTTCCTCGGCATACACGCCGGTTGCGCTGACAAGCGCCAGACAAACTGCCAACACTGTTTTCTTCATGATCCTAATCCTCCTTAGACCCTGATCGGGTTGTTCCGGCCTGCCCTGCAGGCGGGTGCTGCAAATCGTGAAAGACCTCCGGAGCCTTTCTTGAAATCGTCCTGCGTGCAACTTTCATGAATTGACACTTTGCATAGCCCATGCCAAACAGGTGCATCGCACAAAAATGCATGAATATAAGCACTTTTCTTGATTATTTTGCATGCTATCACCGGCGCCATAGGATTGGATACGCAGCGGAGGAGAAACTAAATTAGGCAGGTGACGTATTAATGAGCAGGCCATGCGGCCACGGGACGAAAAGGATGCACGACGACTCGTGGAAGCATGGAAATATCGCGGAAGGTATGCTACTATTGCATCAATATGGTGAAGAACACGTCAAAACGCTGGAAGCTCCGGCTGGAAAAGTATATCCTGCTGCTCATCTTCGGATGGACCGTCGTAGTTATTATTTCCCTGTCCTGGAACTACCATATAACCCATCTCAACAATATAGAAAAGGCGCGCATCGTGGCCCGCTCGTTCTACGATCTGACCATCGAGTTCCGCCGCTGGGGGTCGCTTCACGGCGGCGTATACGTGCCGGTGACCGACACGCTGCAGCCCAATCCCTATCTGGTCGTGCCGGAGCGCGACGTCACGACAACGACCGGAAGGAAGCTCACGCTTGTCAATCCGGCCTGGATGACACGGCAGGTCTTCGAACTCATAACCAGGCATTCCGCTCAGCCGATCATCACTCATCTTACCAGCCTCAAGTTCATCAATCCGGTCAATCGGCCCGATGCCTGGGAGGAACAGGCGCTTCAGGCATTTGAGAGCGGAGCAAAAGAACAAAGCAGCGAAACAGCCATGAATGGCGAACCGTACATGAGGATCATGCGGCCGTTCAGGACCGAGCAGTCATGCCTCAAGTGCCATGGACACCAGGGCTACAAGGTCGGGGACGTCCGCGGCGGCATCAGCATCGCCGTCCCGCTTGGGCCGCACTTCGAGGCCGAGTCCCGCGAGCAGAAGGCTCTGCTGCTGAGCCACGTGTTCCTATGGTTCATCGGCACCGGCGGCATCATGCTCTTTTCCCGGAACATCCAGCGGCAGCAGCGGCAGCTCATAGACAGCGAAGAGAAGTATCGCGTCCTGTTCAAGAACAACCCGCATCCGATGTGGGTCTACGACCTCGAAACGCTCAAGTTCCTTGCGGTGAACGATGCGGCCGTGGCACATTACGGGTATGACCGCGACGAGTTCCTCACCATGACGATCAAGGACATCAGGCCGGTCGAGGACATCACGCCGCTCCTGGAGAACGTCTCTCGCATCACAACGGGCATTGACAAAGCCGGGGTCTGGAGGCATCGCAAAAAGGACGGGACGGTCATCGAAGTGGAGATCACGTCCCACGTGGTGGATTTCGGAGGCAAGCGCGCGGAGATCGTCCTCGCGAACGATATCACGAACAGCATGAAACTGGAGGAACAGCTCCGTCAAGCGCAAAAAATGGAGTCTATCGGCCTTCTTGCCGGCGGCGTTGCCCATGACTTCAACAATGTCCTGACCGCCATTATCGGGTACGGGAACCTCCTGCAGATGAAGCTGGAAAAGTCCGACCCGCTGCGTTCATACGCGGAGAGCATCATGACCACCGCACAGCGGGCCGCCCAACTGACCCAAAGCCTTCTGGCGTTCAGCCGGAAGCAGGTCATCAAGCCTGTCCCCATCGAGCTCAACAGCATCATCGCCCGTGTGGAAAGGTTGTTGAAGCGTCTCATCCGCGAGGACATCGAACTGGTGACCAGCCTGTCGCCTTCCGACACGACCATCCTGGCGGACAGCATCCAGGTCGAGCAGGTGCTCATGAACCTCGTGACGAACGCCCGGGACGCCATGCCGCACGGCGGAACATTGACCATCAGCACTTCCCTCGAAGAACTGGATCCGGATGTCGCGGCGCCCGGCGGCTTCGGGAAGCCCGGCCTCTACGTCCTGCTTTCGATCATCGACACCGGCGCCGGCATGGACGAGCGGACCCGGGAGCGCATCTTCGAGCCGTTCTTTACGACCAAGGAAATGGGAAAAGGCACCGGGCTCGGCCTCGCTTCGGTCTACGGGTTGATCAAGCAGCACCAGGGGTTCATTGATGTGGAAAGCGAGCCGGGAAAAGGCACGGCGTTCCATATCTATATCCCCTCGCTCAAACGCGGTGTTGCAGGAGATGCCGTTCATGCCGAGGAGGATCTAAAGGGGGGGACCGAGACCATACTGGTCGCGGAAGATGACGAGGTCATCCGCAATCTTACCAGTTCCATACTCAGGGAATTCGGGTACACCGTGATCGTTGCAAAGGACGGGATCGATGCCGTGGCGGAATTTCGGGAGAACCGCGACAACATCGATCTACTGCTGTTGGACGTTATCATGCCCCGGAAGAACGGCAAGGACGCCTATGAAGAGATCAGGAAGGTCAGGCCGGACATACTGGCGG
>Ga0334722_10005831_pt1 | contig 12329 bp, 11 predicted proteins | sample C3_bottom_MG_FD_207210 | JGI IMG/M metagenome (GOLD analysis project Ga0334722, IMG submission 207210) | Sediment microbial communities from Yellowstone Lake, YNP, Wyoming, USA - C3_bottom | ecosystem: Environmental > Aquatic > Freshwater > Lake > Sediment | place: USA: Wyoming | collected...
GCACCGAACAGGGTGTTCAAGGCTACAAGGTCGAATGCAGCCGGCGTCCCCGTGTTCTTATAAGCCTTCACCAGGGCATCGTTCTTGGATCCCGGGCCTTTGGATACGACAATGTTCTTTTTCGCAGCGAGTTCCTGATATGAAGCATAGCTGCCATTGAACGTAACCTCACCATTGTCGGTAAGGGATTTTGCCTGCGGCAAGGGTTTTTTGTACCCGGCGACCGCGTCAAAAGTCACCGTATATTCGCCTGCCGGTACATCTTCCATGCTCCAAGCCGCCCCGCTGCCGCTATACGATGCGGGACCACTTAAGGTGAACTTCGCGTCAGGGCGATTCGTATTCACGCTGATCTTGGTGGAAGGTGTGATCGTAAGATTTACCGTGACCTTACTGCCGGTCCCGATCGCACCGGATGCATTCACGGTCAAAAGTCCGGAATAGGAGCCGACCTTCAGACCTGCCGTGTTCACCGATATTGTTGCAGACTCGGTCAATGTAGCAGAGGAAATAGTTCCGTTTGCCGGGGAGACGTTCAACCAGGAAGGTGTATCCGAGACGATATTCCAGGTCACAGGCCCGTTCAGGTTGTCGATCCCGAGCGTGACGCCCTGCACTGCCGGGGTCGTCCCCTTCTTGGCTGAGAAGTTCAGCCACCCATTGCTGATCTTCAAGATCGGCGGCTGCACAACGCTGATCGTCACGGCGACCGCCTGTTTCTGGCCGAACCCGGAGTCGATCGTAATCGTTCCTGTATAGGTCCCTACACTAAAGGAGGAGATATTCACGCCAACCGCGAGACCGCCAGCGCTCTTCGGGCCGACCGGATCCTGCTTGCCGAGGTTGATCCATGTTTGATCGGCAATTGCCGTCCATTTAAGCGTTCCGGAGCCGGTATTGGCTAACACGATGGTCTGCGGATCGGGATTTCCGGCATATTGAGTGCCCACAAAGGTAAGGGAAAGCGGGTTCACTGCCATCGTCACGTAACCATCCATGGCGTATACATCGACGCGGCCCTTATTCCCTTCGCCACGGAATGAGACGACATACACGAGTCCGTTCTTGCTGACGGCAACGCCGATGGGATTATACAGAGGTTTCGCCGCATCATAGAGTCCGCCCGAACCAACCGGAGATCCGTCCGACGGGTTCAGGACATGTACGACGTTCTGATAGGCATCGGTCACATACAGCTGGCCCATGCTGTCAACGGCTATGCCGGCAGGCGAGGCCATCTGACCTACCAGCTTGCCGAACTGGCCGAAGGATCGGAGGAACTGCCCGTTCTTGTTAAAGACCTGGATGCGCGCACCGTCAGAATCGCCGCTGGTCGTGGTAACGACCGGGCAATCGGTAACATATATCTCGCCGGCGGCGTCATTCACGGTAACCCCGGACGGCCGCTTGAACAAACCGCTTGTGCTGCCGTAGCCGCCGAAAGACATACCCGCGCCCGTCGCGGGATCGAAGACCTTCACCATATGGTTCAATGTATCGGCTACATATACTTTCCCGTCCGTACCGACTGTCACATCGTTCGGATATGCGAACTCTCCTGCGCCGATCCCAAGTGCTCCGGACTTAACGAGATCGGGCGTGAACACGTATACTGCATTCTTATTACCGTCCCTCTTGCCTGAGGCACCGGAACCCACATAAATGGTGCCCGAAGCGTCAACAGCAATGCCGATAGGATAGGCTACCGAGAAGGACTTAAGGTATTTTCCCTCGCTGTTATAGATGGCAACGGTATTTTTTGCGGATTGTGCAACATAGAGGTTCCCCTGGGAGTCGATAGCGATTCGGACCGGTCCGTCGATGTGGTCGGTGATGGAAGCAATCCTTGCAGGTGCGGCAGAGACAACACTTGCCGTTACCAGGACTGCTATTACGAACAATATCGACAACTTAAAGATCTTCATAACCTACCTCCGAAACCACATGCACATTATGATGAAGAAATGCCCGATACCGAAGCACCCAGGTTTGCTACTATATTATATGACAGGCCCTGCACATCAGGCTTTGTGTATTGTCCATGGCCAGAAACGGCTCCCGTGAAGGATTATGCACGAGATGGCAGGTCGCGCATTCCATCCTTTTCCCAGTTGCCCCGAATAGACGAAGGGATGCATCCGTGGGTGAAGCCTGCAACCCTGCTTTACCCGAGGGATATTCGAACGAGATAGGATGATCATTGCTCAGATCGATAATCGTGTCTATTCCCGGTCTTGCATTGCCGATATTGGCACTCCATCCTGCAAGTCCGCCATTATAGATATTCCCGATGGCTCCCGGCGAGGGTAGCGTGCTGAACGTATCGATCGACACTTGCGGATTGCCCGAACCAGGCGCATTCAAAAGGGTATTCACTGCGACAGATGTTACTCCATCATGACAGCTCATGCACATCATGCTTATCCCGGTCGGCTTGTTCGTATTCAAACTATCAGGTGCCGGATTGGTCATGGATCCGCTCGAGTAGGTCTTGTAGGTATAACCTGTCGGAGGAGAGCTCACCCTGTTCCAGAGAAGAGTGTTGGTTTGCGTATCGGTTGACGCCCCATGAGGGGTATGGCAGAAGACGCAGATCTCTTCGATGATCGGAAATCCGGGAGCGTCTGTCATGAATTGACCGGCAAATGGAGAAGCTGTGGCACTCATGGAAAAATCATGTTTGCTACCAACGATGCTGGTCCCGGCCAAAGCCGTGCCGGCAAATACCACAATCATTACCAAGAAAGTTATCATCCTACCCAGGATTGCTGAATGCGGTCTGACTTCCATTTTCAACTCCTTGATAATATGCAAATTTATTAAATAACAGGCAGATAATTAATCAACTAATAAATCATATACATTATAAATAAAAATGCAATATACGTACCATTGATCATTCTCGCAATTTATCAAAACATATCAATATATTGAATAATTATTGAGTCGCTGTAGTTCATTCACATGAGACTGGTAGAGTGTTTATGCTCATATTCATGGTTATTTAGTGTTGGTTTCTAATCTTTTTTACAATATATGGTAAAAAATGGTCTGCCATGCAGACTATAATAATACAAAAAACAACTTTGTCAATAATAAATATTAAATACCAATTTTTTTGTTTTGCCTGTATAGATCAATTACATGCAACATCACCGCAGAACGCTCGCCCGTTACCACTCATCGATAGAGGTCATGAGATTGAACAATGCAGCTCATTTCAGGAGAAGTTTGAAAAAACGGTTCATGATAGTACCTGCTATAGCACCGAGGATGGCGCCGAACCCAGCGAGGAGCGACATTACGACAATGAGAACGAGCGTTACAGCATACCAGTTCTGACCGCATGCCGGACCGAACATCTTGGTCACATCCTTGACCGCAGCGTCACGCCATGTACCCTGAAGTGAACTGGAAAGTACGTAGTCCATGGCAAGGGCAGCACCGAGCGTCACGATCGTCCCAAGGGCCGCGCCTATTATTAAAGCTTTTTTTAGACTTTTATCGCTCATTGAATGCACATCGTTTGTTTTTTCATGAAAGCATCGTTCGCCTATTGTTAGGCGAGATCAATCCATGTTTCGAAATTTCGCGGATTCTATCTCGAAGTGCAACGGCTTGAGGCTGCGACCTCCGCTGGCGTTTTGTAGCCGAGACACTTTCTCGGCCGGCTGTTTAACAGATATTCGATCCGGGCTATTTGCTCGGATGTGATTGTACGGAAGTCAGTGCCCTTTGGCAAGTACCAGCGAATGAGGCCATTAGTGTTCTCATTCGTGCCTCGCTCCCAGGATGCATAGGGACGAGCAAAGTAGCATCTGATTCCAAGTCTGGCCGTGAGCGCTTCGTGTTTGGCATTCTCGGTCCCGTTGTCCAGCGTGAGGGTCTGGCGTCCCTTGGCAGGAAGCTTCTTGAGCCGATTGATGACGGCCAGATTCGTCTCATCAGCGCCCTTTCTGGACAGCTTGGTGATCAGGACAAGGCGACTCTTGCGTTCGACCAGGGTGTTGAGTGCTACTTTGCTTTTTCGGGAGATGAGGCTGTCTCCCTCCCAGTGACCGTACTGGCGACGACTCTCAATGGACCTCGGTCGGGCATCGATCGGATTCCTGTTGGGAATCGTGGCTTTTCTGACTTTTCTGCCGATGCTCTTGTTCTTCCGCTTCTTGTGGGCCCGGCGCAGCAACAGGATCATCTCCAGACGATCTGGATTTTGGGGATGATAAATGTACTGATAGATGGCCTCGTGGTTTATGGATTTTCCTGGATGGTCAAGCCGGATCCTCCCAGCGATCTGCTCTGGGGACCATCCTTTAGCGAGACCGGCCTTTACATACTGCCGAATAAGGTCGTTTTTCAGACGCTCGTGCTTGTTGGCCTCTGTTTTTCGCTCGCACGCCCGAGCGTGTGCTCGACAGGGAACATAACGTAGCCGCTCTGGCGGAGAGTTGCGATTGAGTTCCCGCGAGATTGTGCTTTTGTCTCGGCCTACAACTTTTGCAATATCGCCGAGGCTGGAACCTCCTGAGAGCAAGTTGGCGATGATCTCTCTTTCCTCTTGGCTCAGGTGCTTATAGAGTTTTGGCATAGACACTTAGAGTAGCATGACTACCCCAAGTGTTGCACTTCGCTATAGAACTCGCGTTTACTTATTTTTTCTCATCTATTTAAGTATCTCGCCGGTCTTTCTCGACCAGAGAAGGAGATCCAGATGGTCTATGTCGATACCGATCTCGCCTGCAAAAACCGCAAGTTTTTTTTCTATGGTCAGATATCCCTTCCGCGTGGCAGGTGTGATCCGCTTGCTGATCACGCCCATCTCACGGAGACTGTTTACGATATGTTTGTCCAGGATCGCGTAGCCAGGAAAACCTATATTCCTTAAAAAGTGACTGGACTCCTTGTATCCCAGCCCCTTGATCTTTTTGTTCTTTGCGAAGAAATCGCGGCGTTCCTGGGGGTCATGAAAGGAATCCAAAAGCTCTCTCATTTTCAGGCCGCAAGCTTCTTTCAGATGTTCGCGGGTGCAGTAGATGTACGACGGCCTCAACCGCCAGAACCGGACCCGGTGTTCTCCCGCCCGCTCCTGAAGATCTTTCTCTGTGCCCGTAAGGAGTATGTCCCGGAGCGCCGCGATCGTGCGCATTCCCATCCGCGCGCTGCTGCCCGCGGTCAGGATGCAGAAGCATAGTTCCTCGAATATCGCCTGGTCGCCCTGTTCGTAGACAGCCCGGAACTCGGCGAGCCGCTGTTCGATAACCCGCCTCTTCTTCCGATAGTCCTTACGAAGCTCAGCGATGTTTTCGTTTCCAGGCACCATACCCGCCCTTAAGATTATGGAGATTGGTGAATCCCATGCCCATGAGGCGTTTGATGGCCCAGATGCTCCGGTTCCCGTTCTGGCAATAGACTACCATCTCCTTGTCCTTTCGAAGCTTCTTGGCCCTGGTCCCGATATCGCTCAGAGGAATATGAATGGCACCGGGAATATGGCCCTGTTTATATTCCTTGTCGGTTCGCGTATCAAGTACGGTAAGCCCCTTCATCTGGTCAAGAGCATTTGGCGTGACCTGCTTTATACCGAGACGGCTCAGAAAACCCAGGAGCTTGATCAAAATATATGTCGCTAACAGACTCAAAAGAACGATCGATGCAGTATCCAAACTGAAAACCTCCCTCTATAAGAAGTGCGGAACTCAGAGCATGGAACAATAGCCGGGATGCGGCGAGATCAGTCAGACAAATCATCTCGCGTGCATACACCACCCCGCGGCCATATCATAATATCACCATGTGCTTTTCCGTTGATTGCGGTAAACGGCCATACAGTTCGATTAGTCCGCATTCAAATTGTGTTTTTCCTGACCGGCAGCTCAATGATAAAGCGGGCGCCTTGCGGGTGGTTCTGTTCAGCATGGATGGAGCCGTTGTGATCAGCGATGATCCGTTCCACGATGGCAAGACCAAGCCCGCCGCCCTTCTTTTTTCGCGAGAAATAAGGTTCGAAAAGCCGGGACACATCTTCAAGCGATATTCCGGGGCCGGTATCGGCAACTTCGATCCTCACCATGGCGTCTCCCGATACGTGCTGAGCCGATACCCGGATCATTCCTCCCCCCTCCATCACTTCAACGGCATTTTTGAACAGATTGATGAATACCCGTTTCATCTGCTCCTGATCCAGCATAAGATCGGGAATATCAGCGGGAATTTCCTGCAGAAAGACCACATCCTTGTGTGCCGCTTCATACAGTCGAATGACGCTGTCCACGACGGGTGGAAGGCCCTGTGCGACTGGATTCGGCCGGGGTAAGCGCGCAAATTCCGCAAACTCGTCCAGAAGCCTTTTCAGGCCGTCCACCTGCTGGATAATGGTCTGGCTTGACTCCTCAAAGATCCGGTCGAAATCCGGCGACTTATCGAGATATTTTTTCCTGAGACGCTCCGCGGAGAGCTTGATCGGCGTCAAAGGATTCTTCACTTCATGAGCGATCTTCCGTGCCACATCCTGCCACGTCTCGGCCTTTTTGGCCCTGAGTAATTCCGTCAGATCGTCAAAAGTGATAACGGTCCCGAGAAACGCACCCGTGGTTTCACGGACGGTCGAGATGCGCATCCTCAGGATCAGGGTCCGCCCTGCAACCGCCAGCGACAGTTCCTCTTCTGCACTCCCGTGCCCTTCTTCCAGCCGCCGGAAAAGGCTTCGTATGGGTCCCAGGTCAATGAACGGGAAAGCTTCGTCATACCGCTTGTTCATTACTTCTTCCGCATTAATGCCAAGGATGCGGGATGCTGCGGGATTAATGGTCGTGATCCTGCCGACCCGGTCCATGGATATGACCCCTGCATCGATGGTGGTCAGAATGATCTCCCGGTTGGTGATCTCACGCCGGAGCCGCTCGTTCGAATACTTCAGGTCCGCCGTCATCCCGTTGAAAGACTCCACCAACATCCCGACCTCGTCGCCGGACTGTTCGTCGATCCGATAGTCCAGATTCCCACGGGCAACTTCCACGGTCCCTTCTGCCAGTTTGCGGATCGGGACCGTAATGCTCGCTGCCACGCGAAGAGCGACCCATATGGCAGCGAGAAGCAAGGTAAGCATGACGGCCAGGAATCCCAACCGATAGGACACTTTCAACAGCTCCTTGGTCTTAAAGGAAGATCGGTACTCATTATACCCTTCCCTGATCGCTTCGATCTTATGCGCGAGGCTCGACGGAATATAATAACTGACGGCTACTGCACCGACAACGTTCTTCTCACCATCGGCGGCATAGAGCGGCACCACAGCCCGGACTATTTCGCCTTTCTTTCCGATGTCGCTCACGCCGGCCGCCTCTTCGTCTGCAAAGGCCTGCGCAACCAGGTCGACCGGCGAAGCGGTAAAGGTCCTTGCGGGGAACTGATCGGTCACCGCACGCACAAGGGTCGTGCGCTTTTCTCCGAACAATTCTACGGCACCGATCTCATATTCTGCGGCTTTCTTGGCAAGATATTCCTTCAGCACCGGCGTGTCGAACCGTTCGATCAGTCGTTGATCGCTCATCTGCTTGCTGATCTGCCTGCCAAAGGAACGGGCCTGCCCGCGGAGACGGTCATAATAGGATTGGGAAACCGACACTGAATCTTGAAGCGCGGCCTCGAGCCGGAGGCTGAAAAGGCGTTCGATGCCCCGGGTGTACATGCCGCTCCCAATGACAAACAGCAGGATGGTAGGGATAAATGAAAGGCTGACAAAAGCGGCGACAAGCTTTGTCCGGAACTTCGCCCCGAGAACCTTGCTCCTCCGCTCCACCGAGAGTTTCCAGAGGCTTCGCCCGATCAGGAAGATAACCGAAGCAAGCAGTAAAAAATTCGCATTGATGAGGATAAGAATGAGAAGGTTGTCCGATAAAGGACCTTCGAACCCCCGATATCTGATCTGGAGGATAATAGCGGCCGCGGTCAGCAGAAGGAGCGCGATCACGGTCAAAAGGCCCTTTAATCCCGTGGTCTCCACTTGTTTCTTCGTATTCATGGCAGGAGCAGGATACCAAAAAGGTTATTCAAAAGCAAGGCATGCTTTTGAATTTTCTCTTGACAAACAAGAGGTTTCTCGGCTATCTTTAACAAAATTTATGATATTCATAACGTCCATTTCAATAGGATCCAGAAAAACGTTTGGGGAAACAGAATGACTGTTCGTCCAAGGGTCTCTGCGACCTTGTTGGCAGTCATTGTGCTTGCGCTCATCGCATGCGCCCCGACAGTACAGCCGCCACCGGCAGAACCCGCCAAAGAACAGATCACGGTTCTCCAGAAGCAACTTTTGGAACTGCAGAACCTTCAGAACGAGAACCGAAGAAAGGTCGAGGAGCAGGCCGCCACTACTGCGGTCCTTTCCTCAAAGGTCAAGGCCCTGGAAGCGCGCCAGACAGTAGCGCCCGCGCCTTCTCCTTCCACACATCAGGTCATATCAAAACCGTCTTCCACACAGAAGGTCGCAACGGAAAAGAAAAAAGCTGCGAAGAAAAAGAAAAAGAAGAAGAAACAGACCGTGAGGAGGCAGGAACAATGACCAACAGGTCGAATCCCGTAGTCCGTGCCGTACGGAGCGTTCTTATCCTACTCGTCGTTGCATCGTTCCCCGCTACCGCCTGGGTCCAGGAGAAGGCAACGGGGCCCGTGGCGCCCGCACCGCAGGCCGCAGGACAGCCGCAGAACGGCCAGGCAACACCTGCAGCCCTCGCGCCGGCCGCGGCTTCTGCTGAGCAGCCAGGAACGTATGTGATCCGGCAGGGAGACACCCTTTGGGATATCGCGAATACGTTCTACCGGGATCCCTTTCTCTGGCCGCTCATCTGGAAATCGAATCCGTCCGTGAACGACCCGGACCTGATCTATCCCGGTAACACTCTTGCAGTACCGAGCCTGGCACCGGTGGAACGCGCCATGAATGCCCCGGAGGAGAACGCGCCTGTTCAGGAAAAAGCGGTTGCGGTTGCGGAAAAGATACAGGAACCGCAGGCTCCTGCCCAACAGCAACAGGAAGAGGTTGAAGCTCCTACCCTTTTCCAGAAGCGAAGCTCGGTTGAAGGTGTGACGCCCGAACCGGAGAAACCGGTTACCGGCAGCCGGCTCATCCTTCCTGAAGATGCCCCCGTTCCGATCATAGATAAATACGCCATGCTCAGCGCGGGATTTGTTAGTGAGGAGGACAGCCCCGACCACATCCAGGGCTCCGTGGACAGTACCGTCAAAGGGGTCGATGGGTCCAATATCCTCGGCTATGACAGCGAGGTGTATATCGTCGTCAAGTCACGGGAAACGGTCAATATCGGCGACAGGTTCCTCATCTACGAGCCGGTGCACGCAGTTAAGCACCCGGATACACGGCGGTCCTTTGGAAAGCTATACAGGGTCAATGGGATATTGAAGGTAACCGGCGTGAAAGAGCTTGGCGTCTATACCGCCCGCATAACACTCTCCTTTGACGCGGCAATGACGGGCAACATGCTTGCCCCCTACCAGGAACCGGCCTTGATCTATCCGAACAAGCAAAAACAGGAGAAGAACCTCTCCGGCCAGATCCTTGAGGTTCCGGACCGGCGTTCGATCAGCGGACAGGTTGATATCGTCTACCTTGACAAAGGGAAAGAAGATGGCGTGGAACCCGGCGACCGTTTCACGGTCATGGGCTTGCCGAACAAGGGAACGGGGGTCACCAGACCGATCGGAGAGATCCAGGTCTTGATCGTGAAAGCACGTACAGCAACAGCAGTCGTTCGAAAAAGCATTGATAGTATGACAGTGGGCTATCGATACGTCTTTAAGAACTAGCAACATTCTCACCGCTTTATTTCATATTCTCACCTGATAATAGTACCGGACGGCCGATGATCGTGCCGTCCGGTAATTAGTTCCTGATGCCGGACCATCCCGGATGTTTGATGATCGACCACTCGCTTGCGATTTCCCTGCACTTGTCGTAACCGATGTACAGTCAGCAATTTTTCCCGATCACCGTCTAGCGAACCTCTGCCACAGCACCCGGATCAAAGGGATTGGTCCTGACCGCCAGCGAAAAGAGGTAGGGATACTCTTTCTTCAAGTGCAGCATATATGCAAGCCACTCCTTGATCAGGATGACATATGCCCGCTTGATGTCTCCGGAGACATGCTCGCAATCGGGTCGAGATAAGGAACGGACATCCAGCCGAGAATCCAGCTCCTCCATAAGGTGGAACACCGCCCACAGAAGTTCGGTGAAGGTCTCATGCTCCAGGAGGTTCTGGTTCTCGAGCAGCCCCAGCAGAAAGCCCCGGCGGGCCACGAGAAAAGCTTTCATGCCTTCAAGGTCGCCGTGCGTACAATCCGTATGGAATTGGTGCGCCTTAAGCCTCTCGCTTGCATCTGCGAACTGTTGATCGGTCCAGGCCGACGTTATGATCAGTGTTCCTCCGATCGCTGGACTGTCGTTATCGAACGCGATGAACGAGCGAAGCAGTTTCGTTCCCACCTCGCTGAAGAATGCGCCGATCACCATGTTCAGTTTTTTCAAGAGGACCATCTTCTCGCGGACCCGGAGAAATCGGTCCACAATGACCGTAACCAGCAGCACCTGGACGGGGACAAAGGCAAGGTCCTGGAGCAGATAGAAGAAGGTGTCCCGCTTTGAGTGGAACAGATATATCTGGAGAATATAAAGAGCGACGGCGATCACCAACAATATGATCGCAAGCATAAGTTGCCAGCGGGCCTGCTTCATGTTCGGGCTCCTCGAAACATACCGAAATAGGGAAGGAAAGAAATGGCTTAATGTCTGGAGTATAGCAAAATTACTCAAGGAAGGTTCAGGAAGACGTACCTGGAGGATCGTACGCGGGCAGCCGCAAGACCGCCCGCAGGTATTGTCCTATGCCATGAACAGGAACCATCCGTTAAAGAAATAGAGCAGGCCAAAACACCCCGCACCCATGCCGATGAACCAGAACAGCTTTTTTTTCATGAGTGCGGCTATCGACGAAAGCAGGATCGCGATCTGCAGGAACATCGCCGCCATACCGAACGCACCGGAATGTTTTTGTGACAGGTCGCGCGTCTTTTCCAGGTCTTCGGCTTTTTTCTTAATATCCGCCTTCTCCTCATCGTACTTCTTTATCTTCAGGGTATAACCGTCTATCTTTTTCCCATACTCCGAACGGGACCCGCCCTTCAGGCTCTGAAGGTCGAGTTCGAGCCGTTCTTTCTGGAGCTCATACAGATAACCTTTAATGCTCTTCGCCTGAAAATAGGACCACAGGTCCGATGCCTGCGATTGGGACATCACCGCCCGAGTGGAAAAACTGCCGCCCTTCAAGGTAGAGAGCGTGGCGCAGACCGCAAAGATCACGGTCGTGAGCGCAAGATAGTTAAGCCATGGTTCCTTCTTTTCCTCTGCCATACTACCTCCAAAATTTTGATCTGTGATCAATCCAGCGGCGAATAATACCGAAAAGCATTGCCGGAGTCAAGACCTTACTGGCCCTGCAAGCGCATTCATCACTGTCTTAAAAGGCGACGTTCCCGAGAACGATCGAGTACAGGCCGAAACCGACAAGCACGCTGCCCGTGACGTAACGAAGTACTGTTTCATGCTGTGCCAGTACTCTGAGCTTGCTCTGCAGAAAATGAGAAAAGTAGGCCACTGCCAGCATCGGGACCGCCAGGCCCAACGAGTAGAAACCGAGCAGTATGATCCCGCGGGCCAGTTGACCGCTGGTGCCGACCATCGCAAGTATGCTCGACAGGAAAGGACCGATACAGGGGACCCACACCAGCCCCAGTGCCAGGCCCAGGACCAGCCCGCCAAACCTGCCCTCGACCTTCACCGGTATATTGGAGAACATATAGAGCCGTTTGAAAACGTTCACGTCGAACAACACCAGGAGACCCATGACCAGGATAACGAACGATCCGGCGACCTCGATTGCGCGCGTGCGACCCACGAGAAGTTCGCCGAAGAGCGACGATATGGCTCCCATGGCCATGAACGTAGCGGCAAGCCCCAGCACAATCAGCAGCGGACGGAGGCGGTCCTGACGTTCCGCACCGGCCATGACGACCGGGATCACCGGAAGCACGCACGGCGAGAGAACGCTCGCCAGTCCCGCGCCGATGGCTAGCATGATGTTCGCGATCCCGAGGTCCATCAGTTCGCCCCGTCCAGGGCGGCCGCCAGGGCTTCGTACGTCTGGATGCCCGGAGGGAAGGCGCGGCTGATCTTCCCTTTACTGTCCACAAGGACCATAGTCGGCAGGTTTCGCACGCCGTAGTCATAGAAGGCCTGCTGGTCCGCCGGGTTCAAG
>Ga0334722_10005832_pt1 | contig 12325 bp, 12 predicted proteins | sample C3_bottom_MG_FD_207210 | JGI IMG/M metagenome (GOLD analysis project Ga0334722, IMG submission 207210) | Sediment microbial communities from Yellowstone Lake, YNP, Wyoming, USA - C3_bottom | ecosystem: Environmental > Aquatic > Freshwater > Lake > Sediment | place: USA: Wyoming | collected...
AGAAGCTCGCCACTCTTGTTGAGCAGAATGATGTCCTTCGCCTGTGAATCGATGAGATACTGCGAGAACAGCTCGTCGATGGTCTCAATATCTTCCTTGGTGATTACCAGTGACGACAGTTGACCTTCCATCTATGCCTCCGATTTCGATACCATGATCATGTTCTTCTTCGCGAGACCACCCAGCGCGGCCCACGCGCGAAAAAAGCCAAATTCAGCTTCCTTGAGAATCCTGTCGAAGGATCCGGGTACTTCGGCCTTCTGGAGTACAACAAACTCATCTGCCGTCAGCGTCACGGGCTCGGTCGAATCACTCTCCACGAGACTCACCCGCAGCCTGGCCGGCTCAATCTCATTGCCCTCCTGCACATATTCATCCGCAAGCCTGGTGGCCTCTATCAACAGGCTCGTAGTGCTTTCAGTGATCCTCCGGGGAGGCATGATGACGCTCGAGACGAAGTTAAATGTCCCCTTCTGCTCGAGGAACGCGTCAAAAAAAGCCGGCAACCCACTGCTGTACGGTGACTGAGCATGAATCACCTTTCCCTTCTGGAAGAAGATGGCAAATGACCCCAGATGACCCTCGATGTCAAGTTTCCCCGTTCTCTGTGCGCCATCCAGTGTCTGGACGAGCTGAGCTAGAGAAAAACTGTCCAAATCGCCTCGCAGTTCCATAGGGCACCTCTCTGATTCTGTGCTAGCATCCTATTTGATTTTGACGTAATTTCAAGGTATCCTTCCTCTGTCACATACTTGGAGGTGTTGTATGGCAAAGTCTCAGGAAGTCGGACTGAACAAAAAGTCAGCGTGGAGTACGGTGGATCGCAAGGACACGGAGCGGTTCGCCGCCGAGTACATGTCTGTCGTGGCGGAGGCCAAGACAGAACGGGAGTTCGTTCAGGCGGCGAGAACCATTGCCGAGGCTGCCGGCTACAAGCTGGTGGACGCTCTCTCGTCCAAACCCATGCCCAAGGGCGGGAAGCTATTGTTCATCAACAGGGACAAGAATGCGGTCGTCGTCCGCATGGGCAGGCGTCCGCTTGGCGAAGGATTCAACATGGTGGCTGCGCACGTCGATGCCCCACGTATTGATGTGAAGCAAAATCCGCTCTTCGAGAGCACAGGACTTGGCCTCTTTCAGACGCATTATTACGGGGGTATCAAGAAGTATCAGTGGGTCACGATTCCTTTAGCGCTCCATGGTGTCATCTATGACAAGAAGGGCAACAAGCTTGAGCTGCGCATCGGTGAGAACGAGGGCGATCCGGTGTTCAATATCTCCGATATTCTGCCACACCTGGGGCAGGCACAAGCTGAGAAGAAGATGAGTGAAGGAGTTTCAGGCGAAGCGCTGGACGCCATCGTTGGCCATGTGCCCGCCGGCAATTCGGATGACAAGACTCCCGTTCGCACGACTGTCCTGAAGTTGCTGGCAGACCAGTTGAATGTAGAAGAAAAGGCGTTTGCATCGTCGGAGCTCGAGCTTGTGCCAGCCATGAAGCCACGGGAGGTCGGCTTTGACCGAGGAATGATGCTGGCCTACGGACAGGATGACCGTATCTGTGGCTACACGGCACTCAGGGGCCTGTTGGATCAGCAGGGCGAGCCTGACCGCACCCAAGTTGTGTTTCTCGTCGACAAGGAAGAGATTGGCAGCGACGGCGACACCGGTATGCAGAGCGAATTCCTGGAGCTGGTCATCGAGCGGCTCATTCAGATGACTGGAGAGCAGACGACTGCCCGCCGTGTCCTCTGGAATTCGATCGCACTCAGTGCCGATGTTGGAGCAGGCATGGACCCGAACTACCTCGATGTATTCGAGGCAGCGAACGCAGCTACGGTGGGCAATGGCATCGTCATCACAAAATTCACGGGGTCACGTGGCAAGTCTTCGGCCCATGACGCATCTGCAGAGACACTTCATAAGATCCTGGTACTCCTCGAAGAGGGTGGCGTGCCGTGGCAGGTGGCTGAGATGGGCAAGGTCGATGTGGGCGGCGGCGGCACGATAGCCAAGTTCTTGTCGAAGCGAGGCATTGAGACGCTCGATGCCGGACCGGCTCTCCTGTCCATGCATGCTCCTCAGGAACTGGCCAGCAAAGCAGACCTGTACTCCTGCTATCTCGCCTATCGCACATTTCTTGAAAGGGCCGTTTAGCGGTTCCTCCAGAGGCGGATGCAGCGGGGGAAGCCCGTGAAGGATTGCTCCCGTTGCATCGCCCACCGTCCTGTATATACTATATCTGCTCTCTGCCGTCGCCTTGACGGCCGAAATCTAAGTCCAAAGGGAGGAAGTCTTGAGAGAGTTTGAGTTAATGTTTATCGTGGATGGAACCATGCCGGAGGAGGATGCCACGGCGATCGCCACGAGCGTACAGTCGTATATTTCGTCGAAGGGCACAGTTTTGAAGGTGGACCCATGGGGCCGCCGTCGCATGGCCTACCCCATCAACAAGAAGCAGGATGGCTATTACTGGGTCGTCTCCTTTGAGTGCGAGCCGAGCGAAGTCGACGCTCTGAAGCAGCAGCTTCGCGTCAATGAGAATGTGATTCGGTGGATGGTGACTCGTCCGGAGGGGAAGAAAGCATCCGTTCGCGTCGAGTCCACTCCTGTCCAGGAATCAGTCGCCGAGCCCGAACCTGTTCCTGAGGCTGGTTCAGCGTCTGAATCGTCAACCAGCGCCGAACCCGACGTCACCTCAGCTCCAGAGGCCTGAGCATGAACGACCTTAACCAGGTCGTCCTGACCGGAAGGATAACCAGGGATCCCGACATCCGCTATACGCCATCTGGCAAGAAGACGGCCCGTGTGTCCATTGCCGTGAACCGGAGCTGGAATGCGTCCAAGGACCCCTCTGTCCGAGACTGGAAAGAAGAGGCCTTCTTTGTGGACATTACCGCCTGGACCTTCGTGGCGGACAAGATCGAAAAGTCTGCAGAAAAGGGACTTCGCGTCCTTGTTACGGGTCGGCTTTCGATCAGAGATTACACTGCCAATGATGGAACCAAGAAACGCGCTACCGAGATCGTTGCGTCGACGTTCGAGGTCATTGGAGCCCCACAGGGTCACCAGATTGCTGGAGAGCCTGCTGAAGGCCCCGGTGAAGATGACCTGCTCAAGGACTTTGATGTTCCTGAGGGGTCGCTTCAGCAGGGTGCTGGCTCAGAAGACCGCGATGTGCCATTCAATTGAGATGAAGGAGTAAACCACCATGCCAAATGCACCATTCAAGAAGCCAAGCAAGACAGGCAAGAAGAAGTCTTTTTTCTTTCGCGGGCGTAAGAAATTCTGTCCATTCTGCGCCGACAAGACAGATGATATCGATTACAAAGATGCCTCACGGCTGCGCCGGTTTGTCAGTGACAAGGGCAAGATCCTCCCTCGGCGCGCCACGGGTGTGTGCGCAAAGCACCAGCGGGCGCTTGCCGTTGCCGTCAAGAGGGCTCGCGTCATGGCTCTCTTGCCATTCGTGAATCGGTAGAGCCAAGGTTTCCATGGACAGGAAGGTAATATTACTCGCAGACGTCAAGGGCGTGGGCCACAAGAATGATGTGGTGAGCGTTTCTGTCGGCTATGCCGCCAATTACCTCCTTCCCCAGCATCTGGCCATTGATGCGACGCCCGAACGGGTTGCCTCTCTCACGAAGCTCAAAATGGCGGCATCCCAGCAAAAGGATGTGGCTCTCGCACGAGCACAGGAACTGGCAGCCAAGCTGGCGGGCCAGTCGGTCACGGTCGTGGCAAAGGCGACACCACAGGGAAGGCTCTACGGTGCCATTACTCCTGAGGAGATCGTGGAAGCGGTTGACCGGCAGCTTGGCGTGACCGTGGACAAGAAGGTTGTCAGCACTGATGAGCCCATCAAGGCCCTTGGCGTTTACGCAGTTTCTCTGAAACTGAATCCGAAGGTTGCTACAGTTATCTCCCTTACGGTTGCAGAAGCTGTCTGAGGATGGCCGACGAAACTGACAGCCAGATGAGCCAGATCCGTCCACGGGACGGAAAGGGTGAGACTGGCTCCACAGCAGGAAACGTTATACCACCGTACGATATGGGAGCTGAGCAGTCTCTGCTTGGCTCCTTCATTGTTTCCAATTCGACTGCAGATGAGGTCATGGACTTCCTGAAGCCCGATGACTTCTACTTTGATGAGCATGTGACCATCTGCGAGTCGATTTTCCGTTTGCGCACCTCGAACAAGCCCGTGGACATCGTGGTCCTCAGCAACGACATCAAGAGTCACGGGGACCTTGATCGGATCGGTGGCGTTGCGTACCTCGCCAAACTGGCAGAGCTGGTGCCAACGACGGAAAACGTCAAATACTACGCTGAGATCATCAAGGAGTCCTCCATCAAGCGCGGCATCATCCGCGCCGGAAGAGATATCTATGAACTGGGGTTCTCGCCCGGCGTCACGGCGATGCAGCTGATTGATCGCACCGAAAAGCTGATCTACGAGGCATCCCAGGGCATGGTTCGGGGAGACTTCCAGTCGCTCGAACACATTCTTCCAAAGACCCTCCAGCTGCTTGAGGATCGCTATGACCACCGAGGTTCGATCCGGGGAATCGGGACGGGGATCAAGAACATGGACCTCCAGATCGGGGGGTTCCAGCCACAGGAGCTCGTCGTGCTCGCCGCACGGCCAAGTGTTGGCAAAACTTCTCTCGCCTTGAACATCGCGGCGTACAACGCTGTCCGCCTCAAAAAGCCGGTGGGCATTTTCAGCCTGGAAATGTCGAGAGAGCAACTGGCCGAAAGAGTCATCTCATCCGAAGCCATGATCGAGGCTGACAAACTCCGGTCCGGGTACCTTTCGCAGGAAGACTGGCAGGCACTCACGCAGATCAGCAACAAGCTTTCAGAGGCGCCGCTCTTCATTGACGATACGGCAGGATTGACGGCGCTGGAGATTCGGGCCAAGGCCAAGCGTCTCGCGGTGACTGCCAAACTTGAACTGCTGATCGTCGATTATCTGCAGCTCGCGGCTTCTGGCGAGAAAGTTGAAAGCCGCGTACTTGAAGTGGCGCAGATTACGCGCATGCTCAAGAACCTGGCGCGTGAGCTCAACGTTCCGGTCATTGTTGTCTCCCAACTGTCACGGGACATCGAGAAGCGAGACCGAAAGAAGCCTCAGCTGTCCGACCTTCGCGAGAGCGGTGCGATCGAACAGGACGCGGACATCGTGATCTTCCTCTACACGGATGAAGCCATCGATACATCAGAGGTCAATACACGCACGCCAACCAATGCTCTGATTGCGAAGCATCGCAATGGCAAGCAGGGCAATGTGAAGCTGATGTTCGACAAGCGATATACACGCTTTGAGTCTCTTGACACGACATCGGAGGATTAAGCAGAGATACGCCGAGCCACACGCATATTGACGAGGAGCCGGTTTTCAGTAGAATGAACTGGTGCGCGGGCCGTTAGCTCAGCTGGCAGAGCATCTGCCTTTTAAGCAGAGGGTCACAGGTCCGAGTCCTGTACGGCTCACCAATGCCCTCGTAGTCTAATGGTCAGGACACGGCCCTTTCAAGGCTGCGATAGGAGTCCGATTCTCCTCGAGGGCACCATTTTGTTGGGCGGATGGCTCAGCGGTAGAGCACCTCCCTCACACGGAGGGGGTCGCAGGTTCGAACCCTGTTCCGCCCACCATGTTTTGTTACAGTGCTCACAGCGACAGTCTTGTGCGTTCGCCGCGACCGGGACACTGGATGGCCACTTGACTTATTGTAGAATCACCTATACTAAGTCTTGTACGGGGTCGTGGTGTAGCTGGTCCAACACGCTGGCCTGTCACGCCGGAGACCACGGGTTCAAATCCCGTCGATCCCGCCAGAGCGGGAGTAGCTCAGGGGTAGAGCGCTGCCTTGCCAAGGCAGTTGTCGCGGGTCCGAATCCCGTCTTCCGCTCCATTTTATTTTGTTCTGGCCATGTACCATAAAGGTAGTTACTGGCCGGCGTAGCTCAGTTGGTAGAGCAGCTGATCCGTAATCAGCAGGTCGTCTGTTCAAATCAGATCGCCGGCTCCACTGTTTGCTTTTGTTGGCACTTCGCGATGCCCGATGGGGAGGGGTCTTGTGACAACTGGTGCACTGCAGGCAGGTGTCTCGTATCCGCTCATTCTGGTTCCCATTCTAGCCCTCGTCGGGCTCGTCTTCGTTGGCTTTCTCTCAGGATCAATCATCCGGCACCCTCTCGACAATGACGCGATTCGCCAGATTACCCTGACAATTCATCGCGGAGCCGCGACCTTTCTGGCCCGCGAGTATGCCGTCTTGTTTCCCATCCTGCTGGCAGCGGGCATGTTCTTTGCGTTGGGGAATGGCCTGGTGGCAGGCTGCTCGTTTCTTGGCGGAGCTGGCTTTTCTGTGCTTGCGGGCTACATTGGCATGCAGATCGCAACGGTTGCCAATGGGCGGACTACTCTTGAGGCAAGGCGCTCGCTGGGTGCGGCCCTCAACATGGCGTTCTCAGGCGGCTCTGTCATGGGGATCGTCGTGAGCAGTCTGGGCGTTCTTGGCTCATTCCTTTCGATTTTCGCTACGCTTTCCCTGCTCCACAGTCCGGAGAAGGCCTTGGTCGCAGCCACGGGATACTCAATGGGAGCTTCACTCGTGGCCTTGTTTGCCCGAGTTGGCGGAGGCATCTACACTAAGGCCGCTGATGTTGGCGCTGATCTAGTAGGCAAGGTTGAAGCCGGCATTCCCGAGGATGATCCTCGGAATCCTGCCTCCATTGCGGACAATGTCGGAGACAATGTTGGCGATGTTGCTGGCATGGGCGCTGACCTGTACGAATCCTATGTGGGAGCCGTTCTCGCTGCCGACATTCTGGGCTACTGGTTTGCTCGTCAGGCTGGACTCGCGGATGTTCTTGTGGGTATCCGCTTTGTATACTATGTTGCCGCGATTGGTCTTGGGCTGTCACTGTTGGCAGTTCTCATGATCAAGGTGCTCTCGACAAGTGATCGCTTTTCGCCGCAGTCGCTTCTGCGATATGGTTCTATTGGAGCTTCGGTGGGACTTGTCACGCTGTCAGTCCCCCTCTCGCTGGTTGTGTTTGGCAATGTTCGTGCTGCACTGGCTGTTGTCGTCGGGGTCGTCTCAGGGATCCTGATTGGCCTGGCCTCTGAGTACTTCACATCGTCTCGTCCGGTCGACCAAATCGCCCTGGCATCAAAAAGTGGGGCTGCGACAAATATCCTGAGTGGAATGTCAGCAGGCATGCGCAGTGTCATCATCCCCGTGTTCGTTATTGCAGCCGCACTGTTAGGTGCCTATGCCAGCCTGGGCATGTATGGTATCGCTCTTGCCGGCGTGGGAATGCTCGGCACACTTGGCATATCGCTCTCGGTCGATGCCTATGGGCCCATCGCCGATAACGCTGGAGGCATTGCGGAGCTGACTGGGCAGGCTGACATTGTCAGGGAGCGCACCGACCAGCTTGATTCCCTCGGCAATACGACCGCAGCAATGGGGAAGGGCTTTGCAGTGGGATCTGCAGCGCTTACCTCACTGGCGCTTTTCAGCAGTTTTGCGCAGGCTGCCAAGATTCCGACTCTGAATGTTCTGGATCCATTTGTCGTCGCCGGAATCTTTCTCGGATCGGCCTTGCCCTACTGGTTTTCATCGCTGCTCATTGAGGCCGTGGATTCCACCGCGATGCTTATGGTGGCCGAGGTGCGCAGGCAGTTTCGCCAGATTCCCGGCCTCCTCCAGGGCCTTGCTCCCTCTGACCCCAACGCGTGTATTGCCATTAGCACCCGAGGTGCGCTCAAATTCATGGTGCCGCCTGCCCTGATAGGGATTGCGGCGCCCTTTGTGACGTATTTTCTGCTTGGAAAGGCGGCGGTGGGCGGGCTGCTTCTTGGAGCTACAGTCAGCGGTACACTGCTGGGTCTCTACATGGCGAATGCGGGCGGTGCCTGGGACAATGCCAAGAAGCTCATCGAACGGACGCTTGGCGGCAAGGGCAGTCTGGAGCATCAAGCCAGCGTCGTGGGCGATACAGTGGGTGATCCGCTCAAGGACACTGCTGGGCCTTCTCTCAACATCCTCATTAAGCTCATTTCAGTTATCTCTCTCAGCTTTCTTCCACTGTTCATCAGGTAAGCGGGCTGAGTCTGTTGACAATTGCTGATTTCTTCAGCATTCATGTCTTGCTGCATTGCCTTGCGAGTATATTCTGTAGTGTCGAGAATTGAAAATCTGCATGTGCGGATGAAGGAACGTGACGATGATGCCGAGAACAACACCAACGAGCCAATCTTCAAAGTCAAACAGGATTCGGAAGGCAGTCTTGTATGCCGTCATTTCTCTTCTTGTGGTGGCAATCTTGATAGCGGGATATACTGTCCTGTCACTCTATCGATCACTTCGATCGATCAATCCAAGCACCGGGAACACAAGATCCGTTCTCAATCTGAACGAACGAATCAACATCCTTGTGGTTGGCGTCGATTCGCGAGACACCGCCGACCCCGGCCGATCGGATAGCATCATCCTCGTTGGGCTGGACCCGGTTTCGGGAACGATGACTGCCATGTCGGTTCCCCGCGACACGCGTGTGAATGTTCCCGGGCATGGGTATGACAAGATCAATGCTACCTCGAACCCTGACTACTACTCGGACGGAGGGATGCCGCTGCTTGAGAAGTCAATCGAGTCAATCATTCCAGGAATCAAGATCAACTACTATGTCAAGACCGATTTTGCAGGATTTGAAAAGGTCATTGATGCACTCGGCGGAGTCACCATCAATGTGGAAAAGCCCATGTATTACAAGTCCGCGGACACCTTCATTGATCTCAAGGCAGGCGTTCAGCACATGGACGGAAAGACGGCTCTGGAATATGCCAGGTTCCGACATGATGCTGTTGGAGACTTTGGATCGTGGGGAGGGGAGGAGTACGGTCGAGTAGTTCGGCAGAAGGAGCTTCTGAAAGCCATTGTAGCTCAAACGACGGCAATCCGAAACATCTGGAAATTGCCTCCCGTGATCCAGGCTGTGGAGAAGGCCGTTGTTACGGATCTCTTGCCCAACGACATGCTGCGGATCGCACTCACGTTCAAGAATGCGACTGACAAGCAGGTGACGACGGTGCCGTTTCCAGGGGAACCCGGATATGTTGATGGTATCTCCTACGTCATCCCAGACCTTGGAGTCTTGCAATCAAAGATCGCTCCGCTCTTCAGGCCCGCACTCCCCAGCAACTAGGGCGAGCTGTACGGGCGTGCAAGGCCATCAAGCTGTTGCGATGCTGTACAGAACCCGTGATAAGGTGCTATTCTTGCGCGACCGCCAGTCCCATACGCTTGTGTCACGATGAAGATCGTTGCCGTCGTCATAACGCTCGATCGACCTGAAATTGCCTCGCGATGCATCGCATCGCTTCTCGGGGGGTCCATCCGCCCCGAGCGCATCATTGTCGTAGATAATGGATCTGCTGTTCCGTATCTTCCTCCGCAGGAATACGAACAGGACGTAGAGATTGTCCGGCTGAATCACAACGCTGGTCCTGCAGGAGGGGCCGCCGCTGGTCAGCACAAAGCGCTCACCATGGAAGCTGACTGGATCTGGATGGTGGATGATGATGCCATTGCAGACCGGACCGCCTTGGCGCGCCTTGTGGAGCAGTCGAGTACGCATGGGGCCCGGTCATTCTTTCGGTCGGTTTGCTACACGGCGGAGCGCCCCGAACTCCCCTTCTTCAACTCATTCGCCTACAACCGGAAAACGGGCATCCTCCGGCCGGTGGCTCGAGAGCGGTACCGGGAAGTCGAGTTTGCCTTTGACGCCTGTTCAATGGCCGGTCTTTTCGTCTCGAGGACGCTCCTGCAGGACGTTGGCGTGTTCGACGCTTCCCTCTTTGGCTGGTATGACGACACCGAATTTACACTGAGGGCGACGCTGGGCGGATTTCAAGGGTATGCGGTGCCTGGCAGTCGCCTTTTGCATCCGTCGGCCAACAGAAGACAGGTGCGGATCCTCGGAAGGTCGATCGCTGTCCTCGTTGAGCAGCCCCGCCGCCTGTACTATGGAACCCGCAACTCCATTGTCACACAGCGCCGACTGCTTCCCAGGTTGCGTTTTTGGTGCGCGTTTCTTCCCATCTTCGCACTTCGGCGTTTCATTTCCATCGTGCTTCTCTACAATAATCGTCGTGCCTTTCTGCAGTGCTTTGCCAGGGGTGTCCTGGACGGCCTCCGTGGCCGGAAAGGCGAACTCGTCTAAGGGGGTTGTGCACCATGAAGAACAAGTGGGTCGTTGGAATCATTCTTGCGCTGGTTATTGTGGCTGGAGTTGCGGCCGCCTACAAACTCACCCGCCCATCGGTCGGGGCCAAGGATCTCAGTGGCAAACGGATAGAAGCGACGTTTCTTGCCTATGAGATTCAACCGGCGACCGCTGAACAGATCAAGGAAGGCTCGACCATCTACGACCAGACAGGCAAAGCGTGTTTTACCATCACAAAGGTGACAACAGCTGCTGCTCAGGAAGTTGGAACTGACAGCAATGGCGTGCTTCACGCCGCAACTCATCCCTTCTTGAAGGACGTCGTGATCACTGCCGACTCGATCGCTCCCAAGGTCGCCTGGGCCTACATGTATGGTACCGACAAGATCCTTGCGGGGGCAAACGTTGCAATCTATGGCGACTTGTGGAAGGTCTGGACACGTGTTCTGACGGTGCACGAACTCCCATAGGCCAGCCATGAACGTCAACTCGACGAGGAGACGGGCTGGGCAAGCATTTCTGCTGCTGGTTGCCTACTATCCTCTCCTGAATTGGGCAATCCGCAAATCTCATGTACCGTTTGCAAATCTCTGGGAAGAGATCATGCTTGTGGTCTTCCTGGCATTCGCCGTTGCAACGAGCTGGCGGAAAGTCTGGCAGCTGCTGGCCTCACCCGTCGTCATGACGGCGCTGATCTTTCTGTCGGTCACACTGCTTGGCTATGCTGCGAACACCTATTACGTGGGCGCCTATATCCAAGAGGCTCGGCTGGCATTTGAGCCATTGATGGCCTTTGTGATTGTGTGGCTTCTTATTGACGGAGACGCTGCAGCCCTGTTGCGGCAGGTCATTCCTCATCTCATTGCAAGTGCGAGTGTCGTCGCACTGATCGGCGTGTATCAATACGTTCGAAAGGTCCCTGTTCCAGCACAGTGGCTTGACAAGGACACGGAAAGCACTGTCATAAGTACACGGGCGTTCTCGTTGTTTGGCAGCCCAAATGTTCTTGCAGGCTATCTTGAGATGATCATCCCGCTAGGCGTGTACCTGGCAATCAATCGCCACAGGTGGTATGAGCGAGTTCTGGCCGTTGCCTGTGTCCTTGCAATGACAAGCGGCTTTCTGCTTACACTTACACGTGCTGCATGGCTTTCAGCGGCGGGATCCTTCTTCATCGGACTGCTGATCCTCAACCCAACACTGGCAGCGCTTTTTGCTGTGGCAGGCGCGGCGATCTTGATCGTCGTTCCGACTTTCCGGCTTCGCATGACGACGCTGCTGAGTTCCGCCTATGTTGACAAGAGCAACAATCTGGGGCGACTCTTTCGATGGAGACAGGGTTTCCTCAACCTCTTGGATCATCCGCTCCTCGGCAGTGGTCTGGGAACGTTTGGAGGCTCTGCTGCTCAGAAATATGGCTATTTCACTGGTATCTCCATGGATTCTGTCTGGATTCGCGTGCTGTCCGAAACAGGAATCCTGGGGTTCCTTTCCTACGTTGCGTGGATGGCGAGCGCATTTGCGGGCGTGGCGACACGGTTTTTCCGGTCACGAGACCGTCTATGGCTGTTCACGTCAATTGGCTTGCTTGCCCTGCTGATGAACCTGTTCACGGACAATCTGCTTGACTCCTGGGCGATAACGCTGGTCATGTGGAGTCTATTTGCGCTTGCGGCCGTCTCGGAAGCTGACAGATGAAAGCAATTGTTCTCAGTACCAACAATTACCGCTCGTTTCCAAGCAGAAAGCAGCGCTTCACGCACAGACTTGTCCAGCGAGGCTATGACGTTCTGTACGTTGAAGCCCCGGTAACCCTCTTGGCAGCAGCTCATCCGAACATGTGGGGCAAGCTGACAGCCTGGCGGTCCGGCGTGCGGAAACAGGAGCCCAACCTTTGGATTGCATCGCCAACACCATGGCTGCCGTATTTCAAGAAAGTCGAGGCCATCGCCGACCGTGATGCTCTTACCTACCTGACATGGCTTCGCAGACTGCCAGGCCGCTGGGCTGAGGAAGCAAGTCTCGTGGTCACCTACCTGCCGTTCGTACCCCGGACGCTGGAGCTGCTCGGTGTTCCCACCGT
>Ga0334722_10005833_pt1 | contig 12324 bp, 12 predicted proteins | sample C3_bottom_MG_FD_207210 | JGI IMG/M metagenome (GOLD analysis project Ga0334722, IMG submission 207210) | Sediment microbial communities from Yellowstone Lake, YNP, Wyoming, USA - C3_bottom | ecosystem: Environmental > Aquatic > Freshwater > Lake > Sediment | place: USA: Wyoming | collected...
TCGTGATGAAACATCAGAGTCTGGCCACTCATATTTTGGCCAAGCGACTGATAGTCGTATGGCAAAGCTGGTAATTTAAACATTTTTTACTCCTTTTTATCCAGGAATGGATATAAATTTTTGAACCTTATTGCTACTATTTATGTTACTTAAAGATTCTGTGAATTTGGTTAAAGAAACTTTGATATATTCGTAACTGACTTGCGTATCATTAATGTCCAATAATCTAACGACATAATAACCATCGCCGACAGTTGATTTAATCGCTGTCGAAATTTGATTCTTTTTCAGTTTAGATGCTTCGACTGCTAATCCACCGTCTTGATTGGTTTTTGGCACCAAACCTGATGCACCGTATGATACTTTGACATCTGTTTTACCAGCAAATGTTGCTGACAGTTTCTTAAGGTCAGTTGCTGCATCCTTTTTCAAAGTTGATTGTATGCTTTCGCTTGCTTTAAGTGCTGCGGTGTCTATAGCATAGGCAACCTTTTGGCGTAATAGTTTTTCTGATGTCACATGGCGATATTCATCAGGGCTCCAACCGTAATAATCCAAAATAACTGCATCATATGTCTGTTCAGATATTTCGCCATCACTTGATTGTCGTTGATCCTTTAAAAATCCCTCTAGATCACTGTCACTAACGGTTATGCCCATATCTTTCGACAACTTCAATGCATACGCGTCAGCAATTGCATCCTGCATCGATTGCTGTTTGATATAGTCAATTTGTCGTTTACCGTCGTCAGTTTTTAGGCTTACTTGTTCTTTTTGTTCCAGATAATGAACCGAGCTAAGGTATTTCATTAAATAATCACTATATAAAACTGGCTGACCGTCAACATTTGCAACCGGCAAAGGCAAAACCTTGGTTATACGATACATAAATTCGCTAGTATTTTGGGCAGAATATAATTGCTGCCAACCGATGGCAATCACTATGGCTAGCGCTACAACGCTAATAAAAATTGCGTTAAAAACTAGTTTGTGACGAGCATATTGGATTGGATATTTGAAACGACGGCCACCAGCCAAAATTCGTTCTCGATGTTCGGCCACAGTGTCACTAGTAATCCTAGATGATGGCGGCAAATCGTTTTTTTTACGAAATTTATTCAATAATCTCTTCATGTTCCCCTTGATTTTCAACTGCGTTATTAACTGCGTCTTGCAATTTATTATAAATTTCGTCAGGATGTTCGACTTTGTGAATGACTAAATCGCCCACAAAAGTCTGAATTACTATAGTCCCAAACTTGAATAATTCTCCACTGAACCCTGGTATATTATAGCTTATGTTCTGAACCTTGGACAGCCGCAGCTCGATGACATCCTTACCGAAAAAGCCACGTTGTGTCACCTGTCGGATGCGCTGATTAGTAACAATATATATCGTGAAATACCACATAATCAGATGGTACGAGAATAAGATTAGACCAAGTGCGAACCCAGCGACTGGCAACAAAAACAGTTCCAAATTATATTGCCAAATAAGCGGTGGAATTGCGGTAATAATCAATGGAATAACCAACATATAAAAACCTTTGCGCATAGCAATAATATGACGACGAAAAACAAATAATAGCTTTTCGCCTTCACGTTGGCCAATAAAATCGAGTTGTGGTTTATCATGTGTATTCTTAGATGACATATAGACATTATACTACTATGGCTACGATTTTATTACTGGGCAGGAATCGGTCACGTTCCGCGACCCCGAAACTTCGCGATTGGCAAACCAGTTGCCATCGGAAGATTTCCTTGCGAACTGCCGACTGGCAGTTCTCACCTACAACCTTCATAAGGTTGACAGCGTTCAACCCACCAGGGCAGACCATAAAATAAGACCCATCAAAAGATGGGTCCTGTTTTATGGTACCCCGGGCAGGAGTTGAACCTACAACCTTATCCTTAGGACGGATCTACTCTATCCAGTTGAGCTACCGAGGCGTACCTTATCATTATAACGGTAGTAACGTACTTTCGTTACTTTTTCTTTGGAACACGTCCGCGAACAACTGGACCCTGAGCCGTATCGTAATCGCCATAGATCTCGGCATCATCAAACCACAGTGCGATTTCTTTGACTGCTTCTTCGGGATTTCCCGATGCGTGTAAGATGTTTGGCAATGTTGCACCAATTGGATTAGTATACCCACGAGTAACGTGCGTATAGTCGCCTCTGATTGTGCCCGGAGCTGAATCTTTAGGATCGGTTGTACCAACAAGCTTGCGAACGTACGATACAGCCTCAATACCTTCAAGTACAAATACAATAACAGGAGTCTCTGTCATCTGCGACAGTGTTACGTTATAAATATCTTCACCCCAACGACTAATCAAATTACTGATACCTTCATAGTGTTTGTGAAAATGTAATTCATCAGGAGCAACCATCTTCATGGCAACAATTTTAAGTCCTGCGCGCTCGAAACGACTAATTACTTCGCCGACTAGTCCACGTTGAATTGTATCTGGTTTTAGGATTATTAGTGTTCGTTCAAATTCTGTCATTTTTGCTCCTTGATTGGTTGAATAAATTTATATCCATTATAGCAAATGTATACGATTAAGTGGCTTTTAGGCTATGCTAATACTATGTATATGTCAGAATTAATCCTCGACTATATCGAACACCTTGAAGTCGAAGGTGGTCGTTCTGCTCATACTGCCGAAAATTACAAACTCTACCTCGAGCGATTTATAGAATTTACGGATGATATCATTGTAGATAAAATAACATCAGAAGTGATTCGTAAGTACAGATTATGGCTAAACCGTTATAAGAATAACAACGATGACGAATTAGCCACAATTACCCAAAGCTACCACCTGATTGCCCTAAGGGGGTTTTTGAATTATCTGTCAAAGCGAGATATCCCTAGCCTATCACCAGATAAAATTGAACTTCCAAAGGTATCACGCCGACAAGTTACCTTTTTGCATTACGACGAAATTGAAAGATTACTTGAACAAATAAATACCGATTCCGATACTGGACTACGCGACCGTGCAATTATTGAACTACTTTTTTCAAGCGGATTACGCGTATCCGAATTAGTCAATTTAGACCGCGACCATGTAAATACCGTCAGGCGCGAATTTATGGTACGTGGTAAAGGCCAAAAAGATCGTCCTGTGTTTATTAGTGAAAGTGCCAGCATGCACGTCAAAAATTATCTGCAAACGCGAGCCGACAGTTTGCCTCCACTATTTGTTAATTACAGCCGCAATAATATCACATCAACCAGTGGCGATTACCGTCGACTAGGCGCCCGTAGTATTCAAAGAATTATCAATAAATACACCCGCCTGGCCGGTATTACAAAACATGTCAGCCCACACACAATGCGTCACAGTTTTGCAACCGATTTATTGATGAATGGCGCCGACATTCGCAGTGTCCAAGTAATGTTAGGTCACAGTAGCATCAGCACCACCCAAGTTTATACGCACGTCACAGATGAACATCTTCGTGAAGTTCACGAAAAGTTCCACAGCAACACCACTGAATGATTAAGGTGTGCAGTTGTTTTGATAATCAGCAACGTTATCAGTGACTCTAAAGTCTTTACATAAATTGCCAGTTATTTCCACTTCTGAATTTGGATATGGGAAGTTTACATCCGTTAATTCAACTCTTGTTTGAACTCGTCTGAATAAATCGTTTGTCCTGCCTGTTGAATCCACTTCAGGTTGAACAGCGTTGAATTTTATACAGCCTGCGCCAACGCCAGTTAACTGATCACAAGGTTTTGTACTATCTAGTAACATTACTCGATAATTTGTTTTGTTATAAAGCGCACTTAGATACATAAATGCAGTACGATCACCACCGTTAATAGGTACTGGCAACTGTAATTTTACAGTACAGGCGAAACCACCTGTAGTCAGGTTGCCAGAACAAGTTATTGGAAGTGGTGTGGTTGCAACTGCCTTTGGAGTCTTTGGCACGGTTCTAATGTCCCTGTTACCAAATGACATTGTGTCCGGGCCAGGAGTCCCGGTTGCCGTAACATTAGCGTTTGCTGCACCAGATACACCTGCGGGATACAAGAATAACGTATTTGCGTTGCTTTGGCTGGTAGCATTTTGTTTGTCAAAATCACCTAACGTAAAACCATTGCTGCTAAATTGCATCAATTGGGTTCGCATTATCGATGGGCGGTTTGGATTCCATGAAATCTGAGAAAGCAACGGCCAACTTGTTGATGCACTTGGTTGAAGATTCACAACAAAGTTTGATCCTTCGGCAAGATCGTCTGAATTGAACCATTCGATTTGAATAGTATCAAATGATGAACCACTTACAGCCTGAAGTGGAATCATTTTTGATTCGTTAGCGGATAAAGTTCCTACATAATCAAGAGTATCCAGGTTCACTTTTACGCATGTATAGGCTTGGTCTAACGAGTTAGTACCACCTGTTTGTATCTTTATCTCGTCGCCCGATACGGTTACGTCTGTAAGAGTTTTAACAGAATCATTACAGGTTGCTGAACTAATTTGTGTTCGAGCTGTATTACAAGCGGTTGGATCGCCACCCGGATCACATACCCTTTGATAACGCAACAATGCGCGTTTCGCGTCCTCTACACCAGCCTGAGCCGAATCATAGGCGCTTTGAGACAAATCGGTAGTACTGGCCTGTTGTTGGTCACTAATCATGATGCGTACAAAGCTGACGGTTATAATCGTAATAAGAAGAGCTGCAAAAACAACCACAAATAGTGATACTGCTCCGCGTTGTTTATTAGTTTTTATTGTCATACCTATATTCTCCTTCTTATTCAACTGTATTACCAGCTCGGGCTACTATATTAAACTGATTGACTGAACAATATGCCGGATCTGAACCTGATTCACTAGGAGCCTTACAGATGACAGATCCAGTTCCTGAATCAAATGTAAGTGCTGCCTGATCGTTTGTACCAATCAAAAATTCCATGCTGTATAGCTGTTGTCCGGTCTTATCATCACCTGCAGTTACCGAGGTACTAATTTTAAAATCATGCAAAGCCAAAGTATGCACACCAGCTTGTTCATTGGCCTTTTGGCCTATATTTAGTAATTCAACTGCATTTGTGACATCTATTTTAGTTGACGAATCAACGCAATAATTCGTGTTCGGATCAAGCACTTTCACAAAACGAATTTGATCGGTTGAATTTGAGTAGACGTTAAGTCTGGCTGTATCATTTGTGTCAATTGCTGCGCCATAATTCCACACATAACTATATTGACCCAGACATAGACGTCCGCCCCAATCTTGGACTATATAGCGACTGCCTACTCCGGAATTTATATTAAATATAGAACTGTTAGAAATACTCCGCTGCAGTTCGCTAGCAAGCGAACGTCCAGCCTGATTTACATCTTTTAATGTCATGCCTCGGTTATATACACTGGCAATTTGAATGACGGTCATAGCAACCGCAATCAACAGCGCAGACACAAATGCCATAGCCAGCATCAATTCTATCAATGTAAATCCCTGTCGTTTATCCACGTGGCTCATACAACCTCACAATCGTACCTATTGTTACTGGAATCGATTGCCCTGGACTATCCCAGCACGCACGAATGTTGAAATCTATATATCCGGCATTTGATTGATCATTACCCGCAACCGTAGCCGATCTAACCGCCTCTATCCATATACCTTCAGCCATCGTAACTTGATCGCTATTGTCATAACGAACTTGCGAAAACGTTTGAGCCAGGCCAAGTTTTCCATCTGTTGGGGCAATAAATGTAGCAGTTTTAGAATTTATAATAAAACTACCTTGTGGCGGATTCTGGCAATCAGTTCCTGCACCAAAAGCAGATGCAACCACAATACCGGTCGATATAATGCTGGTTTGCATTAGCTGCCATTGCCCCGCCGGTGTATTGGCTGGATAGGTTGTACCCGATTGATAAGCCGACACAAAAGATGAGTTCAAAAATCGCAATGCTTCAGCCTGGGCATCAATTTCTTGACGAACCAATGTGATTTCTAGTGCACGTTGTGACGTTGCTGTTCCCTGATTCATTATTGATATACCACCAACTGCAACTAAACTAAATATCGTAATAGCGAATAACACTTCAATCAAAGTATCACCGCGATCAAATCTGCTTTTTAACCTATTTAACATCCGCTTGTTGCCTCTCCAAGCGTTTCTACACCAGTTGCGCTGGTTGCGTTAGCTGTAACGAATATGGCTGATTTGCCGCCAGTAAATAGGCCGTTAGCATTGACACAGGCTTTTACCGACTGCAGTAAAGCGTTTTGGCTAACCAAAGTCGAAACATCAGTATCAGCAATAGCCGCATTTGGATCAACAAACGTCCTAAGAACACCACTTATTGGTGAACGAAGGGTCAACATTGAAAATACCATTGGCGTGCCGGCACCAGGACGAACTATTGATGAGCCCCATTCCATGTCATATACTTCACTACCGGATGGTGAAATCCTTATACTATAGTCCTTTAATATATCCACATCATTCGTAGAAGCTGTTTGAGCATCTGGAATATAACCAATAATGCTTTTGATTAAGAGTTTATGGCTGTCGGTTGTTGTGATAAATCGCCCTAAAATTACACAATCAGACTGTCCGCGCGGATTATTGACGCTGCTATCACCATAACAAGGGTTACTTAGGCTGTCATTGCTGACATTAGAGACTTCCGAAAATTGATGCTGTAAAACAGATTGAAGTGAAGTGACACTATCGTGGTATCGTTGGATATTAATTGACGTACCAGCACCAACTAAAACGCCCATCACAAGTAGGCCTGTGATACCAAGAAAAAGCATCGTTTCAATTATTGTAAAACCAGCTTGATTTAGGGGCTTCATTTGCCCCAATTATAGCATAAGCAGGTTGTTGATATAAACCTATGGCAGATAAAAAGAATACGAACTTAACAGATAAACGCCAGCCAGACCGGCAATCACAGAGCCAATAATCAGTAGCGGGCCAAAAGGCACATGCGAATTACGCTTTAATTTTCCCATAAGCATCGCTGGCAAAACCAATACACAACCGATAAGATTAGCTGCAAATAAGGCCACAAAAGCCAATTCCCAATCCGCCAGTAACAGCCCCAATCCCAATCCTAGTTTTATATCACCAAAACCAATCCATTTGCCACGCGAATACAAATAAAGAATTAGATATATTCCACTAAGGATAAAAACTGAACCAATAATACTGATGAATGTTCCTGATTTATCATGCGAATTAATAAAAACTGATAATGCCGATAACGCACCGACACCAATGACCGCAAAATTAACCTTGTCTGGCAGTAAATACCATTTTGAGTCATAAACGAATAAAATGGCTAAGCCAACACCTGCGATTAGCCAAAGCAACAATCTAGCGACTTCAAGCGCATCATTAAGCGGATATGGCCAGTACATATATGAAAGTACAAAAAACGCAGCCACACCAACCTCTATTAATGGCTCCATAAAACCAATTGGCTTACGACATTTTCGACATCGGCCACGTAAACTCATCCAACTGAAAAGTGGGATTAAATCATACCACTTTAAAGTATATGAACAGTGCAAACATTGCGAACGATCATTCGTTAATGTCGACTTTATTAATTTATGAAGGCGCATATATTCATCATGGTCAACATGTTCACCACTGGATTTGTCCTGTGACAATTGGCGTGCGCGGAGTCGCCACACAGAAGCTCCGGCAAAACTTCCTAAGACTAAACCAACTAAAATAAGGGTAAAATATATAACGATTGAATCAATATGCATATGCTTCATAATACCAGTTTGACTGACAAAAAGAAAACCTGCCTTTTCAGACAGGTTTATGAACATTATTAATTATTCTAATTATTTGAACAAGCGATTCCGTTACCTTCTAGTTTCATCTGGAAAGCAACTTTACGTGAACCTTGACCTGTCAAAAGACTTTCACCGGCACAAGTTGCGCCAACTGTTGCAACAACATTTGGATTTGCTGGGTCAAAGTCGGTTGGCAAAGATGCAGTCGTGCTGACAACATAATCTGCGCCGGTTGGATCAGTGAATGTATCGCCTGCAGTTCTGATATATCTTGATACGAAACTAGGCCATGAAGTTGTTTCTGCGCCCGTACCGCTTGGCAAAGCACCGCGGTTGTTCGACTGATAACTCGTAAGAGCCGTTTGAAGACGATTTAGGTCATTTTTGCGTTGAGAATCACGTTGACTACGTTGCAAAGAAGGCAGTGCAATAAATACCATCATGAATATCAAGCCAGCAATGGCCAAGACCAAGACGACTTCGATGATTGTGAATCCTTTTTCTTTTTGTTGAATGTTCACGAGAACTATTCCCACCTTTCTTATGAACTGTTGTTTTCAATGCGTTTACACGCTTAAGCTTATATTACTACAAGGCACTGCTGATGTCTATACATTAATGCCGTTAACTAGACTGTAGATTGGCAACAAGATTGCAGCCACCATACTACCCGCCACGACCGCCAAAACCACCATCAGTATCGGTTCGATTGAGGTCGAGATAGTTCGAACTTGTTCGTCAAGTTCATCTTCGTACACTTGGGCTGTTTTGCCCATCATTTCATCAATACGACCAGATTGTTCACCAATTTTTATCATCTGAGGTACTAATGACAAAATATATGTTTCGGGCTGCAATGCAACCGATAATGCCTTGCCGCCTTTTACCTTTTCAGCCGCACGCATAATACTATCGCGAATAATCGTATTGTTTACAGCTATCGAAGTAAGTTTCAACATGTCCAACATGCTAACACCAGTACCAAGCAAAGTTTGACCCGTGCGCATAAATCGAGCCATATATAGCTTTCGGAACATTTGACCAAAAACAGGCATATTTAATTTGAGCGAATCGGTTGTTTTTATCCCAGTGTCGGTTTTTAGATATTGAATCAAGAAATATATTCCAGCACCTGCTACAACCAAAGCTATATACCAATAATTCGTCAAAAATGCGGCAATATCAACCATAGCTTTGGTCAAGAACGGCAATTGTTTTTTAAGGTCGTGATACAGTTTCTCAACCTGCGGAACGACTGTAAACAACATAAATGCTATAACACCAAAAATGACAACCAGAACGATAATTGGGTATGTCAACGCACCTTTAATTTTGCTCATTGTTGCAGCGTCTTTTTCCTGCTGATTGGCTACTCGTTGCAATGACTCATCCAAAGTACCGGACATCTCACCTGCTCCGACAAGCGCTAAAAATACGGCGTCAAATACGGCTGGGTGTTTAGCAAACGATTCCGACAAAGTTTTGCCACCTTCGATAGATGCTGTAACGTCTTGGATAATAGATTGTAATTTTTTGTTCTCGGTTTGTTCCAACACTGTGTTAAAACTTTGTGCCAACGGCAAACCAGCACCAATCAATGTCGCTAACTGTCTAGTAAAAACGATTTTGTCTTTGGTTGTGATGCGGCCAGACATTCTGGCGATAAAATTATCGTTTTCGCCTTGTTCTTTGATACTAAGAGGCGTGAAACCTTGATTAATTAGCAGTTTTGCAGCCGCACTTTCGGTGTCAGCCTGTACTGTTGCCTTGATAATCTTGTTAGTGGTTTGGTCACGAGCCTCATAGTTGAATTTTTTCATTTTTAGCCTCTCATCAGCCTCTCGAACTCAACTAAGTCAACTGCTACTTCGCGAGCGTTGTCATATGTCACTGTACCGCTTTGAACAAGTCCAACAAGCGTACGGTCCATTGTTTGCATACCTTGGTCAGAACCAGTTTGAATAACGGCATCCAACTGGTGCGCCTTGCCTTCGCGGATAATGTTACGTACAGCAGGGTTTGTAATCAAAACTTCGGCTGCAACAACTCGTCCGCCACCAATTGCTGGGATCAAACGCTGTGAACAAATGGCCATCAATATATTTGATAACTGTGTTCGAATTTGTGGCTGCTGGTGAGGTGGAAATACGTCGATAATACGATCAATAGATTGTGATGCGCTGTTAGTGTGAAGTGTTGCAAACACCAAGTGTCCGGTTTCAGCAATCGTAATAGCCGCACTAATTGTTTCAAGGTCACGCATCTCACCGATCAAAACTACATCTGGGTCTTGGCGCAAACTTGAACGAAGTGCCGCGCTAAAGCTATAGGTATCGTAGTGAACTTCACGTTGTACGACAGCTGATTTTTTAGATTTGTGAGTAAACTCGATTGGGTCTTCGATAGTAATAATGTGTTGTGATCGTTCGCTGTTAATCTTGTCGACAAGCGCTGCCAATGTGGTTGATTTACCGCTACCGGTAGGTCCTGTAATCAAAACTAGGCCGCGTGGATAGTCAGCAAAGCCCATAACAACGTTTGGCATACCAAGTTCGGTGACTGTCTTGATTTCGTTTGGAATCAAACGCAAAGCAGCTGCCAGGTTGCCACGTTCGTGATAGGCGTTTACACGAAATCGTCCTAGTGTACCGAATGCGAAGCTAAAGTCGAATTCTTTGTCTTTTAATAGAATCTGGCGTTGATCTTGGTCCAAAATAGCAAAAATAAGGGCTTCAACGGTTTGTTCATCAAGTGGATTGAATCCGATAATAGGCATTAACGATCCGTCGACACGGAGCATTGGCGGTAACCCTACTTGAAGGTGTAAGTCCGAAGCACGCTTACGTACCACCTCTTCCAGTAAAATTTCGATTCTTAATTCTTGATTGTTCATTTCGTCCACCCTTCTTACTATGCTGTATCTGACGTCACGCGATTTACTTCTTCAATAGTTGTAACACCCTGTAAAACTTTTAGATAGCCGTCTTGGCGCATCGTTATCATTCCCTGTTGTTGAGCCTTACGCTGTATTTCTGAGCTGGTCGCCCTCGCAACGATTAGGTTTTGGATGCTTTCATTTACATCCATCACTTCATATAGTCCAGCTCGACCACTGTAACCTCGTGGCGACTGTGGACTATCGATGCCTCTCACTAAAGTATAAGCGCTTTGGCCTGCTAAGGGCAAGTCTTTATAGCCTAAATCTGCAGAAACCTTTGCAACATCGGCTTTTGTCTTTGGCAATAAATGCCCGATTGTTGCCATAATGTTTTGTGTTTCAATTGGATTTGATTGATATGTTTCGCGTTTTTCAGATACACGACGCACCAAACGCTGACCAATAATCGTGTTTACTGTACTGGCGATAAGGAATGGTTCGATGCCCATGTCCAAAAGACGCGGCAAAACTCCAGCTGCGCTGTTGGTGTGGAGTGTACTAAATACCAAGTGTCCAGTAAGCGCTGCTTGGACCGCCAAATTGGCCGTTTCACTATCTCGAATCTCTCCGACCATCACTACGTCAGGGTCTTGGCGCAAAATTGAACGCAATCCACTAGCAAATGTCAGACCAACGTCAGCATTAACCTGAATTTGGTTAACACCACTCATTTTGTATTCAACTGGGTCTTCCAAAGTTACGATATTGACCGCATCATTTTTGATTTCTTTGATTAATGCATAAAGACTGGTTGTTTTACCACTACCAGTTGGTCCTGATGTCAGTACCATTCCGTTTGGTCGCTTGATTCCCTTTCGGATTGCTCGCAAAGCACGTCCAGCGTAGCCCATTTGTTCAATATCAAATGAATTGCCTGATTTATCCAACAAACGAATAACGACTTGTTCACCCCAAATTACAGGGCTAATCGCAATACGAAGATCGACTTCTTTGCCGCCGACTTTCACTGTAAATTGGCCGTCTTGAGGCATACGGTGTTCGTCAATTTTCAGATTGGACAAAATTTTTATACGGCTAACAAGTGCTGGTTCAATACTTTTTGGCAGCTGCATAATCTCGCGCAACATACCATCAACACGACAACGTATCTTTAAAGCACCTTCCAGTGGTTCAATGTGAACATCACTGGCACGAGTTTTCAATGCATATTCCAAAATAGTACTAAGGGCTTTGCTGATTGGCGAATCTTGGACAATTGTTTTAACTTCGCGGTTAGATTCCTGAATGGCTTCAATCTGGCTAGCCTCGGCTGCCTCGCCCACACTGGAAAGATCGGTTCGATATTGGTCCAGAACGTGTCGTACGCCTGCCTCTGATGCCATAAACACCTTAAGTGGTCGTTCGATGCGACTTGATAGATAATCTACTGCCTGGACGTTGTTAGCGTCAATCATAGCCACAGCTAGACGATTTTGAACCTCAGCCAATGGCACAGCCATAAACCGTTCAGCAATATCTTCGGGCAACAATCCCAAAATACTCTGATCAATAATACTGTTGGTCAAATTAACATACGGTACACCAGATACCTGAGCAGTAGCGTGTGTTAATAACT
>Ga0334722_10005834_pt1 | contig 12322 bp, 10 predicted proteins | sample C3_bottom_MG_FD_207210 | JGI IMG/M metagenome (GOLD analysis project Ga0334722, IMG submission 207210) | Sediment microbial communities from Yellowstone Lake, YNP, Wyoming, USA - C3_bottom | ecosystem: Environmental > Aquatic > Freshwater > Lake > Sediment | place: USA: Wyoming | collected...
ACCCTTTATATGAATACTACGACAGGTTGCTGGAAATAGCCAAAAAGTACGATGTAACTCTTAGCCTGGGAGATGGAATGAGACCTGGCTGTTTGGCAGATGCTACTGATAGACCTCAGATAGAAGAGCTTATAATATTAGGGGAGCTTGCAAAAACCGCATACGAAGCAGGTGTTCAGGTTATGATAGAAGGTCCCGGCCATGTTCCGTTAAATCAGATTGAAGCAAATATGATTCTTCAAAAGAGATTATGTAACAATGCACCTTTCTATGTTCTGGGGCCTCTCGTAACCGATATAGCACCAGGTTATGACCATATTACATCGGCTATAGGGGGAGCCATTGCAGCGGCATCGGGTGCCGATTTTCTCTGTTATGTAACACCTGCCGAACACCTCGGGCTACCTACTGTTGAAGATGTCAAAGAAGGTGTCATAGCCTCTAAGATTGCAGCCCATGCTGCCGATATAGTAAAAGGCGTAAGGGGAGCCTTTGAAAGAGATTTGGAGATGGCAAGGGCCAGAAAGGCTTTGGATTGGGATAAACAAATAGAACTTTCCATAGACCCAGAAAAGGCTAAAAGGTACAGAAGAGAAAAAAATCCAAATGAGAACAGTACCTGCACCATGTGTGGAAAATTCTGTGCAATGAAAATTGTAAGCGAACACCTCGGTGTTCCTTATGAAAAATGTTAAAAACTGACTCTTTGAGCCAATCCGTATAGGTTAATAAAAAGGACTGTTGACTTTTTGTTACTTTGTCAACAGTTCTTATTTTTTAATGGCTCTATAATATATGTTGGAGTGGGGATAAAAAAATAAAAGCGCTTATATCTGAATATCTGCTATAAAATATAATAATTGTTTTAAACCCAAAAACACACAGATGGACATCCAGAATGAGTACATAACAATTATATTGGCGAGGATATATTTTAAGAAATCCAAAATAGTAATAGATAAGTTTCATTTTGCAGAATATGTATATCCCGGACCATTAGTGAATGTAAGAAAGGGGCAGGCATTCAGTAAACGCCCACCCCAATTCTTGACAAACACCCTTTAATTTTATTCCACTATTACGACGGGTTTAATGAGATCTTTTGGTTTGTCTTTCATCAGCATTAGTGCCTTTTCGATATTCTCAAATCCATGGAATACATGGGTTACAAGTTTGCTGGGATCTATACGATTATAAAGAACAAGATTGATAAGTCTTTCCATTCTCAGACGTCCACCGGGGCACAGACCGCCTCTTATGGTTTTATGGGACATACCGCATCCCCAATCAAGACGTGGAATAGGTAGAATATCTCCTTCACCGAAATAATTTACGTTAGCGATGGTACCACCGGGTTTGACAACCTTAACTGCTGTAGCCATGATGTCAGCATTTGCACCGGCGATGATAGCAGCATCAACACCTTCGCCTTTAGTTAGATCCATAATTTGAGCGTCGATAGCGCCATTTCTATAGTCTATAATATCAGAAGCTCCATAATATTTTGCGGCTTCTACACAAACCGGTCTGCTACCTACCGCAATGATTCTTCCGGCACCACGCAGTTTGGCTCCTGCTACTGCCATAAGTCCTACTGGTCCGATACCGAAAACTACAACGGTTGCTCCCAATTCGATATCTGCAAGTTCAGCACCATGAAAACCTGTTGTCATCATGTCCGGAATCATAACTGCGGCTTCTAATGGGATTTCTTTGGGTAAATGAGCTAAGTTCATATCGGCATCATTTACATGGAAGAATTCGCCAAAAACGCCGTCTTTTATATTAGAAAACTTCCAGCCTGCCAGCATTCCTCCCGAGTGCTGATGATATCCTCTTTGTACTTCCAGGGTTCTCCAATCAGGAGTAATAGCTGGTACAACAACACGATCACCTGGTTTAAAATCCTTTACTTCGCTTCCAACCTCAACTACTTCACCTACGGCTTCGTGACCAAGTATCATGTTATGTCTTTCACCAATTGCACCTTCAAAAACGGTGTGAATATCCGAAGTACATGGAGCTACTGCAAGAGGTCTTACGATAGCATCATATGGTCCTGGAGTGGGTTTTTCCTTTTCAATCCAACCGACTTCTCCGATACGGAGCATTGCAAAACCTTTCATTTGAACACCCCCTGTAAAATTATTCACAATAATAAGATATCATATGGTTAAAAATTTGTCAATATTCCTTCAAATTTTTTTTAAAAGTAAGCCAAATTTTGTTTACAATGTGTTATTTTAGCAAAAAAACATAAATAAGTTGCCTTTTATTAAGGTCTAAAGCATTATGGTTATCCAATTTAATCCTGATATCGGTTTTATGTTTGTTATTATTTTAACTATATTTTCTTATTTTTTATACCTCTTTTTTAGTGACGGGATAATTTACATGGGAATTTAAAAATTTTGGACAATGTTATAGCATACTACATTTATTAACTTTGTAAAGGAAATGCTGATTTTTTGCTGGAGTAACAATATTCTTAATTATCCTCTATATTATATAGTATGATATGATATTAAATAATTTATCCCAAAGGGGGGGAAATTATGGAGAAAGAAAAAAAGGAGAAACCTGTTGTAATAGTTTACGACGACTGGATGAGATACGAGCTTGGTGCAGATTTTTGGAGGATTGCTTTTTGCTTACTAACAACTAAGAATATTAAGCATAAATTAAGATTAAAGTCTATTAAAGTAAATGGTATAGAGACAATTTACTCGGCCAAGATTTCGTTGACGGATGTCTTGCCGATTAATATGGTGAAGGGTCTTTTTACCGAGCAAATATTGAGGTGGGACTCTTTGAAAAGTATGGGTAAGAAATATAACCTATCGAAAAGCGAGATTGAGGAATTTTTTAGGTTAAGCGAGCTTATTATTAAAGGGGTAGAAAATTTAGAGATAATAGAGGTTTATTTATTTCCAAATAAATTTCCGCTCAGCATAACTAACAGGGAAACTTACAGTGTAGATTTTGAGATTCAGGATGGAATATATTTTAAGACCGAGGTTTACGTAATGTCGCTTCCGTTATATTCGGGTTGGGCTCCTGCGGAACTTCAGTGCCATTCAAGAAATTTTTCTGACGGGAATCTAAGTTTGAGAAATCTGAGAGATATTTATAAGAATAAAGGTTATAAAATACTCTATATGACCGACCACGTAAACCAGATTAAAAATAAAGGGGGATGGCAGGAATATCGAGAAAGCCTCATATCTTATAGTAATGAGCATATAGGTTTGTATCCAGGGATGGAGATGAGCGTAAAGAAGAAGGGAGAATGCGATATAATTTTCAGCGACCTTTTGGCCTACGGCATTAAAGATTTGGAAGGTTTTGAAAATAAAAAGTATAATCATCAAAGAGGTATTGACTGTATAAATGCAAATGCACCGGGAATTTCTTCCTGTTCCATAGCCCATCCTTATTCCTATAAAATACCATGGAGAGACTGGGGGGTTATCGGCTATAGAGGAATGGAACTTATGTCGGGAATTCAATTCGATTTTTCGGATTTCTCGCCCCCTATGGTTAGATGGCGACAGGAAATTGATAGGCTGTTGAATTTTACTTTTGAAACTGGATGTTTTGCTTCGGCTCGGACAGGAGGGGATTTTCACGGTTATCTTGATGTAAATCCTCCGGGTTACGTAACCTATATAAGATGCTATGATTGGAGTGAGAAATATTTGGTGGATGAGGCTCTTTATAAAGGTTATACAGTAGCAAGTCGCTTTGGCGGTTTGGGATTTATAAATATTAAGTATAATGGATTGGAAGGAGGGGTTGGAGACATAATAAAAGGCGTTTCTACCAATGAAATTATTGGACTGGATATTACTTTTATACCAGTGAAAACCGGGAGATATACTATTACGGTATATCGAGATAACAAATTGGAAACCGTATTTTCTATTTCGGATTCTTATACCGCCGGCCAGACATATAAGATGAAGACAAATTATAAATTCCCGGGTGGCAAACATTATTATTTTCTTTATATCTCTGGTGAGGATTATGTTTATTCAAGCCCGATTTTTATATCCAATTAAAAATGTTTTAGCTTCTGTAGGAAAAATTAAAAAAATGTAGAATATTAGAAAAAAATGGGTAAGCTGTAAAGGAGGGATTATATGCTTTCTGACTTCTTGGAATATTCCCTTGGTGCTTACAGCTTATGGGCTCTTATACCTCAATTATGGCATCAGATACTGAAAAAGGGTGTTTTTACAAGGGGGCCCGAAGGAGCCAAGAAGGTTGCCCTTACCTTTGATGACGGACCTGATCCCAGATATACTCCATACGTTCTTGATGTATTGTCTAAGTATAATGTAAAATCTACTTTTTTCCTTGTGGCTAAAAAGGCTATGGAAAATCCGGATATAGTGAAAAGGATAGTAATGGAGCGACATGAGATCGGAAATCATACTTTTAGGCACAAACATGCGTGGTTTATGCTTCCGAGTCAGATGAAAAGGGAAATTGAGATGGCGGATAGAGTTTTGGAAGGTCTTGTGGGACATCGCCCCAAGTATTTTAGACCACCGTGGGGAGCTTTTAATCTGTTTACCTATTGGATTGCTAAAAATTACCATAATGTGATTTTGTGGACCTATGCCCCATGGGATTGGACCCGAACAATTACAAGCAACAAAATTGTGGAAAGAGTTTTAAGGCATGTAAAGGATGGGATGATAGTTCTTTTACATGATAGCGGTGGTGCCGAAGGAGCTCCTTTAAAAACCATTAAGGCCCTTCCTTATTTGATTGAAGGACTTTTTGAAAGAGGTTATAATTTGGTGACCCTTAAGGAGCTGTTTAATGCCGAGAGCGGAGGTAGAGAAAAAAATGAGGAGATTACTTCTTTTGATTTTTCAATTCTGGGAAGGGATATATGCACTGGTCTATAATTTAAAATCTGTTGGTGGGAAGAATGATATAATCCTTTTTAATAGAAAAAGATATAAGGGGGCAGATTTGAAACTTACATCGGGTGAAATAATAAAAAAAGGAGACGAACTGCTTGAGCTTCATTTAAATAACAGAGTTATATACAATTTTTATAATAATTCTGGTTCTTTGATAAAGGCTATGATAATATTAAAGAATGAGTTTGAAAGCAATCTAAAAAAATTGGCCGATTTTATGAAGGATAACAAAAATTTTGACAATGTTAAAGGTTTAATGGGTATAACCTATTTTTATAAAATTGCAGAGATGAAAGGTTTTGATATAATTGATGTTAGGAATCCAATTATCAATATAGGGCAGAGATTACTGCTATATTTGTATAATGAGGAAGCCTTTAGAAACATGCTAAAAAAAGGATTCGAGTCAAAAATGGTTATAATTTCCAAAGAAAAACTGTGTAATATGTACGGTAAATAGGATGGAGGTATTTTCATGAATGAGGAAATAGAAAAACCCATGTATCAGCAGATTGCCCTTGATATTGCAAGAAGAATTGTGGAAGGAGAGTTTTCTGAAGGGACCAAAATACATGGTCGTTCTACACTGGCGGGTGAATATAATGTTTCACCGGAGACCATAAGAAGGGCACTTATCTTGCTTAAAGACATGGGTGTTGTTGAAATATATCACGGCAGTGGTGTTGTAATAAAATCCAAAAAAGATGCTTTCAGATTTGTAGAAAAGTTTAAAGATATATATTCCATAGCACAGTTAAAAAATAATCTTTCAAGTTTAATAGAAGAGAGAAATAATTTAGAGAGGCAGATGGATAATATAATTAATAAAATAATAGATTATTCGGATAGGTTAAGGCATGTAATTCCGTATAATCCTATTGAAATAGAAATACCCAAGGGGTCAAAATTGGTAGGTAAAAGCATTTCGGAAGTGAAATTTTGGCAAGAAACAGGAGGTACCATAATAGGAATACGGAGGGGCAATAAGCTTATACTTTCTCCGGGCCCTTATGCCGAATTTAAAGAAAAAGATGTGCTTATAATTGTGGGTGATGAGCTGGTTTTTGAAAGGGTAAAGAATTTTATTTAATACCGATTTTTAAAAAGTCGGTATTTTTTTATTTTATAGCTAATAAACTATATTAAAAATTTTTATTTACAACATTAAGTTATTATTATATAATATTTCTTAATAAGAGACAACTTATAATATATTAAAAGGTTGTGAATATGGGGGTGGTTTTATTGAATGTAAGGATTGGTATTATATATGATAAAAACGCTCCCGAGTTATTTAATAATATAAGTTCCATATTGTCAAAAAAATTTGATGTTATGGGGGTATTACCGGACCGGATTAGTTATTTGTCCAAAAACGAAATTGATATGGTCTTTAATCTGTATACTGGCTCAAACACCAAATTGGAGCAGGTTTTGATACCGGCAATATTAAAAACCAAGGGAATACCTCATGTAGGTTCAGACTTTTTTACACACCATATATCAACGAATAAAATTCTTACCAAAATAATTATGAAGCATTACGGAATACCGACCCCATTATTTTTCACTTCTCGCGATATTTCATTTCTCGAAAGCCCTTTCAAGTTTCCGCTTATTGTTAAACCATCTCGAGAAGGTTCGGGATTAGGAATCACCAGGGATAGCGTAGTGTATGATATAGAAAGTTTAAAAAAACAAGTTAATAGAATTTATAACGAGTTTAATCAAGAAGTTTTAATCGAAGAATTTATCGAAGGCAGGGAATTTACTGTTGGCATAATCGGAAACGATGAGGAGTTGACCATATTACCTATTATGGAAATAGATTTTTCCAATCTACCGGAGGACTGCGAAAAATACTATAGTTACTATGTGAAAAGGGAAATGGGGAGTAAAACTATTTATCGATGTCCCGCCGATATTGATAAAAACCTGGAGAATCAAATAAGAGGTATTGCTAAAAAACTGTATGAAATACTTGACTGCAAAGATTATGCAAGGATTGATATTAGAGTTAGGGGAAATGAGGTTTATTATGTTATTGAAATAAATACCTATCCGGGTTTGCACGAAGATTACAGCGATTTGCCTAAAATGGCCAGAGCTTTTGGTTTAACCTATGAGAATTTGATATTTAAAATAGTGGAAAGTAGTTTAAAAAGGCATGGTATTTTATAAAAATTAAAGGGGGAATCCAAAATGAAGAAAAGCCTTAGATTTGCGGTTATCGGTGCCGGCAACGGCGGTATGGCTATGGCCGCACATATAGCTATGAAGGGTTATTATGTTAATCTCTATAATAGAACCTTTGATAAGATTAAAATGATAAAAGAAACAGGTGGGATATATCTTATTGGTTTGGAAGAGGGTTTTGGAAAGCTCAATCTTGTAACGGATGATATTAGGCAAGCAATTGAAGATGTAGATATAATAATGGTTACCCTTCCCGCTAATGCTCATAAAGAAATAGCTGAAAAAATGGCTCCTTACCTGTCGGAGAAACAAATAGTAATTCTAAATCCTGGAAGAACCTTCGGGGCCCTGGAATTTTTGAATGTATGTAAAAAATATGGTTTAAGGGATATCATTATTGCCGAAACTCAGACATTTATATATGCTTGCAGGATTATTGATCCTGTAACTGTCAAAATTTTTGGGATAAAGGAAAATGTCCCTTTAGCTACCATTCCAGCCAATTTTTCAAGTTTTGTGGTTTCGATGATTTCGGATATATATCCTGGTATGAGGGCCGTTTCCAGTGTATTGGATACAAGTTTGAATAACATAGGTGCAGTCTTTCATCCGGCTCCGGTAATATTAAATTGCTCAAGAATAGAGTTAAAACAGGAGTTTGAGTATTATATCGAAGGCATAACACCAGCTATTGCCAAGATTTTGGAGGATATTGACAGAGAAAGGATAAAGGTTGCAAGAAGGTTAGGGATAAATGTGATTTCTGCTAAAGAGTGGCTTGAAGAATCTTATGGCTCTCAGGGAACTAATCTATATGAAGCTATACAAAATACCGGCTGTTATTACGGTATAAAAGCACCACCTGTTATCAACACAAGGTATATTTTTGAAGATGTTCCCACAGGGTTGGTTCCAATATTTGATTTGGGCAGGTTTATCGGTATTAAAACTCCTCTTATCGAGTCGTTAATAAATTTTGCATCATCTATGTATGGAGTAGACTTCTATTCTACGGGAAGAAATTTAAAAAATTTGGGCTTAGAAGGATTGAATGTGGATGAAATAACACAGATAGTATTATACGGAAATGTTATTAAAGAGGAGGAGGTGGCGATATGAAAGGTTATATTATAGGTGCTTCTTTGGAAAACTGCGTACATGTTGCAGGAGTTGTCAATTTCTTAAGACTTGCCGAGTTTGAAGGGTATAAAACTAAGTTTTTAGGTCCAGCGGTTTCCATAGAGAGTTTAATTGAAGTGATAAAATTCGAGAAGCCCGATGTGGCTGCTGTAAGTTACAGGTTATCTCCGCAGGCTGCCCTTTCTGTGCTAAATCGACTAAAAGAGAGAATAGAGGAGGAAGGAATAAAAGTTAAGTGGTATTTTGGAGGGACAAAGCCAGTAGCGGATATTGCCAGAGACATTGGTATTTTTGATAGGATATTCGACGGGAGCGAAGACCTGGATGATGTAATAATGTTTCTGAGGGAGGCTCGTAGCCCTGGAAGTATAGAAATATATCCCGATAATTTAATAGATAGGATATGGTATAAATATCCTTATCCGGTATTAAGACATCATTTTGGTATGCCTTCTTATGAAGAGACGTTGAAGGGTATTGAGGAAATAGCAGAATCTCGTGTACTCGATGTAATTTCTATTGCTCCCGATCAGAATACACAGGAATTCTTCTTTGAACCCCATAAGATGAAAAGTGATCTCGATGGAGCAGGAGGTGTTCCCTTACGGAGCAAGGAAGATTTTATAAAATTATACGAGTCCTCGAGAAAAGGGAACTATCCTCTTCTCAGATGTTACAGTGGTACCAATAATCTAATTAAATTTGCAGAACTATTGAAAGAGACCATTAATAATGCGTGGGGAGCTGTTCCTCTTTGCTGGTATAGTGTACTGGATGGCCGAAGCAAACGCTCTCTTAAAGAAGCTATAGAAGAGAATCAGGAGGCTATGAAATGGCATGGGGAAAACGGAATACCTCTTGAGGTTAATGAGGCACATCATTGGAGTTTGAGAGATGCTCATGATACCATAGGGGTAACCACGGCCTTTTTAGCGGCATATAATGCTAAAAAGGCCGGAGTAAAGCATTATATTGCGCAATTAATGTTTAATGTGCCTCCGAGTATTTCCTATAAAATGGATCTTGCTAAAATGCTTGCCAAGATAGAATTAATTGAAAGTCTTGAAGATGATGATTTTAAGGTATTCAGACAGGTGAGAGCAGGCCTTTCAAGTTTTCCGTATAATCTGGATTCGGCTAAAGGTCAGCTTGCTTCTTCAACCTTTATTTCCATGGCACTAAAGCCTCATATAGTCCATGTCGTCGGATATTGTGAGGCTCAATATGCCGCAGGTTCCAGGGAAGTGATAGAAAGCGTTAACATTGTAAGAAACGTAATTAAAAATTGCCTTAGCGGTATGCCTGATTTTACAAGAGATGAGGAGATTCAGAGAAGAAAGGAAGAATTGATAGAAGAAGCAAAATATCTCTTAGAAGCGATTAAGTATATTTCTAATGCCGAAGATCCGTGGTCGGATGCTGAAACTCTTGCAAAAGCCATAAAATTAGGTCTTCTCGATGCACCGCATCTAAAAGGTAATAAAGAAGCCTGTGGAAAACTCGAAACAAGAGTTATAAATGGAGCATGCTATGCTTTTGATTCCGAGAAAAAAAGGGTTATAACAGAAAGAGAAAGGGTTGATAGGATACTAAGCTCTATTGAAAGAATAAAGTTATCATATTCTAAACAAAGGAGGGCCATCAAATGATGGCTCTCCTTTTTAAGATTATATCAAAATTTGCATTCCCATGGTTTTACATCAAATTGAAAACCCAAAAAGGTTGGGGCTCTCATTTTCAGGTTTTCCGACCATTCCATGAACCGCACCTTACAGACCAGTACGGGTTCAATCCATTCTATATTTTTATCTTTATAATGGTAGAAGTCCTGAGGTACTGTTATGTCTTTGGCTATTTCAAAAAAAGCTGCCAAATCTTTTCTGGTAAGGCCGGATTCACAGCTTCCTATAGAAACCAGATTTCCTTCATCGTCGTATAGACCAAGTATTAATGCCGTTTTATTTTTTTTATATCCCATTATAACTGCATTTAAGGTTATAAAGTTTTTTATTTTCAGCCAGAATTTGCTTCTTTTTCCCATTTCGTATAGCGAGTTCATTTCCTTTGCTATTATTCCTTCTAAACCCTTTTGTCTGGTTACATCAAAAAGTTTTTTTCCGAATTCCTCTATAAAATCTGATTTTTTTAATGACTCGTTTTCGATTATAATCGAATTTAGTATCTCTTTTCTTTCAATAAGCGGTAAATCTACAAGTATTTTTCCGTCGAGGTAAAGTATATCCCAAGCTATGAAGAGGGCTGGCATTGACCTTTTTAGAATTTCAATTTTTATTTTGTTCTGATGATGTTTTCGGGACATGATATTTCTATAACTGGGTTTTCCATTTTTCATTACCACCAGTTCTCCATCCAAAATAGCCTCTTTCCTTTTTATAGATTTGTGGAGAAGCTCTAATTCCGGAAACTGGTATGTTATATCTTTAAGCCTTCTGTCCTGAAGCCTTGTATAAGAAGAAATATTTGATAAAAAAGCTATTGTTCTTGAACCATCCCATTTTATTTCAAATATCCAATTAGGGTCATCAAAAGGCTTTCCTGGTGATGCAAGCATAGGAGGAATTTTTTCATCCATCATGGACATTTCTATGCACCCTTCTTTTTTCTTGGAGCTTTTTTGGTTTCGTTCGGTGTTTCTTTTTTTACTGCTTCTATACTTGCTTTTAATACTTCTACAAGGTTCAAAACATTATCAGGGGGTTTAATAGGTTGTTCGATTTCCAGGTTTTGTATTTTTGATTGAATAATTTCAAGAAGCTTTCTCCTGTATTCATCTGTATATTTTTGGGGGTCAAATTTAGAGGAAAGTACATTTATGAGCTGTTCGGACATATTCATTTCCGACTCGGTTAATTTTATCTCCTTTACGGGAGGTAAATATTCTGTTTTTCTTATTTCGTCAGGATAGTGCATGGTCTCGAGAGCTAAGTATTCATCGTATACCCTTATACATACAAGGCTTTCTTTGTCTCGTATTTTTGTTTTTGCTATCGCGGCCTTGTTTGTGTTCTTCATTGAATTTCTAAGTAGAACGTAGGCTTTCATGCCGATTTCTTCGGGTGCAAGAAAATATGGTTTATTATAATATATAGGGTCTATTTCTTTAATGTCTATAAAATCCAATATATCTATGGTTTTTGCCTCTTTTGCAGGTATATTTTCCAGGTCCTCATCCTCGATTATGACAAATTTTCCGGGTTCGTACTCATATCCCCTTACAATTTCGTCATCACTTAGTGCCCTATTACATACGGGACAAATTTTTTGATATTTTATAGGGCTTTTACATTCCGCATGAAGCTGTCTGAATTTTGGACTATGATCTTCGGTTGCTGGATATAGTTTTATAGGTATGCTGACGAGCCCGAAACTTATTGCTCCCTTCCATAGAGAACGCATAAAATCACCTCTTATTTATTTTAACCTTTATAAGAGGTTTTAAACTTTCGAGAATTGTTTTTGAAATGGTTAATATAATATATTAGACATTTAAAAGGAAATGGAGGTTTTTATATGGAAGAAAGGGGAAGGCTAAAAAAATATTTTCCCGGAAATAACACCGCCTACGGCTTTTATTCTTTTTATGACTACATAATAGAACCGGATGCTACCAGGATTTTTGTGATAAAAGGAGGGCCTGGAGTCGGTAAATCTTCCTTTATGAAAAACATAGGAGAAGAGCTGCTAAATATGGGATTTGATGTAGAAATGCACTGCTGTTCATCCGACAATGACTCTTTGGATGGGGTGGTGATACCGAAAATAAGGGTTGCCTTAATTGACGGAACGGCACCACATGTTGTGGATCCAAAAAATCCAGGTGGAGTTGATGAGATTCTAAATTTAGGAGAATTTTGGGATGAGAGTAAATTGAGAATACATAAATATGAGATTATTAACTACAATAAAGAAATCGGAAGGCTTTTCAATAGAGCGTATAATTATCTAAGGGCAGCAAAAAACCTTTTTGAAAATATAGAAAATGCCAATAAAAAAGCTCTGGATTTTAAAGTTACTTATCAAATTATTGA
>Ga0334722_10005835_pt1 | contig 12322 bp, 33 predicted proteins | sample C3_bottom_MG_FD_207210 | JGI IMG/M metagenome (GOLD analysis project Ga0334722, IMG submission 207210) | Sediment microbial communities from Yellowstone Lake, YNP, Wyoming, USA - C3_bottom | ecosystem: Environmental > Aquatic > Freshwater > Lake > Sediment | place: USA: Wyoming | collected...
CATCATCCATGCCCACAGCGTCACACACAGCGTCACACACATAGCACCCAACATCATCCATGCCCACAGCGTCACACACAGCGTCACACACAGCGTCACACACAGCGTCACACACAGCGTCACACATAGCGTCACACATAGCGTCACACATAGCGTCACACATAGCGTCATACACAGCATCCCGCACACAGCACCCAACATCCAACATCATCCATGCCCACAGCGTCACACACAGCGTCACACACAGCATCCAACATCCAACATCACCCATGCCCACAGCGTCACACACACAGCACCCAACATCCAACATCACCCATGCCCACAGCGTCACACACACAGCACCCAACATCCAACATCCACAGCACAGCGTCACATACAGCGTCACATACAGCGTCACATACAGCGGCACACACAGCGGCACACACAGCGGCACACACAGCGTCACATACACAGCACCCAACATCCAACATCATCCATGCCCACAGCGTCACATACAGCGTCACACACAGCGTCACACACAGCGTCACACACAGCGTCACACACAGCGTCACACACAGCGTCACACACAGCGTCACACACACAGCGTCACACACACAGCACCCAACATCCACAGCACAGCGTCACATACAGCGTCACATACAGCGTCACATACAGCGTCACATACAGCGTCACACACAGCGTCACATACACAGCACCCAACATCCAACATCATCCATGCCCACAGCGTCACATACAACATCATCCTATGCTACCCTACCCTATGCTACCCTATGCTACCCTATGCTACTTGGTCACCCTCAGTAAAATCAGCTAACGTAAATAGGGGTATCAGCCTAATGCCCATGCTACCCAAGGCTTCTTTAGCCCCATTTGCTCGATCTACTACAGTCACAACCGTGTCTACTACAGCGTGATTATTCCGTAACAAATCAATGGCTTTTATAACGCTCCCACCAGTTGTTGTCACATCTTCTATCATAACGACTTTACTACCCTGTGCATATTTGCCCTCAATCAATTGCTTTGCCCCATAATCCTTCTTAAATTTTCGCAACATTATAAAAGGCTTATGGGTTTTCATAGAAGTGGCTGTTATTAATGGGATTGCCCCAAGTTCTACACCACCAATAACGTCATATTCGACATTATTTAGCTCAAACATCAATAAGCTGCTTATTTTCTGCATAATATTTGGGAATGTATACGCATTCTTTACATTAAAATAAAACTTGCTCTTTTCTCCAGACGCTAATGTAAAATCTCCTATCCTAAATGCATGTAATTTAAAATCATTGATAAGCTCTGCTCTATACTGCTCTTTTCTTTCAACTATTTCAACGTCAGTTAATACATGGTACACTATTTCTTCTCCTTTGCTTGTTTTATCCACTTTTCCCAAGCTGCTTTAATATCAGGTAATGCTTTAATAACATATTCACTTGTCTTAGCACATACATCACTAAATGTTGGGTGATTCATTATAAACACATATGCCGAATGATCTTTACTCATATCATTGGTAGGCTCATAACGACATTTCATGCGATCCATAGTTAATTCCATAACTTCATGCATTAACACGGCTGCCACATCTCTAAACTCATCATGATCTGCTCCCACCTTTATGCTTGGTAAAGCTCCAGGGCTTGGTAAAGCATAGAATTCACCACCTCTGCCAGACCTTAAGGATAGTTGATATTGCTCATATCCACATTCATATACACCCACTATTACTTGCTTAATTTTGTCCATATGCTCCCTTTATAACCTATATTATGGTTAATATAACACTCCACTATATATTTGCTACTCAGTAGTCCTCATCTATACGCCTATCTATCAGCTTTATGCTACCCCCACCATTAACATCCAACGCCATATTTAATAATAATGCTGCTTTACCGAAGTCTGCTACACCATTATACATTAATGTCCAAAATGACGTAGTTAACCGCTTGCTATACCCATGCTTACTATCTATCAGTGTGCTTGCTTTAAGCTTCTCATAAGCATCTTTATAATCACCCCAAATATCAAGCTTTGGTGTATATTTACTATCATCATCTTTATAATAAATGCCAAATACATAACAAAACGCTAAGTTAAATATAGCCTCATCATCTGTCAGTTCTGCTGATCTTTCATCATCAATTTCCCACCTTACAATAAAACTGGCACTGCTGCTATTACTTACAAATCCGTTGCGTATCTTCATGTTTATTAGCCTCTTCTATGCATTTAGTGCATACTACTTTGTTATTATTTAATAAATCACAGGCTTTTATATTTGCTATAGCTTGATTAAAGCACGATGCTACTATAAATAAGTCCTCTTTTGACTCAATAACAATTTTAAGTTCTACAGGGGTAAACTTTTGATGGACATAACTATATTTAACAATCATACTATCTTAGTAAATCTCATCTTAGTCAGTTGCTTAAATATATCTCTATGCTGTACTCCACAGTGATCAATCAAACGCTTTAATCCAGACTCTCTATATTCAAAGCTTCCATCTATGTTATGCTTTGGTGATTTAGACCATCTTAATGTTGTAAAGTTACAATACTTACACTTCAGTGTGTCTGTATGATCTACAGGTTGTGCTTTAAGCCTCTCATTTTTTCCTCTATTATCTTCCCATACGAATTTCCTTATCCCATGTATTCCTAATAATGGTCTTGTGGTCTCATTAAAATAATCAGATGTTACAGCTATCATACCATCACTACAATGCTCAAATAGCTTTTGGTTAGCCCCATCATTCAGGCATATAATGTTATTATCCTTATTGTAGCCCAATCGCATTACTACCACGATCTCTCTCTACACTTAGCTACCATATTATTAAAGCAAGTGTCACACATTATCCCTACTTTAAGTCCATTGTCATACTGCTGCTTCCCATACTTACCACATTTGCACGATATAGTGTTGGTCTTAGCGTCATGACAATCTACTGCTCTCTTTGCGTCACGTTTCTGCATCTCTGCCCACTGTTTCTTAGTGTATCCATCCTTAATATACTGATTATTATTTAATATTTCCCCTGCTTCCTTCTTCATTATCCCACCTCATCTATATCTTTTGTTCTAATAGCTTTAATAAACAGCTTTAGTTTATGGGTATGTCTTAAATCATGATCGTCATGCCTTATTGACTGTATGCTTTCTTCTATATCTTGCTCATTATAGCCTTCACTATGAAGCTCCTTTGCTAACTTATAAAAAGGGTCAACTAAGCATATATTATATCTGTTCTCAAAATCATGTATTATCATAAGGCTAAGTCCTTTCTAAGGCTATCTGGTACATGATCTATTAAGGGCTTCCAAAACATCAGCTCCATCTTTATATATGACATTTTCTGTACATCATTATAACGCCATTTCCAAAGCTCATCTGATATATCGGGCTTTACCCCCGTATCGTTGTATCTTACATATGCATCTTTGATTACTTGCCTGTTCTTCCCATCTATTAACTGTAGTAAGTGTTGCTGGAACTTAAATACCTTGTGATTACGTATAAAAAATATATAAATATTAAGTACTTGTGCTATTATAAGGGTTGTGCCTATCATTATCCATGTTGTTGTGCTCACTATCCTCTCCTTTGCCGATCTTATTGCCGATTATTATGGTTATATATCAATACCTTATGGTATATTTAATTAATTATTTTACCTATCTTAGCCATATTGATACTCCAATAGCTATAAAAAAGCAACCATCATAAACCATCCTGCCACATTCTTAGTCAATATTGTAGCTACAGCAAATGCCCATGCTCCTGCTATTATAATCATATTGCTTGTCATGCTTATCTCCCTATATCTATAACGACTTGCCCAGGCTCATGCCATGTTAACGGTCTTTTATCTACACGCTTAAACCAGTCAAAGTAATTTAATATCTCCTTTGACTCACCAGACTTACTATATATTAACATTTCTCTATCTACAGCAGTAAAACATACACTGTAATTAACCACAGTACAATCCTGTGCCATAGCTTGTACTGTCTTGCTCTCATCAGGGTTAAATAGCTTAAGCTTCTTGTACACAGGGAAGGATATTATATGGTTTGGGTGCTTTATATCATATAGTTCCCCATCATGCTCTCCACCAATAAATAAACACTTCATTAAAATAACCCTGCCTCATGCTTGTTATAGACTGCCTGTAACTCAGATATGTCGAACCCATACTTATCAAGCTCCTTTAATAGCTCATCATTATTAAAGGTCTTATCAAACATGGTATCTCTATCTACCAGCACTTCATATGGGTCTACACCAAATGTATCTTGGGCTTTCCTCTTATCTGGGTCTTGTGGTCTACACCATATCATTAAAAACTCACCAACAGCATGATCTTCCCCAAACGCTAACCCATAATCCTCATGTAATATCTCATATCTGCTCATGGTCTAATCCCAGCTTGTCAAGTATTGTGTTTGTCTGTATTTCTAATAACCGCATAACAGCATCAAGTTTAAATCTTTTGCCCTTACCATCATCAGTGCATAATATAGTAATTAATTCTTCCATCGACATATCTTCTAGCTTCTTATTATATGCCTTAGTTCTAATAGCTTCGTTAAGCTCCATTCATCATTCTCCTCTTAATGGATTCATAGCATTCCTTACATAAATCAACAGGTAAATTTTCCTCTTTATATATGGCAGCAACTGATCTACATACTTCACATCTAATCATATTACCCTCTTGTTCAGCCTTCTGATACTCCGCTAACTCCTCATTAAATGCTATTGTAAATGGCTTCATTATCCTCTCCTTGTATTGTAATTAATATCCATTAAGTTTATCTTTCAAGTATATAATGTTATCTCGAATGACTCCCTTTAATGGTGCAAGCTCTTGTTCATATAACCAACGTATTCTATTGATTAAGTATTCTACAAAACCAATAAATATCAATTTCCCCTTTATAAGCCTATATACTACCACGATCTCACTTCTATATCATGCTTCTTATGACACTCAGGGCACTGCTCTACATTGATAGATATGTCACCATGACTCCCACACAGCTCACATTCTGATTCACCTGCTTCTATTGCATAGGTATCAGCCAAGTTAACCTGTACTCTGGTCATTGTGTTTGGGCAGATATATGTTATCCCTATCTCTAACTCATAATTATGGTACTTCTTCTCGATCTTTGCCTTTTTCATTATTTCTCCTTATCCTTAACGTCATATAAAAAGCCACATGCAGGGCATTGCCACGGCATCAGTCCATGTTCGTAGTTTAATGGATACCCACATTCAATACACCACAGTAGATTGCTCATCCCATAAACTCCTCAGTCGATCTGCTCCTTGCACTCTTTATGTAATGCATAGCTTGATTCATAATCATCTCTGCGTCAGATTTGGAATAGCCTCGTCTCTCAAGTCTTGCTCTAAACCCATAACACATCAGGGCAATAGCATCCCCACTAATCCATTCACACCCTAATGCGTTCAAAAAGTCCTGAAATTCAGACGAAAAACACTGCTTTACTTCTTCTTCCTTGTAGTCCTATTTCTAATGTCTGTTCTCCAACTGTTAAGTAACGAAGCACAACATCCTTCTCCTGCGAATAGCTTATAGTCCGATCCAAGGGGTTCATGTAACGTCATCAATCTACAGACATGCCTTTGCTCATCCTCTACCCACTTTAACTCAGGGCAGTGTTTCAAGCTATTACCATATATCCTCTGTGCTACCCAACAGGGGGTTTTTACACAGCAGTACCCACAGCCAACACAAGGCTTTACCTGTACTCCATCTATATATCGTTCAAGTTCCATAATTAATTATATATTACCATCATCCATTTGTCAATACTATCTTTCTATTAGCTTGGTATTATCCTTATATGACGCTTGATACCTATCCTCTTTAAGCAGATTCTTCAGTCTATGTAGTGTGACCTTATCTAACCTGTCACAGTCAAGCACTAAAGCTCCATTATTAAATGATACTGCTATTATTTGTTCTTTCATATTGTCCTCAGTGCAATAGATTCATACTTACTACATTTCTCTTCAGACCATTTCCCCGATGCTCTGTTTCTTTTAATCCTTAGCTTTGTTTTACATTCCTTACATATATGTGCCTCAACCCCATGTAAGGTAGTGCTTATCCTTTTATATTCAGATTGTGCCACAGATTTAATATTATTACATTTAATACACGTTATATTATAATATTGTGTACCAGACTGATTAATAAGTCGATATAGCTCATGCTTGACATCATTAATATCCATCGTTAACCCACCAGATTGTATCTGCTGCCTTAGTTCCCTAAGTAATGTCGTTGTATCCATACCTCTCCTTCTTTTTTCAATAGCTTTAACTTAATCTCTTTCATTAGGTCTTTAAATATAATGTAGTTATCTCAGCCTCATCTAAATGTTCAAAGTACCCATTCCAAGGGCAGTGAAACTTAAATGATTTCCCTGTGGTAGCTTCCAACGTAACTGTATAGCTATCTTTCATATTATGGTTCACCACACTCACACTTAAAATCATATATTGGCATCAGCACCACCTTTCTTGTCTGGACACATTCGTGCCACCATCATAATTGCTATTCCTACTTGGATACCAACTATAAATGTTATAATTATTTCTATTATATTAAATGTCATAGCGTCACTCTTATTTTCTTCCATAAGTCCCAACACTCTTGGCAGCTCTTATTATCCATACTCGTTCCCTCTTTTTTCAATAGCTTTAAATAAAAAATCCCCATCGGGCTTCTTATTTAGCCCAACTCGGAACACTTTGTTTACTTCTCCACTCAGCAGGTTCAACATGTGTTTCTGCTACCTTCCCAAATATGTATTCAAGACCAAATTTATCTTTAAGTTCTTTGTTGATTACTTCAACAGTTTTCCCAATAAACAACACAGCGTCAGCCCCGATCCTTGCCCAATCATGTACGTCAGCTTTGTTCTTCCCGAACATATACATATCCCCAACCGTGACAGTATCTTGATTACTCAGTACATCTACACCTATGACTTTACTACCACCAAATAAGTTCATGTTATTCCCCTATAAGTTTATGTTTTTGATTTCTATTGCTGATATCCCTGCCCCGATAAGACACGCTACGATTCCTAATAACCCGATAACCACCGTTGTATCCATTCCTTACTCCACGATCACTAAAGCATCAAGTTCGTGTTCTTCAAGCATCTCTACTTCCTGCGGTTCAAGGTCTGCTAAACTCATAATCATCACTTTCTTCATTTAAGCCCCCTTGTTCGTATTTGATTATTTATAATAACACATATAAGCACGTTTGTCAAGAATTATTCCTTAATAAGTTTACCTGTTTTCCTCAACATAAAATACACTTGCTCGGATAACTTACCCTTCAAGCAAATACAGATCAGGTATTTCAGGGTTCTCTACTTGTTCAAGCAAGTATCGTAACATCTTCTTTATATGTTCCTTATCTTTTTCTTCCATAATAAAAATTTCCTCCATAAACTCTCTTCCTTTTTTCAATAGCTTTAAAAAATGCCTATAAAAAAATGGCAGGTGATCCCTGCCCTTCCTTGTTATTTCTGCTTCCTTGCCTCTAACAACCTGATAAGTTTTGCGGGATAAATTTTAGGATACATAACTGCCCCCTTGTTTTGTTTGTAGGGGCAGGATCGCCCTGCCCCGATTGTTTATACTTAACCCATTGCTGATACAAATTCTGCCCACGTTAAATCAACCTTCCTTAATTCCCTCTTGATTAAATCCCTATGCGTTGTTTTACCCTTATGCCCCGTAGGGATTGATACGACCATGTTACAACCCGTCTTGCTTAATACAGTATGACTACCTTTCCTGACTACCTTTAAGCCTAAAACAACCAATGCCTTGACTACATCATTAAATCTAAACACTTGCTGATTCATTTCTGCCCCCTTAAAGATTTGATGTACATACCCTATATAAGTATTATATACCCTTTTAACAAGTATGTCAACATATAAAGCGACAAAAATAAAATAATTTTTAACAGATCACCGATCCTATGTTGTTGCTTGTTTGTATACGTTTGTTATGGTAACGATTGTTGCTTGTTTGTATACAAGCTATTACCTTTCGGATGGGGGAATTTTTCCTTGACATCCCAATGGGCAAAAATTCCTTGACAACATTATGGGGTATCTTTTTTCAATAGCTTTAACTTCAGCGGGGGAATCAGGTTTATGGGGATTTTTTATTAAGTAAGTTTGATGGGGTAAAAATTTAGATGTACTATGAGAGGGGATGAGAGGGCAGGGAGGCGGGGTGCCTCCCCACAGAAAGGATTAATCAGAACAAGCTAACACTACACCACAGATCAGAATAAAAGCTAACATACTCACCTCCGAACTATGTATTTAACTCCCTATACATTTATAATAACATATCAAATTAACAATGTCAAGACCAGAATCCCGATGGGAAAAAATTCCTTGACATCCTGATGGTGCTTAAATTTTTAATAGCTTCAAAGGCAAGGGGTTAAGCCAACCCCAACATTACCTTTGTGAACTCGACTCCTTCTTCATGAGAGGAGAATTCATCTTCCAACTGAGCTTCAAACACTTGAGCCAATATAGCCTTGAACTCTTTAGAGGGCATTAACCCTAAGTTAATTAAATCTCTTCCCTTGATGATGGGCTTAATTTCATTTGCGATATCCTCATGCAAAGACAGAATAGCTTCAACATAGGATAACTCAGGAGCATTGTTAAGGCGACCTCTTTTGTCGGCTATATGAACCTTCATAAGATCAGGAATACTCACCTTCAACGCCAATCTCCTTAACGACCTTCTATCAAGTTTGCTCTTGAAATCGTATGCTCTCATATGAAACTTCGTAAGTGTTACGACCTTTTCAATCAGGGCAAGATCATTAGTTATCCTTGACATAAACGACCTCACAGGGGCTTCACCTTCTTCAGCATGACCAAAGAAGTGAATAACTTCATCAGACTCACGTTCCACTGTTACAACAGCCTTCCCCATGTCATGAACCAATATAGCGAGCATAATATCCAACTCTCTTTCGTTCATAGGCACGGAATCAAGGGCAAGCATAGTATGTTCAAACACATTGCCTTCAGGATGATGCTTCTTGCCCTGCTCGATACCTACCAACGTATGAAGTTCGGGGAAGAACAACTCCAACAGCCCGATCTCATTCATGAATCTAAATGCGATGGAAGGATTTTCAGATTTCATCAGTATCTTCTCTATCTCGATCATGAATCGTTCCTTTGAAATATACTGTAACTCAGGCAGTAGCTTCACACACAGTTCCTTAGTATCTTCGTGTACCCCAAAGTTAAACCTCGCAGAAAACTGAGCAACTCTCAGAATCCTTAACGCATCTTCAGCAAACGTTGCATCATTAACGTGTTTTATAATACCTTCCTCAAGATGAGCAAGACCGTTATGATTGTCAATTACCTCTCCTGTCAGGGGATTAAACATCAACGCATTGATGGTTAAATCTCTCCTCAAGGATGCTTCATGTTTAGGCATATGCGGATTTGCAATAACTTCAAAATCAACGTGCTTGTTCCCTACCTTCTTCTCAGTTCTCGGCAGGGCAAAATCATACTCCCCCAACTTGAACACACCAAAGGAAGCACCACACTTGACCACATCACCGTGACGTTCAAGTATAGCAACCAAAGCATCAGCATCAAGACCAAATACCTCAACGTCAATGTCCTTAGACTTACGTTTAAGTATCATGTCCCTGACGAAACCACCTACAATAAAGGCAGTCCCCCCCTGTTCCTTGATTTCCTTAGCTATTTCAATTATCTTATTCATTATTAATTATACCATACCTTATTATGTAATGTCAATATTAATCGGTATAGCCAACAGATATTTTATACGGTATCTCTTCGTACTTACCCACCGCAATCAACTTCTTTGCATTGCGTCTTGCCGATCTCTTAATAGCATCAATCATTTCCTTGCTATGCCTTCTCCCATGTTTACAAGCTCGGCAGGAACAAAACAATAGTTTCATGGTTATCTCCTTTTTTTAATAGCTTTAAAAGTGATGGGGGATTTTACTCCCCCTGTTCCTTATCAAAGCACTCCTCACAAACAACCACTGATACACCGTTCCCGATAGGAAGTAAAAAATGTTCACCTTTTGCTACCTTGCAATTACAGGATTTACAGCTCATAGTGTTTGCCCCCTTATTTATTTGATACTTAATTATAACAGTTCCAGACAATAAAAGCAAGTGGTTTTAACAATTATTATTTAATTTTTATTTATGTTCCATCCAAGGTTATAAAGAACCACATCCGCAACGATCAGAACAAACAGCAGATCAATCAACAACAGCCCAATTAAGAATCTCATTTCAGCCTCCTTTTTTTAATAGCTTCAAAGACAGGATGGGGAAAAATTTCCCCTTAAGCATTGTCAAGTACTTCGTTGATCTCATGTTGAGCTTCGTTAAGCCTCAACAGTATGTCGTTCTTGTTGACCATGATATCCTGATCGAATTTATTGCTATTCAAGTATATCCTGATCTCCTGAATTGCTTGCTTGAGCATCTCGTTCTCTTTCTGAAGCTTAACGATGTAGTTCATTGTTCCCCCCCTTAAGGGGCAAGGGGATTAACCCTTGCCGTTGTATTGTTCGTAATTAGGGCAGTCTTTAAGCCCTTCCTTGCCGTTGTAGCAGTCCTGCGAAACAGGATGCTTGAAGTACGTCAGCACATAAAACTTACAGTTTGAACACAGCATCTCGATCACCTCCTTGTTCGTATTTGATTATTTATTATAGTCTATCCAGACAATAAACGCAAGCGTTTTAGGGCAAAAATAAAATAATTTTTTTACCATAACGATTGTTTATATATTAGCAACGATTGTTTATATATTAGCAACTATTGTTTATATATTATGAACAAAATTTATTCCCATCCTGCGGATCTCAAGTTATTATAAATTTTACCCCATCTTAAAAATAGCCATAAATTTATCCCCATATTTTTACCATCTTTTTCAATAGCTTCAAAACTCCCATACAAAACCCCTGTCAAGTAAAAATTTTTATACCATAATATTTAATAGCTTTGGATAGAGAGAGGATAGAGAGAGGATAGAGAGAGGATAGAGAGAGGATAGAGAGAGGATAGAGAGAGGATAGAGAGAGGTTGAGGGGATGGGAAATTTTTCCCATCCCCTCAAGTGTTACTCAGGCATATGAACCTGATGAACAACCCCCTCGGAAACTTCCTGATGTTTCACTGAGCAATCAGAGCAGACCTTCACGTTGAACCCCTGAACCCCGAACACAACAGCCTGATCAGACAAGGACAAGGAATGAAACTCAGGCTTTACGGCAATGTCCTTGACCACATACCAATCATTAACATCTTCAGGAAGTTCGTTACAGGACTTCACAAAAGACTTCCAATCGGCATGATCAGCGTCAACGAGATCGAACACCTCAACCGTTCTGACAGGTCTGAATTTGTAATCAAGTTTAGCCCTGTTCAGTTCAGCCACCCCTGCCTGAAACACGTTGCCACAGCTCAAGCACTTGCACTCTTTGCCGATATTGGACAACTGCTTGCTTGACAGATACCATGACCTCAAGAACCCGATGCCCTCAACCTCAACAGCAACTTTTTCTTTCATTTTCAGCCCCCTTGAAGATTTTTATCAGGTCACTCATGCAACCTGTAATAGTATTATAATTCATCTGAACAACAAATGCAACCTAATATCGGTACTTTTATAAATTTATTTTTACTTTTTTTAATGGGGGGATTTTCACCCCCCTCGGTAGCTGATTAGCCTTTAAGATTGTAATACAGCTCTAAAGCAATCACAACGAGTTCATCCTTAGACATAGCCGAAAACTTAGCGTAAACACCGTCAGGATCAGCGATCACGTTCTCTATGACCTGATCATTCTCCCCTGATACGGAAGCACTCTGAACGAAATCACAGCACCCACAGGAACAGAAATTTTCTCCATCCTCAATGACGTTACCACATTCAAAGCACCGTGTTACAAAGTCAAAGTTTGCGTTCATTTGTTCCCCCTGAAGGTTTTAATCAGGTCACTCATGCAACCTGTAATAGTATTATAGTCTATCTAAACAACAAACGCAATCTAATATCTGTACTTTTATAAATTTATTTTTGTATAATTTTATGTAACGATTGTTCACTGTTTAGCAACGATTGTTACCATAACGATTGTTCACTGTTTAGCAACGATTGTTACCATAACGATTGTTCACTGTTTAGCAACGATTGTTAC
>Ga0334722_10005836_pt1 | contig 12321 bp, 9 predicted proteins | sample C3_bottom_MG_FD_207210 | JGI IMG/M metagenome (GOLD analysis project Ga0334722, IMG submission 207210) | Sediment microbial communities from Yellowstone Lake, YNP, Wyoming, USA - C3_bottom | ecosystem: Environmental > Aquatic > Freshwater > Lake > Sediment | place: USA: Wyoming | collected...
AGCTGGTGAGCTAACCCGAAAGGGAGGCAGCCATCTAAGGTATGGCCGGTAATTGGGGTGAAGTCGTAACAAGGTAGCCGTAGGGGAACCTGCGGCTGGATCACCTCCTTTCTAAGGAGTTAAAGGTTTGCTACGCACTTTTTAGTTTGTGGGCCGAGGATGCTCGACCCTATCGGGCCTATAGCTCAGTTGGTTAGAGCGCACCCCTGATAAGGGTGAGGTCATTGGTTCGACTCCAATTAGGCCCACCATATATCAAGACGCAAGGTTTTAGGCAGTAGGGTGTAGGGAGTAGGATGTAGACTAACCCCTAATCCCTAATCCCTAAACCCTATTTCAGCCTTCAGTCTGTGGCCTGTAGCCTAAGGTAGGGGGTGTAGCTCAGTTGGGAGAGCGCCTGCTTTGCAAGCAGGAGGTCATCGGTTCGATCCCGTTCACCTCCACCAAAATTATAGAACACAGGAGTCAGAAAGAGAACAGATTTTTGTCTGTCTTCTGTACTCTGACAACTGTTATCTGATTTTGTTCTTTGACAACAGAAGGGAGAGTAAGGGTCAAGGCAGTAAGGGCGTATGGTGGATGCCTTGGCATCAGGGAGCGAAGAAGGACGCAGCGGGCTGCGAAAATCCACGGGGAGCTGCGAGCGAGCGTAGATCCGTGGGAATCCGAATGGGGCAACCTGGTGTGGTGATAAACCACATCATCCTTAGCTGAACAAAATAGGTTAAGGAGGCGAACCCAGGGAAGTGAAACATCTCAGTACCTGGAGGAGAAGAAATCAATCGAGATTCCCTGAGTAGTGGCGAGCGAAAGGGGAGGAGCCCAAACCGAGCACTCAACCGTAGTAACCAATGGGTTTAACCGAATACATAGGATGTAGCCTTTGGTTACCACGGCTGAGTGCTCGGGGTTGTAGGACCGCGGAAGTAGGAAGGTTATACTATAGCTGAACTGGCATGGAAAGGCCGACCATAGGGGGTGATAGTCCTGTAGGCGGAATGGTATAACCACCGAAGCGGCATCCTGAGTACCACGGGGCACGAGGAATCCTGTGGGAAGCAGGGGGGACCACCCTCCAAGGCTAAATATCACCTGATGACCGATAGAGGACGAGTACCGTAAGGGAAAGGTGAAAAGAACCCCGGTGAGGGGAGTGAAATAGAACCTGAAACCATATGCCTACAAGCAGTCGGAGCCGGAGAGATCTGGTGACGGCGTGCCTTTTGATTAATGAGCCGGCGAGTTACTGGTTGTAGCGAGGTTAAGTGCCTAAGGCATGGAGCCGTAGGGAAACCGAGTCTTAACAGGGCGTTCAGTTACAATCAGTAGACCCGAAGCCAGGTGATCTACCCATGGTCAGGGTGAAGTGGGGGTAAAACCTCATGGAGGCCCGAACCGGTGTTTGTTGCAAAAAGCTCGGATGAACTGTGGGTAGGGGTGAAAGGCCAATCAAACCTGGTGATAGCTGGTTCTCCCCGAAATGTATTTAGGTACAGCCTCTAAGGGAGCCTCAGGGGGGTAGGGCACTGGATGGGCTAGGGCCACAGAAGTGGTACCAAACCCAACCAAACCACGAATACCCTGCAGGTAGTCTTAGGGAGTGAGACTGTGGGTGCTAAGATTCATGGTCGAGAGGGAAAGAGCCCAGACCGTCAGCTAAGGTCCCAAAGGGTGTGCTGAGTGGTAAAGGATGTGGTGCTGCTGAGACAGCCAGGATGTTGGCTTAGAAGCAGCCATCATTTAAAGAAAGCGTAACAGCTCACTGGTCAAGCGGCACTGCGCCGAAAATGGAGCGGGGCTAAGCACACCACCGAAGCTACGGATTCATCCTGTCTTGGCAGGATGAGTGGTAGGGGAGCATTCTGTGGACCTGTGAAGGTAGGCTGTGAGGCCTGCTGGAGGGGACAGAAGAGATTATGCCGGCATAAGTAGCGCAAAGGCTGATGAAAAGTCAGCCCGCCGTAAACCTAAGGTTTCCTGGGGAAGGGAAATCCGCCCAGGGTTAGTCGGGCCTAAGGCGAGGCCGAAAGGCGTAGTCGATGGACAGCAGGTTAATATTCCTGCACCGCATCTGTAGTGCATGACCGAAGGGGTGACGCAGGAGGATAGTCTGAGCCTGGTGATGGTTCAGGTCCAAGCGTTTAGGCTGATCTGCAGGCAAATCCGCAGGTCATAAAGGCTGAGGCGTGATGGGGAAGGTCGCAAGACGGAACTCAGGCGATTCCACACTGACGAGAAAAACCTCGCAGGGAGCTACAGGTGTGACCGTACCGCAGACCGACACAGGTAGGTGGGTAGAAGATACCAAGGCGGACGAGAGAACCCTCGCTAAGGAACTCGGCAAAATAACCCCGTAACTTCGGGAGAAGGGGTCCCTATGTCGAAGGGGGTCTCCGACCCCCTTCGAGCAACCCCTGAGGGTAAAGGAAGGGGGGCGAAGACCCTCTTTGACGTAGGGCGCAGTGAAGAGGGCCAAGCGACTGTTTACCAAAAACACAGGTGCCTGCTAACTCGGAAGAGGATGTATAGGCACTGACGCCTGCCCGGTGCCGGAAGGTTAATGGGAGAGGTCATCCGCGAGGAGAAGCCTTGAACTGAAGCCCCGGTAAACGGCGGCCGTAACTATAACGGTCCTAAGGTAGCGAAATTCCTTGTCGGGTAAGTTCCGACCTGCACGAATGGCGTAACGACTTGGCCGCTGTCTCGGCGAGGGACTCGGCGAACTTGAGGTACCGGTGAAGACGCCGGTTACCTGCAGCTAGACGGAAAGACCCCGTGCACCTTTACTACAACTTGGCAGTGAGTTTTGGTGATACATGTGTAGGATAGGTGGGAGACTGGGAAGTGTGGACGCCAGTTCACATGGAGTCGTCGTTGAAATACCACCCTTGTATTACTGGGGCTCTAACCCATCTCTTTAAACGAGGGAGGGGACACTGTCTGGTGGGTAGTTTGACTGGGGCGGTCGCCTCCCAAAGGGTAACGGAGGCGTCCAAAGGTCACCTCAGGCTGGACGGAAACCAGCCGTTGAGTGCAAAGGCATAAGGTGGCTTGACTGTGAGGCTGACGAGCCGAGCAGGTGGGAAACCAGGGCTTAGTGATCCGGTGGCACTGAGTGGAAGGGCCATCGCTCAACGGATAAAAGGTACGCCGGGGATAACAGGCTGATCGCGTCCAAGAGTTCACATCGACGACGCGGTTTGGCACCTCGATGTCGACTCATCGCATCCTGGGGCTGAAGTAGGTCCCAAGGGTTGGGCTGTTCGCCCATTAAAGCGGTACGTGAGTTGGGTTCAGAACGTCGTGAGACAGTTCGGTCCCTATCTGCTGCAGGCGCAGGAGACTTGAGGGGAGCTATCCTTAGTACGAGAGGACCGGGATGGACGGACCTCTGGTGTTCCGGTTGTCATGCCAGTGGCAATGCCGGGTAGCCATGTTCGGAAGGGATAACCGCTGAAGGCATCTAAGCGGGAAGCCTGCCCCGAGATAAGGTCTCCCGACCCGAAAGGGTCCTGAAGGTCCCTGGTAGACTACCAGGTTGATAGGCTGGAGGTGTAAGGGCGGTGACGCCTTGAGCTTACCAGTACTAATAGACCGTGAGACTTGACCCTTACTTTTTCCCTCCTGTTGTCAAAGATCTCCAGAGAGGGCCTCTACGTCGGCCCTCTTTTTATATTTAAATTCAAAATTTTTTCATTTTTTAGTTTTATGATAAAATGAAATTAAAATAGATAGCAAAGGGGTTTCACATGAGAGAAAGGGATATATTTGAAGAGATAATAGATATCGGAAAAAGGAGGGGTGTCTTAACTTATGACGAGATTAATGATGCCCTTCCCTCTGAATTCTTCTCTCCTGACGAGATAGAGGACCTCATGGATCTTCTCCATGATATGGGTGTCAAGGTTGTCGACTATGAAGAGGCCTTGCCTCCCGAGGAGGAGATAGAGGAGGAGGAGATAGAGGAGTATGAAAAGACGGAAGACCTTGTCCAGGCCTATTTTCATTCAATGGGTGATATATCTATTCTCACCAAGGAAGAGGAGACCGAATTAGCGAAGAGACTCGAAGAGGGCAGGGAGATAATTAAAGAGATAATCACGAACCTACCCTTATATAAGAAGATAGAGGCAAGCCTTGATGGTGATGAGGAACTTCTAACCGAAGAAGAAAGGGCTGATGAGGCGCTCTTGAAGACCCTATCTCGTCTTGATGAATTAATGACGATGGTCAATGATGCAGAGAGGGAAATAGCAAAATATGGTACCCTAAAAGACTTGAAGAGGCTGATTAATGAAAAGAAAAAAAAGGGTAACAAGGTTGATAAACTCGAGACTTTAGCAAAAGAGGTGCAACAGGTATATAAAAAGGTTGAGGCAGAGGTGGGAGAAAAGATTGAAGATTTTAAGGCAAAATATGAAAGGTTATCAAGGGCAAAGATCCTTGTTACTGAGGCAAAGAATGAATTAATTACCCGTAACCTCAGGCTTGTGGTTAATATAGCTAAAAATTATGTGGGTAGAGGGCTTCCTCTTCTTGATTTGATCCAGGAAGGTAATATCGGGCTTATGAAGGCTGTTGACAAGTTTAAATATGAAAAGGGGTTTAAGTTTAGTACATACGCTACATGGTGGATAAGGCAGGCTATCACGAGGGCCCTTATCGACCAGACAAAGACGATTCGCGTTCCTGTTCATATGATGGAGTTTTATAACCGTGTTACAAAGGCCTCAAGAGAACTGACCCAGCAACTCGGAAGAGAACCTACAAATGAAGAGATAGCCCAGAGGTTATCCGTTCCTGTTAGAAAGGTTGAAGAGGTCTTCAGGGCTATCCAGGACCCTATTGCCCTTCAGACCCCTGTTGGTGACGAGGATACAGAACTGGAGGACTTCATAGGTGATAAAAATAGTCCTTCTCCTTTCTCTGATGCAGAAAGGGTAGAGATGTCAGAACATATTCAGAGGGTACTTAGAACTCTAACGGAAAAGGAAGAAAAGGTTATAAGAATGAGATTCGGGATCGGCGCTGAGAGAGACCATACCCTTGAGGAGGTGGGAAGATTTCTATCTATAACAAGGGAGAGGGTGAGGCAGATTGAGGCAAAGGCCCTTCGTAAACTCAAACATCCAAGCAGATTGAAGGCCCTTAAGATACTCACATCATAAGAATAGAAGGCTCTATAAAGAGCCTTCTATGACCATCTCCACAGGGCTATGATAAAGGTGATCAGAAAGACCAGGGCAAGATTCATATAGGCAAAGGCATAGAATAGTCTTTCAGGTAATGGATGGGGAACCTTTTCTCCTGCCTCTAAAAGTCTTCCAACAACTGGAATATTGCTCAGTTTCTCTTCACCGTGAGGTGCGGTCTTGATTGCCTCTGTTAGATCATGACCAGCGAGATGTTTTTTAAGGTGAGAGCCGTCTTTCCATATCCTGCTCCGTGAAACATCATAGATCCTTCCCTTAAATGCGATATACGCTGGTCTTCCTTCCTTGCCATCAAAGCTATGTAATTCCTCAATCGTGAGGTCCTGTTTACCCTTTGATATCTCATCCTCCCATTTGATCTTCCACTTCCTCTTTAATTTGGGGCCGATATAGAATGTCACGACAAGGGCAGAGGAGACCATAATTGCAAAAAGAAGTATCTTCAGGCTTAAGAGAATCCCGAACCGTGTGGTATAAAGGGCCTTTATTGTCGGGATACGAGCGATTGTAAGGAGCGTTCCTGTTACTGATAGTACAATTATGGATAGCCACCCGAGTAATAATTCCCCCTTTGGTAATCCTCGAGCTGCATAAGCAGGCTTAAGGAGAATATGGACGTAGAGGATAGTGCCGAACCATGCTATTGCTGTTATCAGGTGTATATATCCTATTATGAATCTGACAATCATTTGTGTCTTCGTCAGGGGTCTGTAGAGACCCTTAATCCTCATCTCGGACAGAAATTCCTTGCCTTTTGCTGTAAGGGGGCCTCCTCCTATAGCCTCTATATGACAATTACTGCATTGCAAACCTGTCTGCCGTGCATATTCAGTCGTTCCTGATGATAGGTCGGCAGATGCTCCAAGTATAAAGAGACTTGTTATAAAAATAAAAAGAGGTCTCATGCCGAATTCTTCTGTCCCTTATTTCCAAAGATGGGAATCGTCCCTCCCTCTGGAAAAGGGAGGTCAGGAGAGATCTTGCATATTAATGTCCTCATTATTTTGAGACTGTTAACAAATACTCAGTTTGTATTACGTTCTCCAAGTTAAGGAAGTATACAACAAAATGCAGGAAAAGGGGAACTATAGTTCCCCTTTTCTCAGGCCTTTTCAGGTGCGGCACTAACAACAGGCATCGGTTCTTTACCGAGCCTGAAATAATCTATTACAAAGATACCAACACCAATCAGAAATCCTACCCCGAAGATAGCCCTGAAGATCCAGAACCACATATTATAGGTTGCCTTGACAGTAACATAGTCCAGACCCATGAGTCTTTCCATGTAGGTCTGAACCATACCAGCGCCTGTGATCGTCAGGACTATAAAGATCATTGATATGGTCATCCACCAGAAGGATTGATATGCCCTTGATGAAGGAAACTCCTTTACACCCCTTATGGCAGGGAGTGTGATATAGATCATCGAGATTACGAGGAGGACATAGGCACCGTAGAAGGCAAGGTGACCATGGGCTGTTGTTATCTGTGTACCGTGTGTCCATTTATTCACCTGTGGCAGGGTGTGGATTACACCCCAGAGACCTGCTCCGACAAAGTTGAAGATCGCATGCGCCACAGCATAAAAAAGGCCAACCCTATTCGTTACCACCCTGTGTTCTCGGGTAGTTCTGAAGGCATCCCATACCATTACAAGAAGCGGGATAGGTTCAAGGGAACTGAAGATCCCGCCAATCCATAACCAGTATGAAGGTGTTCCAATCCAGTAGTAATGATGCCCTGTGCCGAGGATGCCTGTGAATAGTACGAGGGCAACTTCCACATACATCCATTTTTCAACGACCTCTCTCTTTGCACCAACTGTCTTCATGAGCATGAAGGCAAGGAGTGCGCCAGCTATGACCTCCCAGGCACCTTCAACCCATAGATGGACAACCCACCACCACCAGAACTGATCCTTGACCATGCTCTTTGTGTAAAACATCCCTGGTAGATACATGAGGGCAAGAAAGGTAAGTCCTGCAAGTAGTGTTCCCTGGATACCTGTCCATTTCTTCGTCTTTATTACGGTCATAAAGTTATTAACCAGGAAAAGTATCACAGAGACAGCAATCAATACATCTGCCCACCTTGGAGCCTCTATGTATTCCCTTCCTTCATTAAGGATACCTGTCCCGAAGAGTGCTGTAGAGTTAGCCTGGGGATTAATACCCATCCATATATAACCGAGGACAACAGCTGTAACAGTTGCAACGGTTGCCCAGAACTGGAATCTTGCGAGGGGTATACTCCATAACTCTGTTTCAGACTCTTCAGGGACCACATAGTATGTAGCACCCATCAATCCTACAAGAAGCCATACAACGAGGGCGTTTATGTGGAGACTTCTGATTATATTGAAGTTCAGGATAAAGAACTGGGGCCATATAAACTGCAAGGCAGCTATAATGCCCACAACAACCTGGACGAAGAAGAGAAGCACAGCAAATGTATAGAAGTACTGTGCTATCTTTTGACTCTCATGTTTTATACTCATCTTATTATGCACCTCCCTTTGATTTTCCTTTTAGCTCCACCATGTAATCTGTCAGATCATTCAGTTCCTGTTCACTCAGATGTCCGAAACTCGGCATTGCTGAATTAGGCACAAAGGCCTTTGGATCCTTGAAGTGTCCGATTAACCATTCCCTGTCTCTCCTTGTGCCAACTGATGTCAGATCAGGACCTGTTGTGCCTCCGATGCCATTAATCATGTGGCAGTTTGAACAGCCAAGGGATTGATAGAGTCTCTGGCCTGCTGAGAGTTCCTTTCCTCCAACACCTATGGCTGTGGCAAGGACAGGTTTTGGGGGCCAGCCATTTGTATCGACCTTTGATATCCAGTCAAGAAAGGCGATCAGATGGTCTGCCTCCTCTGAGGTGATGCCGAACTTTGGCATGGTTGCCTTTGGGTTTACAGATCTTGGATCCATAAGGAACTGCTTCAGATACTCCTTTGGTTTCCTCTCTGCCACCTTTGTCATATCAGGGGCAAAGTAAGAACCATTACCAAGGATGGTATGGCATCCGATGCAATCGTATTTGTGCCACACCTTCTTCCCTGCGTCAACCTCTTCTGTTATGGCAGGAGCCCTCTTATCGAGCTTTCCCATCGTATCGATGGTGAGGATGACAAAGAGGACAAAAAAGAAGAGGCTTCCGAAGGCGAAGAGATTTCGAGCTCCCTTATTGCTCATGGGAACCTCCTTACCTTCTAAATTTTTCCAGACAAGGTCTGTACAAGATTATAGTGTTAAAACTGAAAGCCTTTTCTCTATGATGCAAATCATAAGACGGATCAACCTCTGTCAAGGACTTCTCTAACCTTTTTAAGAAGTTCAGCAGGACTCACAGGTTTTGGAATAAAATAATACTCGTCAGGTATCTTTTCTCTAATAATACTCAGAGAATATCCACTCATGAGGATAGCTTTAATATCTGATCTAACCCTTTTAACCTCTTTATAAACCTCTATGCCGTTGTTTTTTGGCATGATTATATCGAGGACCATAAGATTAATCTTTTCCTGTTCTTCACGGAATCTCTTCAGGGCTTCTTCACCATCAACCGCCTCAATTACTGTATAACCCGCACTCCGTAAAACTCCTGAAATAAGAGTCCTGACCTCATTATCATCCTCAGCAAGGAGAATAGTCTCAACGCCACCCCTTATTTCTTCAGGATGTTCTATCTTGTCCTTTTCCCAGGATTCCTCCATGAGCGGGAAATAGATCTTAAAAGTCGTTCCCTTATAAAGTTCACTGTAAAGATTTATATAACCATTGTGTTGCTTCACTATGCTGTAAACCATTGCCATTCCAAGTCCTGTCCCTTTTCCCGTCTCCTTAGTAGTGAAAAAGGGTTCGAATATCTTCTCTTTTGTTTTATCGTCCATCCCTGTGCCTGTGTCAGATATAGACAGGAGGGCATATTCACCGACCTGACCAAAACCATGAGTTCTAATAAATAGGTCGTCAATCATAATCTTTCCTGTCTCTATCGTGATCACGCCTCCCTCGGGCATCGCATCACGGGCATTTGTAACAAGATTCATAAGGATCTGTTCGATCTGACCACTATCAGCCATTATTATGAGTTCACCTGAAAGCTCGCTCTTAAATTCTATATCTTCTTTAACAAGCCTTTTAAGGAGGTTAAGGATATTTTTTATTATCTCATTCAGATCAACAGGCCTTGGATTTGAAATCTGTTTTCTGCTGAAGGTAAGTAGATTCTGGACGAGGTTTGATGCCTTTTCAGCTGCTCCGAGGATATGATTCACCCTTACTGCAACTGGGTCATCTTCCTTCAGGTCTTCGAGGATTATGCTTGCATAACCTATTATAGCGGTAAGAAGGTTATTGAAGTCATGAGCAATGCCTCCTGCAAGCTGTCCTACAGCCTCCATCTTCTGGGCCTGGATGAGTTGCTCCTCGAGTTTTTTATAATCAGTTATGTCCTGAACCGTTCCAGACATCCTTAAAGGGTTTCCCGAATTATCGAAGAAAACCTCGCCTTCCTCATGAACAATCCGCTCTACTCCATCAGGTCTGATGATGCGGTGATCGATACTATAGGGCTTTTTTCTATTTATGGCATCCTCTATAGCCTTTTTAACAGATTCCCTTTCCTCAGGATGGATGTATTCGATGAAGGACTCGTATGTGAGTGACTCTTTCTCAGCAATGCCAAAGATCCTGTAAACCTCATCAGACCAGAAGAGTTCATTTCTCTCTATATCCCAGTCCCAGTTTCCGAGATGGGCTATCTGTTGTGCCCTCTTGAGGCTTTCCTCGCTCTTCTGTAAAGACCTCAAAAGGTTTTCAAGTCTCTCGGCAGTATTATTAAAGGAAGAGGAGAGGATGCTTATCTCATCCTTACCCCTGGGTTCTAATCTGATACCGAAATTACCTTTGCCGATTTCCATTACTGCCTCTGTAAGCCTTTTGATAGGGGAGACGATTCCACTCCTCAGAAATATGACGGTGAATATAGAAATGATTATAAAAAAGCCGATGGCATAAAGCCTGAAAAGGTCATATTCCTTTAATTCTTTTATATAATCCTTTTCGAGGAGACCGGCAAACTCGTCTATCTTGTATACATATTCATGTATCTTTGAATCAAAAATCTCGATCTCTCTTCTCATTTCTGCCCCTGATGTTTCTCTGTTAGATGCCTTTAAAAGGGTAGGTTTTAGATATTTATTCCACTCAATAGAGATGCCTTCTAATAATGCGAGGGGTTCTTTATATTCTAAGGGTTTTATATTTAGCTCTCTGTTCCCATTTATAAGATCTTTAATTATGCCATCGCAGATCGTGATTTCATGCCCCAATTCTATCCTGTAAGACTCCTTCTTTATAGCCTCTTCTGTCTCTAATATCTTATGGGCAAGCCAGGCCGTCTCGAAGGCTCGAAACCTTAATTCTCCTGTTAGGTTTATCCTTGTGGCCTCTCCCCTTATATGATGGGTAAGGACAAAACTACCATAAATATAGACGATTATGAATGAGCCAATTAAGAGACTGATAAATATAAACTTTCCTGTCAGTGACCTGAAGACATAGAACATATTAAAAGAATACCATAGAAATGACAAAATTCCAAATAATCTGCTAAAATTTCAGTCAAAAAGGAGGAGTTTTATGAAGATCTCGGGCTATGTACTCTTAATCGTATCCTTGATAATCCCTTCAGTGATGGTATCAGCAGACGATATGGTAAACCCTCTGATTGAAGAGATGCGGACTCTTGATGTGGCATTCAGGGATATCGTCTCTGCTGTTGCTATCGGTGATGGCAGGAGGGTTAATAAGTCCATTGACTCTTTGCACGGACTGAGAGAGAGGACACATAAGGCGGTCGAGACAGGGATGATAAGGTTACCGAGGAACCAGCACAGGTTGAAAGAATTTTTGAAACTCGATGAGAGGTTCCATACAGAACTGGAATTGCTCTCAAAGGCTGCTCATAAGAATAACCAGAGGAAGATGCTTATATTGACAAAAAAGCTCCTCGATGGTTGTGTAAATTGCCATAGGGTCTTTAAGAGATAGATGGAAAGATATGAGGTTATTGATAGAAGAACCCTCTGGGAGGGAAGGTTCCTGAGGACTCTCATACTAAGGTACAGGGATTCATCAGGCAATATCAGGGAATGGGAGGCCGTAGAGAGGGTCAATTGTAAGGGCATAGTTGCAGTAGTGCCTATTACAATGGATGGATGTGTCCTGTTAATAAGGCAGTTCAGGCCGCCTGTTAACAGCTATGTAATAGAGTTTCCTGCTGGATTGAATGATAGGGATGAGGCCCTTGACGTTGTAGCCAGGAGGGAACTCCTTGAAGAGACAGGCTACAGGGCAGGAGAGATTGTATTTCTTGGCAGGGGGCCCCTTTCGAGCGGTTCCTCTGTAGAGGTCTTAACAGTCTTTCTCGCAAAGGATATAGAATTCGAAGGCATAGGTGAAAGGGATGAGACAGAGGAGATAGAGGTGATTAAGGTTCCACTGGGTTCTGTGACAGAGGTAATAAAATCCCTCGAAAAGGATGGAGACCTCATAGATTTAAAGATACATGGATTTATTGAGATGGCACGGGATTATCTGACGAAGAGGTGATAAAAACTTTTTCGTGATATAATCCTTATTATACCTTGATCTGTAGCAGTGGTAACCCGATCCTCTGCCTTTCGTTTTCTCCCTTAAACATGTTTGAGTGTCTTGAAGGAATATCTCCCCGTTCTCCTTTGTGTTGGGCCTCTATCTTTGTGGGCAGTGATGGTGCAAGAAATATCGTATGTTTCCCCAATCTCTCCGAGATTTTATCTATAACAGAATAGATCCTTTCCATCTTCTCGATCCTTGCAAGGTCATCAAAGAGGGAATATTGTATTCTCTCAGAAGGAACGAGGCCTGTGAGGATGACACCTGTCTGGCGATACTTCACAGCAGGATTATATATCTCTTCAAAACCCCTTCTGAGAAATTCAAATAATTCAGAAGGATATGCCGAGGGATGGGTGAGCTTTATCTCCATACCTGAATCCCTGAAGTCCTGGGTTCTCATGAAAAGTATAAACCCCTTTGCCAGGAGCCTATATCTACGC
>Ga0334722_10005837_pt1 | contig 12321 bp, 11 predicted proteins | sample C3_bottom_MG_FD_207210 | JGI IMG/M metagenome (GOLD analysis project Ga0334722, IMG submission 207210) | Sediment microbial communities from Yellowstone Lake, YNP, Wyoming, USA - C3_bottom | ecosystem: Environmental > Aquatic > Freshwater > Lake > Sediment | place: USA: Wyoming | collected...
GGGAATTCTTTGAGATGGATGACGGGACGCTTGAGACGAATTTCCTGTTCCTCGACAACGAAAAGCACAAAACATTAATAAACAGGTTTGTCGAAGATGCCGCATAGATGTCCGGCAAACCAAAAGTTTGCGCAAATCAGACCGAAACCCATTGTTTTAATGTAGTGTCAAACCGCTTCAACACCTTGGCTGGTATTCCTGCGGCCAGCGAATCGGCCGGAAGATCCTTTGTCACAACCGAGTGAGCGCCGATTACGCAGCCTTTTCCTATTGAAACGCCGGGGAGTACGGTAACCTGCTGGCCGATCCAGACGTTGTCGCCGATGATGACTTTTTTACTGAAATCGAGAACGCGTTCTCCAGGTGGGGTATCAGGGGCCGACTGCCTGTCGCCCTTGTAAATACCGTGATTGTGGTCCGAGATGTAAACCCTGCTGGCCAGCATGACGTTGTCGCCTATTTCTACATGATGTGTGGCCGCAATCTGAACAAAATCCACCGCACCGACATTGTCCCCGATAATAATTTTGGGATCGAAATTCTGGCCGCAATATTTCGTAATCGCTTCCATCCTGAAATGTCTGCCGGTCTTGAAATTTCTGCCGATCCTGAAATGTCCCAGGCCGATTAATTGCGCCGTATGATGGATTTTTATTTTTCCTGAATGTTTGATATGTCCGGAAATAAACACGTTGAACAGCTTTGTCTTCAGCGAATCGGCAAATCGCCGGAGATAAAGAAACAGACCGTTTTCGTGATAAAACGACGCCAAACCATCCCTCCTATGTTTGAAATCTCAACGGCAGTCTGCACATCTTCAGAATAAATTTACCTGTTTTGTGCCAGATCTTTCCAGCCTTTCGGGGAAGTACGAGCACGGGATACGTCGCAATCCAAAAGAGCGCGTTTGAGCGGTATACGGGCACGAGGGTCTCCAGAAAATCTTCCTGCTGAAAATTGTCCGCCTTCTTTTTTGAGGAAAGAACCAGGCTGGGAATGAAGTTCACAAGCAGGTTCGTTGAAATGATATTGAAATAGCCGCCGCTTATGCCCCTTTCTCTGAATATTCCGAAAATCCTGTGCAAGCCTGCGCCGAAAGCGGCGCATACCTTATATCCGCCGGTATTGTCCGCCTTTTGCGCGACGAGATATTTTTCGAGATACACATTTCGGTCGGCCTTGAAAAGTGCGGGGAATATCCACGCGAGCTGCGGCAGATTAGAGCCCAAACAACAGTCCGTGTCAAGGTCTTTTCCGATGAGAGACTTGTTTACGATGTTGGATGAAATAAAAGTAAACTGGACGTTTACCTTGCGAATAAACGCCTTTTTGTTTTTATACACAATGCGCGCGTTCAATTTCCTCTTTGGCGCTTCCGCCCGATAATCATCAAAATAAGAATAGGTCTTGAGGTAGACGACCCCGTAGTCATCTTTTAACAGCGGGACCACTGCATTGAGGGCGCCGTCGCACAACACATCGTCGTCTCCGAATACCAGCGCATATTTCCCGCGGGCGAGATCGAAGCACTGTATAACATTTTTTTCCGCCCCGATATTCTCAGGATTTTTTACATACTTTATTTCTGCGCCCGATTCCATGTATTTCCGAACCACATCGTCGGTATCATCAGTGGAATTGTTGTTGGAAACGATCAGCTCTATCTCGCCTTCTCTTCCCTTTATTTGCCTGCATATCTGAGACAGGCAGAGATCGAGATAGTTCGCCCTGTTATATGTGGGGACCGCTATGGTTAGCAGGGGGGCGTTTCGGCATGTCTTATTCATTCCGATATCAACCTATCATCAGTAATAAGTAAGTCCCTTGCCATTCCAAACCTCGTTCAGGGTATGTCCGTAAAGGAACCTCTCTTTGGTTCTCCAGCGAAACGCGCGCAATTTCGCATTATGCCTGGACAAAAACCGTTTTATTCTGTTCAGCTTCCACTTCCGGCGGTAATAATTTCTGTTGTCGTCTTCATAACGCCCGGCGGTCCTGCTCTTTCGGATATCATTTTGGGTAACAGAACCGAAATGATGGATAAGAGACTTGCCGGTGATCCCCAGCCTGAAACCGGCCATTAATGCCCTTTTGAAAAAATCCTTGTCTTCGAATTGGCCGATCCTGAAATGTTCATCAAAGTATCCGATCGTGTCGAACACAGAACGTTTAACCATAAAACATATCCCCGACGCGGTACCCGTCCGTGTTACGCCGGCCATCTTTTGAACGAACTCTTTGGAATACTCTTCAATGTTATAGTTGTATTCGCCCTCCCTGTTGGCCGGACTTATAATCTCAAACGGCCCTTTTTCAGCCGCAGCAATAAGACCTTCGAGCCAGTCCGGGGACAAAATCACATCATTGTTTAACAGAACGATCCAATCCTTCCCCGCTGCGCGCACGCCCTGGTTCCAGGCTGCAGCGCAGCCGAGGTTGGCGGCATTGTGAATCACTTTTATGTCCTGCCTGTCTGCGATAAGATCGCCGGTCCCATCGGTTGAGCCGTTATTGATCACGATGACCTCGACCGAGTCATCGGTATGCTTTCCGAGACTTTGAAGGCAGATTTCCGTGAAATGGCACTGATTGAATACCGGTATTACGATGCTGACATCCATATTACGGCGACCCCCAATTGGAATCTTTTTCGACCATCTTGGCATATTTGTAAAAAGAGCCCTCGAAGTTGCTCATCGCGATAACAAAACCGGCCCATCCGTCAAGGAACCCCAGCTTTAGCACATACAGGCGAAGGAAGTTCCCGATTCCATGCACAAGCGCTTTCGTCATGCTCCCGCTGACGTTTCTTGCTTTCAGTTTGTCCGCTCCCAAATTGGAGTATCTCTCCATCTTTGCGATCACCTGCGAGAGGTCTTTAAAAGGGATCTGCCATATCGCATTTTTGAGCCGGCCGACTTTTCCGTTAACGACATAACCCTCATGAACAAGATCTTCGTCTCTATAAACCATGGACGTGCGTCTGAAGAGCTGCGGCTGACGGTAATCCGGGTACCACCCGCAGTGCTTTATCCATTTTCCCATAAAATAGTTGCGCCGGGGGATTAAATAGGCGTCGGCAGCATCGGGATCGGCGATAATGGAGAGAATTTCATCCCGCGCCTCAGGAGTGCAGCGTTCGTCGGCATCGATGCTCAGGACCATGTCATATGAACAGGCCGCAACAGCGCTGTTTCTGAGTTTGCCGAAACCTTCGAATTCAACGTGGACAACACGGGCATTGTAGCTCTTCGCAAGATCTATCGTGCGGTCAGTGCTGCCGGAATCGACAACAACTATTTCGTCGGCCCAAGAGATGCTTTTCAACGCGGCCTCGATCTTAGCCTCTTCATTGTATGTAAGAATATATGCGGAAAGCTTAGCCATTTCAAATTCCTCCACGATGGCGTGCACAGTCCCAATAACGACATGCGTTTCGTCACCGCTGTGAACTCACGCATCTGCTGTGACTGATCGCCTCAGATTAATGTGTTTATTATAAACCATACCAACATCTCATGGGAGGCACTTTATCTATTCCCAACCATTAAAAGCGGCTGCTTTCTAACAGCCGGAAGTATATGTTACCATTTACTCACGGTAACAGATGAGGAAAGACGGGCGATCAATACAGAATTATTTCAGGGAAATATCCCGCAGGGAATGGATCAATGATATGCGCACGATCTGGTTTCTGATGAAGAATCATTTCGGTCGTCTGATTGTAGCCGCTGTTTGCAGCCTCGCGCTTTCGGGCATCAATGCGTCAATCGCCTGGCTTGTGAAGCCTTCGATGGACGGCCTTTTTCTTGAAAAAAACAGAGCGGTTCTTTACTACCTTCCGGCCGGCGTTTTTTTATTGTTTGTGCTGAGGGGCCTGTTTAATTTCAGCAGCGATTACCTTATGAATTCTATCGGCTCAAAAATTGTGAGGACACTGAGACAGTCGGTATACGAAAAGCTTCTCAGACTCCCCGCCTCTTTTTATACACAAAAATCCAGCGGCTCGATCATATCAAGGCTCATTAATGATATCGGCAGTGTCGAGAGTCTGATCGCATTTACCACGCAGCATTTTTTCGTCCAGTCCTCCTCGGTCATCGCCCTTGCTGTTGTCGCGCTATACCGGCGATGGGACCTTGCCCTGCTGTCTTTTACCGTCATTCCGTTTGTTGTTCTCGTTTCCGACCGTTTCGGCAAGAAGATGAAAAAGACAAGCGCCAATACGCGGAGGCTCATCTCGGACGTGACACAAACCATACAGGAGACACTGTCGGGTATCAGAATTATCAAGGCTTTTACCATGGAGAATTCGATGAGTGAGCGCAGCAGCCGGTCCGTATCCGAACATTACAGGAATGTCATGAGAGAGGTGCGAATCAACGCTTTTGCCGATGCGCTTGTGGAGATGATCGCAGGGACCGGTATTGCCGTTATCATCTGGTACGGCAGCTATCTTATACTTCATAACAGGCTTACGATAGGAGAATTTCTTTCATTCGCGGTTGCGGTGATGATGATATATGACCCTTTGAAAAGGTTGAGCAGGGTCAATAATAACTTTCAGAAGATCCGGACGTCCCTCCACAGGATCAAGGAAATATATCTCCTCGATGATGAAAAGTCGGGAAGCATCAGAAAAGAAGTCATCAGCGGTCATATTGTGTTTGATCATGTGTCGTTCCGGTATCCCGATTCCAACGATGATGCTCTCAAAGACGTCGATCTGGAAATAAAATCCGGTGAGACTGTTGCGCTGGTTGGATACAGCGGCGCCGGCAAGAGCACTCTTACGGACCTTGTTTTGGGCTTTTGGGACAGCAGTGCAGGAAACATTTTTCTGGATGGGACGCCGATAGGAGATTATGCATTGGACAGTCTGAGGTCTCATGTCGGCGTGGTGTCGCAGGATATTATTCTTTTTGATGACAGCGTCAAAAACAACATCCTCTTCGGCAAGCCCGCCGCAACGGATGAGGAAGTCATTGAGGCCTCGAAGGCGGCGTATGCCCACGATTTTATATCCGAGATGCCTGCTGGATATGAAACCCGGATTGGCGAAAGAGGGGTGAAACTTTCCGGCGGACAAAAGCAGAGAATTTCCCTTGCGCGGGCGATCATAAAAAATCCGCGGATACTTATTCTTGATGAAGCGACCTCTTCTCTGGATACCGACTCTGAGGCAAAAATCCAGAAGGCGCTGGAATCGATCATGCTCGGCAGAACAACGATCATTATTGCTCACCGGCTTTCAACAATTAAGAAGGCGGATCGCATCATCGTTATGGACAAGGGCAGGGTGATCCAGATCGGAAGGCATGAAGATCTGGTGTCTGATGCGGGCATTTACAAGGAACTGTACGACATGCAGTTTGGCCTCGTGGAAAAATAGCTGCTCCGCATGAATGCGGCAAATACTTTATGCCGTGGCTGAAGACCGAAGAACTGTAACAACCAAATCTCTAAACACGCTGATCGTTGCTATCGGTCGTTTTCCGCTATTCCGTGCCTTTTTATTTTATAACCTATCTGCCTGGGAGTTAAGCCCAGAAGACGGGCCGCCTTTGCCTGGTTCCAACCCGTTTTTCGGAGGGCATCGAGGATCCTGGCCTTTTCGATGTCCGCTATCTCGGAGGGCAGGGCGTCTGCGGTCTGAGTCTCCGGACGTGATCTCGCCTGATTTTCAGTTATGTTTAACGGCAGATCAGCTGCGGTAACGGTGTTTCTCCTGGACATGACAACAAGCCTTTCAACGGTATTTTCGAGTTCCCTGACATTGCCCGGCCAGCCGTAACCCATAAAAAGCTCAAGCGCCTCGGGAGCTATCCTTACCGCCTTGATATTCTCTTTGTTGTATTTGGCAAGAAAAAACTCGGTCAATAAAGGGACATCAACAGTTCTTTCTCTTAAAGACGGCAGGAAGACAGGCACTACATTGAGCCGGTAGTAAAGGTCTTCCCTGAAACGCCCGTCCCGGACGGATTCTTCAAGGTTTCTGCTCGTGGCGGCTATGAGTCTGACGTCAACACGGATCGTCTTTTCTCCGCCGACTCTCTCGAACTCCTTCTCCTGAAGAACTCTCAATATCTTGGGCTGGAGCGCAAGCGGCAGGTCGCCTATCTCGTCAAGAAAAATCGTGCCGCCGTCGGCAAGTTCAAAACGGCCTTTTCTTGCAGCCAGAGCGCCTGTAAAAGCGCCCTTTTCATGTCCGAACAGCTCGGACTCAAGGAGCCCTTCAGGGATTGACGCACAGTTGAATTTAATGAAGGGCTGCTTCGACCGGGGGCTCATAAAGTGAATGGCCTTTGCGACCAGCTCCTTGCCGGTTCCGCTTTCACCCCTCAGCAATACGTTTGCCCTGGAAGGGGCCACCCTGTGGATCGCCTCGAATACTTCCTGCATTCTGTCCGACTGGCCTATGATATTTTCAACCGTGTATTTGCCCTTCAGCTGATGCCTGAGGTTTTCCTTCTCCTGAAGAAACGCCTCCCTTTCCTTTTCGACCTCCAGATGCAGCTTTATGGATTGGGCTATCAGCGAGGCTATGATCTTCAACAGCCTGAGGTCCTCTTCGAACGACGTCCTCTGCGAACTGAACAATCTGTCCACGCTCAATACGCCCAAGGTCTCGTTTTTGAACTTGATCGGCACGCAGAGAAAGGCAATGTTGTCCTTTGATATCATCTTTCTTGCGCCGGTCTTATTAAGGAAAAGCGGCTCATCGCCGATATTGGGTATGACTATGGGGGAGCCCAGTTTGGCCACCCGTCCTATAATTCCTTCGCCAAGGCGGTATTTGCCGCGCATTATCTCTTCCTGCGTCATTCCGTGGGCGGCTATGACGGACACGTGCTGCTCGGAACGTAGAGCTACGGTCCCGCGGTTCATTTCGAGATACTCGGCAAGCACCCGCATGACTCCCCGGAGGTTCGCCTTGAGGTTGAGAGATGAGCCCAGGAGCTTGCTGATCTCATAGAGCGCGGTCAGTTCAATGGTCCTGTTGTCCTTATATGGCATAAATAATCCTTTTATTATTTAAGACGACGCCGTTCATGTGAGTATATCATACCTTATTTCCGGTATGTCGAAAGTATAGCCGACGGCATGTCGAAGCGCAAAACGATCAAATCAATGGGATATGCGCAGGATGGGATTTCGGAGCTATTTCTTTTGGCCCCTGACTTCAACCGAATATGAAAACAATCTCCTGCACTTGTCCAGCCTGAACAGGTAGACCTTTTTTTGCACATTATCCGAGCTCTCAATTATGGTTTTCAGTTTATCGCACCTGTCTATTAGCGACTGCAGGGTTTCAGTGCTGAGAGAGTCGGAAACATCCGTCTTGCTGCAGATGTCCTCGAATTCGGCGACCCATGAGTCAGCCGCATTGGTAACGGAAAATGTTAAAGAAACCGTTGCCGGCAAGATAAGTAGAAACAGCAATGTTGCGCGCAGTATATTATTTTTCATGGCTTAATTTTCCCATTTTTAAAAAAAGTTGTCCAGTTATTTTTTCCATATGTTCTATAATCCGGGCGTGCTGTATTGATCGCCCGCTCCCTGCTGCTGTCTGTTGCGGACCGGACTGCCTATATTTTAGGCAGCCGTGCCTTATAAAGAAGCAGTCCTTTGTCGAAAAAAGCCGCAAAGGGTTGTTTTTCCCCGGATAATGAGCCGGCAGGCTTCTTGTAAGGATATCGGCATGTCTGTTCTGATTCTAAAAAACATCGGGAGCGAAGGCCCGGGCACAATTGAGCATTTCCTTCTTGAAAGCGGAAGGAAATATGAGGTTGTCGAGATGTCTCATAAAGATGCTGTGGTCGGCCGCGATGCGGATGTCCTGGTTATAATGGGCGGACCGATGAGCGTTAACGAAGAAGATATCTACCCTTATATAAGCTTGGAAACCGCGCTGGTCAGGGATTTCATAGGCAAGGGGAAAAAGGTGCTGGGCATCTGCCTGGGGGCGCAGCTCATTGCGAAGGCCCTCGGAGCCCGGGTATTTGCGGGGGCTGAGAAGGAAATAGGATGGTATGATATCGAACTGTTGGAAGGCGCTGAACGGGACCCCCTGATGAGGAGACTGGCCTCTGACATCCGCCCGGGCAGCAATGCCCCTGCAAATAACAGATTTAAGGTTTTTCAATGGCACGGCGAGACATTCGAGCTCCCGAGCGGCGCGCGCCTGCTTGCCAAATCCGGACTATATCCGCACCAGGCCTTCAGCTACGGAGAGGGTGTTTACGCGTTCCAGTTCCATATAGAGGTCACCAGGGAGATGATATATGAATGGCTTGCGAATGAACCTGTTGATATGGGAATGATCAGGGAGCAGACCGAAGCGTATTATGATGATTATCACCGTCGGGCATTGAATTTCTACAATGCTTTTTTTTAGACGGGTTCCATTTTAGTTTGGGCAGACGACATTTAGGTAGTATACTTTACAGAAGAAATGAACAGGAGGTGATCAATGAAAAAGATTGAGGCAATTATCAAGCCCTTTAAACTGGACGAGGTCAAGGACGCGCTGAATGAAATAAGCATACAGGGCATGACCGTGACCGAGGTCAAGGGGTTTGGCAGGCAGAAAGGTCATACCGAGCTCTACCGGGGGGCCGAATATGTTGTGGATTTCATTCCGAAGATCAAGCTGGAAATTGTTGTTTCCGACAGCCTTGCCCCAAAGGTCGTGTCTACGATTGAAAAGGTCGCGAAGACCGGCAAGATCGGCGACGGCAAGATCTTTGTGTATTCGGTCGACGAAGTAATCAGGATCAGGACGGGAGAAACAGGAGAAACAGCTGTATAATACCGGCTTAAAGTAGTAAGTCGGGCCGGAACAATTAATCCGGCGCCGACGGCATTTAAAAAAAATACAGGAGGAAAGAATGACAGCAAAAGACGTAATCAAGTTGGCACAGGAAAACAAGGCTGTGATGGTAAACTTCAAGTTCCTTGATTTTCCGGGTATCTGGCAGCATTTCGCGGTGCCGATCGCGGAATTGAAAGAGGAGGTATTTGAAGAAGGTCTCGGCTTTGACGGTTCTTCGATCAGGGGATGGCAGGCGATCAACACCTCTGATATGCTGATAGTCCCTGACGCGGAAACGGCTTTCATGGACCCGTTTATGGAGTACCCCACCATAAGCCTTATCTGCAACATTGTCGATCCTATTACAAAGGAGCAGTACACGAGGGACCCGAGGTTTATAGCGCAGAAGGCCGAGAACTACCTTAAGTCCACCGGCATCGGCGACACCGCATACTTCGGTCCTGAAGCCGAGTTCTTTATCTTTGACGGCATCCAGTTCGACCAGAACGCGCACAGCGGATACTATTTCATAGAATCAATGGAAGGTATATGGAACTCGGGAAGAGACGAGGGTCCGAACTTGGGCTACAAGCCGCGCCACAAAGAAGGCTATTTCCCTGTCCCGCCTACGGACAGCCAGGTCAATATAAGGACCGAGATGGTCATGGAGATGCAAAAGGTCGGCATATATGTCGAGAGAGAGCATCATGAGGTCGCCACGGCGGGTCAAGCCGAAATAGATATGAGGTTTGATTCCCTGGTTAAGATGGCGGACAAGAACATGCTCTTCAAATACATAGTAAAGAATGTTGCGCGCAGGCACGGCAAGACCGCAACCTTCATGCCGAAGCCGCTTTTCGGCGACAACGGTTCAGGCATGCATGTGCACCAGTCGATCTGGAAAAAGGGCAAGCCCCTCTTTGCAGGCAACGGGTATGCAGGCCTCAGCGAAATGGCCCTGTACTATATCGGCGGCGTGCTTAAGCATGCGCATGCCCTCGCAGCTATCACAAACCCGACCACAAATTCATACAAGAGACTCACCCCCGGGTTTGAGGCGCCTGTGAATCTTGCGTATTCAGCCAGAAACCGCTCCGCGTCCATGAGGATACCGACCTATTCGGCCAATCCCAAGGCGAAGAGAGTAGAGGTCAGGTTCCCGGATCCTTCATGCAATACCTACCTTGCCTTCTCCGCGATGCTTATGGCCGGCCTCGACGGTATCGAGAACAAGATCCACCCCGGAGAGCCGCTTGACAAGGACATATATGATCTCGGGCCTGAAGAATTGGCATCCGTACCGACAATGCCGGGCAGTCTTGACCAGGCGCTCGACGCGCTTGAGTCGGACCACGACTTCCTTCTGAAGGGGGATGTATTTACTCAGGATGCGATCGATACCTGGATAAGCTACAAGAGGAAGAATGAGGTCGATGCCCTCAGGCTGAGACCCCATCCTTACGAGTTCTTTCTTTATTTCGATATTTAGACCTGTTTTGGCGCTGGTTTGAAAAAGAGGGAAAGGTAAAGCCTTTCCCTCTTTTTTGTTTGAACTATTGCAGTAAATTACGCAGCCATAGGACTTCTCAACCAGGGCTGTTTTCTATAAAGTCGTACTCTGTTCCGACCTGAATATTTTGCATATTAAGGATTTTTTCAGCGAGCATCAAATTGCGGGCTCGTGGTATAATTTAGAAAGCTTAAGACAAGGAGACCACAATGGGAAGACATGCAGGGGCCTATAAGAGCGAAAAGAGAAAAAAAGAGCTGTCGCGCATAAAAAAACGTGAAGAAAAAAGAATGAAGCGAATTCACAAACCCGGCGAAGTTGTGGAGGGGGAAGCAGGAGAGCCGACGGAAGGGCTCGAAGCGTCTGCCGATGGTGAAGCACCTGTTGCTGCGGAGACCGGCGTAGAATAGCTTTTGGCAAAGGCAGGGTTTTTAAAGACAAGGCTTCATTGTTCATACCGCAGTTTATCATCGTCGCATTTCAATCCGCTTTCTTCATTAATTGAGTCTGGACAATCCAAATGTTGCAAGTAACCAATCTAAGCAAAGCCTACGGCCGGCAGATCATTTTCGACGATGTCGGCTTTACCGTAAATGCCGGTGAACGTGTCGGGCTCGTCGGCAGGAACGGCCACGGCAAGACCACGCTTTTCCGCATCATACTCGGCGAAGAGCATGCCGACGGCGGATCGGTTATTCTTTCAGATCAATACAGGGCCGGCTGCATATCCCAGAATATATCTTTTTCAGAAGATACCGTGTTAAAAGAGGGCTGCCTTGGGCTCAGGCAGGCTGAGGACGGCCGGGACGAGACATATCGTGTCGAGGCTACCCTGAGCGGGCTGGGGTTTTCGCCTGAGGATTTCCATCGCAGGCCGCAGGAACTGTCGGGCGGCTATCAGGTCCGCCTCAACCTGGTAAAACTGCTGGTGTCCGAGCCGCATCTTCTTCTTCTTGACGAGCCCACAAACTATCTGGATATAGTATCGGTCCGCTGGCTTACCGGATTTCTTCGGTCCTGGAAAAACGAACTGATTCTGATTACTCACGACAGGGATTTCATGGACAGCGTTACTACTCACACCATGGGCATCCACCGCGGCAAGATGTGGAAGATACAGGGTCCTACCGAGAAGCTTTATCAACAGATATTATCAGAGGAAGAAGTCTACGAAAGGACCCGGATTAACGAGCAGAAAAAACGGGCTGAGATCGAACAGTTCATCAATAGATTCAGGGCTCAGGCCACACGCGCACGGGCGGTACAGTCCAAAATTAAAGGGCTCCGAAAGAAGGAGACACTTGAGAAGCAGTCCGTTATCAAAGACCTGGATTTTCAGTTCAGTTCAGCGCCTTTTACAGGAAAGCGTCTTCTCGAGGTCGAAGATGTATCCTTTGCCTACACGGAGGAAGGCCCTGAACTGATTCGGGGACTCGGCTTTTCGGTCGGCAAAAAGGACCGCATAGCGATCATCGGCAAAAACGGGAAGGGCAAGACCACCCTTTTGGAACTGCTCGCGGGCGAATTATCTCCGACCGCCGGAGTTGTGTCGCGTCATCCCCAGTTGAAGATCGCATATTTCGGCCAGACCAACATAAATCGCCTGGGCCTGGACAATACGATAGAGGAGGAAATTTTAAAGGTTTTGCCGGAGCATAATCGCGGCAAGGCCAGGAACATCTGCGGCATTATGATGTTCGAAGGGGACAATGCGCTAAAAAAAATAAATAAACTTTCAGGCGGCGAAAAAAGCAGGGTCCTTTTGGGGAAGCTTCTTGTTGAACCTGCCAATCTCCTGCTTCTGGACGAGCCTACGAACCACCTTGATATGGAATCGATTGATTCACTGGTCGAGGCTGTGGATGAGTTTGAAGGCGCCGTGATAATAGTGACACACAGCGAAATGATACTCAATGCCCTGGCCGACCGCCTGATAGTCTTTGACGCAGAAAAGGTATCCCTGTTTGAAGGGACCTATCAGGATTTTCTTGACAGG
>Ga0334722_10005838_pt1 | contig 12320 bp, 16 predicted proteins | sample C3_bottom_MG_FD_207210 | JGI IMG/M metagenome (GOLD analysis project Ga0334722, IMG submission 207210) | Sediment microbial communities from Yellowstone Lake, YNP, Wyoming, USA - C3_bottom | ecosystem: Environmental > Aquatic > Freshwater > Lake > Sediment | place: USA: Wyoming | collected...
CACCGTGTCATTTCGAGCGAAGCGAGAAATCTCGCCGTGTTGGAACGAGATTTCTCGGTGCGAACGGCGCACCTCGAAATGACAGGGTGAGCAGTTACCCCGAAAGTCTATATCCATGGCTCAGCTTGATTTCAGGACTCTTGGTTATCGCCATGGGCGCGGCGCTCATCGTCAATCGCTGGCGAGAATTGCGGACGACGCATGACCACGCGCCGATTGACGCGCGCCATCATCACCACGGCGACATTCTCCAGCGCGACCATTCACATCTGCCCGCGGATTTGCGAAACGGACTTTCGTGGAAAAGCCTCGTCGGTTTGGGATTAGCCGGCGGACTCGTTCCCAGCACGTCAGCGCTTATTCTGCTGCTCAGTGCGATTTCCCTCCAGCGCATCCCGTTCGGCATCGTGCTGATTGTCGCGTTCGGCATTGGAATGGCGCTGGTGCTCGTCGGAATCGGATTACTCCTCGTGCGCGCTAGCAGCTGGCTCGAACGCCGCCGCGCGCCGCAACGCCTGATCGGATGGCTGCCCATCATCAGCGCGGTCATCGTCGTCGGCGCGGGAATCCTAGTCTCGGCTCAAGCCTATTCGCAGTTGGGGCATCTCAAGCCGTAAAAAATGAGCAGAAACTGAGCAACTTTTGGTCTGGAAACTGGCGCAGGGTCAACGTATACTCCAGTTGTCAATATCAACCACCGCAGTTTCTTTTTGGACCCTACGATGACCCAACCCCTTGAGCAATTCGTCAACGATCTGTTAGCGGCTTGGAATTCTCACGACATCGACCGAGCCGCCAAGTTCTACGCCGCCGGTTACATCGGCGACGACGTGGGTCAGGCAACGCCGCATCGTGGACCGGAGGGCATTCGCGAGTTCCTGGCGCGCTACCTGAGCGCTTTCCCCGATTTCCATTTCGCCTTGGATGAACTGGTCGTGGACGGCAATCGCGTCGCACTGGTATGGACCGCGAAGGGTACACACCAGGGCACGCTGATGAACATCCCGCCCACCGGGCGACGCATTTCGATTCGAGGTGTGTCGCTGCTCACTGTTCAGGATAATCAAGTTCAGCAGGCGTCCTACATTTGGGATGTCGCAGGGCTATTACGAAATATCGGGCTTTTGCCCGAGCTTTAAATACCAAACAGGAGGGAGGTGAGAATAATGGACAAGTACCTGACGCCGAAGGGCTTTTTGCAGTTCGGCGGCGTGATCTTGCTGGTTCTCGGGATCGCGGGGTTTGCTTTGGGGTGGGTTTTCCCACAAGGCAAATTCCTGGCAGGGCTGGGAGTGGGTGACGCGCTTTATCTGGATCAATTCGAAAACATCGCCCACACCCTGCTCGGCATCGTCGCCCTCGCCGCCGCGTACGTGCTGCCAGCCGATCTGCAAAAGTGGCTGGTCGCGCTGGTTGGCGCGTTTGGCATCTTCGTTACCATCGTCGGCTTCCTCGCCGCCGGCAATCCCGCGCCGAACCTTCAAGTCACGAATCTAGAGATTCTGGATGACGTGATTCACTTGGTGGTCGGCGCGTGGGGATTGTACGCCGCCTTCCGCCCAGCCGCAGCAATGCAGCCGGCATAATCGATTCGGTGGGAGGATCGCCCCGCGCGGCTCTCCCGCCATCGACATAGGTGTGGCCAAAACTCAGGAGGATAAGAGATGAAATCTTCATCGTTCGATCAGTTCGGCGGCTGGATGGCGATTCTTGCCGCGGTCGCCGGTTTCCTGTACGCGGTGTCGTTCGTTGTCCTCAAGAATCAACTGCTCTACGCGCTGTTTCTCACGCTGCTCGGTATCTACGCGTTCGCGGCGCTGATCGCGGTCTTCCACCGCGTGCGCGAGACGGACGCGGCGTACGCGCTGCTCGCGTTGCTGTTCGGCTTGGTCGGCGCGGCGGGCACGGCAATCCACGGCGGCTATGATCTATCGAACGCGATCAATCCACCGACGTCTGTGCCTGCCGGGTTGCTCGACCTGCCCAGCCAAGTGGATCCGCGCGGGCTGCTGACGTTCGGATTTACGGGCGTGGGGTTGTTCGTGTTCGCGTGGCTGATCACGCGCACCGCAGCGTTCCCCAAAACGCTGGGCTACCTCGGCTATCTGTCGGCAATTCTATTCGTCATCCTCTACCTCGGTCGCTTGATCGTACTGAACCCGGCGAATCCGATCATTCTCGTTCCCGTGCTGCTGAATGGTTTTATCGTCAGCCCGCTGTTCTATCTGTGGCTCGGAATCGCACTCCGGCGCGAGAGAGCCGCAGGAGTGGAACAGATGCCTACGGCGCAAGAAACGTAAACCTGATCCAGCGGAAATCCACATCGTCCGCTTCGCCAATGGTAAGGCCGTCGAGCATTGGGCGAACGTAGACCAGGTGGGAATGATGCAGCAACTTGGCGTGATCCAAGCGCCGGGTCGGTAAAGATAATCTGCGAATTCTGCAAATGAACACGATGATCTCAGCGATGCTTCGTGTTCATTCGCGGGCGCAATGGCGACAACACTCTCAGGCGATGACGCGCATCTACAACACCATTCAGATCGACAAGCCGGTCGAGCAGGTCTTTGACTATGTGACGACGGCGGCGAACTGGCTTCAATGGCACCCTTCGTCCATCGGCGTGACCGGCGCGGCGGATCATCCAGGCAACGTGGGCGAGCAAGTGACAGAGCAATACGTTGTCGCCGGAAATCGCGGTACGGTCGTGTGGACGGTGCGCGAGCGCGACTGTCCGCGGCATTGGGTCATCGACGGCGTCCTGCTGGAGCGCCGCGGCGGCGGCACAGTGGCGTACACGTTGACCGCGAAAAACGGTAGCACATTCTTCGAGCGCGAGTTTGCGTATCCCACACCCGGCTTGTTCTTTCGATTGATCGACGCGCTGATCTATCGCCGCCGCGTGCAGGCAGAGTCGGAGCAGGCGCTGCGAAATTTGAAACGCAAGTTGGAAAGCGACGAGTGAAAGGAGAATTCAATGAACATCGCACTTGTCCTGCTGAGGACTCACCGACGCGTCGGTCTGGAATGCGATCCTACTTGCCATTACTGTTGCCGCGATGGCAACTGCACACTATTTGTAGATTCAGTACATCACGGATTTGAGGAGAGAGGCGTTCTCCCTTTGCCCTGGCGGGAACGCAAGTGCCAGGGTAACGCCGCTTTCGTGGGCAAAACGCGCTAGAGAGCGCTCACCCCTCCATAGAATTGTGATGTACTGAGATTGGAGTCGCAATGGATTTCGCCGCGCTGGCTGACCAATTTCTCGACGCCTACGGATTGCTCGCCGTCTTCGGCATCATGCTGCTGAAAGAAATCGGAATTCCCGTTCCGATTCCATCCGATCTGATCATGCTCGGCGCGGCGGCGCGCGCGGCGCAGGGACGCTTTTCATTCGTCGCCGTCTTCTTCGCGATCCTGATCCCGATGTTCGTCGGCGGCGTGGCACAATTTCTGGTCGCGCGCGGACCCGGTCGCCAATTCATCTATCGCGTCGGCAAGTACATCGGTTTGACGAAAGAGCGGCTTGACCGCGCGATGGAGACGGTACGCAAAGGCGGACCCACCGCGGTCGCGGTGGGTTTGACGACGCCGGGCGTGCGCATCGCGATCGTTCCCGCGGCGGGAATGGCGGACTTGCCGCTCGCCGCGTTCGTGCCGGGGCTGCTCGTCGGCAGCGCGTTCTTCCTCAGTTGGCATTTTGCGCTCGGCTATGCCGGCGGCGCGGCGCTCGCGCTCGCAAATCTGCCGCTGCCTGTGCTCATCGCGATTGCGGTCGCGGTGCTGATCCTCGGCATTATCGGGTGGCTTTTTGTACGCGGGCGACGCCGCGCCGCGCTGCCCGAGACGTACGCGGCGTGGGCAGATGCATCTTGCCCGGTGTGTATCGGCATCACGCTCGTGCGCGAGGCGCGGGCGATTGAGCATCCACAGTGAAGAATCTCAATCATGTAGTTGGTCTCGTCGGGTTGGTCGTTGCACTCTACGCGACTCTATCTGCGATCCTTTATTCCAATCAGCTCTGGCTCAGTTCTTTTGTAGCGTGTCGTCGTAATTCTCGGATGGGTGATCTTGACCTCAGTTCCAATCGTGGCAAAGAGGCTTACATTATTGACGAACCCACCTCCACAGCACTGACTTAAACGATGGAGACGCGAATGACCACTGCCAATCTTGACCGGCCGAACCCACGCATCCCGCTCAGTCGCGAATTTCAATTCGTGTTCGCAGCCATTCTGGTCGGCATTTCCCTTTTTGGCTTGTTGCTGTATTTGCTCCCCTCCGAGACCGCATTCTATTGGGCATGGGTGATCCGTGAACCGCGTTCCGCGATCCTCATCGGTGCTGGCTACTCAGGCGCGATCTTTTACTACCTTATCGCTCTACGTGGGCATGACTGGCTCGAGGTAGAGAGTGGTTTAGGTGGATTGATGGTCTTTGTGCTCACGCTTCTGATCGCCACGATGCCGGATTGGGAAAGATTCAAGCCCTACCATCCTATGACATTCATTTGGCTGGCATTCTACTACGGCGGGCCGCTTGCCATTCCAGTATTCTATCGTATGCAAATCGCTCAGTTTGGAAACGCGAGTCCCGGGGGAGCCAAAATATCCCAAGCGTGGCGCACCTGGCTGGCGGTCCGGGGGCTGATCTATTTTTTCATCGTGCTCTTGGGAATGTTGTTCGCGCCAATCATCGCAACCCTCTGGCCTTGGTCCATCGAACCCTTGGAGGTCCGCGTCTTTATGGGACAGATCGCAGCCATTGCGTGGCAAGGCGGAATTGCTATTCAGAGAGACGGTCTGGCTTGGCGGCGCCATCGCCTGGGACTCGTACTTTCTGCTGCGATTGGTTCATTGCAACTGATCGGATTGCTCATGCTTCATACCCCATACAACCTATACTCGCCTTTGGGCGCTGTGTTGCCCCTGATATTTGCAGAGTGGGTGGTTACTCCGCTGTTTATGTTCTCGATCTATAGGAGACAGATATGACTCTGGACCGTGACTCGAATTCTTTTGTTCAATCCGGTCAAAGGTTTGTTGCCCTTGTGTATCTGGTGCTAGGTATCCTGGGATTCCTCCCTTTTGATTTCATCAATCCCATGCACCACTCGGGGATTGGCGTCCCCTATCTCTTCAACCTTGTTGCGATCAATGCACTTCACAACTTCGTCCACCTCTCGATCGGAATCAGCGGGCTGGTCGCGACGCGCACATTAGCCGGAGCGCAGCTCTGGGGAAAGATCGCCGGCTCAATCCTGCTGTTATTGTTCATCCTGGGAATGGTGCAGGCCGCGATAGAGGGATTCCCAAATGATCAACTCCTTTGGGGACTGATTCCACTGAATTCACCCGGGCATATGTTGCACCTGGTTTCAGGCGGGTTGACATTATATCTAGGATTGATTAGAACTTCTCCCACAGCGACCAAGAGTTGAAGGCAACCATGAATTCCAAAGCTCAAATCATGAAGACGAATAACGTGTCCCCCTGCGCTAGCCACTCTGAGCACAACGGGGCGCAGAACCTGAGGCAAGTTCGTGATTACTATGAAAGCACCTGGTTGGACTACCGCCTGTTGTGGCTGAATCCCCAGAATCGCGCCTTGCACTTTGGCTATTGGGATGCGAACACGCGGAGTCACGCGGAATCGCTGCTCAATATGAACCAAGCACTCGCTAACCACATTGGGATCCAACCGGGTCAGCGCATCCTCGACGCGGGTTGCGGCGTTGGCGGAACTTCAATCTGGCTCGCCAAACGATACAACGCCCAAGTGGTCGGGATTACACCGGTCGCCGGTCAAATTGACCGCGCTCGGCGATATGCCCGCGAGCAAGGTGTGGACGACCGCGTTTCATTTCAGCAGCAGGACTATACGTGCACCAGTTTCCCAGACGCGAGCTTCGACATTGTCATGGCGATGGAAAGCGTTTGCCACGCTCCGATCAAGAGTCGTTTCCTCGCGGAAGCTCGGCGAATCCTCCGCCCAGGCGGTCGCTTGGGCATCACGGAGTACATGCTCAAGCGACCGGCTGAGAACGTGGCAGAGAGTCAATTACTGAACAGTTGGCTATCGGGTTGGGCTATTCCCAACTTGGCAACCGGAGAGGAATGGATCGCGATGGCGTCTCAGAGCGGCTTCGAAGATGTGGAGCTAACCAATATTACCGCGAATGTCCGACCTTCGCTCCAGCGCCTCTATCGGTTCGCCCAGCTCAGTTGGGTTTTCGCTGTCGCGTTACGCGCAATGGGCGTTCGCTCGGAAACACAGCACGGTAACACACGTGCTGCTCGTGACCAGTACCGCGCGCTTGAGCGCGGACTTTGGTTCGAAGCAATGCTGACAGCGACAGCGTGATCGACAAAATCATTTCGGTAAGACGGAGAAGATAATCGATGAACGGCAAATCATTTGTGCGCTTTGGTGGACTCGCCGGCATCTTGCTCGCGATCACTTCGTGGACGACGGTGGCGGTCTTTTACACTGTCGTCCCACCGGCGCAGCGCGCGCCGGTCGCCGATGTCCGCGCCTTTCTCGATTCGCTCGCGCAGACATCGATGGGCACGCAGTTGTACAACGGGCTGTACGCGCTAATCGCCGTGTGGGCATTTGTTGGTATCGCCGCGATGTACTATAAGCTGCGCGAGGTCAACGAAGCGTGGGCGTTCTTTGCAACCACCCTGGGACTGATCGCCGCGTTCATGACGATCTTGAACGGCTTGCAGCAGGTCGCGCAGTATCGCTACCTCGCGGCGCTCTTTCCGTCCGCGAAGGATTTGGCGATTGCCATCTACAGCGCACCGCCGCCGCTCAACCCACTCAACGCAGCCACGATGGGCTTGACCGCGCCGTGGTTTCTCATCATTTCGATCCTGATGCTGCGCACAGACTTGCCGAAACTGCTGGCGGTTCTTGGGTTCGTCGCGTTCGCCGATCTGACCGTCGGCTTCATCGCGTCGCTGGTCGACATTCAGTTGGTCACGGTCGTCGCCGCGGTAATCGCCGGCGCCGTCGGCGGACCGGTCTTCTGGCTGTGGCTCGGCGCGCTGCTGCGGCGCGAAAAGAGTTAAAGGAAATGATCGCGGCTCGCGCCGAGGATGATTGCTGTGAAGAATCTGCATCAAGTCGCCGGTTCGCTGGGATTGATCATTGCATCCTACGCCATCCTTTCCGCGTTCTTGTTTTCCAATCCGGTCTGGTACAGTTACTTTGTGATCGGAGGCACGCTGCTGCTCGGCTATCTGAATGAACGGCTGGGCGACGATTCCATTCTTCGCGCGTTCTCGACCAACCCGCGCAAGATTGTCGTCCGCTATGCTGCATTCATTGCAGTAGCGATTGCGATCGAGATCGTCGGACGGTTCGTGTTTCATTTCTGGGAGTACACGACGCTCAGCCCGGCGGAACAGATCGTCCATTTGACCCTGATTCAATATTCGATTGGTTTCTTCTATTTGCACGAGTCATTCGTCCTGGTTCGCAAGGCGGTTGGATCAGTTGGTCTGGCGTTTATCATTACATCTCTCGCTAATGGCTCCTTGATCGAATTCATCAATACACTCGCGCCAGAGTGGCGCTACAACACTCCCTTCGTGACAATTGAGATTCTTGGGATCAACGTACTTGGCATCCTGGGTTGGCTGATCATGACCTCGGTCCCGATTGCCCTGAGCATCTTTGTCCCAGACGCCGTCGGACACAGTAAGCGCACGAATGAAGAAAAACCGTGATTCGAGAATCGACCGGAATTCCTACAACCATGCAGGCGCTCGAACTGAGCGCCTATGATGAGAGACCTGCAAGTCTGCAACTCGTTCAGAAGCCTGTTCCCCAACCAAGCCAGGGCGAGGTTCTCGTACGTATTGCGGCGACATCGATAAATCCGTCCGATCTGATGTTCCTGCGCGGCGATTATGGCGTGCGGAAGAGACTTCCAGTAGTTCCCGGCTTTGAGGGCAGCGGCGTGGTGGTTCGGTCAGGCGGAGGATTCCCGGCGCGCGCGCTCGTCGGCTGGCGCGTGGCTTGCGCAGCGCCCGACAATGGCGATGGTACCTGGGCAGAGTATATGGTGACGCAATGGAATCGCTGCGCGCCACTCCGTAAGAAGACCAGTCTGGAACAAGGGGCATCACTCTTGGTCAATCCGTTGACCGCATTTGCGCTGATGGAGATTGCTGCACGTGGGCGGCATCACGCAATCGCGCAAACTGCCGCTGCGAGCAGCTTGGGACGAATGATCGTCCATCTCGGACGACGATTCGGGATCGCGGTCATCAACATCGTCCGCCGTCAAGAACACGTCGAGATCCTAAAATCGCAAGGCGCGGAGTGCGTTCTGAACAGCAGCGAACCTGGATTCGACGAGCGGTTGCAGGAAGCTTGCCATCAATTCCGCGCCACGCTTGGATTCGACGCGGTTGGAGGGGAGATCACCGGGCAGCTTGTCCACGCCATGCCGCGCTCTAGTTGTGTCCTTGTATTTGGCGCGCTTGCCAAAAAGGATTGCAGCATATCGCCCAGTGATTTTATCTTTGACGGCAAACGAGTCGATGGATTTTGGCTTGCGGAATGGTTCCCGCGTCAGAGCTTGGTTTATCAACTAAAGACCGCATTTCGCGTTCAGGATTTCTTGCAAACCGATCTGAAAACCGAAATTCGCGAACGCCTGCCGCTGACGGCGGGACCGAAAGCAATTGAGGATTATGCGTCTCGTATGACGGATCGAAAAATACTTTTCATTCCCGATCAGAACGAAAATGCCTGACCCTCTGTCCCAGTATCCACTCTTAGATGCGCTGATCGGGCGTCGCTCGCGCCGCTTTGGCAAAGGCATGCGCCTGAATGGTGGACCGCTGGCGTATGACAGCCGCCAAGTTCCGCAGCCGCTCACTTTGGAAGAGGAAGCCGCGCTGGCATTTGCGGCATGCGGCATCACCGGTTATGCGCTTGCCGAATTGCCGTACGAAAGCGGAAATGCGTTTGAAGCGGGCAGCGGTAATATTATGGCGCAGTTCATCGGTCGTACCGTGGCAAGCCCGGATGCGTTGCACACCTATGCCGTTTTCGTCATCAACGACGACGGCGCATGGATGTTGAAACGTCCGCAAGACTTGGCACGTAATGATTATGCAGGACTCGTTCGCCTCGCGCAAGAACATCGATTTACCGAGTGGTACGAAAAGACCCGTGTCCGCATCGCCGACCACCGGCTCGATATTCCACGCGAGGTCCCTTTCACACATCCTTTCAACAAATATTCAGCGAATGTGGCGGGAACGACCTATTTTCTTCCCGTCGCAGAGTTGACGGCATCCTACATCAATGGTTTGCTGTTCGCCTTCAGTGAAGAGTTTGGCGGCTTTTGGATCGACGACCGCAATTGGTTCCTGCCCGCTGGCATCGGTAAGTTTGCCCGATCGCGCGGTGGACATTTGCACGACAATTTGAAAGACGGTCGCTCGGCTCCTCTCAGCTTCGTCGAAACGTGGCTGTACGAAGTAGCCACCATCGAACAAGGCGGAATCTTACAGAATCTGGGATTGATGACGCAAGCGCTAGGATTGGGCGGGTTTCCTCATTTCGGTGGGCATCCGTATATCTGGTTTCAAACGCTTGGATTCCGAATGAAAGATGTTCCGGCATCGCAGGTCGCCGGCGGCGGCGCGGTGGCGCGCGCATTGGCGAACGTATTAGGCTTGAACATCGCCATTCCAACGGCTGTCGGACTAGAACGCAACGGGCAAGTCCTGATGCAACCGTACTCGCCGCCCTATTATCGGAACATGGAAGAAGCCGTCCTCGCTTTTGTCGATTTCAAATACGCCCAAGGGACCGGCACGCTGCACGACGGCGGGTTCGCCACCGCATGGAATGATGGAGCCGCGATTCAGTCAGGGATACCGCGCTATTCTGACGAAGCGATTGAAGCGACCATCGCGTTCTGCGAATATGTTTACAAGCGATACGGGCGCTTCCCGGCGACCAGCGGTCCGTTCCGCAGTCTTCTGGCATACCAAGCGCACCACCTTGACGAAGACTTTTATACTCGATTCTATCGTCCGGCTACGTTGAGCGAGACTCAGATCGAACACAGCGCGCGATGGCACAGCCACACGTAGCGTTGTGCAATTCAAACTCAGAGGAGGATCCATGCAATCGCAAAGAACGGAAATTCCCTTCGGGCTCAAGCTGACTTTTATCCTGGTCATGCTCGAAGGACTCTTCCTCGGTCTCACCAGTATGCTCGTCCCTCAGCTCGTCGCAAGTTTTTCCGGTTTGCCGGGCAAAGACCTGCCGGTATACCAACAAGTGGGCGCATCTGCGGTGGGTTATGCCATTCTCGTTTTTCTGTGCGCTCGCGCCAAGACGTGGGCGGAGGTCAGAATCCCGGTGATCGCGGTCTTATTTGTCGAGATCACCACCACCGCCGGTTCATTCTATTACGTCGTGCTGCAGGGGGTGGCGACGCCTTACCTCATCCTGATCCTCGTGCTGTCTGCCTGCTTTGCCGTCGCCTTCGGTTACTATCTCTATAAATCGGCAAAGGCATAGGGCGGGCTTTCGTGTGAGGACAAACCTGGAGGTCTATCGATGAACGCGGACAGCCCGATGCGCAACTTTGATCCGGCAAAGATCGCCTACTACGAAAAGGAAAACTACGTCGCCTACTACCAGAAAGACTGGCTGAAACTTTTGCGCGTTTCGGTCGGGATGGTGAAGGAAACGTTCGGCTTGTCGCTGTGGCAAGCGATTTACGCCGCGTACCTCGTCGCCTGCGCGGAAATTGCCGCCGCGCCCTTTCCGAACAACGACATTCCACGCGCCGAAGCGCATATGCGGCGCTTTTACGCGCTCATCAAACGCATTCATCAAGCCGATTTCGACATAGATGAGGTCGCGCGCTTGGAAGTCAACTGGTGGGTCGTGCATCGCCGCTTGTTCGGAAAATCGGACAATCCCGAACTGATTGACGCGCTTTCGGATTTGTACGCCGCGACGTTTCGTGTGCCGAAGGAACGAGTTCGCGATGCCGCGCATCATCGCGCGTTGGGAGTGCTGTATTCCGACCAGTGGGTCAACGCCGGCAAGCCGGCAAAGAGCCGGTTGCTTCAGCAAGAGGAAGAGGAATTGCGGATTGGGTACGTCGCGCTGCGCGACGCGTTGAGCCCGGCGCGATGATGAGTGACCACGTTTGAATGGCAAGAACCTGCGCGGTTTCAAAAACCGCGCAGGTCTAATCACGTGCGACGCACTGGAACGATTGGTTCCGTTTCCGGTCCGCTGATGGTTGGCGTCACGGGCAGCACTGCGCTCGCGCTCGCAAACCTGCCGCTGCCTGCGCTGATCGCGATTGCGGTCGCGGTGCTGATCCTCGGCATCGTCGGGTGGCTCATTGTCCGAAAGCGGCGCCGCACCGCGCTGCCCGAGATGTACGCGGCGTGGGCGGACGCGTCTTGCCCGGTGTGTATCGGCATCACGCTCGTGCGCGAGGCGCGGGCGATTGAGCATCCACCGGGAACGCAGACGCCTCGCATCGAAAGCAAAAGAGGTTCTCCAACATTGATTGGAGAACCTCTTACTTTCCTGTGAGCCGCCATTGACTTCACCCTTTCCATTCGCTTTGATTGAAATCACAACGCCCTCGACAAGAGTTGGATGAAGACCTTTGCCGCCTGCATTTAACTCCAGAGCGTTAACCGCGCGCGCTCCTCTTCTAGCAACTGCAAGAAAATCTCGACGATGCGTGGATCAAACTGTGTCCCCGCATTGCGCTTCAGTTCCGCCGACGCGTCCTCATGCGTTCGCGCCTTTTTGTAAACGCGTGCGTCCGTAATCGCGCTGTACGAATCCACAACCGTTAGGATTCGCGCGCCTAAAGGAATTGCCTCGCCGGCAAGTTGGTCCGGGTATCCCTTGCCGTCGAAGCGCTCGTGGTGATGTCGAACAACGCGCGCCGCACCGGTGAGGCGGGGAATGGGCGCAAGGATCTGCGCGCCGATGACGGGATGTTGGCGCATCCGCGCCCATTCGTCCGTATCGAGTGCGGCGGGTTTTTGTAGAATCGCGTCAGCCACGCCGATCTTGCCGATGTCGTGCAGGAGCGCGCTATAGCGCAAATCTTCCAGTTCACGCGCGGACATTCCAATTCGCTTGCCAATGGCAAGCGAGAATTGCGACAGGCGTTCCGAACTCGAGTTTAGACAAAATTGGGGGCGGTCTTGCCCTTGAGCAAAACCGCCCTTGGGTAGAAACTTGGGGGTATGACAACTCCAACTTCTACCCAAGAGCACATTAACAGACTGATCGAATTTCGT
>Ga0334722_10005839_pt1 | contig 12319 bp, 9 predicted proteins | sample C3_bottom_MG_FD_207210 | JGI IMG/M metagenome (GOLD analysis project Ga0334722, IMG submission 207210) | Sediment microbial communities from Yellowstone Lake, YNP, Wyoming, USA - C3_bottom | ecosystem: Environmental > Aquatic > Freshwater > Lake > Sediment | place: USA: Wyoming | collected...
TCCGCACGATGGCACGGGACCTGCTTCGATGGAAACCATGCGAGACGGCACACTGGCATCCGGAGGTAAACAGGAAATGGGGGAGCGGATGGAGAAGAGACCCACTTGGAGAACCTGGGCGATCTCCATAATCGCGGCGATCGTCCTCTCGATGATCGCAAGGTTCTGTTTCGCCCAGGAAGCGCCCCGCTCCGCATCCTTCTACATTGAAGCGGCTCTCTCTAAAAACCCGTCCCTCGCCGCGATGCGGGAGCGGATCCGCATGAAAGAGAACGCCGCCATCCGGGCCGGCGCCCTGGACAACCCGAAAGCGTGGATTTCGGTCTCGAACGTGCCGGTACGCAACTGGTCCTTTCGCGAAGAGGATATGACCGGCAAGGAGGTCGGCATCTCCCAGATGTTCCCTTATCCCGGAAAGCGGGCGCACCTCGTTCAGCTCGGGCTTTTCGAGAAGGAGCAGACGGAACACGACCTTGAGGAAATGCGCAACATGCTCCGGGCAGAGATCAAGATGGCTTATGCGGAGCTCAATTCCGTGCGGAAGCAGGCCGAGGTAGTGCGCCGCACGCGTGACGTTCTAAAGGACATCGTCGGAGTGACGCAGGAGATGTACGCCGTGGGCAAGGGGAGCCAGGCGGACGTGCTTCGCGGCCAGGTGGAATCCGGGAAGATGAGGGAGATGCTCTTAATGATAGAAAATCGGGAGCGAATCCTTTCGGTGCGGCTGAACACGTTGGCCGCCCTCCCTGCCGGGGAAACCGTGCCGCCCTTCGATGAACTCCGCGAGTTCCCTGTCTCCGCGAGCGAGGGGAATCTCATTGCGATCTACAAGGAGGTCCGGCCCGCCCGGAAGTCCCTTCAGGCGAAGGTGCGGAAGGGAGAGGTGGGGATAGCCCACGCCGAGCACGAGTCCAAGCCGGACTTCGAGGTGTCCCTCTCATACATGCAGCGGGATCCCATGCCGGACGGCACGAGGCGCTCCGACATGTTCACGGGGATGCTGTCGATGACGCTGCCGGTCTGGAAGAAGGAGAAAATCGATCCGGGCATAAGGGAGGCGAAAGCTGAAAGGGAGATGGCGGCCAGCGAGCTGGAAAACCTGGACCTCGAGGCATCCAACGCCATCGGCGCGGGGCTCTCCTCGATGGAGAACCGCGCGTCCGTGGCGGTGCTTTACCGGACGACGCTGATCCCCCAGGCGGAGCAGGCGCTCGACGCGAACCTGGAGGCATACAGGGTCGGCAAGATCGACTTCCCGATGCTGATGGATTCCGTCATGGCGGTCCTCTCGTACCGGAAAACATACGAAGGGATGGTGGGCGAGCTGCACATGGAAAAGGCGAAGCTGGAAGCCGCGGTAGGCAGGGAACTGGAGGGAGGCGAACGATGAGCGAAGAAAAGCAACCGGAAGGGACGCCGAAAAAGAAGTCGCGCGTTCCGATCATCCTCGTTGCCGCGGCCCTTCTCCTCGGCGCCGGGACGCTGGCCTTCTTCAAGGTGCCCGCCTTCCACGCTCTGCTGCATCCCCATCCCGGCGACATGAACGGAAAAGCCGTCAAGGGAGCGGTGAAATACACCTGCCCGATGCACCCCTTCATCGTTTCCGACAAGCCGGGGACGTGCCCGATCTGCGGGATGTCGCTTGTGCTGCAGTCGAGCACAACGGCTGCCGCCGCGCCGGACAACGCTGCAGCGGGAGGAACTCCTTCTTCCGAAGAGGCGAAGACCCTCGGTATGGTGGCGATGAACCCGACGCAGCGGGTGATGGCGAACGTGGCGACGGAGAAGGTGGCGCGGCGCGATTTCGTCCTGGACACCTCCGCCCTCGGGAAGGTTTCCTGGGACGAGCGCAGAGTGGCAAAGGTGTCGGCACGGAACGGCGGAAGGGTCGAGAAGCTGCACATAGACTTCACCGGTTCCCGCGTCGTCCGCGGCCAGCCGCTGCTCGAAATCTACTCCCCCGAGCTGGTGGCGACGCAGAGGGAGTACCTGATCGCGCTGGCAGGCGTCGATCGGATGAAAGGAAGCCCCTACGAGGACGCGAGGGCGATGTCGGATGGGCTGTTGTCGGCCGCCCGGACGCGTCTGAAGCTGTGGGGGGTCACCGACGCCCAGGTCGCGGAACTGGAACGGACGAAGGAGCCCAAGACGACCGTTACCGTTTTTGCACCGGCCTCCGGGATCGTTACGGAGCGGCTGGTCACCACGGGGCAGTATGTTATGGAAGGCGCGGTCCTTTATTCCATAGCGAACCTGGACCCCGTCTGGGTCCAGGCGGAAATCTACGAGTTCGAGATCCACAAGGTCCAGGTCGGCACGGCGGCGGTAATCACGACGGAAGCTTCCCCCGGCAAGGAGTTCCGGGGAAAGGTGGCCTTCGTGGATCCCTTCCTCAATCCCGAGACCCGCACGGTCAGGGTCCGGATCGATCTTCCGAATCCAGGCGGGCTCCTCAAGCCCGACATGTTCGTCCGCGTGTCGTTTAAGGGCTCGAAGGGTAAGGAGTTGGCGGTGCCCGACTCCGCGGTGCTCATCACCGGCGAACGGGCGATGGCGTGGGTCGAGGTCAAGGCCAATGCCTTCGAGCCGAGGATGGTCAAGGTGGGACACAAGTCCGGCGGCTACTATGAAATACTCTCGGGGCTGAAGGAAGGGGAGACGGTGGTGACCTCCGCCGGCTTCCTCATCGACTCGGAGAGCCAGCTTAAAAGCGGCTCCTCCAACCCGCACGAAGGCCACGGAGGCGCGGAAGGCGCTCCGGCTCCTGCGCCGCCGCAAAAAGATAGTTCATCCCCCGCGCCTTCCGGGCACGCCGGGCATGGCGGGAAGTGACGGCGACCGACGATGATCAATAAAATAATCTCCGCCTGCCTCCGGAACCGGTTCCTCACGATCCTCGGGGCACTCGTCGTCCTCCTGTGGGGGATCTGGGCGCTGTTGCGGACGCCGGTGGACGCGATCCCCGACCTCTCCGACAACCAGATCATCGTCTACACGATGTGGGAGGGGCGGTCCCCGAAGATCATCGAGGACCAGGTCACCTACCCGCTGGCGACGAACCTCCAGGGGCTGCCGCACGTGCGTGCGGTCCGCTCCACGACTATGTTCGGCGCATCGATGATCTACGTGATCTTCGAGGACAAGGTCGACCTCTACTGGGCCAGGTCGCGCGTGCTGGAGCGGCTGAACCAGCTCGGGGACCGAATGCCCAAGGGGGTCACCCCGGTGCTGGGCCCCGACGGGACCGGCGTGGGGCACGTCTTCTGGTACCACCTGAAAAGCGACAAGCACGACCTGGGAGAGCTGCGAGCCATCCAGGACTGGTACCTGCGATATCCCCTCCAGGCGGTGCCGGGTGTGGCCGAGGTGGCCTCCATCGGCGGGTTCGTGAAGCAGTACCAGGTCGACCTCGACCCGGTGAAGCTTCTGGCCTACCGCGTTCCCGTCAAGGCGGTGACCCAGGCCGTGTCGATGTCCAACCGGGAGGTGGGCGGCAACGTCGTCGAGGAAAACGCGATGGAGTACCAGGTCCGCAGCCGGGGATACCTCCGGTCGAAGGAGGACGTGGAAAACATCGTCGTCGGCACCTCGCTCTCCGGGACGCCCATCTATGTCAAGAACCTGGGCGTCGTCCAGATGGGCGGCGCGCCCCGCCGGGGGCTGTTGGACGTCAACGGAGAAGGGGAGGTCGTCGGCGGGATCATCGTCATGCGGTACGGGGAAAACGCGCAGAAGGTGATCGACCTCGTCAAGGGGAAGCTGAAGGAGCTTGCCCCCGGGCTTCCCCCCGGCGTGACGGTGGAGACGTCCTACGACCGCAGCGACCTCATCCGGAAGGCGATCGACACGCTCAAGCACGCGCTGGTCGAAGAGATCCTACTCGTCACCTTGGCCCACATTGTTTTCCTGTGGCACTTCCGGTCGATCCTGATCGTGACGGCCCCGCTGCCGTTGGCGATCCTCGTCTCCTTCATCTTCATGAACTACGTGGGACTCAACTCGAACATCATGAGCCTGGGCGGAATCGCCATCGCGATCGGCGTGCTGGTGGACGCCGGGATCGTGATGACGGAGAACGTGATCCGCCACGCGGAACAGTACGGCGAGGGGTACGAAAAGAACATCCTGTCGATCACCGAGAAGGCGGCGCAACTGGTAGGCCGGCCGATCTTCTTCGCCATGGCGATCATAATCCTCGCGTTTGTCCCGGTCTTCGCCCTGACCGGGCTGGAAGGGAAGATGTTCCACCCGCTGGCCTTCACGAAAACGTTCGCGATGGTCGGTTCCACCTTCATCGCGGTGACGCTCGTGCCGGTCCTCTGCTCTTTCCTTATCCGCGGCAAGCTGCACAAGGAAGAGGACAACTGGACGATGAAGCGCCTGATGAAGATCTACAAGCCCGCCCTGAACTGGGCGCTCGACAACCGGAAGAAGGCGGTCTCCGTTGCGGTCGTCCTCTTCTCGATCGCAGTTGTGATGGCGACCCGGATCGGGAGGGAGTTCATGCCGCCCCTGAACGAGGGAAGCCTCCTCTTCATGCCGGTGACCCTTCCCAACGTCTCGATCAACGAGGCGAAGCGGCTCGTCACCGTTCAGGACAAGATCATCAAGGAGACGCCGGAAGTGGAGCATGTCCTGGGGAAGGTCGGCCGGGCCGAGACCTCCACCGATCCGGCGCCGGTGTCGATGTTCGAGACGATCATCCTCCTGAAGCCGCAGGAGAAGTGGCGCAAGGGGATGACGATGGACGGCCTGATCGGAGAGTTGAACGGCAAGCTCCAGATCCCCGGCGTGGGCAACGGCTGGACGATGCCGATCATCAACAGGATCAACATGCTTTCCACGGGCGTGCGGACCGATCTCGGGGTCAAGATCTACGGGGACGACCTGGCGAAGCTGGACGCGCTTGCGGTCCAGGCGGGCGAGATCCTGAAAAACGTGCCGGGCGCCGTCGACATCGTCCCGGACCGGACGCAGGGAGGGAACTACCTCGACATCGTGCCCGATCGCGAAGCCGCCGCGCGGTACGGCTTGAACGTGGACGACATCAACGACACGATCGAGTCGGTCCTCGGCGGGATGCCGGTGACCAGCACGATCGAGGGGCGGCAGAGGTTCCCCGTCCGGGTCCGGTTCCTGTGGGAATACCGGCAGGACATCGAGGCCATTAAGCGGATCCCGATCCCCCGGGGGCCGGTCGTCTCCGCTTCGGCCGTTCCTTCGCCCGGAGGCAGCGGGATGGGGGGAAGTGGAGGTGGAGGCGCCGCCTCGATGGGCGGCGGCCAGGTCCTCCTCGGCCAGGTGGCGAATATTTCCTACGCCCCCGGCCCCGCGATGATCAACGCGGAGAATTCCTTCCTGCGTTCGGTCGTCTTCCTGAATGTCCGCGGCCGGGACATGGGGCGGTTCGTCGACGAGGCGAAGGAGTACCTGTCGAAGAACCTGAAGCTCCCGCCGGGCTACTTCCTCGAGTGGTCGGGTCAGTACGAGAACCAGATCCGCGCGAAGAAGACGCTCCAGGTGGTCCTGCCGCTGGTGCTACTCATCATCTTCGTGATGCTAGTCATGATCTACCATTCGGTGAAGGAAGCGCTCCACGTAATCCTCGCCGTGCCCTTTGCGCTCACTGGCGGGGTCTACCTCCTTTATTTCATGGGGTACAACTTTTCCGTCGCCGTATGGGTCGGGTTTATCGCGCTCTTCGGGACCGCGGTCCAGACCGGCGTTGTGATGGTGATCTATCTCGAGGAAGCGGTGGAGCGGGTGAAAAAGCGGGACGGGAAGCTCACCGCGGCGAACCTGCGCGAGGCGGTGATCGATGGGGCGCTCCTGCGGCTGCGCCCGAAAGTCATGACGGTATCCACGGTCGTGGCGGGGCTGCTGCCGATCTTCTGGAGCACCCGGACGGGGTCGGAAGTGATGAAGCCGCTGGCGACGCCGGTGCTGGGAGGGATGGTCTCTTCGCTCGTGCACGTGCTCATCGTCACTCCCGTAATCTTCCTGTGGCTGCGCGAGCGGGAGCTGCGTAAAGCGGAGGCTGCCGTTTCCGCATCGAATACGGATTGAAGAAGTAGACGGGGCCCATCAATGGGCGATCTGCATTGAACGATCAAAAGGATAAGGAGGAAGGAGCAATGAAGATGAGGCGGATAGTGGCACTCGCGCTGGCATTCACGTTCCTCGCATACGGGGGGATTGCGGCGGCTGAAATGAAGGGGCACGAAGACATGCCCGGTATGCAAGGTCACGAGGCGATGCCTGGCATGAAGGGACACGGCGACATGATGAAGATGGGGGACAAGGTCTTCGGCGGGAAAGTCGGCACGTGGCAGGGAGAAGCTCGGCTGATCGACATGAAGGCGCAGATGGAGAAGACGAAAGCCTCCGGGATGAAAATGGCGGGTGCGATGAAAAGCCACCACATCGCCTTGGTCCTGACCGACGCCAAGACGAAGAAGGCCGTCACCGAGGGGAAAGGGACAGTTTCGGTAACCGGCCCCGATAAGAATATCGTGAAAACCGACCTGATGGTCATGGCCGGCCATTTCGGGGCGGACATCGATCTGCCGAAGCCGGGGAAGTACAAGTTCAAGGTATCCGTCGAGTCCGGCGGGAAGAAAGGGTCCGCGACCTTCTCGCATGAATTGAAATAATGTACGTGAGGGGGGGCGAAGCCCCCCCTTCCTTCCTTGTTCTCGCGCCGGATTATTTTATCCGGGTAGGAAACCATCGATCTCCCTCCACCCATCTCATGGTGTAAGAGCGTCACTCGCGATGAACGCACCGAAAAGCACGGAGGTGAGACATGAAACGTAATTCCATTCTTTCGTTGATGCTTGCGGGATTTTTCGTTTTTACACTTGCAGGAGTCGCGCTGGCGAATATGGATAGTTCCGAGAGGCCGGTCGAGAGCCTGCAAAACAATCAAACAGGCAATGAAACAAGCTTTTACGCGCCAGGATCCTGGCAGTACGAGGGACCGGTTGAGGCCGGGAGTCTTCCGATGAGCGATACCCTTTCCAAAGGGCAGCCGTCAGGGGGCTCCGAAGGATTCACGGTTCATGAATACGGCGGGATTCCATTCCGCGACGGGATCGACGGAGGAGGCGGAGGAGGGGATTAAACAACTCCTCTACATCATCGAGGCGTGAAGAACCGGCGTACTGACCCGATGGTCGGTGCGCCGGTTTTAATTTCCACGGAAGGATTATTGTTGAGAATTATTCTCTTTAGCCTTGTCAGACCTGACATGCATGATTTACTCTAATAATAGGTCCCAATGATTAGATGAAAGGCGTGATCGGTGAAACGCATCAATCTTAGATACGTTTTGCTCCTTCTTCTCGCGGCGTCGGCTCTTCCGACACCGGGTTGGCCGGCTTCCGTTTCGAATCTTTGCGGAAAGGAACCCCGGCAGACCACCCGCCTGGCGGACGATACGCTCAGGAGCGTTGTCCTTCTCCCGGACCGGGATGTCTCACTGTCGGGAACCCTGTTCCTGATCAACGCGCGCGCGAGCCGGGACCTGTTCTGCCGCGAGGCGGACGGACGTCTCGTGGAAAGCGAGATCGACCGGATCGCTCGCCGGGTACGCGCATCCGCCTCCGGCGACGATGATCCGGCCGGGGTGATTTACGCGATCACGAAGGTTCTTTTCGAAGAGGAGAAATTCGTTTACGATCCCTCGACCGGAAATCCGGAATTATACCTGCTCGACCGGGTGCTGGCGCGGAAGCGCGGCAACTGCCTCGGCATGACCGTCGTCTATCTTGCGCTTGCCGAGCGTCTGGGAATCCCGCTTGGAAGCGTGTACGTGCCTTCGCACAGCTTCGTCAGGTACGAGGGGAAAGGCGCCCGATTCAACGTGGAAACGGCCATGGAGGGCGCCGAGCGAAATGACGAATGGTATGCCAAAAAATACAATTTGAAAGAGGGCAGCCCCTATCTTCGTACGCTGGGAAGACGGGATATGATAGGGGTGTATCTGAAAACCCTCGGGGCGGCCTATTCCAGGAAGGGAATGGAGGAGGGAGCCCTCCGCGTCTATCGTGAAGCCGCCCTCTTTTCGCCTGGGCTTCCGGACGCCTATTTCAACGCCGGCGTCTCGTATCAGAAGCTGGGAAGGAACGAGGAAGCCATCGACCAGTATCGCCGCGCCCTGGCACTTTACCCCGGCATGGAATCTGCCCGCGGCAACCTCGCCTCCGCCCTATGCAGCTGCGGCAGGGTGGAGGACGGCATAAAGGAATTCCGGAAAGCGCTCGAGATAAATCCGCAAAACTCCGTCGCGCGCTCGGGCTTGGCAAGGGCGTATTTCGCAAAGGGCGCCTACCGGGAGGCGGCCGAGCACTGCGACCGTGCGATGGAGCAGGGTTGCCGTTTCGACTCCAACATGCTGGAGATCCTCAACAGGTACCGCCCGCCCGGCGATATTCTCTCCCGCCCCTGACACGGCTCCGCATCTTTAATCCGTACCCGCGGTTTCCTTCCTTGACCTGCCGCGCAATTCCGGGAGAATGTTACCATGCCGTCTTCCACCGCCGATGCCCTGCGGAACACCCCTCTGTTCGCGAACCTTCCGCCCGACGATCTTCGCCGGGTGGAAGGGATCGCCTCCCTGAAACGCCATTCGAGGAAGGAGTCCATTTTCCGGGAGGGCGACCGCGCCGACGGGTTCTTCGTGGTGGCGGCGGGCAGGGTCAAGGTGTTCAAGCTGTCCGAGGATGGGAAGGAGCAGGTCCTTCACCTGCTGGGACCTGGGCAATCCTTCGCGGAAGCGACCATCTTCGAAGGGGGAGCGTACCCCGCCCACGCGGAGGCGCTGGATGACAGCGAGCTTGTCTATATTCCGAAGCGCCCGTTCACCGACCTGCTCGAGAGGAACCCGCGGATCGCGCTCCGGATGATGGCCTCCCTTTCCCGATGGCTGAAGCGGATGACGGACCTGGTTGACAGCCTCTCCCTGCGCGACGTGGAGACACGGCTGGTCCAGTTCATTTCCGAGGAGATGAAAAGCCGCGGCGTGCCGATCCGTAACGGAGCCGTATACGAGCTCGATGTCACGAAAAACGTTCTCGCATCCCGCCTGGGGACGGTTCCGGAAACGTTTTCCCGGACTCTGAAGAAATTGCAGGAAGAGGGGAAGATCCGCGTCAAGGGGAAGCAGATCCGCATTCTGAATGCGGACGCCCTCTTTTCCGTGCTGGAATAAAAAAAGGGCGGAGGGGATTACCCCCCCCGCCCCGGCACCCTTATTTCGCGGCGACCTTCTTATCCATCGCGTCCGCGATGATCTTCATCCCCTTCTTCGATTCCTCGACCGACCTCGTGAGCGACTCCCGCGCCGCCTCGGGATTGTGGAACCCGTCGGAGTTCTCCGCGGTCCACCACTCCCAGAGGACATGGGCCTTCTGGTGCTGCTCCTGCGCCTGCTTGATGGTTTCCGCGTCCAGCCCGGCCTTCTTTCCCTCCACGATCTTGTCGATCAGCATCGAAAGCCAGAACTCCGATTTGCGCATCTTTCCCTTGATGAAGCTTTTAACCGAGTCGATCTCGTAGATGGCCTGCTCCGGTGTAAGCTTCGGATGGCAGTTGGCGGAGAGGCATGTCTCCTGGAGATAGTTCCTCGGGCTGGTCTGCCAGTGAGAAGTGTAGACCTTCCCCTGCGCGTTCTTCACCTTCGGCATGTGGCAGCTGCTGCAGCCGGCTCCCGCCTTGTCGTGCTTTGAATTCCAGAACGTCTCCGTCTCCGGGTGCTGCGCCTTCCACAGGAGCCCGCCGGTCAGCTGGTGCTTGAAATCGCGGAACCCCAGCGCGTTATAGTGGTCGTAGATCTGGAAGACGTCCTTGAACGGAAAGTGGTTCGTCCTGGGGTCGGCCACCTTGATGGAATACTCCCCGGTTTTGGGATCGTACCCGGGGTTGCAGTTGTACTCCACGTGGCACTGCCCGCACTGCAGCTTGGAGTCGTATTTCTCGAGCAGCGCGATCTTCCGGAACCCGCCGCGGAACTCCTTTACGTCGATCTTCGTCGCCTTCGGATCCTTGTGCCAGAGCGTGTCCTTCTCCGGACGGGTCAGCGCCTGGATCAGCCCATCCCGCACTATCCTGGGCTTCGCCGCGTGCGGGTCGTGGCACATGAAGCAGTTCATCGAATTTGAAAGGTCCTTGACGTATTCCACGACGTTGGAAGTACGGTCCCACTTCGCCTTCGGGTCCTTGTCCCCCATGAATTTCCACTTCAGGATCTGATCCTGCGTCTTGCACTGGAGGCAGGTGGGATTGGCGGCCGCCGCGCTCTCCGGCAGGAAGGCCTTGTGCTCCTTCGATTCGGGGTAGCGGTCCTCGAGGACGTCCCATGCCTTGGTGACGCCCGGGACGGCGACATACGACCAGCCGGTCTTCGACTGGAAGCGGCCCCCGTACGCACGATCGACGATCAGGTGGTCGACCAGCATGAACTTGTGGCTCCGCGGAGCGGCGTGCTCCTTGGTGAAGCCGTGGCCCATCATAAGCTTGTCCCAGAAGGGGTTGGGCGACCGTTCGGTGAGGAGCGACTTCTCCACCCGCGCCGGTTTTTTAAAGTTCAGCGTTCCGAAACTGTCGTACTGGTCCTTGTGGCATCCGCCGCACGTCTCGAGGTCGACCCGGGTCGAGGGCTTCTTGTCGCTGTCCGCTAAATGATCCGAAGTGCCGGAGTGGCAGGAGACGCAGTTCACCCCGGCGTGCTTTCCGCCCGTCTTAAGATCCTTGATCTCGTCGTGGCACTCGAAGCACTTCTCTTCCTTGACCGATTCCCCTGCCTTGGCCGCCGCGGGTGTTCCGGGCGTGTTCCTGTCGGCCATGGCGGTGCCGGAGATCAGGTACGCTCCCGCGCCTGCCAGCAATGCGGCTATCGCCAGTACGGTTTTTTTCATCCGTCTCCCTCCTTCGTTTATTGGGGCCGTTTGCCGGCCGGACCATTTTCCAATGGAAGTATCCATCGGACGGTCTTTTGGATTACTTGACCCATATCAATGTTTCAAGGACTTCCGGGATATTTTCCAGCCGGGGCCCCCGTGGTATTATCTTCCGACAGTCGCTGGGGGGGAAGGAGGGTTCGGGGATGGGACACTTCTCGGTAAGCGTCGTCGGTAAGGACAGGCCGGGGATCGTCGCGGAGGTGAGCCGGATCCTCTTCGAACAGGGGTGCAACATCGAGGACTCGACCTGCACGATCCTTTCGGGGCAGTTCGCGATGATCCTGGTGGTCTTCCATCAGGCAGCCGATTCGGTCGCCGCACTCAATCCCGCGTTCGAGGAGGTTCGCACGAAAATGGGGCTCATGGTGACCCTGCACGCCCTTAAGGATGAGGAGGTCGTCCATGAAAAGTCTTTCAAGGGCGCGCCTTACATCATCTCGGTGTATGGGGCCGACCGGCCGGGGATCGTATACACAGTCTCCCGCGAGCTGGCAAGGCGCAAAGTCAACATAACCGACCTGAACACGCAGGTCGTGGGAACGAAAGAGAGGCCGGTCTACGTCATGGTGCTGGAAGTGGATATCCCCGAAATCGCCGACATGAAGGAACTGGAGAGGGAGTTCGAGAGAATAAGGAAAGATCTCTCGGTTTCCATCACGGTGCGGCCGATCGAATCCGTGGAGCTTTAACCCGCAGGCGCCATGGCCGTTCTTCCAATACTGATATTTCCCGATCCGCGTCTGAAGGAAAAATCCGCCCCCGTGTCCGGAGTTACGCCTGAGGTGGCGGCGTTGATCGAAGATCTCCAGGATACGATGCATGCTTCCGCAGGGGGTGTAGGGATCTCCGCCCCGCAGGTGGGCGTCCAGAAGCGGGTTATCGTAGTGGACGTATCGGCGCACCGCCGCGGCAGCCAGGAGAATAACCACGGGTTTCTCGTTCTGATAAACCCGGAGATCCTCGCGAGGGGGGGGCGGCAGATCGTGCGCGAGGGGTGCATGAGCATACCGGATTACACCGCCAACATAGAGCGCGCCCAGTGGGTTCTGGTGGATGCGATGGACCGGACGGGGAAACAGGTCATCCTCGAATCGATCGGCTTCGAGGCGGTTGCGATCCAGCACGAGATGGACCACCTGGACGGGATACTTTTCCTCGACCGGGTGATCTCCATCAAGACGGACATTTTCCGCCGCAAGAAGTACCGCTGAAAGGAATAGGGGCAGGCCCCGGGCCTATTCCGCGATGTCGAACTTGTAGATGCGGTTCCCCATCGCGCTGCTTATGTAGAAGCGCTTGTTTTCCTCCCGGAACGCGAACGTCGTGAGCAGGTTGCTCGATAGCCTGACGATGTCCTT
>Ga0334722_10005840_pt1 | contig 12319 bp, 9 predicted proteins | sample C3_bottom_MG_FD_207210 | JGI IMG/M metagenome (GOLD analysis project Ga0334722, IMG submission 207210) | Sediment microbial communities from Yellowstone Lake, YNP, Wyoming, USA - C3_bottom | ecosystem: Environmental > Aquatic > Freshwater > Lake > Sediment | place: USA: Wyoming | collected...
CGAGCGGACATTGGCGTCAAGCGTCGTTTCCCAGAGCTGCTCGGGGTTCATTTCACCCAGGCCCTTGTAGCGCTGCATGGCGATGCCCTTGCGGCCCGCCGCGAAAACAGCCTCGAGCAGGTCGGTGGGCCCGTGGATGACGGTGTCGCCGTCCTTGCGCCGCAATCTCGCCGGCCGGGCGTAGATTTCCTGCAGATAGACCGCCTTCTTGTCGAGGCGCAGGGCATCGGACGAGGCGATGAGCTTGCCGTCCAGCGTCCAGCTTTCCCTGACGCCGCGCACTTCGCGGGCAAAGGTCAAGCCGCCGTCGGCGGTCGGCGTGCCAGTCCAGCCGCGCTCGGTCTCTTCCGATATGGCATCGAGGCGCTTGCCGATATAGGCGGCGGCGGTGGCGGCGTTCTCGGGACTGGAGAGGACTTCCGGACTGAGGGCGCCGGCAATCGCCGCCTGCTCGATCACCATGCGCGAATAGCGCGAATGGAGCGCATCGAGGGCGGCGCGGGTCGACAGCGCCTCCTCGACGATCGCCCGCAGATCGGCGCCGGCGCGCTCGGTGGCGTTGGCGAGCAGCAGGGAGGAGCCTTCCAGCCCCGCGTCGATCAGGTAATTCTCCAGCGCCTTGCCGTCCTTGAGATATTGTTCGGAGGAGCCGCGCTTCACCTTGTAGAGCGGCGGCTGGGCGATATAGAGATGACCGCGCTCGATCACCTCGGGCATCTGCCGGTAGAAGAAGGTGAGCAGCAGGGTGCGGATGTGGGCGCCGTCGACGTCGGCGTCGGTCATGATGATAATTTTATGATAGCGCAGCTTGTCGATGTTGAATTCCTCGCGGCCGATGCCGGCGCCGAGTGCCGTAATCAGCGTGCCGATCTCGGCCGATGACAGCATCTTGTCGAAGCGGGCCCGCTCGACATTGAGAATCTTGCCGCGCAAGGGCAGCACCGCCTGGTTCTCGCGGTTCCTCGCCTGCTTGGCGGAGCCGCCGGCCGAATCGCCCTCGACGATGAAGATTTCCGACTTGGCCGGATCGCGCTCCTGGCAGTCGGCGAGCTTACCGGGAAGGGAAGAGATATCGAGAGCCCCCTTGCGCCGGGTCAGTTCGCGGGCCTTGCGCGCCGCCTCGCGGGCGGCGGCGGCCTCGACGACCTTGCCGACAATCAGCTTGGCGACGGCGGGATGTTCCTCGAACCAGGCGCCCAACTGCTCGTTGATCAGGTTCTCGACGACGGGGCGCACTTCCGAGGACACCAGCTTGTCCTTGGTCTGGGAGGAAAATTTCGGATCCGGTACCTTGACCGAGAGCACGCAAGTCAAGCCCTCGCGGGCGTCGTCGCCGGTTAGCGCGATCTTCTCTTTCTTGGCGATGCCGCTACTGCCTGCATAGTTGTTGACGACGCGGGTCAGCGCGCCGCGGAAGCCCGCCAGATGGGTGCCGCCGTCGCGCTGCGGAATGTTGTTGGTGAAGCACAGGGTGTTCTCGTGGTAGCTGTCGTTCCACCACAGGGCGCATTCGACGGTGGTGCCGTCCTTCTCGCCGCACACTATGATCGGCTCGGGGATCAGCCCCTGCTTGGTGCGGTCGAGATAGCGCACGAAGGCCTGGATGCCGCCCTCATAGCGGAGCTCGATGTCCTTGGGCTCGACGCCGCGGCGGTCGGCCAGCAAGATGCGCACCCCGGAATTGAGGAAGGCCAACTCGCGCAGCCGGTGTTCCAGGGTGGCGAAATCGAATTCGGTCTTGGTGAAGGTCTCGCTCGACGGCAGGAAGGTGACTTCGGTGCCGCGCTTGCCTTTGGCCTCGCCCACCACCTTCAGCGGCGCATCGGGCTCGCCGTGGGTGAAGCTCATGAAATATTCTTTGTCGTTGCGGAAAATGGTCAGCTTCAGTTTGACGGACAGCGCGTTCACCACCGACACGCCGACGCCATGCAGGCCGCCGGAAACCTTGTAGGAATTCTGGTCGAATTTGCCGCCGGCATGGAGCTGGGTCATGATGACTTCGGCGGCGGACACGCCCTCGCCTTTGTGAATGTCGGTCGGGATGCCGCGGCCGTTGTCGGTCACCGTGCAGGAGCCATCGGCGTTCAGCGTCACCGTGATGCGGTCGGCGTAACCGGCCAGCGTCTCGTCGATGGCGTTGTCGACCACCTCGTAGACCATGTGATGCAGGCCCGAGCCGTCATCGGTATCGCCGATATACATGCCCGGGCGCTTGCGCACCGCATCGAGGCCCTTGAGCACCTTGATCGATTCCGCGCCATAGGCTTCCACCGCCGCATTCGATTTTTCCGACATCAGGCTTCCATCGTCTCCAAAATTTGCCCGGCCTCCACATGGAGAACCGTGGCGTCACGTCCGAGCCCCGCAAACAATCCGGCATCGGTGCCGGTCATCCAGGCCTGGCATCCCAGCCCCCGCAGCGCCGCGAAAAGGCCCAGGCGCCGGGCGCTGTCGAGATGGGCCGCCACCTCGTCGAGAAGCAGGATGGGCGGGGCGCCTGCCTCCTTCTTAACAGCACGGGCCTGCGCCAGGATCAAGCCGATCAGCAGGGCCTTTTGCTCGCCCGTCGAACACTGGGCGGCGGCCATGGATTTGGGTCCGTGGACGACCGCCAGATCACTGCGGTGGGGGCCGCGGAGCGTGCGGCCCGCCGCCCGGTCGGGCTTCCGCGAATCGCGCAGGATCATACGATATTCGTCCTCGGCGCGCACGGCCGGCGTTGCCGCGACGAGGGCCTCGATCTCGCCGTCGATAGCCAATTCGCCCCAGGGGAAAGCGCTGTCGCCGCGGCCCCCCGCGATATGGCGCTGCAGAGTTTCGACGGCGGCGTTGCGGGCGGCGGCGATGGCGATCGCGGCCTCCGCCAAATGGACTTCGAGGCTGTCGAGCCAGACCAAGTCGGGGCGGACGTCCTCAAGCAGCAGATTGCGCTCGCGCATGACCTTTTCGAAGACGGCGACGCGCGAGGCATGTTCGGGATCGAAGACGGCGACCAGCCGGTCGAGAAAGCGGCGGCGGTCGGAAGCGGGGCCGGCGAACAGCCGGTCCATGGCGGGGGTGAGCCAGATCAATCGCAGATGCTCGCCGAAGGCGCCGGAACTTTTTTGCACATGGCCGTCGATGACGGTGAGCCGGGACTGGGCCGCCGTATCGGCGTCGTCGCCAGCCCGCGTCCAGCCGGTGCCGAGCGAGACGGGACCGGCCGCCGTTGCCAGCTCCGCGGCGATCGCCCAGGCGCCGGCGCCATCGTTGCGGGCCAGTTCGTCGTAGCCCGCGCCGCGCAGGCCGCGGCCGGGGGCGAGCAGCGAAATGGCTTCCAGCAGATTGGTCTTGCCCGCGCCATTGGGGCCGGTCAGCGCCACCAGGCGCGCGGGCGTATCCAGCCGGAGGCCGGCATAATTGCGGAAGTCGGTGAGCGTCAGGCGGGTCAGCGCCGGTGCGGTTGGTTCGGTCACAACGACAGTATTACACCCGCATCGGCATCAGCACATAGAGGGCCTGCTCGTCGCCGGGATCGCGCACGATGGTGGGGGAACCGGCATCGGCGAGGCTGAAATTCATGGTGCCGGATTTGATCTGGCCGGCAACGTCGAGCAGATAACGGGCATTGAAGCCGATATCGATGGGGTCGTGGTCGTAGGAGGCGGCGATCTCCTCCTCGGCCGAACCCGAATCCGGATTGTTGACGGTGAGCACCAGCTTGCCGCCTGAAATATTGAGTTTGACCGCCCGGCCCTTTTCCATCGAGATGGTCGAGACCCTATCGACCGCATCGGAGAACACTTTGGTATCGACGCTGAGCAGCTTGTCGTTGTGGCGCGGAATGACCCGCTCATAATCGGGGAAGGTGCCGTCGATCAGCTTCGAGGTGAGCATCAGATTGCCGGCGGTGAAGCGGATCTTGGAGGAGGAGAGGGCCACCTCGACATCGCCCTCCTCGCCCTCGATGAGCTTGACGATTTCGAGCACCGTCTTGCGCGGCACGATGACGCCGGGCATGCCCTTGGCGCCCTCGGGCCTGGCGATCTGGGCCTGGGCCAGGCGGTGGCCGTCGGTGGCGACGGCGCGCAGCAGACCGGCTTGCGGCACTTCATGCAGATAGATGCCGTTCAGATAATAGCGGGTTTCCTCGGTCGAGATGGCAAAGCGGGTCTTGTCGATAAGCCCGCGAAGATCGGCGGCGGAGAGGGTGAAGCCGTGGCCGGGCTCGCCCGCCGCCAGATCGGGGAAATCCTCGTGCGGCAGAGCCTGAAGGGCGAAGCGCGAGCGGCCGGCGAAGATCGAGACGCGGCCCGAATCGGGGCCCTGCTCGAGTTCGAGCTGGGCACCGTCGGGCAGCTTGCGGACGATATCGTAGAGCATGTGGGCGGGAACCGTGGCGGCCCCGTCCTTGGCCACTTTGGCGGCGACACTCTCGACGATTTCGATATCGAGGTCGGTGGCGGTGAGCCTGACCTTGCCGGCGCCGGCCTGGACCAGCACATTGGACAGGATGGGGATGGTATTGCGCCTTTCCACCACGCTCTGCACATGGTTGAGCGCCTTGAGAAACGCCGACCGTTCAATCGTCACACGCATAGGCGGATGGTCCCCTGTCCTGACCGCCGGCCGCTGCCGCCGGGCCGCAGACATTGGCCCGGAAAAGCCCGGCTTTCAATGGAAATTCTATGCCTGTTCGACGAGCCTTATTAGCAGCGCCACTTCGCGGGCCAGGCGGTCGTCGGTCTTGACCAGATCCTCGATCTTGCGCACCGCATGCAGCACGGTGGAATGGTCGCGGCCGCCGAAACGGCGCCCGATCTCGGGCAGCGAGCGGGCCGTCAGCTTCTTGGCCAGATACATGCCGATCTGGCGCGGAACCACCACGGTGCGGGCCCGGCGCGGCGACAGGAGATCGGTGCGGGCCACATTGTAATGGCGGCCCACCACCTTGAGGATGTCCTCGATCTTGATGCGGCACTGGTCGGGATTAGCCGACATGTCGCGCAGCACCATCGCGGCGAGATCGAGGGTGACGGGGGCGTGGCTGAATTGCTGGTAGGCGATCACCCGGTTGAGGGCGCCTTCGATCTCGCGGCCGCCGCCGGTGATCTTGTTGGCGATGAATTCGAGAATTTCCGGAGCGATCGAGATGGCGGGATCGCGCTGGGCGAGGCTCGCCAGCTTCATTTCGGCGATGCGGTGGCGCAGTTCCAGATCGGGCAATTCGATATCGACGACGAGGCCGCCCATGAGCCGCGAGCGCATGCGCTGGTCGATGGTGTCGAGTTGGGCGGGTGGCACGTCGGCGGCCACGATCACCTGGCGCCTGGCATCGACCAGGGAATTGAAGGTGTGGTTGAATTCCTGCTGCATGACCTTGCCCTGCAGGAACTGGAAATCGTCGATCAGCAAGACTTCGACCGATTGGAACTGGTCCTTAAAGGGCAGCGTGTCGCGCTGGCGCAGCGCCTGAATGAAACCATACATGAAGCGTTCGGCGGTGAGCAGCATAACCTTGCGTTCGGGGTGCCGGTCGCGGATGCGCAAGGCCACAGCATTGAGCAGATGGGTCTTGCCGAGGCCCGCCGCCGCATGGATGAACAGCGGATTGAAGGTGACGGGGGCTCCGACATTGGCTTCGGCGACACGCAACACGGCGGCATGGGCCAGCCGGTTGGCGGCACCGACGATAAAGTTGTCGAAGGTCTGGCTGGGATCAAGCGCCGTAGGCCGCTCCGCGCTCGCGGTGATGGCGGGTGGCGCAATCTGCTGCAGTCCCGCGGCCTCGACCTTGCGCGCCGGAGGTTCCGCCTGGCGCGGCGGCACGCCATTCGAGCGCACCCGCACGTGGACCGTATCGATGGGACCCAGTTCGGCCTCGCTGGTCTTGTGCAGGCGCGGCAGATAGTGAGTCTCTATCCAGTTCTTGAGGAACCTTGTGGGCACCGAGACAGCCAGGCGGCCGTCGATAAGTTCCTCCGGCTCCACCCGGGCAAACCAGCTTGAAAACAGATCTTCGCCTAATTCGGCGCGCAGGCGTTGGGATACGCGATCCCATTTCTGCCGCAAAGCAATCGATGCCTCAGTCATGCAAATATATTTCCCTTGCCCGGCCGCCCCGGGCGCACAGCTAACTTTGGTTCCCCGCCGCTGGGGAACCGTCCAGACCGGTCCGTTCCGTCCGGTGCTAAGCTGTGCTGGGTTTGATAAGGTTAATTTCCGTCATCGCTGCCTCTGCGATTTTCATGGGTGCGTTCCGCCCTTGCTTGTTTCTGTTCATTGTTCAGGCCTCACCGACGCACGTCTCGCCTCTTCGGAGCCGCCGGGCTCCGGTTGCAAACCAAACTGATTTTACGGATACGGTAAAAGCCCGCCCCAACGCGGACTTTCCGCCAACCCCGACACACACCGCACCGTTTCGGTTGCCCCTCGGCCGGTGCGCGAGGGGAAACCTACAAAGACCGCGCAGCACACTGCAACTTGAATCGGATAAATCTCCGTACACGGAGCAGCCAGGCGCGGTGCGGGATTGCCAGCGATCCGGCGGTCGCCGCGCTAAACCCATGAAGTGCCATTGGGATTCACGGGGCCGAAAATCCCCCATGGGCAACCTTCAGATACGGCGCCATGCCAAATTACGTTGGGTTGCAAGAGGTTCGGTTGGCCGAAAATCTCGACCGGACGCGAAGCGGATTTGCAAGTTGATGAAAAGTTTACGGATTTTCTGCGCAAAAAAATCAGTTGGCGGACAAAGAAAAACGCGCCGCAAGGGATTTGCGGCGCGCCGGTCGAGGAGGTCTGTGGAAAATCTCAGGCTTTCAGAGCCTTGATGCGGCCAGTCAGACGCGAGACTTTGCGCGAGGCGGCATTCTTGTGGATGATGCCCTTCTGGGCGCCGCGCATCAGCTCGGGTTGGGCGGCCTGGAGGGCGGCTTCGGCGGCAGCCTTGTTGCCGGCGGCCAAGGCCTCTTCCACCTTGCGCACGCTGCCGCGCATCTGGCTCATGCGGTTCTTGTTGATCTCATTGCGGCGGGCGGCGACGCGGGTGGCCTTCTTCGCCGATTTGGTATTGGCCATGAAACGGAATCCTGTTGTCAAACGTGAAGCGGACGGACGGCAGGGCCGGTCCATCGGGATCGCGGGCTTATAGGGGGGCGGCAAAAAAACCGCAAGCGCCATCTTGCCAAGCAATCCGGTTCCGCGCCATAAGTAACCATCTGGTGAATAATCGCGAGACTCCGCCATGCGATCGGCCAACGGCATTCCGCTTCTCGGCTTCGGCACCTTTCCCTTGCGCGACGATGAAGTCGAGCGCTGCGTTGCGATGGCGCTGGAGGTGGGCTTCCGCCATGTCGATACGGCCCAGATGTATGGCAACGAGATGCATGTGGGCCGCGCACTCAAGGCGTCCGGCGTGGCGCGCGGCGATCTCTATATCGTCACCAAGATCGATCCCAGCACCACCGCCGCCGCCGATTTCCGCGCCGCGGCGGAAAAGTCGGCCGAAGCCCTGGGCGGGCCGGTCGATCTGCTGCTCATCCACTGGCCGCCGCCGGACGGCAAGCTGGACTTCTACGTCGATCGCCTTGTGGAGGCGCATGCGGCGGGGCTTGCCAGGAACATCGGCGTCAGCAATTTCCCCACCGCCTTGATGCGTCGGGCGGCGGCGCGGTCGCGGGTCAGGCTCATCAACAACCAGGTCGAGTTCCATGCGCTCATCGACCAGTCGAAGGTGATGGCGGAAGCGCAACAATTGGGCATGACGCTGTCGGCCTTCTGCCCCCTGGGGCGCGGCATGGTGCTCAAGGAGCCGGTCATCCTCGCTATCGCCGCGAAGCACGGCCGCCCGCCTTCGGAAATCGCGCTGCGCTGGATCGTGCAGCAGGGCGTCGCCGCCATTCCGATGACGACGAAGCGGGAAAACGCGGCGAGCAATTTTAAGGCGCTGTCCTTCGCGCTGCCGGAAGAGGATATGAAGGCGATCTCGGCGCTCACCGCCCGGCACCGGCGCCTGATATCGCCGGCCGGCATGGCGGGACGCTGGGACAATTAACGGTTTTTCTCCCACCGCATTTCGGCTAATTCTCTTGGGCAACGGGAGCCTGAGAGAATGTATAGCGAAAAGCGGCCATGGGGCGAATTCCATGTGCTCGACGAACAAGCGGGCTTCAAGGTGAAACGCATCAGCGTCAATCCGGGCGGCCGCTTGTCCCTGCAAAGCCACAAGCATCGCGGCGAGCACTGGACGGTGGTCAACGGCATCGCCACGGTCACGGTCGGCGACAAGGTTCAGAAGCTGGCGCGCGCCCAATCCATCGATATTCCCAAGGGCGCCAAACACCGCCTGGAAAACCTCGACGGCGGTGTTGTCGACATCATCGAGGTGCAGTTCGGCGATTATCTCGGCGAGGACGACATCGTCCGCTACGACGACGCCTATAATCGGACATGACGAATCGCATCGGCATCGACGTGGGCGGCACCAAGATCGACGCCGCCGTGTTGTCGCCAGCCGGTGCGATGCTGTTCGACAAGCGCATCGCCACGCCACGGAGCTATGACGGATTGATCGCGGCCGTCGCCAGCCTGGTGGGCGAAGCGCAAGACGTGGCCGGCGCCGGCGCCACGGTCGGGCTCGGGGCGCCCGGCTCGCAATCGCCGCTGACCGGACTGTGGCGCAACGCCAATCTCACCTTTTGCAACGGCCGACCTTTCGCGCAGGATATACAGGCGGCCATCGCCCTGCCGCTCAAGGCCGAGAACGACGCCAATTGCTTCGCCCTGTCGGAAGCTCTCGATGGCGCGGGATGCGGTTACGAGGTGGTCGCGTTCTTTACCATCGGAACGGCGCTGGGCGGCGGTCTCGTCATCAATGGCAAGCTGCGCGGCGGGCCCAATGCGGAAGCCGCCGAATTCGGCCATACGCCGCTGCCGCGTCCCGATGCCAGCGAGTGGCCGTTGCTCGATTGCTTCTGCGGCAAGAAGGGCTGCGCCGAGACGCTCGTCTCCGGCACCGGCCTGGCTCGCGACTACGGCCGCGGCATCGCGGGCCAGGAGATCGTGGCCAGGGCGCGGGCCGGCGAGGCCGAGGCGAGAGCGGCGCTCCTGCGCCTGCAGGACCGCTTGGCAAGGGTCTGCGCCAATATCGTCAATGTCGTCGATCCCGATATTTTCGTGATCGGTGGCGGCCTCAATGAATTGCCGGAATTGGTCGAGGAACTGCCGCCGTTGGTGGCGCGCTACAGCTTCTCGGGCGCAGCCCAGGTCAAAGTGGCGCGAGCCCAGCATGGCGAAAAGAGCGGCGTGCGCGGCGCCGCCAGGCTGTGGGGTTAGGGCTTCTCCCATCTGCCGCTCTTCTCGGAGCGGAAGAAGGCATCGATGATCTTCATGTTCTGGATGGCATCGTCGACGCCCCAGACGGGTTTTTCCTGGCCGCGCAGCGCGCGCCCGAAAGCTTCGGCCTGCAGCTGATACTGGTCCGCTACCGGCAATTCATGCCAGGTTCCCTCATTCATGCTCATGCCCTGGACGAAATAGCGGTTGGGCTTGTCGGGCGGGGCGTTGAAGGGAATTTCGATCTCGATGCGGCCCTTGGTGCCGACGATATGGGCGCGCTGATAGGGCGCGGTCTGGGTCGAGATACTGAATGACAAGTGCCGGCCCTCGCCGAAATCGGCGAGGCCCCCCGCCGTGCGGTCGGTCTTGAATTTCGGATCGCGGTCGAAAGTGGCGGTCACCCGCCTGGGCTCGGCGCCGAAGATGAAGCGCGCGACGGTGATCGGATAGCAGCCGATATCGAGCAGGCCGCCGCCGCCGATATCGGCCTGATTGCGGACATTCTTGGGATCGCGGTTGAAATAGGCGAAGAACACCTGGATGGCCCGAACCTCGCCGATCTCGCCCTTCTTGACGCGGGCCCGGGCCTCGATCCATTGCGGATTGTGGCGCACCATGAAGGCTTCGGCGATGAGGATGCCTTTGGGCGCTTTTTTCAGTTGTTTGGCTTCCGCCGCGGTGATGGCGATGGGCTTTTCGCATAGGACATGCTTGCCGGCTCTTGCGGCGGCAAGGGTCAGCGGCACATGCAGATGGTTGGGCAGCGGATTGTAGACGGCCTCGATTTCGGGATCGGCCAGCATCGCCTCATAGGAGCCATAGGCCCTGGGGATGCCGAGCCGGGAAGCGGCCTCCTTGGCCCGCTTGAGGTTGCGCGAGGCGATCGCCACCACCTCGAGGTCACGGCTCTTGAGCATGCCGGGGATGACTTTCTCGGTGCCGATATTGGCAGTTGAGATAATGCCCCATTTAACCGGTTTCATGTGTGCCTCCCTGCTGCTGCCGGCCTTTCTAACCGGCGAGCAGAGGGGCGTCTACGTCGCAGACGGACCGGCTGACGCCGCTTGACGCCATCTGGGCATCGTCGCATCCTCCTAATTTCGCGTGAGATAAAGGGAGGACTGCAATGAAGAAATCGACATTCACCGGCCTGACGCGGCGCAAGCTGCTGGTTTCGGCCGGCAAGACGGCGCTGGCCGGTGCCGCGGTGATCGGCGCCCCGGCCATTATCGGCCGCGCGCCCGTCTCAAGCGCCAAGGCGGCCTTCGAGGGCGAAGGCCTGATCGCCGTCTCCTGGTCGGGCAATTACGAGCAGGTGTTCAAGACCGAGGTGATCGAGCCGTTCAACGCCAAATACGGCACCAAGGCCGAGACCGTCGGCGGCTGGGACCAGATGGTGTCGCAGATCAAGGCGGCGCCGGCCGACAATCCGCCCTTCGACATTTCGGTGGGCGAGGAATATGTCTCCTCCAGCGGCCTGGCGGAAGGCGTGTGGCTGGAACAGGACCGCTCGAAAATCCCCAATCTCGCGGCGATCTATGAGTGGTTCTACGACTCGCGCCCGGCCGACATGGCCAAATACGGCATCCCCTTCGGCGGCGGCACCACCATGCTGCTGCTCCGCAACAAGCTCGGCATCACCGACAATAGCTGGAAAGTGCTGTGGGACGACCGCCTCGCCAAGCGCGTGACGCTCGACGGCACCGCTTGGTGGTGGTCGCTGTCGGTGCCGGCCGTGATGAGCTCGGCGATGCCCGGCCTCGACGAAATGTGGGACTTCCCCAATGGCACCGAGCCTCTGTTCAAGGAGCTCGAGAAGCTGAAAGTCGCCCGCTGGTACAAGGACGGCGCCGAACAGGCCAATCTGCTCAACCAGGAAGAAGCCGACGCGGCGATGAGCTATTCCTCCGACGCGCTCACCTTCCTCAATGAAAACCCCGGCGAATATTCGGCGACCGTGCCGGTTGAAGGCACCTCGGCCTGGACCGACTGGTATTTCAAGGTGCGCGGCACCAAGCACAACGACCTGGCCGACCTGTTCCTCAACTATCTCCTCGAAAAGGAGACCCAGGACCGCTTCCTCGCCAAGTCGCTGATCTTCGTGGCCCGCAAGGACGTGGCGGTGCCGGCCCACTGGGGCTCGCTCTATCCCAAGAGCAACGACGACTACCAGAAGAACTTCCAGGTCCTGACCATCGACGGCTGGAACAAGCTGGGCGCGGCCTGGAACGACATCGACGCGCGCTTCAAGAAGATCGTCGAAGTCACCACGGCGGGCTGAGGCGTGAAGGGGGCGCCGGCGCTCGAACTCGAGCGCATCCGCAAGACCTATGGCAGCGTCGCCGCCGTCGACGACGTCTCCCTGGCCGTGGGAAAGGGCGAGTTTCTGACCTTGCTGGGGCCTTCGGGCTCCGGCAAGACCTCGACCTTGCGGCTGATCGGCGGTTTCGAGCGCCCCGATTCCGGTTCGATTTCGCTCAACGGCGAGCGGATCGATCATTTGCCGCCCTATGCCCGCGACACCGCCACCATATTCCAGTCGGGGGCGCTGTTTCCGCACATGACGGTGGCCGAGAATGTGGCCTACGGCTTGCGCATGCGCGGCGTGGCGCCCGCCGAAATGGCGGCGCGGATCAAGCGGGCCCTCGACATCGTCAGACTGACCGGTTTCGAGGACCGCTATCCGGCGCAGCTTTCCGGCGGCCAGAAGCAGCGCGTGGCGCTGGCCCGCTCGCTCGCGGTGCGCCCGGCGATATTGCTGTTCGACGAGCCCCTGTCGGCGCTGGATCTGTCGCTGCGGCTGCAATTGCGCGGCGAGATCAAGCGGCTGCATGACGAGCTCGGCTTCACCGCCATCTATGTAACCCACGACCAGGGCGAGGCCATGGCCATGTCGAGCCGGGTGGCGGTGATGAACAAGGGCAAGATCGCCCAGATCGACACGCCCACCAAGCTCTTCCATGAACCGGCCAGCGAATTCGTCTTCACCTTCATCGGCGAA
>Ga0334722_10005841_pt1 | contig 12317 bp, 7 predicted proteins | sample C3_bottom_MG_FD_207210 | JGI IMG/M metagenome (GOLD analysis project Ga0334722, IMG submission 207210) | Sediment microbial communities from Yellowstone Lake, YNP, Wyoming, USA - C3_bottom | ecosystem: Environmental > Aquatic > Freshwater > Lake > Sediment | place: USA: Wyoming | collected...
GTGATCCATGGCCGCCCGCGCGCCATTCGAAAAATCAGTGGGGAACAAGATGGTCTTGATATGCATATATTCCTCCTTCGTCTATTCTCTGACTCAAGTTTAGCGCCTGCCCCGGTCACTGTCAAACGAAAATGGATGGAAATCAGGGTAATATTTAGCTTGACTGCACGGAAAAGCTTATCTACAATGGTCCTTGTAACTGCCTGTTTGCTCAACAGAATTAACCATCATGTTCCTGTTTCCTCATTGTAGCCGGTTCTGAGAATGTCTTGATCCCGGGGGTTCATCTTTCTGCATTCCGGATCCGGCCTCGGGGAGCCACCGTGAACCAGTTTCAGCTTATCAGCTATCCGCTTTTTGTTACTGCCGCGCTGGAGATCCTCCTGGGCGTGATCCTGCTCAGGAACAATCCTGCAAGGAGCCGCGCCCAGAAGGCTGTTGTTGCCCTTGCATTCTTTTCCGCCGCCTTTTCCCTGACCACGGCGATCATGTACACCCGCGCTTCCCTCGGCCTGTCGCTCAACCTTGTTGCCCGTTTGAACTGGATCGGCTGGTTCACCGTGCCTTCAGCGCTGCTGATCATCTTTTACCTGAAAGACGAACGCAGCCGGCTCGGCACGCTGGTCGCATTCACCCTGTATCCGGCCTGCCTGATCATCTACGGCCTCTGCCTGTTCACTGACCTGATCGTAATGCCCGGCTATTCCGTAATCCCCTTCATCAATCACCCGGGCCCCCTGGAAAATCCGGCGCGGCTCTTTGGTACCCTCCAGGCTATCTGGCTCTTGTACAGCATCATCCAGTATAAAAAAGTGCTGCAGGGTATCAAGAAGACCCAGTTCGAGTACTTCCTGACCGGCACGCTGATCTTCGGCGGCGGTGCGGCGACAACTGCGGGTTTGATGCAAATCTTCGGAGGATTCGGGTTCGAGCCCGGTCTCGCGTCCTTCTTCAGTCTGCCCTGGGTTGCGTTCACCTACTATGCCATCACGCGCCGCCGTCTCTTTGACATCCGGATCATGTTCTCCCGGGTCATTTCCCTTGTCGTTCTCTTTGTCGTGTCTGCTGTTGTTCAGATCGGACTGTACAAGCTGCTCACGCCGCAGCTCGATGATGAGTACGCGATCCTGATCTCCCTTGCGGCCATTGGCGGGTTGTTCTTCGGCACCCGCATCAACAGGAGAGTGCAGAACTGGGTCAAGAGGCTGGTCCTGCAGGACAGATACGATTATCAGGAAGTGCTCAAGGAATCGAGCAAGGCGGTCATTTCCATATTGGATCTGAACGAACTGCTTGACTATATCATGGCGGTCATGAAAAAGAGCCTGGGAGTGGAGAGCGTGAGCTTCCTCCTCCAGGACGGGCATGGTGCCCGCACCAGGGTGGAGAGCATCGATCATGCGAACGACAAGGTCTTCAGCTGTTTGCAGAAGACCGGCCAGGTCGTGGTGCGGTCAGAGCTTGAGCGCACCAGTCTTGATGACCAGGGCCTGAAGGTGTGGGCCTATATGCGCCAGACAGGGGCCGAGTTGATCCTCCCCCTGGCCTATAAGGGCGAGATCAAGGGATGCATGGTGCTCGGGCAGAAGGGCAACGGCGATCCCTATTTTCAGAGCGACATCGATCTCCTCGAGTCTCTTGCCGGCTACGCTGTCGTGGCCATAGAGAACGCTCGGCTCTATGAAGAGGCCCGGAATGCGAAAGAGTCCATGCAGGAGAGCGAGGCAAAGTTCCGCACGCTGGCGGAGACAGCACCGACCGCGATCTTTATGCATCAGGGCGGCAATTTTCTCTACGCTAACCGCGCAGCCGAGGTCATCGGCGGGTACACGGTCGCGGAATATCTGTCCATGCATTACATGGGTCTTGTGCACCCCGACTATATCGACCTGGTCAATAAGCGGTCCCGTAGCCGCCTCGAAGGCAGCGATGAAGCGCCCGTGCTGCGTGAGTTCAAGATCGTGAAGAAGAGCGGCGAAGTGCGGTGGGTCCTGATGACCGCCGGCATAACGGAGATCCTCGGGAAGACCACGGTCATGGCGACCCTGCTCGATATATCGACCCGCAAGAAGGCCGAAGAAGAGCGGAACCTCATGGCCGCGCTCATTGAGAACAGCACTGACCTGATCAGCATGACCACCATGGACGGAAGCATGCTCTTCATGAACACGGGCGGCCGGCAGCTCGCAGGTCTGGAAAACAAGGAAGACGTGTCCACCTGCACCCTGCCCGACTTTGTTATGGAAGAGGACCTGCCGATCCTTCGGAAACAGATCCTGCCAGCGCTGGCGAAGGGGTCCTGGCGCAACGAGTTCAGGCTGAAGCACCACACGACCGGCGTCCCGATCCCCGTTGATCTCTATGCCTTCACCGTTGCCGACGAAACAACAGGCAGGCCCGTGGCCCTGGCCACGATCATGCGTGATATCACGAGCCGGAAGAAGGCCGAAGATGAGCAGAAGCGGCTGTACCAGAAGCTGCAGGTAGCCCTGCGGTCCCTGCAGGAGAGCGAGGCCCGGTTCCGGACCCTGGCGGAAACGACGAGCGCAGGAATATTCATTCATCGCGGGGGACGGTTCATTTACGCGAACCCGGCCATTAAGCGGATCACCGGTTATGATCAGGAAGAGTTCCTCAAGCTGGACTTCTGGGCACTTGTTCATCCTGATTATCGCGAACTGGTGAGGGAGCGGGGAAAGGCCCGTTTGCATGGGGAGTCACCGCCCTCGGAATACGAGGTCAAGATCGTGATAAAAAACGGCGAAGACCGGTGGGGCAATCTGAACGCGGGGGTCATTGACTTTGAAGGCGATCCGGCAGTCATCGTGACCTTCTTTGACATCACGGACCGCAAGCATGCAGAAGAAGAACAGGCCAGGCTCTATGAGGCGCGGATCACCGAGGAAAAGCAGCACGTCATGGAAAAAGAGAAGATCCTCATGGATCTTCACGACGGCATCGGCGGCATCACGACCAACATCAGCATCCTGTCGGAAGTGGGGCAGAAGGCAGCGGATATTGAAAGCATCAAAAAGACGCTCTCCACCATATCCCGGCTATCGCGCGAAGGGATCTCCGAGATCCGGGGATTTATGCACAGTCTCGATGCGCAGGACCTGAATTGGCGCACGGTGGCAACGGAACTCAGAAGTCAGGGCATCAACATGGTAGAGCCGCACCGGATAGCGTTCGATCTTGAAGCCGTGCTGTGCGATGTCCAGGCGCAGCCCGGCAGCCTGTTCTGGGTGAACCTGTTCAAGATCTACAAGGAAGGGCTGACGAATGTCATCAAACATTCGCAGGCCACGGCCGTTTCGGTCTTGCTGAAGGTCATGGAAGACAAGGTCCTGCTCGCGGTCCAGGACAACGGGATCGGATGGGATGCAGAGCGGTCCCGGGGCAGGGGGCTATCGAACATGAAGAGGCGGGCTGCGGAACTCGGGGGCAACCTGACCCTGTCCTCGGGGAACGGGACCCGGGTCAGCCTCGAGATCCCCATACCCTTAAAATACCCCGTATAGGGTATGGTAATGTAGCCCATTTTATGGTACGTTGTACTATGCGACTTGTTATTGTTGAAGACGATCCACTGCTTCTTGAGAACCTTACTCTCCTTTTGAGCGGCGAGGGAGGGATAACCGTTGCCGGCGCCTACAAGTCTGCGGAAGACGCCCTGAAGATGCTGGAAAAGGCCAACCCCGAGGTGATGCTTACCGATATCGGCCTGCCCGGCATGTCCGGGGTCGAGCTCATCAAAAAAGCCAAAGAAGATATGCCCCGACTTGAGATCATGGCCCATACGGTATTTGAGGACCGCGAGAACGTGTTCTCGGCTATCAAGGCCGGCGCTGCCGGATACATCCTGAAAGGAAGCAGCCCGCGGGAGATCGTCGAGTCCATACACGCGCTCTACAAGGGCGGGGCGCCCATGAGCCCGAAGATCGCGCGGAAGGTCATTCACGAGTTCCAGGACGATGTGATGAACGACCAGTTCCTGCTGACCCCGCGGGAAAAGGAGATCGTCAAACGCGTGGAGGAAGGCCTCACCTATAAAGAGATCGGCGAACGACTGACCATCAGCACCCATACGGTGCATACCCATATTAAGAAGATCTACGAGAAGCTCCAGGCAAAGGACCGGAACGACGCTATCATAAAGGCAAGGAAAAGAGGTCTCCTCTAACGCCTGGTCCCTTGATCCTCTCTGGCGCCGCCTGTTCACCATACCCTTAAAATACCCCGGTCGGGGTATTTACAAGCCCCGTGATATACGGTACACTTTCTTCAGTGAAATAATATCAGGACATCCTCCCTGAGATTTACCTATGCCCCCGTCTGCTATTCCAGGCGGGGGATTTTTTATGCGCCCTGCTCATCCGACACCTCGCCCTGCGTAACGTCCGTCAGGGCAATCCAGGGGAAATAGGGAAAAAAGTAATTGACAATTCAGCATCAGGCTGTTATAAAGAACACTCTATGCTGCAGGCCACTGACAAGATATGGATGAACGGCACGTTCGTGAAGTGGGACGACGCCAAGGTGCACATCCTGACGCATTCTCTGCACTATGGCACTGCGGTGTTCGAAGGCATCCGCTGCTACAAGACTGATAGCGGTTCGGCAGTGTTCAGACTGCAGGAGCACGTTCTTCGGCTATTCGACTCCGCACGGATCTGCCAGCTCGATATGCCGTTCACGCCTGAAACCGTGAGCGAGGCGATCCTTGAAACCATCCGTGTCAACAAGATCGATGCTTGTTACATCAGGCCGCTCGCTTATCTCGGCTATGGGGCCATGGGCATCTTTCCCAAGGAAAACCCGGTCCAGCTCTCCATCGCCGTATGGCCTTGGGGCAGCTACCTCGGAGAAGAGGGACTCAAGAACGGTATTCGGGTAAAGATATCGTCTTTCTGCCGTCCCCATGTGAACGCAACCATGGTGCGGTCAAAGACAACAGCGAATTACGCGAACTCGCTCCTGGCAAAGCGCGAGGCGCTCAAGGACGGCTATGACGAGGCCATGCTGCTCGACACGGACGGATACGTGGCAGAAGGCAGCGGCGAGAACGTGTTCATGGTGCGTAAGGGTGTGATCAAGACGCCGCCGCTCACCGCCATCCTGGAAGGCATCACGAGAGAAACGCTCATGCAGCTTGCGGCAGAGCGCGGCATGAAGCTTGTGGAAGAGCGCTTCACGCGCGACGAGCTGTACATTGCCGACGAGGCCTTTTTTACGGGCACGGCAGCGGAGATCACGCCGATCCGCGAAGTGGACAACCGTACCATTGGTACGGGCAAGCCGGGGCCGATAACGAAAGAGCTGCAGGCCGCGTTCTTCGATTGCGTTCATGGCCGCGAAAAGAAGCATGAGAGCTGGCTCTCCTCCGTAGCAAAGAAATAGGTTTCTCTCCGCAGGACGAACGTGCAGCACGGTTCCGGATGGTTTCCCTCAGTGACCGTCGGGCGTCCCCGGATCACATACGCAGTAGAAAAAATGCCGAAGTGGTGGAACTGGTAGACACGCACGTTTGAGGGGCGTGTGGCGCAAGCCATGGGGGTTCGAGTCCCCCCTTCGGCACCATTTTTTCCCGTACCGCACAGCAGAACAGGCAGTACTCCACCTCGTAGTCCTTAACGCCATTGTCTGATGAAAAAGAAACTTCCTCTATTGATCGTATCCTGCTTCGCTCTTGTACTTGTTGCTGCATTCGGCGATGCTCAGGAACCGAAGAACACCAGCCCCGGCATTGTGTCCGCTCCCCTCGCCAATGTTCATGAAGAGCCTTTCTCCAAGTCGCGGATAACGACACAGGTGTTGATGGGCGATGAGGTCCAGATCCTGGAGAGGCAGGACAACCGATATCGGGTCGCCATCCCGAACCAGGAAAATAGAGAGGGCTGGATCCAGCAGGAAGCGGTGCACGTTCCGAAGGACAAGGGCCGCTCCTACCTGAACAACAGCCGGCAGTGGGTAATCGTCACCACGCCGAAGTGCGAGGCCATGATCCTCGATAAGACCGGCGACCACAAGGTCTCGCTCTATGCCGGGACGCGCCTGCCCGTGCTCCAGACCACGGAGAATGGTCTCAAGGTCCAGTTCCCTGACAGGTCATCGGCCATCATAGACCCTTCTGAAGCAATGCCGGTGAGGTCCTTTGACCCCATACTGAACGAGACGAAGCCTGAAGAGATCGCACGGACCGCGCGGCAGTTCCTGAACGTACGGTACCTGAGCGGCGGGCTTTCGGAACAGGGTATGGATATCGCCGGTCTGATCTATATAACCTACCGGATCCACGGGATCCCCCTCAGCACGGACCGTGCATCGTATAAGGACAGGTCAGCGCGCGTATCAAAGAAAGACCTGGAACCCGGCGACATTCTGGTCTTCTTTGGAGACGGTCTTGGTCTGTACCTCGGCAACGGCCGGTTCCTTCAGGCCCCGAAAAAGAGCGCTGTCCAGATCGCGGGGATCCATGACCGCAGGTTCGCCAACTCCCTTCAGCATGGTCTCCGCATCATCGGCGCAGGGCTGGACGAAACAAAGAACCTTGCTGCAATGACGGCCGACGAGATACTGCTTGCCCAGGCCCGGACCGCGAGACTGCCGATAGGCAAACGCATCGCCTACTGGGCCGGCCGCCTGATCGGGATCCCCTACGACACGGACCCCCTCGGGTTCTATGTGCGCACGAACCGCATTGTGGCTGATGAGAAGGCGGATTGCATGTACCACACCTTCCGCTCTGTTGAGCTCGCATCGAGCAGCACGCCGGGAGAGGCGATCGGCCAGGCGCTCAACCTCCGTTTCATCACCAGAGGGAACCTGGTGGATGGCCTTGTCTCCAATTACAACGATCGTTTTCAGTATGGCGAGGACATGGTGTTCAGCACCAAGTGGGGGAAGAACATCACCACAGACCTCGGCACCACCAAGCAGATCGCCGGTTCCCGCGGCAAAGAATCAGTAGATATCCTGCCAAAGAACATCCTAGCCACGCGTACGCTCCAGAAGAAGCTGCAGGACGGCGACATCATGTTCTGGGTCAAGGACCCGAAGAAACGCGTTGTCGAGGAGATCGTCGCACATCTTGCTATCGTGCGCATCAAGTCCGGCACGCCCTATCTGGTCCACGCTGCAGGCGACAAGGACCGCCAGGACAGGCCCGGCGGCGGTGTGGTGAAGGAAGTGCCCTTTGCGCAGTATGTGCAGAACATGCGCTTTGTCGGCGCCTTTGTTACGCGCTTCGAACAGTAGATAGTACGAATACTTTCTCTTTGACTTCTCTCGCCCTTCTCTGCTATTCTCCTATTCATATCATGAACCTGTTCCCATGCTCTTCAGTCAAACATGAAGGGCGCATTTAACCACAGATGAACACGGTTAACTACGATGAATCAAAGTGTTACGACGAAAGTATAGGCTTAAGGTCTTAACCGTGTTCATCTGTGGTTACAATTGCCGTTCCTAGGATTGACATTCCAAAGGAGTCCTATGCTCTCCAAGGTCATTAGCTCCGCTGTGCTCGGCATTGACGCCTATCCAGTTGAGGTGGAGGTGGACATCGCGAGCAGGGGTCTTCCCTTTTTCTCCACCGTGGGACTGCCTGATGCTGCCGTGAAAGAGAGCAAGGAGCGGGTGCGCGCTGCGCTCAAGAACACGGGCTTCGATTTTCCGCTGAAACAGGTCGTTGTCAATCTCGCGCCTGCGGACATCAAGAAGGAAGGTTCGGCCTTTGACCTCCCGATCGCTATCGGCATGCTGATCGCCGAAGGGATCATAACGCAGGAGATGGTCGACGGCTATCTGATCGTTGGCGAGCTTTCGCTCGACGGCAGGGTCAAGCCGGTGCGGGGTGCGCTGTCCATGGCCGTTTTGGCAAAGAAGGCAGGGTATCGCGGCATGGTGATCCCGGCGGACAATGCCCAGGAAGCAGCGGTCGTCGAGTCGGTTCGTATCTTCGGCATGCAGACCCTGCCGCAGGTGGTGGAGTTTCTCACAGGCAAAGACCATTCCGAGCCCGTCAATATCAATGTCAAGAGCGCCTTCGAGACCTACTCTGCGTACCAGGAGGATTTCTCCGAGGTCAGGGGGCAAGAGCACGCCAAGCGGGCTATCGAGGTAGCCGCAGCAGGTGCGCATAACATCATTATGATAGGGCCCCCCGGGTCAGGCAAGACCATGCTCGCCCGACGTCTGCCCTCGGTCTTGCCTCAGATGAGCTTCGATGAATCCATCGAGACTACAAAGATCCATAGCATCATGGGCCTGCTCAAGAAGGGCCAGCCGCTGATCGCTACCAGGCCCTACCGCTCACCCCACCATACGATATCCGATGCAGGTCTCATTGGCGGCGGCCAGATCCCGAAGCCCGGCGAGGTGAGCCTGTCGCACAACGGCATCCTGTTCCTTGACGAGCTTCCCGAGTTCAAGCGGAACGTGCTCGAGGCGCTCCGCCAGCCCCTTGAGGACGGCCAGGTCACGATCTCCCGCGCAATCACGTCGCTCACCTATCCCGCATCAATGATGCTTGTCGCGGCAATGAACCCCTGCAAGTGCGGCAACTGGGGCGATCCGGCGCATCAGTGTCAATGCACACCCCATCAGGTCCAGACCTACCGGTCCCGCGTTTCCGGCCCGCTCATGGACAGGATCGACATTCATATCGAAGTGCCTGCAGTGAAATTCAACGAGATATCATCAGATTCCACGGCAGAACCGTCAGCAGCCATCCGCGAGCGCGTAACCAAGGCGCGGGAAATTCAGTACGCGCGCTTCAAAAGCGACGGGATCTACGCCAACGCGCACATGAAGCCGCGGCATATCCGGAAGTACTGCAAGATCGACGAGGACTCGCTCGGTCTGATGGAGAAGGCCATGAACCGTTTAGGTCTTTCTGCACGCGCCTATAATCGCATACTCAAAGTAGCGCGGACGATTGCGGATATCGAGGGCAGTGAGAAGATCGCCACAGAGCATATCTCTGAAGCGATACAGTACAGGAGTCTGGATAGAAGGATGAACTGAAGAATGGCTCGGCGATGAAAAAGACGTTTTCCTGTACTCGCTGAAGTTTTCATCCTTCGCTACACATATAAGTTACAAGCCGAACTCTTCAGCCATATACCCTTAAAATACCCCATCGGAATCTTTGACATCGCCGCTTATAAGGCATATATTCTCGCATAAGACGTGAGCACTTTGGCTTATTCATTGCTAAACTCGATAATACTGAAAATCCGGTATTGTCGAGAAGGCTGGTCAATCACTTTGTTATCTGGATTATAAAATGAGACTACCTCGGATAGTTCTGAGCCTTATTACGCATTACCCTGATTATATTGGCACTGTCGATCTTCACAAGAACGACACTATTGCAGAACTCTTTTCATTGGCATCTCCAGAAGAAATAATCTCTTATGTAAAAACGGTAATTTCTAGTGGACGATCAGACAAACTTCATAACTCACTGTGGTTTTTAAGAGACCTACGCTCGTCGCCAGGGATCAGGATAAAAGATAGAAAAAAACTGTTGGACTTGATTGAGAAGAAGGGAGTCTATATCGAATTAGATAAAAAACTTTACACTGGCAATTATCAAATGCGTAAAGATAGCATTTACACTCTTGGTGCATTATACGACAATAAATATCAAAAGAATATGATAGTAGCCTTTCACAAGTACTATCTGAAAAAAGATCCTTATCTGACACCATCACTTATTATGGAAATAAATAGGCTTGGGCGCGAACATCAATACGAGTTGCTATCCTGCCTAGTACAGCATAATCATTTTGCATTCCGTTGGTCGGCTTTATCAATGGACAATTGCTATAACTTCGAAGATAAGCGCGTTGCTCGGCTACTCTCCGTTTTGGAGAATGATCCTGTTGCCGCGATCAGAAAAGACTATTTAGCCAAAGTCAAACATGGCACTCGCACGACATTAACGGATTATTTTAGTGCTGACATATTTGTGGGTAACTTTCTGAGCTTTAACCGATATAAGGCCTACAGTCTGAGGTTAATCGGTTGCCTGCTTAATTACTACATTAGCAACTCCAAAAAGTTCCTCACGGATGTAAAGCGTGCACGGGGCGATTCAGATGCTATCATGAAAGTGTTTTTAAGTCTTCGCAACGAAATTGAGAAAACATGATAACTTGTCGTTCCACGCCGACCGCTTCGCGGCGTGTGAACTCCGTGTTATTGTCGGACAAAGATCATGGAATCTATCCTTCTCGTAATCTTCTCAAGTGCAATAATGACGATAGGCGTTTTTCGCTTTATTGTCTTAATCGGGAAATTCATAAAGGCGGCATAAATAATTTTGGGCAAACCGTCTACTGGAAGGAGAGTAAAGTCGCTTATCTAAAAAATCTATTTACGATCCTTCTGGTTTCAGGCATGTTCATAAGTATTGGCTTTCTTTTCTTTGTACTCCATTTGCGGAAGCTGTGATCAGATAATCAAGATGACAGACAATACGATATTCATTCTCATCAACTTGGCGATCATTCTCCTGATAATTTGGGGGGTATTACTGTATTTTGCTTTTGCTTCCTGTTATTTACGATCCTCGCGTACCTTCAGTTATTTACCTATGCGGTATTTATGCTCATTGCCGGAATTGTATTTTTGGTCAGCTTAAGATTACAAGAGTGGATTACTTATAAGGTAGCCAGACGTATCTTGAACAAATAACTCGCTAATTGCATTGTTTCACTGGTAAGGAATGGGTTAAATACCAAAGGATAGAGAGGGCCTTCTGGGAGGCCGAAGGTGAGAATTTACCTGCTCTTCCCAAATTCCTTATAGGTCCATAGGGGAAATCAGCGAACGAAGACAAAAGCACAAGAAATAAGCCATGCAACCGATCGCTAAAAAGATCCGACTAGCGGCTGTGTTAGGTATAAAAGAATGAATATTCGTAAAAGTTCTGGACTATATATTGTTCTCATGGCTGGGTGGGTTGCCCCTCTTTTCGTTATTGCATTGGTACGCTTCCCAATGACCACCTATATTCTTTCGTACATTCCCTTCATTACCACTTTTCTGATATTTGGCTTGTTTGGGTGTCTTGTCAACGCTTGGGATCAAGTACGACGTTCTGGCGCGATATCGGTCCATGGAAGAAATATTTCTTTCTTAATGGTGTGTATGCTTCAGGAGCATTAATAAATGTATTCCTCGTCGCGGCCTTGGATCATGCTGGAGTTGTCGCTTTCTTTCGTAGCGATGCTGAAGGTAGTTTTATGCTCTTATTTTTCCCCTCCATACTTTTTTACATTATTATAGGTGCGGGATTGGCCGCACTTGCAGTCATCGACCAAAAATAAGAATAGGGTGAACAAATATGCTCTGCAAAGTGAGGAGCGAGCTAGCACATCTCATGAGTGAGGACAGGACATGATAGCGAGACCTGGTCGAATACTCTTTTTGCTTCATACTGCAGTGGCCTACATTGTGGCAGCCACATTGGGATATGCTGTTTATCAACCCGGGAATAAGGGTCTTGAATACTATAAATATAACGGATTAATATATTTAATCAAAGATGATCTGTTTTTCTCACTCATGTTGTTATTGCTGGCAATATTTGCTGCATTGAGGGGTATCAGACGCGCAAAAGACACAATGAACAGTCAGAAGGCATCGGCCTGGTTATTGCTGGATGTTCTTTTGCTGGGCATACTTATGGCCAATCTAGTAAGTGCCATCGTTTTTCTCTATAGGGAAGGACCTGGTTCTTTCAGTATCGATGCGGTTGGAGCGCTTCTCATGATCTATACGTTATTTGGAACGATCTTTGGGATTGCGATAGGAATGCCGTTGTTAATTATAAACTTGATATGGCTCAAGGTTCATACGTCAGACAGAGCGGCGCAAAACCCGGCATCTCACTAAGCCCCATATCTGTGGCAGAAACAGGCTTATTGTGTCACGCCGCTATGCGTCACTGCATCACCTCCGTGACAAATAGACGGTTAGCCCTTGCCATTTCTGGTTTTTTGTAGTACGCTCGTTTATCGGAGGGAGGCTTCACCACGCATCGGTTTCTCCAAACGACCAGCCTTCCGACAAAACCAATCGTAACTGCATAGGCGTAAGAAAACGCACCAGATAAAGTAAGCTATCCACGAGGTCATTCACAGACTATTCGTTAACAGGAGGAGACAATGAAAAAGATTTTTTCGTTGATTACCCTTGCAACCATGATGCTGCTTGCGGGTAATGCATCAGCTGCCCCAAGGCAGGTCCCTTTGAAAGCCCTCAGCGAAACGGTAAAATCGCCAGTGAGGGGCTGTGAGGACCGG
>Ga0334722_10005842_pt1 | contig 12316 bp, 5 predicted proteins | sample C3_bottom_MG_FD_207210 | JGI IMG/M metagenome (GOLD analysis project Ga0334722, IMG submission 207210) | Sediment microbial communities from Yellowstone Lake, YNP, Wyoming, USA - C3_bottom | ecosystem: Environmental > Aquatic > Freshwater > Lake > Sediment | place: USA: Wyoming | collected...
CTTGCGTCGCTCGGAAGCGACCACCAGCGCATCGGCCACATTGGTAACGTGCTGCAAAGGCGCACTCTTGAGATTGAGCTTGAGCGCACCAATGAATTTGACGAGTTCGACGGATGGATGGACAATAGTCGCTAGCACAGGGCACCTCCCGCAGCGGTTTCGGTTGTTGGTAAGCAACCTTACTTTGCCGCAGGTTGTTCCCTGTGTCAACTTTTAGCTGGAACTCGTTCTACACCTATGAAACTTGCCAAAGTCCAGTAAAAAAGTGAAAGCCGACTTGAAGTCGGCTTGAATCATTCAGCTGTGCGGTTTACCGCTCATCTGTTTTGGTCTGTCAAACGTGCGCGCTTGCCCAGCGCGCCGAGGTGTCGCGTGTGGAATCGTGCCGATGAGTGGCAGAGAACGCCGAATGTGAATATGGCTTGCAACCGCACAGCATTGTTTCGGCACACTATGTTCAATGTCCGAGGTAGCGATGGCAATCGTTCACGCAGTTGGCTTACCCCAAAACGAAAGCGAACGTAAAGCAATCGCGTTTTTCCGCGACCATTTGCCTGGCGACGACTATCTCCTCTTTCACAGTTTCGAACTCTCCAGCGGCAAGGTGCCGTACGAGTACGATATGGTCGTCATCGGTCCACGCGGAATCTATCCGATGGAGATCAAAGGGTACGCAGGGCGGATACGTGGGAACGCGTCACACTGGGAATTCGAGAACGGTGGAATCATCCCCAGCCCTCTGCCTTTGGCAAGCCACAAAGCGCGCGTGTTAAAATCGCGTTTGGAGAGTGATAACCCTGCTCTGCGAAATATCTTTGTATCGCCAACTCTGGTCATTCTCACCCACGACAAAGCGCAGATCGAACTAGACGATCCAGAGAAATGGCGCGTGATGCGCTTGAGCCAGGTAGTCGAATTCATCTTGAATGCCTCGGGTGATTCAATTGTCCATTACACAGATCGAATCTGTCACGCTCTCTTTCGCCAGTTTCGTCCCCTGCGGCGCGAAAATGAGATTGGCGATTACATTGTCCTCGAAACGATCAGCCGCAACAATCTCTACTCCACATTTCTTGCCCGACACAAACTCATCGAGTCGTCCGCGCGATTCGCGCTCAAGGTCTACAGTCTCGATCTCTACACCAACGCCGCCGAACAATTGCGCCAACGTCAGGTGATCTTGCGCGATAGCCATGCGCTCTATCGTCTAGGCGACCATCCCCATATTGTTCGCGCACATCCACCTTTCCCCTGGGAGTCCAATCGCATTGTTCTGCCATTGGATTGGGTGGATGGATACTCGCTGCGCGATCTCTTGGATAGCCCCGCGTCTTTGTCCTACCCAACCAAACTCGACATCGCGCGCGCCGTGTGCGAAGGATTGCGATTCGCGCATTTACACGGTATCCTTCATCGAGATGTGCGTCCTGATAATGTATTGGTCGCGCGCGGGGATAAGGTAAAACTCATCAACTTTGATTGTGCGCGCATTGAGGGCGACGATTTACCTACGATTGCCTCGCGAATCGGGCGAAGACTGGATGAACGATACGTTGCTCCCGAAGTCTGGCAGAATCCCATCAATGCTTCGCGCGTCTCGGATATTTATGCGGCAGGGATTCTGCTTTTCGAACTCCTAACAGGCAAGACACCCTATTCCAAAATCCGCGAGGTTTTCGCCAAACAGGGCTTGCCGCAGAAACCAACGGATCTCAACCCTGCTCTGCCCAAGGATGCGGATGAGTTGATTCTCGCAATGTGCGCGTACGATCCCGCCAAACGGCTAGCCGATCTTGACCAAGTGATTGTGTTTCTCGAATTGTTGAAATGAATCGGGAGGATCATCCTATGCCAGATTCGATTTACGAAAGAAATTCTTTGATTGCCGACCGCTATGTGGTCCAACAACTTTTGGGGGCAGGTAACTTTTCGTATGTGTACAAAGTTCTGGATGAACACCTCAGCCAGGTCTTTGCGCTCAAACTTTTGAAAGAAAATACCGACGCGTTGGATCGTTTGCGCGCCGAGTTCAACCTGCTCCAGAAATTGAATCATCCGCGCATTGCGCGTGTCTATGATGCGGGCGTCTTGCCCGATCATTCGGCATTGTATTTGAAACTAGAGTACATCGAAGGGAACACGCTTGACCTACTCATTCGGGAGCGGCGGATCTCGCTGACAAGCGCGCGCCAGATCATCAAGGACTTGCTCGATGCGGTGGGTTATCTTCATTCCAACCACGTTTTGCATCGCGACATCAAGCCGAGCAACATCATCAGCGATGGACACAGCGCGGTCATTGTAGATTTCAACATTGCCAAGCAAGTTGAATCGCACGCAGATTCCCAGGTTGGCACACCTCCATATATGCCCCCCGAAGTGTATTCTAGCGGCTGGACGCGGGCAGGCGATTTGTATTGTGTGGGAATCGTGCTATATGAAATGCTAACAGGGCATCGCCCCTTTGAAAAGGATGGGGCGCGCGAGCACCCCGTTAATCCCGCCGACTACAACCCACGTATCAGTCCTGAGCTTGCCCAGTGTGTCCTGAAGGCAATTCAGGTTTCGCCACAAGCGCGTTATCAGAGTGCCGCCGAAATGCAAACCGCGCTCGATGCAGTGGAATGGCAAGTCCTGTATCAACCACCTATGGCGGCACGGCTTGACCTAAGCCAGGTGCGCCTCCTGCCCGAAGAGTCCGCTAAACGCAACTACAATCCATACCTGACACGTCTCCTCACGCTATATAGCCAAAGCCGACGAACGAATGCTGGCACGCGCGGCTTGGATGCATTCGCCAATGCAACGTATGCCCCCACGCGACTCGATGACGCGCTGGCGCCTGCGATCCTGAGCGGAGATTATGCCCTGGTGATCATCACGGGAAATGCTGGCGATGGCAAGACCGCGTTCATTCAGAAACTCGAAGCACAAGTGAAGCAGAACCCTGCTAATCAGTTCAAAGCACTCCCAACGAAAAATGGCGCGCATTTTGTTTACCGCGGCAAGGAATTCTTGACAAACTATGATGGATCCCAAGATGAAGGCAACGTCAACAATGATGTGGTGCTGAGCCGCTTCTTTAGACCGTTCGCGGGTAACGAACCAATTCACGTGGATGATCGAGTGCACGTGATTGCCATCAACGAAGGTCGTCTGATAGATTTCTTGCAAAGTCAGCAGGATGAATTTCCGTACCTTTACCGTCAGGTTCGCGATTTCTTCGAGTTCGAGAGAGAGACGCTGACTGATCCTCGTTTGCTCATCGTCAATCTCAATCTACGCGCCATCGTGGCAATGGGCGAACAGGGGAATTCGATTCTGGACCAGATGTTGGATCGTCTTGCCGCGCCAGCGTTATGGAGCAAGTGCGCCACGTGCGATATTGCTCAACAATGCTACGCCAAGTTCAACGCGGACTCGCTCAATGATCCCAATTACGGGTTGCAGATTCGCGCGCGCATTAAAACGCTTTTCCAGATTGCCCATTTGCGGCGGCGTCTACACATTACCATTCGTGATTTGCGTTCTGCGCTTGCCTATATGATTGCTGGCACCCTCGACTGTGACGAGATTCACGCTTTGTATAACGACCCTTCAAAACGGTTAGAATACCTTGGACAATTCTACTACAATGCGCTGTTTGAATCCGCGCGATCGGCTCGTACGAGTCAAGATCGCCTTGTGCGCTTGCTCTCGGAAGCAGACCCAGGCAAAACGGCAAATCCTCGTCTTGATGCTGAACTCGCCTTTGCGCGACAAAATGAACTAACCCTTCTCCCACCATTTGATACGCGTAGTAAAATTGACATCGAACTATTGCAAGCGCATCAAGATCAGATAGAAGAACTGGCACAACACTATCACATTTCCCTGCGGCGCAAAATCTTTTTCGAGCGTGTGGATGATGGATGGAAACGGATGTTGCCCTACACCCGCTTTCTAGAGTTCCTTGATCTGTTGACCAACCAAGATCGCGCTGCGTTGGATAATGCTAGGGATGAATTGATCCACGCCATCAGTCTAAGCGAAGGTATTCTGGGAGAGATGGGACGCGAGTATCTTTGCCTCCGCACGGCTCAGGACACACGAGTGACGATCAAAAGTTTTCGTCGCTTTCGCAAAGAGCGTTTCCGTTGCCGAGTCCACGCCGTAGCGGAGCAAGGACGCTACATCGAGTATCTCCCTGCAATGTTGATTCTCGAGTACAAGGACGCGGAGAATATTCGCTTGGAAATAGGACTTGACCTGTACGAAATGCTCTATCGAATTCGGCAGGGCTATACACCAAGTTTGAACGAATTGCGCGGGGCGTACGTGAATCTACTCATCTTCAAACGCCAACTCGCCAGCACCCAGTACGACGAAGTTCTACTGACCGAAGACGAAGAATCGTTCTACCGAGTGTATCAAACAACTGACAGAAAACTGGTGCTGACCCAGGTCAATCCCGGATAGGAGATTGAATATGCCACTCTCCAAAGTTGATAAAGAATATGGCTTGGACCTCATCACCCCAATTGACGCAAAATTGGTCGAGATTGATCGCGTGTTCACGAATCTGCTTCCCATCTTGAAGCACGAAGAAACACCATTGGCACGCGGACGCGCCGATTTGGTTACGATTGACGCACTCGCTGCAGCGACTCGGAATGACAAGCTCCATTTTGAAGGGTTCTCGGATTATCCCAACATTGTCGCGCGCTGGATCGAGAGCGATTTTCTCTCTCTGGTCAAACGTGGTGATCCCGACAAGCAAAAAGTTGCCGCACCACTTCCGATGCACCTCAACACATACAAACTTCGCAATCCTCAGTATTGCAAAGATTATGGCGTCGCGATGCAGATTTTTAGTCTGCTTTACTATGGCGCGCCTGACATTATGCGTCGCCTACGTGACTATTTATTGCGCGGGGCAGATTATGAATCGGATAAATATGATGAGCGGACGCCGCTGGATATCGAGACTCTTTTGATGATGCGAATTCTAGACCAACAGCGCGCAGACCGTCCTGATCGGCGCAAACAGATTTCAATTCCCGTCCCGCTGTGCAGAGGGCAAGGACAATTGCTGGGCGACGATATTGATCGCCTGCTTGCATACGAGAAGGATGTGCCACGCCTGGTTTTGATCGGCTATATCAAGAACATTATGGCTCTGCACGTGGGTATTTATATGCTTCGATTATTCCACATCGTTCCTGATATTGCCAAGAACGCCAAACGCAGTTCGGTTTGCGAGAACTGCCACGTGGGCACGTCCAAACATCGCTTGCTTGAGGAATGTCCCTACGCAGTTGAAATCATCACCGATATGGGGGAGGATTATCGTACGCCGATGGCTGAACTGGCGCGGCAACAATTCGAAACGCACTGGGAACAACTGAACACATATATTCGCGCGCACTTGACCTTGAAAAAGTTGCACGAGTTTGGTAAGACGTTACAGGATGAGGAACGGCTTAGTGAAGATGCGCTTGAAACGCTCGAACAGGTTGCCGCGTTACGCGATTTTGAAGATCAATCAGAACTGAAGAATTTCTTCCGCTCACGCATCCGTGACCTGATCAAAACCGACGGCGAGGAACGTGACGAACGACTAGTTATGATTCAGCGTATGGGTCTGAATGAATTGGAAGCATACATTGAGATGCTTCATCTTCTCCGCCAACGCTTTCACGAAAAATATTACCGCGATCTCTTCGACAGCGTCTTTCTAAAGAATCGCGACAATGGTTTACTACGTCAAGGGATTGGCAAGACCCGCAACAAGCGGCGGTACGCCATGGGAAGCGGTCTGCTTGAGACGCTGGTGCAAATTGCTGTGATTGAACGCGCGCCCGATGGAACATTTCGTACCCGCCACATTCGAATTGACGAATTCATTGATTGGCTACAACATCGCTACGGCATTTATATCAGTCGCTTGCCAGAGGGGATGACGCCTTCTATTGCAGACCTTGAAGCATTGCGACAGAATGTCATTGAATTCAAACGACGATTGCGCGACATTGGGTTTTACACCGATCTCAGTGATGCGTACATCGCTCAAGTGATTCAACCGCGCTATTCCTTGATGATGAGGCAAAGAGTATGAATAATCCGCTCACCGAAAACATTCAAACCGATCTTGATCAAGCGATTGCTGAGATTCTGGTCAATGATTTGGCGCAAGAGATCCAATCAAAACAACCTGGGCATCGCATTCAGGTGACAGATCTTCCCGCCGCGTTGATGGAGCGCGTTTGTCAAGAGTTGCGTCGCAGGATTCCTGCTTGCCAATCCTTTGTCCTGACGAATGACAGACCACGTGAGTGGGAAATCACAGCATCCCAGTTGGTCGCGCGTCGGAATCTGGATGATGCAGTTGTCCTCGTTTTCTTCCCGCCTGATCTACGGACTTCAGCAGAAGATTCTTTGGATGTCAGCACGTTCGCGCGCGTACCTGTAGGCGATCTCTACAAACGATTGCGCGAACAGTTGGAACAGACTATACCAACGAAATACAGACCCCTTTATGACGAAATCGTACGCGAGGCACTGTACGATAGTGACGTGGCGATATGTCGTTATTTACTCGCCTTGAAAAAAGTGGGGGTGTCGCGCAAGACGATGGGGTTGGCGCTCTTTCATCTCGGTTTGATTCCTGACGCGGCATTGCCAGATGAACCGCGTCCTCAACTAGATAGCAACAAAGAAGTGGTGAGAACGCTTGCCAATCCACGCGCCTCGATCATCGAAAAAATCCAAGCACTCGGCTTAAAAACGGGTCGTACCCCGAATGCGCTTTATCGGCTCTTTTCTGAAGTTGGCAATCTGGACCCGATACGGTGGTTACCCACAATCTTGGACCATTCATTCGTGGACGATTTGACATTCGACCGGTGGGAGTTTGCCAGACCCCGCGTGGGCGAGATTGATCAGATTATCTTCAAGTCAATCATGCCGTTGCATCAGGAGCCCGACTCGGATTATCCAATCTTTCGCCTTCAGCAGGACCAGAGTCTCAAAATTGTTTGGGAAACGGTACCGCCACCGTTGCAATGCGAAGGGCTAAGTTATTTCACTGTTGAATTGATGAAAGATGATGCGCCAGCAACCGAAGCCCGCACCGTCAAGGTAGGAACGGGTAGGCGCAAAGAACGTAGTACGACATTCAAGGATTTGACCAAAAACGATCTCGAAGACGGCTTGTACTATGTGCGTGTTAGCGCGTGGGGAGAGGGTGGGCGACTGATCAAGGATGCCAAGAGTGAAAGTTTTCTCATCGAGAGTTTGCCCGAGGACGATGACACTCGCGGTGAAGAAGAAGAGCCGCCGCGCCGTTCGATCGTTACATCAATGTATGAAGCAGAACTGCGAACCCAGGTCAAATTGCGTGCGCGCGACAAAGATATCGAAGAGTTGAATGTCACTTACAAATGGATAACACCTGAGCGGCGTGTTGGTGGTCGTTACACAGATGAATTTGCGATCATCTACAATACGGACAACCAATACATTCTTCCTGTTAATGCTGTCCTACGTCGGTTAGAGGAATGGACTTTGGAGGACGCCGATTCGCTGGGACGCTATGAGCACGATTTAACGAAAGCGCGCGGCGCAATGGTCGAGCCGAGATTACAGGCATTTGAAGGAATCGAATTTGAGCGTCTCACGAAATTCTTGGGAATCCGTCGAGAACTGTTTCATCGGATTATCAACCAGCCAAATCATTCAGGGATTACCTTCTTGGTCGAAACGGCTAATGTCCTTCCGTTGGCTGGTCTTATCATCGAATATGCTCAAGCATATCGTGATGCGTTAAGGTTTCTACAATCGGAACTCGGCGCGGCCACGGGCTCACAGCGCCAACAGTTGCTCGCGGCTAATCGGCAATTGACTAGCATTGATACAGTCAAACTGATTTTGGCTGACAACACAGAAGCATACTTGATGGCGCCTACTCATCCACTTAAATTGCTCTGGGTGCTCCAATATGCGCGCGCGGCAAGACATTGGATGGAACAAATCAAGACCTATCCAGAAAAAGAAGTGGCGTGGAGCACATTCGATTATTTCATCCCACGCCTCATCAGTCTCAATGTCCCCAATGTGCTTCTTGACGCACGCGGAGAGCTCTTGATCAACGCGGATAATCTTGGACCGTTCTGGAGCATCTTTGTTCCAGCCACAACACGTGACGTACGTGCAATGGTGGGACGCATCAAAACCGCACTTGGTTCTCCTGAAGCCGACGAACGCTTTACTACCATCACCGCTGACGACCTGGTCAGCAAAGTGCTGGGTTATCTCGATCAACATCCGTACGTTTCGACGCTCAGTGTCAATGCCATCCAACCAGGCAGCGGAGCAATCCTCGTTCAAATGTTGCTCGCGCTCGAAAAGGCACGTCCTGGTTTGCATTACAAACTCCATCTCTTTGCGTCCGATTTTGACCCCGAAGAGCTGGGCGCGGCGTTGGATGAGATGATGTCGCCGATTGAAAAACGAAGTGGCAGTGATGAGCTCGACACGTTCGTGACGCCAAGTGAGAATTCGCTCTATCCAAAACTCGTCTATTCCAAACATCGTCTCAACGAATTTTTTGATCGCCCCGACGATTTTGAAGCGCACTTGACCCTTTTGTTCGACGCCTTCACTGTGAAGGTTGTTTTCACTCCCCCCTTGTCTGTCCATCGTTCCAACCACTTGTTTGGTTTGCTTCATCAATACGCCAGTCAATTTTCTACTACCGAGCAAGTGACTTGGCAACGCCAAATTGCACTGCGTCAAGGCAGGGATATAGACGACGAATATCCAGGACACACAACCCTTGTTGCGTTACTGAGCACCTATGCAGAGATTGTCACAGCACAAGCCACCGGAGATAGTCATACGCGTCTCTGCCCAACGATTCGGCTTGCGCTGGGACCAGAAGACAAGAATCTGATCAACCAGGCGCACCAGATTTCCGACTGGGTACTTACGGTTGATCCCAACTTTGGCATCGAGTATCTGGACAGCCCCTATGATGAACATTGTCCTGCTTATCTGATTGATTATCAGCCCGAGTATCTTGGCGAGGTTGGACACCGGCTCTTTGTTTCTACACGGTATCTGTATGAAGTCGAGCGAATTGTCCAGCCAGTCTTGCAACGATTTGGTTTGGGGGATAGCGCGGCCGAGACGCGCGAATTAGTGAATGCTCTGCGGTCTGTTTCAGGACGACTTGTTCTCAAACTCATTTCTTCCCCACAGATGGCGAGCGGAGCATTAGGCATAGCAGTGGCGCGGCTCTTTCTCCATGCAGCGGGCTTGCTGCAAGATATGGTCTTGATTCCACTCGATAGTCATCTTGACTTGTTCACAACAGCAAGGCGCGAAGCAGAGAGACTGGGGCAAGCATTGTCGCTTCGCCGAACCGATATGCTCTTGGCTGAAATAGAACCCGAAAATCAGCAACTTACGTTTCATCTGATCGAGGTCAAATGGCGCACCAACGCAGGTACCACAGCGCTGGCAGCGCTGCAGGACGAAATCAGCGCACAACTCGAAAACAGCGCGCAAATAGTGCGCCAACTGTATGACCCCGAATGGCGTGAGACAGATCGGATTGATCGGGCTGTTCGCACGCAGGAACTCTACAAGTTGCTCAGTTTTTATCTTGAACGCGCCCAACGCTATCAATTGGTCACACCAGACCGAATTGAATACTTACGTTCCTTCCTCGACAATCTTGAACGCGGTTATCACCTACGGCATACTCGTGCGGGCATTATTCTCAACTTGCATGAGCAAGGGTATCGAATCGAAAAGGACGAAGAGACCACTTTTCACATCGTGGGAGCAGACGCGATCAGGCAACTCATCGCTAAGGCACGTGAATTCACCGATACCGGTGTCGAACCTGAGACAGACACTACATTCACCGAGACGCGTAGCACTTTTACCAAACGTGGCCCGAACTCTATTCACAAACCTATAGAAACCGACACAGAACTGATAGATGTCATCGTCCCTTCTGCAGCGGTACCTCCAGAGATTCCAATACCCTTGGAAGAACCTTCGCCTTTCTCGCCACCGTCAGGAAAACTTGCGTGTGACGTGATTCTTGGCGCGCGCCATCCTACCTCACAATTTGGCATTCTCGGTCGTGCCGGCAATCGGACTATTGCTCTCGATCTGAACGGCACCAATGTCATTTCCCTTTTTGGTGTGCAAGGAAGCGGCAAGAGTTACACCCTGGGCAATATCTTGGAGATGGCGGTTACGCCCATCCCCGGCATCAATCAACTCCCTGCTCCTTTGGGGGCAGTTGTTTTCCACTATAGCAAGACCGAAGACTACAAACCCGAATTTGCGAGCATGACACAACCTAACACCGGCGCTGACGTAGATTTACTACGCCAGATTTATGGCGCCCAAGCCGTAGGGCTATCCGATATACTGATTCTTGCCCCAGAAGGCAAAGTCGCACAGCGTCAGAAGGAATTTCCAGGTCTGCCGGTCCGTTCCATCTTTTTCGACACATCCGAACTACAACTTGATGATTGGAAATTCTTGATGGGCGTAGTGGGCGGTGAGCAGATGTACGTTCGTAAGATGGAGCAAATTTTCCGAAGATTGCGTGACAACATAAATTTGACTGCTCTCTATTCTGCACTCGCTGGATCAGGGTTGAATGATACGCAGATGGATTTGGCAAGAACTCGTTTGCATTTTGCAGAGGAATTCATTCGGGAAGGACAATTTCTACGTGACCATATACAACCTGGGCGACTCATCATAGTGGACTTGCGCGACGCATTGATCGAAAAGGAGCAAGCATTGGGGCTCTTTGTAGTGATGCTCAAGATCCTGGCAAATACGCGTCATCAAGGTCAAGGATTCAACAAGTTGATGGTATTTGATGAAGCGCACAAGTATCTGGGCACTTCATTTGTCAAAGAAGTGGAAGAGGTAGTCCGGGAGATGCGCCACAAAGGAACGACCGTGCTAATTGCCTCCCAGGATCCACTATCGGTTCCGGTTTCGATCATCGCGCTTTCGACACAGATCATCTTGCACAAATTCAATTCGCCAGCTTGGTTACAGCACATCCAAAAGAGCAACATTGCGCTCAAAGACTTGGGAGCAGGTAGATTGAACATGCTCAACAAAGGACAGGCGTATGTGTGGTCTAGCGACGCAACTGATCCTGATTTCACTACTCGCGCGGTGAGGGTGGAAATACGTCCGAGAGTGACCAAACATGGAGGCAGCACGGTTACTGCAATGTGAAGCAAGATGACAGAAAACAAGCAAAAACTACCATACCCAATCCTGTGAATTACTCAGACACCTTCACCCAACGGAGTAGAACGTGATCGAACCCGCCCGCATTGCCGCGAGCGGCAAACTCAAAATCGCTGTCAAAACTGTCAAGAATAATATCCACGACTGGAACGAGCAGCATCAACTTGGACTGACCGATTTGCGCGAAAAAGCCAGTGTGGCGACGTGGCATCTTGCCAACTGTGTCGTTGCCGTTCGCAAACTCGAAGACGATGTGACTGAAATTATGTTGCTCGTCGCACACCGCCAATCCGATTATCGCTGGGTCTTGGGATTGCAACCCGAAGATTTGGCACGTGAGAGTTGGAATCGGATGATGCGATTGTTCCCGCGCGAGATGTGGATCACACCTTATCGCTTGCTGGACTGCCCCTTGCCGCAGATTCGGAATGACATCGTGGGTCTGGTGGAAGCCACCCAGATAAGCGAAGTGGCGCGCTTGGTGCGAATCAGCGAAAGCGCTCAAGCCCAGTTTGGTAGCGATGAATCTGGACGCGCCAGTGACGCAGCGATTGCGCAAGTCCACAAACAGATCGCGCAAGCAAAGGAATTCAAACGGGAACAAGAGGCAATCCAAGACGTGACTCCCGCGCAACTCGCCCATGTGTTCTGGCAGATGCTGTGGGCGAGCAAGCCACCTGGCAAGACCATTCGCCGTCGAACTACCGTGCCTCTCAATCCGCCACCAACCAAACCGCCGCTGAAAGAGGGCGAACTCCCCGATGTCGAAACGATGAAGCAATACTATCGCGACTATAATCCCGAGACCGCCAAAAGAATTTTGAATGTGCTTCCCAAGGCATGGGAAATCAAAGAAACCCAAGGCGGACGTTGGGGTCCGGGGATGATTGCCCAGTGCATTCCAATCGCCCCAGGCACAATCAGTCATTATCTGGTCGCTTTCCGTAAGGCGGGGTTGCGCGAGTGGGGTAGCATCAAACTCCCCTAGCGTCACAAATCCCGTCATGTTCAGCAGACTTGGCGTCTAATTTGATCTTGA
>Ga0334722_10005843_pt1 | contig 12315 bp, 15 predicted proteins | sample C3_bottom_MG_FD_207210 | JGI IMG/M metagenome (GOLD analysis project Ga0334722, IMG submission 207210) | Sediment microbial communities from Yellowstone Lake, YNP, Wyoming, USA - C3_bottom | ecosystem: Environmental > Aquatic > Freshwater > Lake > Sediment | place: USA: Wyoming | collected...
GGTGTTAAGTCCCATTCTGGCAGAAGCCAAAGCTGCCTCACAACCGGCATGTCCAGCTCCAATTACTATCACATCATACCTTCCTGCAGTATATTCCACTGTTCTCACCTACTTTCCTATGCAGAAGTTCTCAAAAAGTTTATCAATGATATCCTCCTTTAAAGCCTCTCCGGTAATTTCTCCAAGATTGTTCAGCGCATCCTTCAAATCTATTGTTATAAAATCAAATGGTAATCCATCCTTGGCAGTATCATACGCCTTTTTTAAACTCTCCACAGCCTTAACAAGAGAATTTTTATGACGCACATTGGTTACAAGAACATCTTCCCGAGAGGAAATCCCCTCTTCGTATACATACTCCCATATGTAATCTTCCAGGGCATCTATGCCAATTCCCTCTTTTATAGAAATTTTTAAAACCCGAGAAACATCTACATCTTTTTTTATTTCATCTGCCGTCACCATCACGGGTAAATCTATTTTATTTAGAAGGACAATTACATTCTTCCCCTTTACTAAACTAAAAATGTACCTATCCTGATCCGAAAGAGCAGTGGATGCATCGATAACAAGAAGAATTAGGTCCGCCTTGTCCAAAACCTCCTTGGTTTTTTCCACACCTATTTTCTCGACCAAATCGAAGGTTTCCCTTATACCTGCAGTATCTATAATTTTAATAGGTATGCCATTTATATTTATATATTCCTCTATAACATCCCGCGTGGTCCCCGGTATTTCGGTTACAATAGCCCTACCTTCTCTTAGTAGAGCATTCAACAGGGAGGACTTTCCCACATTAGGTTTACCTACAATGGCTACCTTTAAACCCTCCCTTAGAATTTTTCCTGCTTCCGCGGTTTTAATAAGCTTCTCGGATAGATAGATGGCCTTTTGTATTTCCTCTATTATATACTCATAAGAAGGTGGTTCAACATCTTCTTCCGGAAAATCTATGCAGACTTCAAGAAGTGCCATTAGATTCAATAATATATTTTTGATCTCGTTTATCTTTTGTGACAAACCCCCCTCTAATTGTCTCATAGCCGTATTTAAACTGAGTTCGGTCTTTGCCCTTATTATGTCAATAACGGCTTCGGCCTGCAAAAAATCTATTCTTCCATTCAGAAAAGCCCTTTTGGTAAATTCACCGGGTTCTGCAATTCTTGCCCCCATTCTTAAAACCAATTCCAGAATCCTTTTTAAAGGAATGGGACCACCATGACAATTGATTTCAACTATGTCCTCTCTTGTATAGGTATGAGGAGCTCTCATAACAGTAACAAGAACCTCGTCTATATTTAAACCTGATTCGGGGTCATAAATATATCCATAATGAATGGTATGAGACTTTACCTTTTTAATATCTTTATCACCCTTACTTCTAAAAATTGACGAAACTATATCCAAAGACCTGCTGCCACTTAATCTCACAATTCCGATTGCACCCTCGCCTGGAGCAGTAGATATGGCAGCAATGGTATCTACGTCCACCATAATTCACCTCTTTTCTCAAAAAGAGTTTAAAAACCCAGTATAAACTGGGTTTTACTTTAATGCAATAATAACTCTTCTATTCGGCTCCTCGCCTTCACTGTAAGTATAGACCTGAGGATGATTCTGAAGGGTTGTATGAATTATCATCCTTTCGTAGGAGGTCATTGGTTCCAATTTCACATTTTTCCCGGTCCTCAAAACCTTCTGAGCCATGGAATTTGCAAGCCTTCTTAAAGTTTCTTCCCTTTTTCTTCTATACTGTTCGGCATCAAGTATGACCTTAACGGTATTCTTGGAATCACTTCTGTTCTTATTTACCACAAGATTTGCTAAAAACTGAAGTGCATTTAAGGTTTCTCCCCTCCGACCTATAAGAAGGCCTACATTGGGACCGTTAAAATTAACATTTACAAAACCTTCTTTATTCGAAATATCAAAATCTATTTTTACATCCATAGCTCTAATTACATCATTCAAAAAATTCCTTAACAGATTTATTTCATCATCCAAGACCTCTACTCTTACCTTAGCCTGTTTACCTCCGAAAAATTTCAATAAACCTTTTGAATTTTCTTCCAAAACTACCACTCTTACCCTATCTCTCGGTACTTTTAATTCCGAAAGAGCAAGGTTTACCGCTTCTTCAACCGTCTTTCCCGTCTTTTCAACCCATTTCATCGTTTTGACTCTCCCTTCACAAACAAGACAGGCCTTAACATTATAAACTGCTGAATTATCTGGAATAAATTACCGACCGTCCAGTAGAGAACCAAACCCGCTGGAAACTTTAAACTTATCCATAAAGTAAAAGCAGAAAGCATTAAATAAGTCATATTTTGGCTTTGGTCCTTAGACGAAGGTACCATTATAGTAGATAGATAGGTAGTAACAGCTGAAATGACAGGAAGGATGTATGTCTTATCCGGTGCTGCCAGATTATTAACCCATAAAAAGGAAGCTCCTTGAAATCCGGGATATTTTTGAAATAAATAGAACAAGGCATATATTATCGGAAGCTGTATTATCAAAGGAAGACATCCGCTGGCCGGATTATACTTATGTTCCTTATATAAATTCAAAAGCTCTGCATTTAATTTTTCCTTATTATTTTTGTACTTTTCCTGAAGCTCAGCTATTTTGGGCTGTAATTCCTTCATCATTTTCATCGAATTCAATTGCGGTATGGTAAGAGGTAATAAAAGAATTTTAATAAGAACGGTAAAAACGATAATAGAAATGCCATAACTGCCAATCCAGCCATAAATGGCTTGAAATATTGGACCGAATACCTGATGAACCAAAAAATTAGTCAAAGCAGAAACCTCCCCTTAAATTTATTTCAATGGATCATATCCGCCTTTAGAAAAAGGATGACATCTTAATATTCTTCTTAAAGAGAGCCATAATCCTCTCAAAACACCATATTTTTCTATTGCTTGTTTAGAATATTCCGAACAAGAAGGATAAAATCTGCAACTGGGTTTTTTTAAAGGAGATATAAATTTTTGATAAAAAACAATTAGCAAGATAATAAACCTCTTCATTTTTTTCTCTCCATTATCTTGGCCTTTTTAAAAAGTTCAAATATAGAATTCCTAACATCGTAATAATCGGCATCCAAAGCATTCTGTTTTGCAAGAAATATCATTTCATATCCCTGTTTTATAATATTTTGGTTTAATCTAAAACATTCTTTCATTAAGCGTCTTATTCTGTTTCTCTTAACACTTCCTTTTATTTTTCTCGTAACAGTAAACCCTACTCTATTAATATTACCATTATAAGGTAAAATATACAACACCAAATACCTGCTTGTATGAATATTACCTGATTTGATTATTCTGTGAAAATCCTCATTTTTTTTTATGATTTCAAATCCCATATTTTTCCTCCAGAAAAACCTCTTAATATTAGAAAAAAGGCCACTTTTTCAATGCGGCCTTATGCTGTCAATCTCTTTCTACCCTTTCTCCTCCTGTTTTTTATAACCTTTCTTCCCGCAACAGTACTCATTCTTTTTCTAAAACCATGCACCTTTTTTCTGTATCTCTTCTTGGGTTGATAAGTACGTAACATTCTGAAACACCTCCTCCTCACATCTTTATATGTTAATAGAAAAGAGTAATTTCCTTTGATATCTATATTCAAGATTATATCTTTATTATCAGACACTGTCAAGAAATTTACGCATTTTGTTTTGTAGATGAACCACAATTTCGTTCACACTACTTTAATAAAGTAAAAAAGGTGTTGCAAAAGGTGGGTATCCCTGAGTTATTATGGATTTGGAAGAAAAAACTCACTAAAAGGAGGGAACCCACCTAATGACATTATATCAAAAACTTAAAGCTTCTGGAAATCCTCAGGCTATTCCTCAAGTAGTTATTTCTTTGCTTGAATCTCATTCGGTTAAGAATACTGCTAAAATCTTGGGTGTCTCTGAAAGATGGATTTATGAAATTTATAAACGTTTCAAAGCTTCCAATGGTGATTTCTCCGCTTGTATCCTAAAGCGCGGGCCCAAGTTTAATATCCCCAATAAAACTCCTCAGGATATTGAAAACTTGGTTGTTGAACTGTCAAAAGAAACTAATTTGGGGGCTAAAAGGTTATCTCTCTTTATCTATAATACCTTTAATATCTACGTTTCTCCTTATACTATCCGTAATATCAGAAAACGTCATAATATTTATTGCAGAAAGTCTCAGACTGTTAACGGTACTCGACGCTTAACTATGGATTTCTCCAATTTCGATCCCCTCCAATTTTGGCAAATTGATGCTAAGTTCATTGCTGATCAGTCTGCTTTGCCCTACGAAGCTTATTCTTCTATCTTTAAAAATAAACTGCCTCTTTATCAGTTTACTGCTATCGATGTTAAAACTAGATTGCGTTTTATCGCTTTTGCTTCTTCTCTTAACTTTAGTAATGGTCTCTCTTTTATGCTCCTTGTTGCTTTCTGGCTCAGAGCCTTCGGTGTTAGTCATCAGCTCTTCTTCCAAACTGATAATGGTATTGAGTTCGGTGGTTCCGCTAATTCTCGTAAAAGAAAGGTTATGCAAAAGTTTATTTTTGACCGCTTAAATGTGTCTTTGCTTAATATTCCTCCAGGCCAAAAGGTTACTAATTGCTTCGTTGAACGTTCTCATCGCACCGATGATGAGGAGTTCTATGCTATTAATTTAAAAAGAGTTACTTCACGAAGCTCTTTCTTGAACCTTGCTCAAAATTGGATTCTTTTCTTTAATTATAGACGTCCTCATTTTGGTAAAGACATGAATGGTTTGCCTCCTATTGAGGTCTTAAGGCGCTATCGCTGTCCTATTAACCCTGCTATTGGCTCTATGCCTGTTGTTATTTTAGATCATCTTGCTAACCATATTTCTTTGCTTTTTGATACTTCTTCTATCCCTTGGGATAACTCACCGAGAAATTTAAAGATTTTGAACGAAATTATGGCACATTACAATTTATTTGCCACGCCTTAATCTTTGTAATCTATCCAGAATATCTGGTGAAATATTATCCCATATTATGTTATCTTTATCTTTTATTCTTGACATTTTTCTTTTGCATTCATTTCTCATCAAATTTACATCACTTATAAACTCGGAAACAGGAATTCTTACAGCACCCAGCATCATAATGGTTCTCTGCTCCAACCAGTCTGAAGTAATAACAAAAACTTTTTTTTCGGATTTTTTAAATTATACACCAATTTTTCTATATATTCATCCGCCGTTTCCCCTTCTTTAGTAAATACCACTTCAAGACCATTTATAATAAATTTCTTACCAATATTGCCTTCCACCTGATGGGCATCAAAAACAACAATAATATTACCGTTTTTATATACCTTATATTCCATAAGCACATCCAGAAGTTTTTCCCTTGCAAAATCCAAATCTTCCTTGGATATGTTTTTGAGATATTCCCAATTATTTATCAGATTGTACCCATCCACTATAAAAAAATCTCCCATACTTATTAATCCTTCTTTCTCTGTCTTAAAACTTCAAAAAGTATTACCGCTCCGGCTACCCCAACATTAAGAGAAGAAATCCTCCCCAGCATAGGAATTTTAATTAAAAAATCACATTTTTCTTTAACCACAGGTCTTAAACCTTTACCCTCGCTTCCCAAAACCAGTGCCATCGGTGTATTAAAATCCGCCTGATAATATAAGGATTCAGCGGCAGCATCCGCGCCGAATATCCATATACCTTTATCCTTTAACTCTTCTATTGTCCTCGCTATATTATTAACCCTAATCACCGGCACATACTCTATAGCACCCATCGAAACCCTCGCTACGGCAGGTGTAAGCCCCACACTCCTTCTTTTAGGAATTATTATGGCATGAACACCAGATGCATCAGCCGTTCTCATAAGTGAGCCGAGGTTTACCGGATCATTTATCTCATCCAAAATAAGAAACAATGGTTTTTCTTTTTTCTCTCGAATTAATTCCATAACCTCTTCCAATTCGTAATATCTATACGGAGGTGAGAGCGCAATTACACCCTGATGATTCTGAGTTTTCGCCATCTTATCCAACTTTTCCTTGCTTACTTCTTGGATTATAATCCCTTTTTCCTTCGCTAAAGAAATTATACTTTTTATAACGGAATCTTTGTTACCAGCCGTTATATATATTTTATCTATTATCCTGTCTGAATGCAAAGCTTCTAAAACCGGATTTTTGCCTTCTATATAAAAGGTTGATTCGTTCAATGATTCTAACCTCCTTATTCGACAAATTTAATTACTATAAACATATCTGTTTAATAGTGTCGAAAAATTTCCCGGGTAATTGGTTTACATCTTCGACATTTATAGACTCTTAAAAAATTCCCTAACATTTTCCGACATTCCGCAGCTCATATTTCCCTCGGGACACTCGCCAATCAAACATGAGGGACCGGCGTTTTTGAAAAGATTGGGTGCTACACCTCTTACCAATTTTAGCATCTCTATTGCAAGTTCCCTTATCTCCCATTGAGCTCTCATACAGCACCTATGTTTAAAAAAATTATAAAGGCTTCTCACGTTCATCGTAACAATTATTTTTGTTTCGCAGGCGTTCGGCAGCACATACCTCGCATCCTCCTGATGTACTCCCATTTCCAAAAGCTTGTTATAAAATTTCTGAACTTCTTCCATATGCCTTATAAACTCCTGCTTTGCTTCTTCCCTTTTCTTTATGGACGGTGGGATTATATAATCGAATTGTTTTTCCTTAACATATCTCTGACTCTGCTGGGAATAGGAAGCTATTCTATGCCTTACAAGTTGGTGACTGCAAGCCCTACTTATACCCTCTATGGCAAAGGTAAATGTAACATGTTCCGTAGGGGACATATGTCCTAAATCCATCAATTTATTTATAAACGAAACCGTTTTTTCTTCTGTCATATGTTCTAAAATCTCAGAAACACCCACTTGCGAATAGCACAGCCTTGCCGCAGCGGCAACAATTTTCTCGGGGTCTCTTGTATAATTGATGAGTTCAACCTTCATTTCAATTCTCCTCTCCTCTTATGGAATCAAGGGATAATTTTAAAAGTTCCATTAACCTATCCATCCTCCCCAAAAGAAATAGATATCCCAATAAAGCTTCAAAACCAGTAGCGTATTTATACTCTATCACTTTACTACTCTTAGGTATATTTGTGCTTTTCGCATTTCTTCCCCTTCGCAAAATACTTTCTTCTTCTTCCGTAAGCAAAGGAAAAAGCCCCTTTATAATGGTCGACTGTGCACAAGCCATAACATAGTCCTTAACTTTTCGATTAAGCTCCTTTACATTTTTATTTCCCCTATTAAAAAGTTCTACTCTTATAAAAAGTTCAAAAATTGCATCACCTATATAAGCAAGAAGTAATGGATTAAGCAAATCCACCTCCTCTTTTGTATACTTCCGAAAACCTTTAAAAAAATCATTGAGCATCTCTATATCCTCCTGTACCTTACACCGTATGGGGTATCTTCTAATATAATACCCTTTTCTTTCAATTCATCCCTTATTTTATCGGCCAAAGCCCAGTTCTTTTCCCTTCTTGCCTGCTGCCTCAATTCAATAAGTCTCTGTATTTCTTCATCCAATAATTCTTCCTTTTGGTTTGAAAGTATCCCTAAAATACCGTTTATTTCTTCTATCAATTTTATTACCTCTTGCACCAATTTTTTGGACGCTTTTTCATTTATAGAAATATTGGCTTCCTTAATCACTTCAAATAAAACCGATATGGCTTCTGCAGTGTTGAAATCGTCATCCATTGCCTCTATAAATTTTGTCCTCAAATTTATAAATTTTTCCAAAATCTCTTCTTCATTTTGGCTTAAGACCCTATCTTCTGTTATTTTTTCAAAATGCCTTAAATTATTAAGACCATTATAAATTCTTTCCAAAGCATTTTGAGATTGCTTCAAAAGCTCTTCGGTATAATTTATGGGACTTCTATAATGAGAAGAAAGAAGGGCAAATCTTATAACATCCGGAGTAAATTTATCACGTGCCTCCCTAACCGTAAGTACATTGCCCAAAGATTTTGACATTTTTTCATTGTCAATATTGAGATAGCCTATATGCAGCCAATATTTTGCAAAGGGTTTTCCGGTTGCGGCTTCACTCTGGGCAATTTCATTTTCATGATGAGGAAATATGAGGTCCGGTCCTCCTGCATGAATATCTATGGTTTCTCCCAAATATTTCATAGCCATAACAGAGCATTCGATATGCCATCCGGGCCTTCCTATACTCCACGGGCTATCCCAACCGGGTTCTCCGGGCTTCTGCTTCTTCCACAGAGCAAAATCCAACGGGTTTCTCTTATTCTCGTTGATTTCAACCCTTGCACCGGCCATGAGCTCGTCGGTATTTCTTTTGGATAGCTTGCCATACTCCTTAAATTTTGTAACATCAAAGTAGACATCACCATCTGCTTCGTAGGCATATCCTCTCTCAATTAATCTCTCTATATACCATATAATATCCGGGATATGTTCGGTAACCTTTGGATGTACATCCGCTCTTTTAATATTTAAGCTATCTGCGTCTTCAAAATATTCTTTTATAAACCTCTCCGAAACCTCTTCCATTACAGTACCTTCTTCTTTTGCCCTTTTTATTATCTTATCATCCACATCTGTAAAATTCTGAACATATTTTACCTTATACCCTCTATACTCCAGATATTTTCTAATTGTATCAAACACTACAAAAACCCTGGCATTACCGATGTGTATAAAATTGTATACTGTCGGTCCGCAGACATACATGGTAACGTGCCCTTCCCTTACAGGAATAAAATCCTCTTTTTCCCTCGTCATTGTGTTATACAGCCTTATCATTTTCCAATCCCTCCATTATTCTTAATTTATCCTCCAGTTCCTTAATCTTTTCTTTTAAGTTTTGTATTTCCTCATAAATAGGATCCGGAAGTTTATTATGATCCAAATCGACGTCCTTGTATAACTTCATGCCATTATTTCTGTTCACAGCTCTTCCAGGAATCCCGACAACAGTCGAATTTGCTGGAACATCCTTTAAAACAACAGCACCCGCACCTATTTTTGAATTATCACCTACATATATATTCCCCAATATTTTTGCCCCGGCTCCAATCACCACGTTGTTTCCTATCGTCGGATGCCTCTTCCCCTTTTCCTTACCTGTTCCACCCAATGTTACACCCTGATAAATCGTAACATCATCTCCAATTTCGGTGGTTTCTCCAATAACCACTCCCATACCGTGATCTATAAAAAACCTTCTACCTATTTTTGCGCCCGGATGTATTTCAATTCCTGTTAAAAATCTTGATATATGTGATATCAACCTCGGAACAAATATCCACCCCTTTCTATACAAATAATGAGCAATTCTATGAAAAATTAGAGCATGAAAACCCGGATAACAAAATATAACTTCCACTATCGATTTAGCAGCAGGATCCCTCTCAAAAATGGTCCTTATATCCTCTCTTATAATCTCTAAAAATCTCATAATCCATACCTCCTTAAAAACACATAAAAGTTAAAAACCCCGTCTCGTACAGAGACGGGGTCACCGCGGTTCCACTCTGATTGAGAGAAAATATGTTCTCTCCACCTCTTTTAAGATAACGGATAAACCGTAAATGCCTACTTAAAGATTTCGGCATTTAAGCTCATAGATGCACTTCAACCCAAAGGCATACCCGGAACTGCTCTCAGCCCACGGCAATTCCTCTCTGTTGGGCCTTTCAGGTCTACTCTATCTACTCATCGCCCTTCCGATATTCGATTGAGTACGTAATCAAGCCGCTTAATAAGTCTCTCCTTGCCTAATAATATCATTATCTGAACCAATTCTGGTCCATGAGTTTGTCCGGTTATCCCTACTCTCACCGGCATGAAGAAATCCTTTCCCTTTACTCCCGTCTCTTTTTGTATATTTTTGAATACTTCTTTCAATATGTTTTCATCAATGACCTGAACTCTTTCTATATGGTTTCTAAGGCTTCTTAGTACAGCAGGCACAAAATCCCTATTCATTAATTCTCTTGCCTCTTGGTTCTCAAACTCCACCTCATCGCCGAAAAATATTTTGGACTTCTCTATAATTTCTTCTATATAATTTAAACCATCTTTATAAAGAGATACAAGTTTTCTCATCCATTCTCTATCGTAATCCTGGCCTATCAATCCCTCTTTTATAAAATAGGGAATGGCAAGATCGCAGATTTTATCCAGTGTGCTATTCTTAATATACCAGTTATTTATATAATTCAGCTTATCAAGATCAAAAACCGCTGGATTTTTAGCTACCCTATCAAGAGAAAACTGTTCTACAAGTTCTTCAAGCGAAAATATCTCCTGGTTATTTTCCGGTGACCAACCCAACAAAGCCAAAAAGTTAACTATAGCCTCCGGCAAATAACCTTTATCCCTGTAATATTCTATATGTGTTCCTCCATGCCTCTTACTCATCTTGGTCCTATCTTTCCCAAGTATCAACGAGACATGAGCAAACTCCGGCTTTTCAAAACCCAGGGCTTCATAAATAAGTATCTGTCTGGGAGTATTCGAGAGGTGCTCCTCTCCTCTTATTATATGTGTAATACCCATCAGATGGTCATCTATTACAACTGCAAAGTTATATACGGGTATTCCATCCGACTTTACTATTATAAAATCACCTATATCATTGGAGTTAAACTCTACCCTACCCCTTACTTTATCCTCTACAACAATAAGTTGGTTTTCAGGGACTTTAAACCTTACCGTTGGTTTTCTGCCTTCTTTTTCAAAAGCTTTTTTCTGCTCTTCTGTCAAGTTCCTGCAGCGTCCTAAATATCTCGGCATCTGGCCTTTTGCAAGAAGCTCTTCCCTTTCTTTTTCAAGCTCCTCCTCTGTACAGTAACACAGATAGGCCTTACCTTCTTCAAGTAATTTATCTACATACTTTTTATATATCCCTACCCTTTCTGTGGACCTATAAGGGCCATTTTCTCCTCCTACATCTATACCTTCATCCCAGTAAATACCCAGCCAGTTTAAATCTCTAACAATAACCCTTTCGGACTCATAGGTAGATCTATTTAAATCGGTATCTTCTATTCTTAAAATAAAAATTCCTTTATTTTTTTTCGCAAAAAGATAGTTAAAAAGCGCCGTTCTCGCTCCGCCTATATGAAGATAACCTGTAGGACTCGGAGCAAATCTTACCTTTACTGGTCTTTCCATAAATTATTCCCCTTTCGCATCCTTTAAAACCTCATCTATCCTATTTCTTACATTATCAATATTTATTTCAGTAGCCTTTTCTTCCCATCTTAACTTGAACTCAACGATACCCTCCTTAGCCTTTCTTCCAACCGTAATTCTTATAGGTATCCCAATCAAATCAGCATCCTTAAATTTTACCCCTGCCGATTCATTCCTATCATCTATTAAAACCTCGTAACCCTTTTCCTTTAGATCATTATAAATATTCTCTGCCAAAGTTCTCTGAACTTCATCCTTTGAACTTACAGGAACCACAATTATATGGTAAGGAGCGACGGATATCGGCCAAATTATCCCGTTTTCATCGCTATTCTGCTCTATTATCGCTGCAATGGTTCTCGCTACTCCTATACCATAGCAACCCATTACTATCGGTTTTTCTTCACCATTTTCATCTATATAATTAGCATTCATAGATTGGCTATACCTCAAACCAAGCTTAAATATATGTCCTACCTCTATCCCTTTGTCTATCTTTATCCTATCTCCGCATTTAGGACAACAGTCTCCTTCTTGTATTTTTCTAATATCAGCTATTACATCCACCTGAAAATCTCTGGGATAATTTACATTTATAAAATGGTAATCGGTTTTATTTGCCCCTGTTATGAAGTTTTTCATAAATTCCACTTCTTTATCCATTATGATAGTAACATTTTTCAAACCTATGGGGCCTGCAAAACCAACCTCTGCACCTGTTACCTCTTTTATTGTTACCGCATCCGCCATCTCAAGCTCTTCCTCGGTACATTTCAAAAGGTTTATTAACTTAACCTCATTAAGCTCCCTATCCCCTCTAATAAGTACTGCCACTACCTTATCTTTAACTTTATATATAAGCGTCTTCACAAATTTGCTTTTATCTATGTTAAAAAACTTTTCGAGCTCTTCTATTGTTCTCACATCAGGTGTATGCACCGTTTCCAGGGGAAGTTCCATGTCCTTAGATTCTAAACTTTTATAAACGCATTCTGCCCTCTCTACATTAGCTGCATAGCCACAGGTATCACAGTAAGCGATTGTAGCTTCACCTACTTCTGAAATGACCAT
>Ga0334722_10005844_pt1 | contig 12315 bp, 7 predicted proteins | sample C3_bottom_MG_FD_207210 | JGI IMG/M metagenome (GOLD analysis project Ga0334722, IMG submission 207210) | Sediment microbial communities from Yellowstone Lake, YNP, Wyoming, USA - C3_bottom | ecosystem: Environmental > Aquatic > Freshwater > Lake > Sediment | place: USA: Wyoming | collected...
GTACGCTTGCGCTCGGTGATGTCGCGCACCAGCGCCAGGTTGTAGCCCTGCCCATCGTACTCGAAGTAGTTGGCGGCGATCTCGACCGGGAAGATGCGTCCGCTTTTCGTGCGGTGACGGCCTTCGAACCTGGGCATCTCCTGCGCCTGCATTGCGCGCCAGTGATCTGGCCAGCGCTCCGGCGGAAAATCGGGGTCGACATCCGCAACGCTCAGGCCGAGCAACTCCTCGCGGCTGTATTCCAACACCCGGCAGGCGTCGTCGTTGACGTAATGGAAGCGTGCGTCCTGGTCGATCAGGAATGCAGCCTCGCGCACGTGGTTCATGGCGAAGTCCACCAGCGATAGCTGACGTTCTGCGCGCTTGCGCTCAACGCGGGCGCGCAGCACCGTGATGCCGAATGCCAGGTCGCCGGCCAGTTCCTCCAGGAGTCGGATTTCCTCGGCGGTGACGGCGTTGGCCTGTGTGGAATAGATCACCAGAACGCCGAATACTTTCGCGCTGTCGTCCTTGAGCGGAAGGGCGACGCAGGAGCGATAGACGCGCTCCAGGGCAGCGTCGCGCCAGGGGGCCATGGTCGCGTCCGTTGCGATGTCCGGGACATAGACCGGTTCGCCGCTGCGGATCGATGTTCCGGTGGCACCGCATCCGAATTCGCCATCGTCGGCCCAGGTGAAGCTGGCGGCTGCGAGATAGCCGCTTTCGAACCCGGCCCACGCGGCTGGGCGTATGGTCTTGGCGTCGTCGTTTTCGGCATATCCGACCCAGGCCAGGCGGTAACCGGCTTCGTCGCAGATGATGCTGCAGATATTATTGAGCAGGGTCTGCTCGTCTTCGGCGCGCATCAGGGTCTGGTTGCAGTTGCTGATCGCCCGCAATTCCCGATTCAGCCGACGCAGCGCCTCCTCCGCCAGCCTGCGCTCGGTGAGCAAATGGATACGGTCGAGCGTGACCGCCATGTGGCTTGCCATCGCAATCAGGTATTCCTGTTCGGATTTTGTGGGAACTCGCACGCCTTCCTCGCCAAAGGTCCCTGTGCCGATGGCGCCCAGATGCCGGTCGAACAAAATAATCGGGACATTCACAAGGGTTCGAATCCCCATGCGCGCCACAATCTCTCGATTGACCCTCTCGTCCGTCCGAGCATCCGCCACCAACACGATCTCGTTTGCCGCCGCTATCTCCTCCAGCATTCGGTCGCCTTCGATGGTAAGCGTGGCGGTTCCGTCTTCCGACATTACCGTATCCGACATCGGTCCGCCGGCAACGAGCGCTTTAAGGTACTTCTTGTCTTCAGTCAGAAGATAGGCCCACAGGTTTTGATACCCAATGACGGTTCGCACTTCATCCCGCGCGGCATTCAGCGCTTCGGCATAGGTCTGCGACTGTTCCAGCCTCCTGGAAAAGCGAAGTAGTGACTGCGAGTGCCGCTGTCGCTCCTTCAGTTCTTCCTCGGCCAGCTTGCGCTCGGTGATGTCGCGAACGAGGGAGAACAGCAGCCGTTTCCCTTTGACCTCTATCACACGGGTACTCACCTCCACCGGAATGCTGCGGCCGCCTTTCGCAATCTGCGCCGTCTCAAAAATCACATGGCCGTCCTTAAGCAGCCGCTCCATTGCCGCTCCGATCCTGTCGCGGTAACGCGGATCGTCGAGGTCCATGGGGCTCATCCGGGCAAGTTCTTCCCTCGCGTACCCGAGTTGCCGGCAGGCCAGATCGTTCACTTCGATGAACGGACCGGGCATCCCGTCAGCCAAGATCTCGTGAACGAAGGCGGCATCGTTCGCGCATTCGATCAGGGCGCGGTACTTCTCCTCGCTGGCGCGCAGTTCGGCGGTACGCTCGCTGACTTCTTTCTCCAAAGTGTCGCGCGCCTTCCGCAGTCCTTCTTCTGCTTGCTTGAGGTCTCTGAAGATAAGGTCGAACGGCTGTCTGATTCCGGTTACCAGTATTGCCCGGTAGAGGAGGTAGAAAGCCGCCAGCTTGAAATAGTGCCCAAGCAGGTTGGCAAAGCCATACACGCTGAGGTAGGCGGTGAACGACAATTCCGAAAGGACCGTGCAGCCAATTGATAAGGCCGTCAGGACGAACACCGTGTCGTCGAAATACTTCCGTTTTCGGTAAAAAAGATAGAGCGAGGCAAGGAGAACCGCGGATATCGCGTATTCGCTGCCGATCTTGAATGCGGTGAGCCCCTCCCCTTCGACATAGCAGTCGGGGAAATTGCCCGAGAAGACGGTCGCCAGCAGCACCGTGACTGCCGCCGTATAAGCGGCGACAACGGCGCGATCGTGCAGCCGGCGCTCCACAAAGGCCAGCGCTGCAACGAGGGTGGCGGCCTGCAGATAGCGCGCCGCTATCCAGAGCTGGGTCGGCAAGTTTGCTCCGCTGCCCGGGAAAATGTTCATGCCTTTGTACGCGAGGGTATGCACCACATCGATGAGGGCGATGAATGCATAACCGATGCCTAGCAGCCGGAGATAGGCATTTTCCGAGTATCCGCGCGCGTTCCAGGTGAGGATAAAAAGCGCGAAAGCGACTGCAACGGTGACGATCTCGATGAGGCTGTGGAACAATAGGTAACTGTAGAGGCTGCTGAGGTAAAGCCCCAGGGCCGTGGCCGCGATGGCGCCGATGTAGGCGAATTTCTCGGACATGTCGCTGTCCTGCACCTTGCACTCCCCGTGCCATCCGACTGATGTGGCGACGCCTCGGAAGAGGAATCCTGGCGTCACTCGTTGTAGATTCGAATGTCCTCATTTTATTCGCCTTCGCTAGCCTGAGGAAGCGAAACCTGGAATTCGACGACGCAGTTTCGCCACGCGCGCGGACTCGCGGATGCGAACGATTCGCGCCATCGACAGCTGTGCGCGGCCTGCGGCCGCAGGCTTGCGCACTCGGTCCATGCATCTATGTACGCCAGCGCACGGAGAAGGCACGCTCCGCGCGCCTATGCTTGCTTTCTCGAGAACGGAAAGTTGCATGACGGCGATCGTCGACGCTGCATCGGCGCTGTGCGAGCGCGCAGTCCGCCCGTTGCCGCGCGCAGCGGACAGCATGGCGTGCGCATCCGGGCGGAAGCGGTTTCGTCGTTCAATTTGACAATTCTCAATAGACGATTTCCCTGCTTGCGCGACATTGAGCTTGCGCTCCCGGGCCGGTCCCTGTGGCCGGTGCGATCGTCACGGAGCAAGGGGACAGCAGATCATGACCGCAGAGGTAGCGACGCCCACGGCAGGCGTGAAAATTGCAGCGCCGGCCGGCAGCGCGGCGCCCTCGTCTGCATCGCGCCTGATCCGACCGGCCCTCGTGCTTGGCGCCTGCGCGCTGCTTGCGGCCGGCGGCTACTACGCATGGCGGACTTGGTATGCCCAGGACAGTGCAGCCGCGAAGATCGTGACTGCGCTAGTCACGCGCGGAAACCTGGAGGACACGGTCACTGCGACCGGCACGCTGCAGCCTAAAGAATTCGTGGACGTCGGCACCCAGGTCTCCGGCCAGCTGAAGCGGCTGCTGGTCGACGTCGGCGCCGTGGTCAAGGCCGGGCAGCTGCTGGCCGAGATCGATCCTTCGGTCTACCAGGCCAAAGTCGACGGCGACCGCGCCCAGCTGCTCAACCAGAAGGCGCAGCTCGCCGACAAACAGGCGCAGCTCGCGCTGGCCGAACTGCAGTTGCAGCGCCAGCAGAACATGATGCGCGAAGACGCGACCACGGCCGACGCTCTGCAAAGCGCCGAGGCGACGCGCAAATCGGCCCAGGCCCAGCAGGACGCGCTCAAGGCGCAGATGCAGCAGACCGAGTCCACGCTGCGCGGCGACGAAGCGAACCTCGGCTACACCAAGATCTATGCGCCGATTGCGGGCACCGTGGTGTCGCAGACGGCGAAACAAGGCCAGACGCTGAACGCGAACCAGCAGGCGCCCATCGTCATGCGCATCGCAGACCTGTCGACGATGACGGTGCAGGCGCAGGTGTCGGAGGCCGACGTGCCCAAGCTGCGCCTGGGCATGGACGTCTACTTCACCACGCTGGGCGGCGATAACCGCCGCTTCTACGGCAAGCTGCGCCAGATCCCGCCCACGCCGACCGTGGTCAACAACGTCGTGCTCTACGACGCCTTGTTCGACGTGGCGAATCCAGACCAGGCGCTGATGACGCAGATGACGGCGCAGGTGTTCTTCGTCGCCGCGAGCGCGAAAGACGCGGTGCTGGTGCCGCTCACCGCGCTGCGACCGATCGGGGCGGAAAAGCGAGCGCGCGCGCCCAAGGCTGCAGCCGGCGGCGAGGGCAAGGCTGCTGCTGGCGGCGAAAGCAAGGCTGCGGCGCCCGGCGCCGCGACTGAGAGCGCACCCGGTACAACGCGCAGCGGAACGGAAGCCGCTCCAGCTACCCCACGCAGCGGCGGCGCGCGGCGTGCTTCCGGCGCCGATGCGCGCAGCCAGTTCGCCAACGGCCGCGCGCTGGTCAGCGTGGTCGCCGCCGATGGGAATATTTCAGAGCGGGAAGTCAAGGTCGGCGTGGTGAACCGGGTGTCGGCCCAGATCCTTTCCGGACTTGAGCCGGGCGAAAAAGTCGTGATCGGCGCCAAGGCGCCGACTGCAGCCGCGCCGACACCAGGCGGCAGCGCGCTGGTGCCCACTGCGGCGCCGCGAGGCGGTCGCCCGTGAAGTCCGATCTCGCCTCCGGCGTGCTCGCGCGGCCCACGGAGCCTGCAGCTTCAGCGAACCCGGCGATCGAACCGCTGATCGAGTTGATCGATGTGGTCAAGACCTACCGCAGCGGCGAGTTGGACGTGGAAGTGCTGCACGGGCTGAGCCTGAAGATCTACCCGGGTGAATTCCTCGCCATCATGGGCGCGTCGGGATCGGGAAAGACGACGCTGATGAACATCCTCGGCTGCCTCGACCGGCCGACCAGCGGCAGCTACCGCTTCATGGGCCAGGACGTGTCCGGCTTCGAACGCGACGAGTTGGCGCGCCTGCGGCGCGAGGCCTTCGGCTTCGTGTTCCAGAGCTACAACCTCATCGGCACGGCGTCCGCGCTGGAGAACGTCGAAGTGCCGGCGGTCTATTCGGGAATGCCGCCGGCCGAGCGCGAGGCGCGCGCGAAGGAGTTGCTCGGCTCGCTCGGCCTGGGCGAACGGCTTCAGCATCGGCCGAGCCAGCTCTCGGGCGGGCAGCAGCAGCGCGTCTCCATCGCGCGCGCGCTGATGAACGGCGGGCGCATCGTCCTCGCCGACGAACCCACCGGCGCACTCGACAGCAAGAGCGGTATCGAAGTCATGGCGCTGCTGCAGGACCTGTCGCGCCGCGGCCACACGGTGATCCTGATCACGCACGCGCTCGACATTGCGGCGCAGGCGAAGCGGATTATCGAAATCGTGGACGGGCGCATCGTGAGCGATCCGGGCCCGCAGCTGTCGGCCCCAGCCTCATCGGATGCGCCCGCAGCGGAGCCTGCGCCGTCGCGCGACGAGCGCGGCGCTTCGTTTGTCGGCGGGGCGATCGAGGCGTCGAAGACCGCGGTGCGCGCATTGCGCGCCAACCTCAATCGCACCATACTCACCCTGCTCGGCATCGTCATCGGCGTCGCCTCGGTGATTGCGATGCTTGCGATCGGCGACGGCGCCAAGCAGACCGTGCTCGATCGCATCAGCGCCATGGGCACGAACCTGCTGCTGATCCGCCCGGGGCAGCCGAACCGCAGGGGCGTGGGGGGTACCGTCGCCTCGCTGGTGCCGGAGGACGCGGACATGATCGCCGAATTGCCCAATGTGCTCGCCGCCGTGCCCGAACTGGGCGGCAGCGTCACCGCCCGCTTCGGCGGTTCCGACTACCAGACCCAGGCGACCGGAACGTCCGCGACCTTTCCGGTGGCGCGCAACTGGCCGGTGAGCAAGGGGATATTCTTTTCGACGGCGGACCAGAAGAGCTATGCCGCGGTCGTGGTCCTGGGCCAGACCGTCGCGGACAAATTGTTCGGCAGAGATCTGGATCCGATCGGACAGTACGTCGTGCTCAACAATGTGCTGTTCCAGGTCATCGGCCTGATGGCGGTGCGCGGCGCCTCGCCGCAGGGCCAGGACCAGGACGACGTGGTGCTGGTCCCGCTCACCACCGGGGGGCTGCGCCTGTTCGGCCAGCGCTTCCTGCGCACCATCACGGTGGCGGTGGACGACGTGGAACTCATCGACGACACGCAGGACGCGGTGAGCGCGCTGCTGCAATCGCGCCATCAGACCACGGATTTCCAGATCCGCAATATGGCGTCCATCCTCGAAACGGCCACCGATACGCAGAACACGCTCACGGTGCTGCTCGGCTCGGTCGCGGCCATATCGCTGCTGGTGGGCGGCATCGGCGTGATGAACATCATGCTCGTCAGCGTGACCGAGCGCACGCGCGAGATCGGCATCCGCATGGCCACCGGCGCGCGCATGCGCAACATCCTGCAGCAATTCCTGACCGAGGCGCTGGTGGTGTCGCTGCTGGGCGGGGCGATCGGCGTCGCGCTCGGGCTTGCCGCCGCGGCGGCCATCGGCCTATTCGGCACGCCGGTGAAATACTCGATCGGACCGGTGCTGCTCGCCTTTGGCTGCGCCTTCGCCACCGGGCTGGTGTTCGGCTACATGCCGGCGCGCAAGGCGGCGCGGGTGGATCCCATCGTGGCGCTGGCGACATGATGCCGCCGCGGCTCAGGCCACTCGGACCCTGCGTGCTCGCGCTGCTGCTCGGCGCCTGCGCCATCACCGGCAAGCCGCCGGCGCCGGCGCCCGGCATGCCGCAGGCCTACAGCGAGGCCGCTGCGATCGGTGCGTCGGTTCCGGCGCGCGACTGGTGGGGCGCGTTCGGGTCGCAGGAACTGTCAGCCCTGGTCGCCGCCGCCCTGGCCGCCAATCCCGACCTGGCGATCGCCGCGGAGCGCGTGCGCCAGGCCGAAGCGCAGGTGAAGATCGCAGGATCCAGTCTGTTTCCGGCTTTGAATTTCAGCGCGGGCACCGGGCGCAGCGAGAAGCGTCCTCCCGGCGGCGACTGGAGCGGCGACAGTTCTTCAAACGCGGCGCTCAGCGCAAGCTACGAGATCGATCTGTGGGGGCGCAATGCCGCCGGCGTGCGCGCGGCGCAATCCTCGCTGCGCGCCAGCCGTTTCGACCAGGAGACGGTGCGGCTCACGCTCGTGACCGGTGTCGCGAGCGCTTATTTCCAGGTGCTGTCCTTGCGCGGGCGCCTGCTCGTCGCGCGCGAGAACCTGGCGATCGCCGAGCGCGTGCTCAAGGTGGTCGACGCGCGCGCGCGCAACGGCGCGGTGTCGGCGCTGGACCTGGCGCGCCAGCAGGCCGCCGTGCTGGCACAGCGCGCCGCGCTGCCGCCGCTGGAATTGCAGGAGCGCCAGACGCTGTTCGCGCTCGCCATCCTGCTCGGCCGCGCGCCCGAGGGATTCGACGCCGATGCCCTGGCCCTCGCCGGCCTGTCTGTTCCGCGCGTCGCGCCGGGACTGCCGGCGCAGTTGCTGCTGCGGCGGCCCGACCTCGCCAGCGCCGAAGCCCAACTCGCCGCAGCCAACGCCAACGTAGCCGCGGCGCGCGCCGCCTTGCTGCCCGGCATATCGCTCACCGGTTCGGCCGGACTCGCGAGCGATGTGCTGCTCAATTTCCTCAATGCACCCAGCGCCGCACTGAATATCGGCGCCTCGCTGCTGCAGCCGATATTCGACGGCGGCCGCCTGCGCGCGCAGGTCGATGTGGCGGCATCGCGCGAGCGCGAACTGGTCGAGAACTACCGCAAGGCCGTGATTGCCGCACTGGCGGATGTCGAAGGCGCCCTGGCCGCCGGCGGGCGCACGGCGGAGCAGGAACTGCAGCAGGAAAAGGTCCTGGAACAGGCGCGTCTGGCGCTCAAGCTCGCGGAAGTCCGCTACCGCGAGGGCGCAGACGATTTGCTCACGCTGCTCGACGCACAGCGCACGCTGTTCCAGGCCGAGGACCAGTTGGCGCAGATCCGGCTCACGCGCCTGCAGGCCTCGGTGGGATTATTCAAAGCGCTGGGGGGCGAATGGAAGCCGCCGGGAAGCTGAGCGCTGCCGGCTGAACCAATCGGACTGGCAGCAGGCGCGAACGAATCGGGGAGCGATCATGAATCAGACGGCGTTGTCGGCATGGCAGGTGGAGGAATCGGGTTTTCCCTCGAACGGGACCATCGAGGACAAACTGCGCTTCGCCGTGAATTACGCCATCCTCGCGCCCTCCAGCCACAATACCCAGCCCTGGCGTTTCCTGATCCAGCACGACACGCTGCAAGTGTGCGCCGATCGCAGCCGCGCCTTGCCGGTCACCGACCCTTTCGACCGGGAACTCTTGATCAGCTGCGGCGCCGCGCTATTCAATCTGCGCGCCGCGCTGGCGCGCTTCGGCTGCGCCTACGACATCACCGCCTTTCCCTACCCGTCGGAACCCGACGTGCTGGCGCAGCTGCGCGTGCACCCGCAGGGTCATCTGGACAGCGCGATCGCGGCGCTGCTGCCCGCCATCACGCGCCGGGTCACGGACCGCCACCCCTATCCGATGAAGAGTATCGCGCCCGGCATGCAGGCCGCCTGGCGCGCAGGCGCCGCCGATGAAGGCGTCGCGCTCAGCTTCGTCGACGCCGAACAGACGCGCATCGAAATTGCCGAACTGATCACCGAAGTCGATCGCGTCCAGTTCCAGGATGCGGGCTTTCGCCGCGAACTGGCCAGCTGGATTCATCCTGCACGCGCGAGCGACGGCATGCCGGCCTACGCGCAAGGGGTGCACGCCCTGCTCGACTTCGCCACGCCCATCGTCAGCCTGGCGATCCGGACTTTCGACGTCGGCGGCGGGGTGGCGGCCTCGCACCGCCGCCTCGCGCAGGGCTCGCCGCTGCTCGCCTGCTTTTCCACGACCATGGACGATGCGCCCGCCTGGCTTGCGACCGGGCAGGCGCTGCAGCGCGTGCTGCTCATCGCCACCGATGCCGGCTATGCGGCGTCCTACCTGAACCAGCTGATCGAGGTGCCGCAATACCGCTCGCGCTTGCAGCAGCTGACCGCCTGCGAAACCTATCCGCAGATTCTGTTGCGCATCGGGCGCGGCGGCACGCCGCCGCACACGCCGCGCCGGCCTGTGGACGAGGTGCTGCGATGAGGGATAGACCTTGGCTCGCGAGCTACCCGCCGGGCGTCCCGCGAGAAGCCGATACGGGAAAATACCGCTCGCTGAAGCACATGTTCGAGCACAGCTGCACGCGCTTTCGCGAACTGCCGGCCGTGTCCAACCTCGGCTGCACCCTGAGCTACGCCGACCTGGATCGCGACAGCCGGCGCTTCGCCGCCTACTTGCAGTCCGCACTGGGCCTGGCGAAGGGGGATCGCATCGCGCTCATGTTGCCCAACGTGCTGCAATATCCGGTCGCGTTCTTCGGCGCCATGCGCGCCGGATTGGTGCTGGTAAACGTGAACCCGCTGTACACGCCGCGCGAGTTGCAGCATCAAATTGCAGACTCCGGCGCGCAAACGATACTGATCCTGGAAAATTTCGCGCACAAGCTGGCGGCGGTCATCGCCACGACCGGATTGAAGCACGTCATCACGACTGCGGTCGGCGACCTGCTGCCCGCTCCGCGCCGCTGGCTGGTGAATTTCGCCGTGCGGCATGTGAAGCACCTGGTGCCGCCATGGACGCTGCCGCAGGCCGTCCCCTTACGCGCCGCGCTGGCACTGGGCGAGCGCCAGGGCCTGAACGAAGTTGAAGTCGGCCCCGGCGATCTGGCGCTGCTGCAGTACACCGGCGGCACCACCGGCATTCCCAAAGGCGCCATGCTTACACACGGCAACCTGGTGGCGAACCTGATGCAGATCTCGGCCTGGATCGGCAAAGACCTGACCGAAGGCGCGGAAACCGTGGTGACGCCGCTGCCGCTCTACCACGTGTTTTCGCTGACCGCGAACCTGCTCACCTTCGTCAGCCTGGGTGGCCACAACCTGCTCGTGACCGATCCGCGCGACATCGCCGGGCTGATTGCGCTGCTGAAGCCGGGCCGGTTCAGCGTGATTACCGCGGTCAATACCCTATTCAACGCCCTGATCAATGCACCGGATTTCGCCGGCGTCGATTTCTCGCGCGTCAAGGTAGTGGTAGGCGGCGGCGCCGCGGTGCAGCAGACGGTGGCGACGCGCTGGAAGGAAGTCACCGGTACCACCATCATCGAAGGCTACGGACTCACGGAAACATCACCGGTGGTCTGCGTGAATCCGCTCAATATCGCCGACTATACCGGCATGTTGGGCCTGCCCCTGCCTTCCACCGATCTCATGATCTGCGACGAGCAGGGAGCCGAAGTGGCGACGGGCGAGGTGGGCGAAATCTGCGTCCTCGGGCCGCAGGTGATGCAGGGCTACTGGAACCGGCCCGATGAAACAGCGAAAGTGCTCATGCCCGACGGCTGGCTGCACACCGGCGACGAGGGCACTATGCGCGCCGACGGCTATGTCAAGCTGAGCGATCGCAAGAAAGACATCATCCTCGTCTCCGGCTTCAAGGTATTCCCGAACGAGGTGGAAGAGGTCGCGATGATGCTGCCGGGCGTCCTGGAAGCGGGCGCGACCTCGGCTCCGGACGAGCGCTCCGGCCAGGCGGTGAAACTGTTCATCGTCAAGCGCGATCCGGCGCTCAGCGCCGAACAGGTGCTGGCGCACTGCAGAAAAAACCTGACCGGATACAAGGTGCCCAAGTACGTCGAGTTCAGAACCGAACTTCCCAAGAGCCCGATCGGCAAGGTGCTGCGGCGCGAACTGCGCTAGCGGCGCCGGGCGCGGGCATCCACCGCGCCATGCGCTGCAGAATTCGGCACTACATTGCGCAAAATCAAGCTTCCCCCCGCTCGGGCCCGCACAATAAAAGCAGATTCTCGGACGCATTGCGGCAAGGAGCAGGCGATCATGGCACTAACCAAGACCCAGGTTACCAAACTTGCACGCGAGCTGGACCACCAGTACGCAGCGCTGCTGGAACAGGTGCGCGACGCGCTGGAGCACAGCGAAAACCAGCAGTACGTGGAACTGATAGACCGGGCCCCCGCCGACAGCGGCGACCAGGCGACCGGCGATGCGCTGGCCGATCTCAATCTTGCGATCATCGACCGGCACGTGTGCGAACTGCGCGACATCGAGGTGGCGAGAGTGCGCATCCGGGACGAGCGCTTCGGCGACTGTATCGACTGCAGCGGCGAAATCGGATTCGAACGCCTGCTCGCCTACCCGACGGCGAAGCGCTGCATCGCCTGCCAGCGACAGCACGAAAAAACCTACGCCCACGCGGCTGAGCCCACGCTCTGAGCATCCGAATCCGGGCACTTGAGCCTGAGCCGGTGCAGCCGCAGGGCGCCTCCGAACCCACCGAGAGGAGCATCATGAAAAGTCATCGCCGAGAATTCCAGACTATCGCCAGGGACCAGTTGCTCCCGGAACTGATGCACGACAGCTACAAGTCCGGGCGTAAGCTGCCTGAGCCCACGCGTTGTCCGGACTGCAGCGCGGTGTTTCAAAGTGGCCGCTGGATCTGGGGCAGCGTAGCGGCGACGGCGCATCTGGAGCGCTGTCCGGCGTGCCACCGCATCCACGACAATTTTCCCGCGGGATTCTTGACGCTGGAAGGCGCCTTCCTGCGCGAACACCGCGACGAGGTCCTGCACCTGATGCGAAATCATGAGGCGAAGGAAAAGGCGGAACACCCGCTGCAGCGGATCATGGCCATCGTAGCCAGCCCCGACGGCGTGAGCGTCACCACCACCGACGCCCATCTTGCGCGCGGCCTGGCGCAGGCGCTGCACCGCGCATACAAGGGCGAGCTCGAGTTCCGTTACAACAAGGAAGACAATCTGCTGCGCGCCACCTGGAGCCGTTGACCGCGGGCGCAGGCTTGCAGCGCGCTCGCGCCGCAATCGAAAAGCAGCCGCCCGAGCCAGGCGAGGACAGCGGCGCCGGGCGGAACCGTCAGTCCCCAACTTTGCCGCCGTGCGCACTACCGGGGCCGGTATAATCGTCGGCATCCGATAAGCAAGTTTCTGCTTGCATGCCTGCCGCATGCGGGCGCGACACGAGAAAGGCGTCCATGTCCGCACAACGCAAACGCGTAGTTCGCTTCGACCTGCCGGTGAATGAGGCTTTTGCCGAGCGCCTGGGGCGCGAGTCCGATATCGATCTGACGGTCTGCGCCCGCGCCGGCGCCGACGCAGCCGGCTGGGCCGCACTGGCCGGTGCGCATGTCTACCATGTGTCCGCGGCTAAAGACGAGCTTCCGA
>Ga0334722_10005845_pt1 | contig 12315 bp, 6 predicted proteins | sample C3_bottom_MG_FD_207210 | JGI IMG/M metagenome (GOLD analysis project Ga0334722, IMG submission 207210) | Sediment microbial communities from Yellowstone Lake, YNP, Wyoming, USA - C3_bottom | ecosystem: Environmental > Aquatic > Freshwater > Lake > Sediment | place: USA: Wyoming | collected...
TGGAAGGCCACCGCTGAATCCATCCTTGCCAAACTTGAACGCCTTTGTTCACGAATTACCGGGACGGGACACTAGAACTAGGCTCATATTCTCTGGCGCTATGGTTGCGCTTGCCCGTACGTTCCAGGTTCGAGCAGTGCGAGTTTCAACTGGGCGCGCAAGGACGGCCCGTCCTCGTAAACTAGGCCAGCCCCCCCCCAAGGGTGAGCAGGCGAAGATAGAGGGGCCAATTTAGCGGGGGTCATACCGCGGGCGCTTCACCACTGCGCAATGCTGAACATAGAGTAACTCGACTTGCTAAGGTTAACCTCGCCGGCATTTTTATAAATATCATAAAGTCGCTTCAATGAGGCCATCCAATCACCGTCATGTGTCTCGGCAGCTCTGTAAATCGCTGCATCTAGTATTGCATGTATTTCATTGCCCTGCAAACTTGCAAGATAATTGAAAATTATTATATACCCTGGCCAATTTGGATCTTGCAGCCATTCGAAAATGCCCGGAAGTATATTGCGCAATCTCTCATAATTGAGTTTAACGATCATTTGGGCACATCCACGCCAATATTTTTTCTCGTTTAGCTTGAATAACAAAAGGTAAATTTGATTATCGCTAATGCTACCCAATATGCTATCGGAGATTTCCCTCTCGGCCTCAGTGTAATCCCAATCAAGCTTTGCGACGATAGTTTGTACCTCAAGATTGGTCATCACTTTGCCCTCGTCGAAATGCTTTGGAGCAGAAGGGTGTAGGCGTGTGGATTTGTATTTGCATTGGCTCGCGATTCAATCCACACTTTCATTGTGTCGGTCATTGACGGAAATACCGAGACATGGTCAAATCCATCGATAATTGCCTTCAATACGCCACTCGAATTTACTTGTTTTAACGTTGTCATGGTATAAGGCGCCGAAGGGCGAGTTAACGAATATGATAATCCGCCAACATCAACTGGGCGTGGAGTCAAATTGGTACCATTACCCTTTCCAGTACGATAAATATAGACAGGAGGTGTTTGCTCATCAGCGGGGAAACTTAATCCGCCAACTGAAGGAGAAGGAGGGCCAAAGAGCATTGTATCTTCTGGAGTCATCGCAATTGCAACAGTCGCAAGCCCTGCAATAACTGGAAATGCAGCCCCAAAAGCAAAGTCCAGAACTGCGGGTGATGCAATTGCGCTAGGAACAACAAAAGAAATGCTTGGAAGTTCAGCTTTTTGAGCATCGCTCGCCCTCAGCCCCCACACATCCACATAATTGACCGGATCCCCCCCGACATAGGCATACCAGTTCATCCCAGCCTGGATGGGGTCCACCGTGGTGAACCGCCCCAGCCGTGGCGCGTAGTCCCTGAAGCCATAGTCCACAAGGCCCGTCGTCGGGTCGGTCCGCTTCCCGTTGTAGCCCAGATCGTTGATGCGCCTGAAGCTTCCTTCGAAGGCCTGCCCGTAGGCGTCATAGGCGTACCGCTCCCTGAGTTTCCCGTCCAGGCCCGTCGTCATCATCACCGACCCCAGGACATCCAGGGCGTAGTACTGGGCATCCCCCCGCACCGCGCTCCGGTACCCTGCCGTGTCGAAGTCGATCCGCTCGAGAATCTCCCCGTTCCCGTACACGAACTCGTCCATCGCGTGATAGTCGCCCCGCCACGAGTAGTAGTTCGACCTCGATGCCGGCCAGGGCTTCGAGGGGCCGTGCCCCTTTCGCACCGTGTCGCCCGCCCAGGGTTGATAGGGCACGAGGAGTTCGTCGGGGTTGAAGTGCTCATCGAGGGCCTCGGCCAGGACGCGCATCGACAGGCCCTCGTAGAGGTAGTTCGTCGCCGTCTCGGCCTTCCAGCCTCGCTGTCGCTTCTGACCCTGGAGGATGGTGTCGTACTCCGTGCGCGACACGCGCCGCCCCAGGGCGTCGTACTCGTAGCGGACCCCCGCCTGGAGGGTCCAGGCCGAGCCCGCGCCCTTGCCCACGAAGCCCGCGCTCTGGCTGTAGATGTCCAGGACCCGATTCTCGGGGTCGTACTCGTACTCGGCCCTGATGTTCCCGAGGGACTCCTCCTCGAGGTTGCCGTTGGGGTCGTAGAGGTAGCTCCGGCCGCCCGCCGTCTTCAGGCGGCTCTCCTCATCATAACTATAATCGATCCGGCCCCAGCCGTTGGCCTTCGTCGTCCGGTTGTCCCGCTCGTCGTAGCCGTAGGTCTCGTCCCAGAGCTCGGGGTTCACGTCGATGCTCGTGTTCCGGCCGTTGGCGCGGATGGCGGCGGCGCGGATCATCGCCACTTCGAGGCTCGTCGGCTCGAGGCGTGTGGCGAAGGTCGTGGCGCCCTCGCCAGGGACCACCTTCCACTTCCCCTCGGCCACCGAGGCGATCGCGAGGTAGTTCTTCGCGAGGTCTCCCTGCTTCTCGAGTTCGGCGGCAAGGTCGTTGGCGAAGAGTTCGCTATCCAGCCCGGGAAGCCTGGGCGCGAGGTCGGCGAGGTCCAGCTTGGGGTTCCCCGTCTGGGTCAGGATTCCCGCCTCGTGCGAAGGGAAGTAGCCCAGGGACAGTCGCTCGGCGAAGTCCGTGGCCACCTTCCCGCTCTTGAAGGGGTAGAGGGTCTCGGAGAGCCGGCCCGCCGCATCGTACTTGTAGGCTGTGATCCTGCCCTTCTCGTCGACGGTATAGCTCCGCTTTCCCGAGGGGTCGTAGACATAGGCCTCGTTGGAGAATTTGTTCGCCTCTTCGAAAGGACCGCCATTGGTCCGGGTCACCGTGAGGCGCCCCGCGGGGTCGTAGCCCTTCTCCTGCACGAGGCCGTTCGGCAACTGCCGACGCGTTTCGCGGAGGACCTCGTCATAGCCGAAGCTCGTCGTGCCGTCCTCGCTGTCGACCACCGAAAGGAGTTCGCCGGCCAGGCCGTAGGTCTTCGTCGTCCTGCGCTTCCCGTCGTGCCAGGCAAGGCCGGTGAGATTGCCCTCCTCGTCGTAGAGGTAGGAGAGCTCCTCACCGAGGTCCAAATCCTGGGCGGTCCTGAGCCGGCCCAGGGGGTCGTAGTCGTAGACATAGGAGCGGGCCGGGTTGGCCGCCCTCGTGAGGTTCCCCGCCGCGTCGTAGTCGAAGCTCTTGAGGAGGCTGCCCTGGGCCTTGAGGGTCTTGAGTCGGCCCGCCGCGTCGTAGCCGTAGTCGAAGACTGTCGCCTTGAAGTCGGTTTTATACTTGAGCTGCCCGCCGTCATCGTAGAGGTAGCTCTGCGTCACGCCCAGGCGATTGGTCTCGAAGTCGGGAAGGTCGAGCTCGTTGTAGTGGAAGGTGTAGGCCACCTTCGAGGCGTCGGTGATGCTCGTGAGGTTCCGCTCGTAGTCGTAGCCGTAGAGGGTCGGGGTCTCGGCACCATGGGCCTCTGACGCGAGGCGGCCGAGATCGTCGTAGGAGGAGCTCGTCACCCGGCCCACGGCATCGGTTTCGGTGAGGACACGGCCGTTCCCGTCGTAGGTGAAGACGGTCGCCGCGCCCAGGGGATCTACCGCGGCGATACGCCTGCCCGCCTCGTCGTAGTCGTTCCTCCAGGTCTCGTCGAGGGCGTTCGTCGCGCTCGCGAGGCTGCCGTAGACCGAGTAGCGATAGCTCGTGGCCTTCAGGTAGGGATCCTGGACCGACTTGAGGCGCCCGAGGGCGTCGTAGCCGTAGGTCCAGGTGTTGTGCCGTCGATCCTCGCGGCTCGTCACCCGACCCGCCTCATCGTAGCCGTAGGTCGTCACCCTTTCGAGGGCGTCGGTCTCGGTGAAGAGGCGACCGTAACTGTCGTAGAAGTAGCTTGTCGAGTTGCCCTTCGGGTCGGTCTTCTTCACGAGCCGGCCTGCCGGGTCGTAGTGGAAGCGCTCAGCAGGCTGTGCCGGATCGGTGAGGAAGTGGGGAAGGGTCACGACGATGGGTCGGTCGAATTCATCGTAGCGAATTTCGCTCTCGGCCTGGTTCCGGTCACGGTGCCAGACGAGGTTCCCCTTCCCGTCGAAACGGTAAAAATCCGATTTCGTACGCGGATCGATCCTCTCTTCGAGGCGGTCCGCCTTGTCGTACCTAAAGGTCGTCGTATGGTTGTTCCGGTCCGTCAGGGTCTCGAGCCTGCCCGAGTGAGTGTAGGAATAAAGGGTCTTCTGCTCGTAGGCGTCCTTTTTCTCTTCGAGTCGCCCCATCGGGTCGAACTGGTAGGAAGTCGCCTTGCCTTCGCCGTCGATCGAGAGCCGGGGAAGGCCGTTCTCCCAGTACTTGACGGAGGAGGAGACCCCCGTTTCCAGCTGAAGCCTACTCGTCGGGTTCCCCCGACTATCATAGTCGTAGCTGTTGTGAGATTCCCAAACCACGAGGGGACTGCCCTCGAGAACCAGATCGGGGACTGCGGGCTTTTCCTTCGGTCCCGTCGTGGAGCCGAGGGTGGCGAGCCTCTGCGAGCGGCCGGCGCCGTCGATCACTCCCAGGGATTCGCGGGCGGCCTCGGCCAGGGTGGTGGCCGCACCGCTTCCCCCTGCCAAGGCCTCCGTCTTCGACCGCGAAAGGGGAGCGACGAGCCTTCCGAGGTTCTTCTCCTTCACCTTCCCGTCGTCCCGGTATTTGTAAGCCACCACCTCCCCGAGGGGGTTCACCGCCCTGAGGAGGAGGTGACGATGGTCATAGACATAGTTCGTAACGTTCTTGAGCTTGTCGGTGTAGGCAACAAGATCCTTGCGATTGTTGTACTCGAAGGATTCGAAATTCCCGCGCATGTCGGTCACCTTCGTGACCTTCCCGTCGCCGTTGTACTCGTATTCCGTCCAGACACCCGTTCCGTCCGTGTACCTGCGTATCCGGCCGATCGCGTCGTTCGCGTAGACTTCGTTGACAGTCCTTTTCAGGCCCTCGGCGTCCGTCTGCGGAGTCGCCACCGAGCTGACATAGCCATTCAAATCATAGGCGAAGGTTCTCGTAGTCTCGTTCCTGTCGGTATGCGTGAACAGTCTTCCGCGTTCGTCGTAGGTGAAGGACTCGCCGATCGACTCGGGATAATCTATCGACAGGAGCTTGCCCTTCTCGTCGTAGTGGTAGGTCGTGGTCTGGCCGTTCTTCTCGATGTGAGTCTCGACCTTGTCGAGGTTGGTATAAGTCCAGCTTTCCGTGATGGTCGAGTCGGGATAGACGACCGAACTGAGGTTGCGCCGCGAGTCATAACCATAATGCGTATGGTAGATTTTACCGTCGAAATGACCGTATTCGTCGGTCAGCTCGTCCCAGCCGCTGAAATGGCCGTTTTCGTCGATCATGCTAATCGGGCCATCGTTGTATTCGAAGTCCCGGTAGCTGCCGTCAGCGTACTCGATCTTCGTCTCGCGGTAACGCTTGTCGAAGTAGTGCTTCTCGACGATGCCCGAGGGGTTCTCGTATTCCGTATAACCCTCGAAATACCGGAATTTTTCGACCGCCTTTTCCTCATCCTCGGTCTCGTAGACGACCTGTTCTCCGGATCTCGCCTCGTAGCGGTATTTCCTTAGACTATGGTCGGGCTTTTCGAGTTCGACGAGGAGGTCCCCGTCGTAGCGATATTTGACCTCATCGCCCCCCGCGTCGCGCACCGAGGCTAGGTGTCCCTGTGGGTCGTAGCCATAGACCAGGGTTCTCGACTCGGGGTCAACAATTCCCGTGAGGCGTTCGCCCTCCCAGGACAGGTTGGTCACTCGGCCGTAATCGTCGCTTAGGCTGGAAAGGTGGCCTCCGGAGTAGGCGAAACGGAGCGTGTTTCTACTGCGGTCGACGATGGTCTCGAGCTGGCCGAGGTAGCTGTACTCGTAGCGGGTTCCGTCCTTCAGGATCCGGGTAAAGCCACCATCCGGTCGGAGGGCGAGGCTCTCGCCTGTCGGTTGGTCGGCGGTCAGGGCGGATCCTTGCGGATAATAGTTGACGCTCCCGTCGGGAAGGATGGAGGTCGACTCGTAGTCGGGAAGGGCCTCGGTCCAGAAGTTCTTCGTCGCCCCCCCCTCGTCGTGGAGGACCACCCTTTCGTTCCTTATGTAGACGAGATGCTCCGGATCTCTGTCGTTCACCGTCATCGCATCGAGGTCTTTGTTCGCCTTGGCCTGGTCAGCTCGGTGGCGGAGAATGGCGGCCTGGACACCCAAGTAGGTTACATCATCTCCGAGCGCGACGAGAGATGCATCCATGTTTCCCAAGACGCCGCTCGCGCTCGCCACGCTGGCCAGAGCCCCCGCCGGTCCCTTGTACCAATCGTAGACCGCCTGGGCCCAGGCCTGGAGATCCAGTGCGTCCTGGAGGCCGTAGCCATCGGCGGCTCTCGCCGCGGCCACCGCGGCCTTCGCGGCGTCCAGCGCCGCCGAGGCGGAGGCGACTCCGCCCGTGATGGCGGCGGTGGACGAGGAAATCCTCCCCTCAAGTCCTCCCTGCTGCTCAACCAGGGAACGGTAGGCTTTGTCCGCATCGTCATAGGCCTTTTCGGCCTCGAGGGCCAGGGCATCGGCGTCCCGGTCGATGCCTCGCACAACACGCGTATCGTAGCTGAAGGTCCAGCCGGCGCCGAGGGAATGGGCGGCGCTCCGCCCGCTCTCGTAGGTCCGGCTCATCCGGACCGGCAGACCGTCGAAAGAGTATTCCAGGTCGGTCTCGCCCAGGTAGAAGCTCCCGGTCGCGAGGCGCACGGGATCACCGGTGGTAGTGCCCTGGAAAGTCAAGCCCGAGGTGGAGCCCTTCAACGCGGCAAAGTCCGCTCGAGTACGGGCTGTCCCCACGTTCGTTTCGAGGTTAATCCGGGAAGTCTGGGTTTTAATTCTTATCTGGAGCAACTCCTTTGCGAGTTCCTCGGTCTCGGTTATCGAATCGGGATCGCTACCTTCGGATGCCGCTTCGACCTTGGTCTCGGCGGTGGTCGCCGCCGTGGTCGCTGCCGTTACCGCAGCTGCCGCCTTTTGCTCGGGAGGATTTGAGGGCGCCGGAGGCGGGGTGGGAGAAGGAGTGGGCTTGGGAGCCGGCTTCGTGGGCATGGGAACCGTCACGCCGACATCCTCGACCAAAACCACCAGGGGATCACCGGCTCGGTTCCTTGACTCGCGAAGGAGGGCGGAGGGGGGAACCGGCTCCTTCCTCGGGACAGATCCCGCGGCGCCGAAGGTCGCGGTCGCTGCCCAGAGCAGCAGAAGACCGGCGCACATGGTTTTTTTCATCGAACTCCCTCCTTGGGAATGCGGGCATCTGGACCCGCCGACAGGCAGTTGCGCTTTGATTGGGGCGTGAAAGGGAACGCGGCGATGGAAGCGCTCGCCCGTATTGGAGCCGCATTCATGGGCTGGTGCCGGCCACGATCATCGTGGTTTCGGTGATCGTGAACTCCAGGTCGCTGTCCTCGGCGCCGATCGTCACCGCGAACTGGGTGCGATACTGCACCCCACCTCCAGCCAGGAAAAAGAAGATCGGATCGCTCCCCACTCCCACGCTCTCCGTGGCCCGCGAGCCGGACAGGAGGCCGTCGACAGTCCGCTGGAGGGTCGCGTCGTAGACGGCGTCGGGGGCGAAGAGGTGAGTTGCTCCCTCTCCGTCCGTCCAACGGACGAAGGAGAGGGGAGAGGAACTGGCGTTGACGATAGTGAGACGGTGGGTCGCCGGGAGGCTCGAGGCGCCGCTACAGGCCATAAAGCCGAAAAAAGCGACAGTTCCGACAAGGATGGCCACCAGGGCCCGAATAAGTCCGGATTTCATAACTGCTGTCCGCCTGTTGAGTATTTTGACAACTTTATTAAAAGTGCGAGCTGAGACCGCAGTGGACGGTCTCCCTGCAGTCCCTTATGCCCTAGGTGCTGTCTCGCGTCAAGTCCTCTGTTCTAACTTGACCCCCCGCCCCCTCCCGACTAAGCTCGCGTTCTTAATGGACATCCCGATCGCGGCCACCCTTTTCGCTGTAGGCCTCCTCGTCTCCTGGTTCGACCTCCGCGAGCGCCGGGCCCCCGACCTCCTCACCCTTGGCGGTCTGGCCCTGGTCCTCGTTCTCCGCCTCCCGGGAGGTTGGGCGACCTTGGCCCCCGGTCTTTCCGGGGCCGCCCTCGGACTCGCCCCCCTTCTCTTGGCGAGGGCCCTCACGAAGGGGGGCCTCGGGGCGGGGGATATCAAGTTCGGCGCCTTCCTCGGCGCCGCCCTGGGGCCGAGGGAGCTTCTCGTCTGTCTGCTCGCCGCCGCGCTTTTGGGCCTTGCCTTCGCCGGGATTTCCTATAAACTCGGGAGGTTCCACCGCGGGACGGCGATACCCTTCGCCCCCTTCCTTGCGGCAGGCGCCCTTCTCGCCCTTGCAGCGGAGGGTTTCACCCACTACTCGCAGTCATAAGGCCATGGAATGAAAAACGTCCTCCTCTCCGCCCTCCTCCTTTCCTGCCTGATCCCCCTCGGGGCCGAGGGGGCCAAGCTCACCAAGCTCGAGTTCAGGGATCGCCCGATAGCCGATATCATCCTGGCCCTCGGCGAGGCGGGCCAGATCTCCATCGTCCCCGATGTCACGGTGACGGGGAACGCCTCGTATTATTTCGCCGACGTCCCGGTCGAGACCGCCCTGGCCAAGTTCGCGGCCTCCTTCAACCTCTATGTCACGGTGAAGGACGGCATCCGGTACGTCTCGCGCATCGACGCGCGCTTCGACGCGGCGACGGGCCTTGCAAGCCTCAATGCCGAGGAGGTGCGCCTCCCCCTCGTCATCCGGGCCTTCTCGAAGGCCATCGGAAAGTCGATCCTCTTCGACGATGTCCCCGACCGTACCGTCACCATCCACGCGGAGGGGCTGAAGCCCCAGGTTGTCGCCGCCATCATCGCCCGTTCGGCGCCCAACCTGAGCCTCGAGGTGGCGGACGATTTTTACCAGCTCCGGCGCGTCGATCCGCCCAAGGCCGGCGCCACGGGGGCCAGCCACGCCCAGGGCTTCACGCGGAACGGCGAGCTCTTTTCCCTCGACGCGCGCCGCACCGCCTATCTCGACCTCCTCGGGGATCTCTTCAACGCTGCGGGAAAGGACTACTCCATCCTTTCGCGGGGCGACTCGGTGATCGACGGGCTGACCTTCAAGAACAGGAATTTCGAGGAAGCCCTGGGCCTGATCCTCGAGCAGGCCAGCGCCGACTGCACGGTGCTCGGGGGCACCTACTACATCTTCGAGATCCAGCGGAAGGATGTCATCAAAAAGCTCAAGGCCAGTCTCTCCCTTCCCGTGGAAAACTTCGCCGTGGCCGACGTTATCGCCCTCCTTCCCCCGGACTTCTCCTCGAGCGGGACGGTCAAGTACGACAAGTCCTCCAATATGATCTACCTGAGCGGGAGCCTCGAGGAGATCAAGCCCATCGAGGACTTCATCCGGCAGCTGGACCGGCCGCCGAACGGGAAGAGCTACCAGCGCTTCGATCTCCGCAATCTGAAGGCCAAGGACGCGATCGCCCTCTTCCCCTCGCGCTTTTCCTCCCTCGCCCCCCTCGTCCTTCCCGACGGCTCGGGGCTCGTGGCCCTGGTCTCCGAGGCCACCGCCGCCGACCTGCGGGCCTTTCTCGAGCTCATCGACCGGAGAGCCGCGGCCGCGCCCATCCGCCTGCGCTACGTGAAGGCCGAGGACATCCTCAAGAATCTCCCACCCTCGGCCACCAAGGAAAACCTCACCGACGGGGGCAACGGCTCCCTCCTCTTCTTCACCGGGCCCGAGGAGAGGCGGAAGGCCTTCCTCGAGGATCTGGCCCTCCTCGACCGGCCCAAGCCTCAGATCCGCTACGACGTTCTCGTGGTGCAGTACACCGTCCAGGACAACATGGATGTCTCGGGCAGCGCGACGATCGGCCCGGTGGGCTCGAGCGTGCCCGCAGGGAGCCTCGACCCCGTGGGCATCGTGGCCAACCTGGGCGGCCTCCTGTCCCTGAGGTTCGACGCGATAGCCGAACTCGGACTCAAATTCGCGGCCACCCTCAACTGGAACCTCCAGAACGACCGCGCCCAGATCTTCGCTGACACCACGCTCCACGGCGTGGTGGGAAGGGACCTCAAGTTCCAGAACACCACCACCTATCGCTACAAGGACACGGTGGTGGACAACGCTGGGAACACGACGAGCGCCGTGACCCGGGAAGTATCCTCGGGTCTCATCCTCACGCTGAACGGCTGGGTCTCGGGTGACGGCATGATCACCGTGGACGTGAACGCCACGGCCTCGGAGCGCACCGACGCCTCGGGCTCGAGCGGCTCGGCGCCGACGACCTCGGAGCGCGTGGTCTCCACCCAGGTGCGCACGCCATCGGGGGTGCCCATCTCCATCGGCGGCCTCAGGCAGCGCAAGGCCGAACTTGTCGTGCACAAGATCCCCCTCCTCGGCTCCATCCCCCTCCTCGGGAAGCTCTTCCAGACGAGCATCGACAAGGTTTCGGACACCGAGATCGTCATCTACCTCGTACCCTACCAGGTTCCCGACGCGGGGGCCGGCGCGGCCTCCGACTTCGAGCTCGAGGGAGTCTACCGAGAGCTCGTCAAGGGCTACTGATGTCCGCCACGATCGCGAGTCTCGCGGAGTTCGCGCCCCTGCCCTCGGGGGAGGCCCAGTACTCGGTGGAATTCATGAAGAGCCACGGGGCCCTGAAGCTCGCCGAAGGCCCGGGCGAGGTTCTCGTCGGCGCGGTGCCGGGCCATCCGGAAAACCTTCTTTCGCGCCTCGAGCGCTACCACGGGAAGCCGGTCCGACTCCTCCAGATCGAAGGCTCGGAATTCGCCGCCTTCCTCGGGCGCGCCCTCTCGGGCGAGGAGGGGCCGGGGCGCGCCGCCTCGGAGGAGGACGAGCGCATCCTCCTCGACCGCCTCGCCCACGACGCCCCCGTGGTCAACCTCGTCAACTCCGTCCTCATCGACGCCGTTCGCCTCGGGGCCTCGGACATCCATATCGAGGCTCTCTCCGAGCGTGTCCGCGTCCGCTATCGCCTCGACGGGGTCCTCAAGACCCAGGCGACCTACGAGGCCTCGCGCTTCGCGGCCATCGCCTCGCGCATCAAGATCATGGCCAATCTCAACATCATGGAGCGGAGGCGACCCCAGGACGGGCGGGTGACGGTCAGCGTGGGAGGCCAGGACGTGGACATGCGCGTCTCCATCGTGCCCATCGCCCGCGGCGAATCCATCGTGCTGCGCATCTTCGGCGCGAGCGAGGCCTCCCTCGGTCTGGACCAGCTCGGCTTCGACGCCGCGCAGGTCGCCCTGGCCCGCAGTCTCTATCGCGTGCCCCACGGCCTCCTCCTGGCCACAGGGCCCACGGGGAGCGGCAAGACCACCACGCTCGGGGCCATGCTCCGCGAGATCAGCACGGACGAGATCAAGGTCGTGAGCATCGAGGACCCCGTCGAGCACCTCGTGGAGGGCGTGGCCCAGATTCAGACCAACGAGCAGATCCACCTCGGCTTCGATGTGATCCTCCGGCGCGTGCTCCGCCAGGATCCGAACGTCATCATGGTGGGCGAGATGCGCGACGCCCAGACGGCCGAGCTCGCCGTGCGCGCCGCCCTCACCGGCCACCTCGTCCTCTCCACCCTCCATACCAACGACAGCGTCTCGGCCGTCACGCGGCTCAAGAACATGGGGGTCGAGCCCTATCTCGTCGCCTCCACCCTGCGCGGTGTGCTGGCTCAGCGCCTCGTGCGCCGCCTCTGCCCGGACTGCGCGACGGAACGGACCCCGCGGCCGGCCGAGGCCGCCTTCCTGGCCCGCCACGGCATAGAGGCCGCGACCCTCCGCGAGAGTCGAGGTTGTCCGCGCTGCGGCGGCACGGGCTACCGCGGGAGGGTGGCCATCGCCGAGATCTTCGCCATGGACGAGGAACTCGAGGGCTTGATCCTTGCCGGAGCCGGGGCCGGCAAGCTCAGGAGCTTCCTCGAAGGGCGGGGCTTCGCCTCCCTCCTTGTCGACGGGCTCCGCAAGGCCGCCGCGGGACTCACGAGCCTCGCCGAAGTCGAGCGCGAGGCGGGTCTCTAGATGCCCCTCTACAAGTGCCGGATCGCCGACGCCGCGGGAAGGATCGTCGTCGAAATGCGCGAAGCCTCCGGCGCCGAGGAGGCCGCGAGGGCCCTGGCCGGCGAGGGCCGCACCCTCGTCTCCCTCGTTCCCATCGAAGCCAAGCGCCGCCTGAGACCCGCCTTCTCCGACCGCGTCGTCCTCGAATTCACCAAGACCCTGGCCGTCCTCCTCCAGGCCGGCCTCCCCCTCGAGGCCGCCCTCGAGGTGGCCTCCTCCTCCTTCGAGGGTCAGAAGCCCCAGGCCCTCTCCGAGCTCCTCCGCCTCCGCATCATGAAGGGCGAGAGCTTTTCGA
>Ga0334722_10005846_pt1 | contig 12310 bp, 10 predicted proteins | sample C3_bottom_MG_FD_207210 | JGI IMG/M metagenome (GOLD analysis project Ga0334722, IMG submission 207210) | Sediment microbial communities from Yellowstone Lake, YNP, Wyoming, USA - C3_bottom | ecosystem: Environmental > Aquatic > Freshwater > Lake > Sediment | place: USA: Wyoming | collected...
CGGCCATAGCTCAAAGCACGCCTCTGAATTTAAAGATTCGGTTTTTGACCTGGTGGTGACCGTCTGCGATAAGGCGCGCGAGAACTGCCCGGTGTGGTTCGGCAAGGCCAAAAAACTGCATAAAAGTTTCGAGGACCCGCCGTTCCTGGCCAAAGAGGCCGGAACTGAGGAAGAGGCCCTGGCCCATTACCGCCGCGTGCGCGATGAGATAAAAGATCTTGTGCTGAGTTTGCCTGAGATATTAAAAGAGGAGAATTAAAATGAACGGGATAATAGCGAAACTTTCTTTTCTGGACCGGTATCTTACGCTTTGGATCTTCGCCGCCATGGCAGTGGGCGTGGGGGTGGGTTGGTTCGCGCCTCAAGCGGTAGCGGACTTTAACGCGGCTTCCAGCGTGGGCACGACTTCAATTCCCATAGCCATCGGCCTGATACTCATGATGTATCCGCCGCTGGCCAAGGTTAAATACGAGGAGATGCACAGGGTCTTCGCCAATAAGAGGGTTCTGGCGCTTTCCCTGGTGCAGAACTGGGTGGTGGGACCGGTGCTGATGACGGCGCTGGCGATAATATTCCTGCGGGACAAACCGGAGTATATGGTGGGGCTCATAATGATAGGCCTCGCGCGCTGCATTGCCATGGTGATAGTCTGGAACGATCTTGCCAAAGGCGACAGGGAATACTGCGCGGGGCTTGTGGCGTTCAATTCGGTGTTCCAGGTGCTTTTCTTTTCGGTCTACGCCTATTTCTTCGTTACGCTGGTGCCGCGCTGGCTTGGTCTTACAGGCGCGGTGGTCAACATAACTATGGGGGAAATTGCCAAAAGCGTTTTCATCTACCTGGGTATCCCGTTCATAGCGGGCATAGTCACGCGCTTTTCGCTTATCGCCGCCAAAGGCAAGGAATGGTATTCCCAAAAATTCATCCCGGTCATAAGTCCCCTGACGCTGGTGGCGCTGCTGTTCACCATAGTGGTGATGTTCTCCATAAAGGGCGAGAATATCGTGCAGGTGCCGCTGGACGTGGTGCGTATCGCCATACCGCTGCTGGTTTACTTCACGCTGATGTTCTTCGCTTCTTTCTATATGAGCAAGAAGGCGGGGGCGAACTACCAGGAGTCGGCCACGCTGTCGTTCACGGCGGCGTCCAATAATTTCGAACTGGCGATAGCGGTCGCCATCGCCACCTTCGGCATAGGCCACGGGGCGGCTTTTGCCGCTGTCATCGGGCCTTTGGTGGAAGTGCCCGTGCTTATAGGTCTGGTCAATGTCTCTCTCTGGATAGGCCGCCGCTGGTACGCGCAAGCCGCAGTTTAAGGCTCAATAAATGAAAAAGAACCATATAGTCCGTCGCAAGCAGCCCCGACAGCATCCCTCATATAAATCCGCCGCTTCCCTGAGCCGGAAAACTTCCGAAGCTCTTGAGTTGACTTTTTAATAATATTCGACTACACTTAAAACCGGGACAGGGTTTGGTAAAATAAATATAACCGCATCATTGAGGCGCCTGGCGTTTGGCTGGCGGCTTCCTATTGTTTTCAGCGGGGGAATTATATGAAGCATATTGCGGCCTGTATCGTCTTATTGGTTTCTCTGTGCCCGCCGGCCGCTGCCGGCGACACGGACGAATCCGACTTTTTCAGTCTTGAGCGGGCCTCGCTCGAGGAATCCCTTAACGTCAAAACTTCGGTGGCCACCCGCAGCAGCGTGCCGTTGCGGGAGACCCCGGGCCTCGTCACGGTGATGACCGGAGAGGAAATACGGGCTTCCGGCGCGCGCGATCTAATAGATGTGCTCAAGCTGGTCCCGGATTTCAGCTTCGGAGTCGACGTGCAGGGGAATCTCGGCCTCGGCGTGCGCGGCAACTGGGCCAATGAGGGGAAAGTCCTGCTTATCTGGGACGGGCAGGTTTATAACGAAATACTTTACTCCACGATACAGTTCGACAGGTTCCCCGTCGACCAGATAGAGACCATAGAGATCATAAGGGGGCCCGGCTCCGTGATCTACGGGGGTTTCGCGGAACTGGCGGTGATAAACGTGAAGACGCGCTCTCCGAAAAACCTTAACGGGAGCGAGGCTTATGCGGCATACGGCCACGGCGAAAAGGTCTGGTCGCGCTATTACGGAGGGTACTCGTTCGGCAAAGTGCTGGACGGCACCGAAGTTTCGGCAAAAGCTTTCTGGGGCGAGGCGCAGCGAAGCTCGCGCCGTTACACCGACTTCTCGGGGGCTTCCTACAGCATGAACGGCAGTTCCGGCCTGCGTCCCAAAAGCCTCGCTCTTTACGCTGCCCGGCGAAAAACGGAATTACGCCTGATAGTCGATTACTTCTCGCTGCGGGACAGGGACCATTTCGGGGAAGTCATTCCCGGATCCAGCGAGGTAGGCTTCCCCACGGTATTTATGGGCGGTAAATATTCCTGGGAGTTGTCCGATGTCTTGCGCCTGGAACCCGAGCTGAATTATACCGTGGGCAAGCCCTGGCTTGAAAAAGACCGGTATTTCCCGTACGACAAGAGAACGGCCAGATTTATGGCGTCCCTGCGCGCTTTTTACCTGCCCGGCGGGGCGTCGGATTTTATGTTCGGCGGGGAGTATTACAATGACCTGGTAAAGATAGATCCTTTTACCGGGGCCACTTCCGCCGCAGGGTCGGATGAGCGTGAGTCATACGATAACATAGCGTTCTTTGGTCAGGGGAATTTCGACACCCCGCCCGCGAAACTTACCGCCGGGGCGCGCTACGACCGGAACTCGCGCTATGGAGACTCCCTTGTGCCGAGGGTGGCGGCGACCAGGATCGTAAAAAGATTTAACTTTAAGGCCATCTACAGCAAGGCCTTCCGGGCGCCTTCCATAGAGAATATCCGGCTGAACGGCGATATAAAGCCGGAGAAGACTTCCGTAACGGAATTGGAGGCCGGGTATATACTCTCGGACGCGCTCTACGTCTACGGCAACGCCTCTGAAACCGTTATAAAGAGGCCTATCATATTCTATCTCGACGATTCAGCTAATGAGCATTATGCCAACTACTCCCGCACAGGCACGCGCGGCTTCGGTACGGGGCTGAAGTATAAGGACGGCGCCGTGCGTTTCAGCGCCGACTACTATACCTATCGGGCCAGGGCGAACCGTGTGGACATATATGCGGTGGCCGGCCGTGGAGGCAGCCTGCTCGGCTTCCCCAGGCACAAGGTGACCTTGAGTTCGTCCCTGCCGGTGGATAGCGGCTTGAGCCTGAACCCGTCGGCCATATATCTTTCCCGGCGCTACGGCTACTCCGGAGCCGGAACTCTCGAGGTTTTCAAGGAAACGGTACTGGCGGGAGTCAATTTCCAATTGAAGGATAGACCGGTCAAGGACCTTACCCTGAATATCGGCGTAAGCGACCTTTTCAACTCCGGCTACAGCTATATACAGCCTTACGACGGCGGCCACGCTCCCCTGCCGGCGCCTTCGCGCGAAATTTTCATCAAAGCGGCCTATGAATTCTAAAAAATCGCTCTGCGTTCTGCTGCTGCTCTGCCTGCCGGGCGGTCTCCCGGCCGGGGAGACCGCGGCCGTACTTTCCGCGGGGACCGGGGCATATATGGAGGCCTTCTCCGCTTTCCAGGCCGCTTACGGTTCGGAAGTTCCATATACCGACCTTTCCATGGGCAAACCGAACCTGTCGGCCAGCACGCGTACGGTGGTCGCCTTCGGCGGCAAAGCCGCGGAATATGCTTACCCCGACGGTATGCGCCTGATCTACTGCCTGGCGCCCGGCGTGCTTTTGAACAAGTCTCCGGAGCGGAGCGGCAAAGCCGTGAAGATAAGCCTCATACCGGGTCTGGTTGAGGTGCTTGTGAAGATCAAGACCATACAGCCGAAGATCAAGAGGTTAAAAGTTTTCTGGACCCTGCCTCTTTTCAAGTCATACTCCGAGGCGCTGAAAACAGAGGGGGCCAGGCTGGGCATGGAGGTCACCGCTCTGCGGGTCGAGAGCGGCGCTGCGCTCCCGGCCCTGCTGCGGCGTGAAATGGAGGGAATGGAAGCCTTCTGGCTGCCGCCGGACCCTATGCTGATAACGCCGGAGAACCTCCTGATCTTCAAGGGGGTTTCCTGGGCTAACGGCATACCTTTTTACGGCTCGACAAAAGGAATGACGCGGGACGGGGCCATCGCCTCGATAGGCGTGAGTTTCCGGGAGATGGGGATATTCGCCGCCGCCGCGGCGCGGCGGTTAGAGAACGGAGAAGACCTCCCGGAGATCATGTTCCCCGGAAAAGCGGAGATAACCCTCAATGCTTCAGCCGCAAAAAAATGCGGAGTGGAATTCCCGCAGTCCGTAATTGAAGAAGCCGCATATTTCTTTCCATGAAACTCTACCTCAAGATCATGGTCTTCATTCTGGTCCTCATAAGCGTGGCGCTGTGGACGAATAGATATTTTTCCAGAATTGCCGTTACGGAAGCCATGAGCGCGCAAATAACGGATTCCGCCGTTTCCGCGGTCTCCGATCTGGTTCCGGCGCTGCAGAGCGTCTTCGCGGATAAGAATGAGCTCAAGGGACTAAAGACCCTGCACGCTTTCGCGCAGAAGACCGGCGCGCTCTATGCCGCCGCGGTGCTGCCGGACGGGACGGTGGTGGCGCATACCAACGTGGCTCTTGCGGGCGTTAAACTGTCGGACGCGCTGATGGTCAAGGCCCTCCGCGTCCCCGAACCGGCATTCCAGAGGGGCTATTACGGCGGCGAGGATATGGTCGAGGTCGTGATCCCCATACCGGGAAAAGCGCCGGTCTCCGGAGAAGACCTCCTCCTCGCCGGTATGGAGGCCGGCATCGGGAACGCCGGGTTCGTGCGTGCCGGCCTTCCGCTCGCGCCCGCCAGTAAGGCGGAAAGCGATATTAACTTCAAGCTGATGGTGCTCGCCGCTTTGATCTCTCTGACCGCCCTGGCATTTTCAGCGCTTTTTACAAGGGTCATGCTCCGCCAGGTCTCTTTCCTGGGGGAAGGCATACGGAAAGTGCGCGACGGGGATTACGCCTTTTCGGTGCCGGTAGTGACCCGCGACGAACTTGGCGAGGTGGCTGCAAGCTTCAATAAGCTCAGCCGCAGCCTTTCGGAAACCACGGTATCGAAGCGGTACCTGGATTCGGTCCTGGAAAGCATGCCGGACCCCCTGATCATCACGGACGAGCGGGGCGCGGTCATTAAAGCTAACAGGGCCGCCGTAGAATTTTCCGGATACGATTTCATGCCCCCGGGGTCGATGAACTTGAAAGACCTGCTTGAGCCCCAGGCGGAAGGCGCCGCCGCCCCGTTCAGCCTGCTGGGTTCCGGCGTAAGGATAAAGGAGCTGGACCTCTGGTTCCTGGCGAAAGGCGGCCGGCGCCTTCCCGTCATGCTTTCCGCGGCGTTTACCGGCTCGGCCGGACGGCAGCAGGTGGTGGCCGTGCTGAAGGACATGGCGGAGCATAAGGAGTCCGAGGCGCGCCTGGCCCGGTATTTGAAAGAAGTGGAAACCGTCAACAGCGAACTGGATTCTTTCGCCCACACGGTCTCCCACGACCTCAAGGAGCCCCTGCGCGGCATAGAAGTGTTCTCCGGTATGCTTCTTTCAGACTACTCGTCCAAACTCGATCCGCAGGGAACGGATTATCTGGGGAGGGTGGTCAAAGCTTCCGGGCGCATGCGCCGGCTGATAGACGACCTGCTCAGCTACGCCCGCGTATCGCGCGTGCGGAACCCGTATGAACGCGCCTCCACGGCCGAGCTGGCCGCCGAAGCCGCAGCCGGGCTCTCCGCGCTCATCGAGGAGCGTAAGGCTGAGCTGCGCGTGTCGGGAACCATGCCGCAGATCTTCTGCGACTCCGTGAAAATGCGTCAGGTCTTTCAAAACCTCATAAGCAACGCCGTGAAATATAACGATAAACCCGTCCCGGAGATCGAAGTTGGCGCTGAAAAGTCCGGGGATTACTACTGGAAATTTTTCGTGAAGGACAACGGTATAGGCATATCGAGCCGGTATTTTGACGAGATATTCAGGATGTTCAAACGGCTGCACGTGGGCCAGGACTACGGCGGCGGTACGGGCGCGGGCCTGGCGATAGTTAAAAAAATAGTGGAAGAGCACAACGGGAAGATCTGGGTCGAATCCGCGGAAGGCAAGGGTTCCGTCTTTTATATCCTTATCCCGGCTGACCCGAGAAAATATTCTTAAAGGCGGCATTATGGTCCAGGAACCGGACAAACCGAGCATTTTACTCGTGGAAGACAATGAGGACGACGTGCTTATCGCCCGGCGAGCCTTCCGGGAATTCAAGGTTTTCTGCGAGATAAACGTGGCGCGCGACGGGCAGGAGGCCCTGGATATGCTTAACGGTTCGGGCCGGTGCTCGGGCCGCAAGCCACTGCGCCCGTCGCTGATCCTGATGGATATCACTATGCCGCTGATGGACGGCATTGCGGTGCTTAAAAATCTCAAGGCCGACTCTTTCCTGCGCCGCATCCCGGTGGTTATGCTGACCACGTCGGCGCGGCAGGAGGATATCGTGCGCAGCTATGAGAATGGCGCCGCCTCTTACATAACCAAACCGTCCTCCCTGAACGAATTCCTGGATATGACACGCAAATTCGAGACATACTGGGTGAGCGTCTCCAAGCTGCCGGCGTAGCGACCGTGGCGGCTTACCCCATGCCGCCCGGTTCCGCTGGTATCGGATATTTTCTACAATATACGCATGCAAAATATTTCCGCTTTATTCGGTCCCTGGATAATAGGTTTTTACGCTCTCCTTTTCATTTCTTTGGCCGCGCTTTATAAGGCCGACCCGCCTTCGCGCAAAAGGGTGGGGCTTACGGCCTTCTTCGCCGTCTGTTCCCTCGCCGGCATCCTCGCCGTCAAATTCCTGGGCGGAGCTTCGGGCGGGTTCCTGAAACTGGTGGAGCTGACCGCCCGCCTGCTTGCCGTGGTGGCCGCCATAAACGTGATCGGCGTCCTCGCTTTTTCGCTGGTCATGCCCAAAGTAAGGGCGGGCGGGTCCAAGTTCGTGGAAGACCTGATACTCGCGGCCGCCTACCTGGTGGCCGGGCTGGCGGTGATCTCCGCCTCGGGCGCGGACCTGAGCGGCATACTGGCCACCTCCGCCGTGGTGACCGGCGTAGTGGCTTTCTCGCTGCAGGATACGCTTGGCAATATCATAGGCGGCATGGTGCTGCACCTCGAAGATTCCTTCATGCCGGGGGACCGGATCGCGGTGGAGAAGTACGAAGGCATCGTGCGCGAGATCCGCTGGCGCCAGACCACGCTTGAAACGCTCGACGGCGACCTGGTGGTGATCCCCAACATCATACTTATGAAGAGCCCGGTCACCGTGCTGGGCCGCGCCTCCGGCGACACCCGCTTCCGCGCGGTTTCTTTCCGCGTATATTATGATCGGGCGCCGGGTGAGATCATAAGCGCGGTGGACCAGGCGATGAAGGAAGATCCGCCGCCCTGCGTGGCCGCAACCCCGTTCCCGTACTGCGCCATCAGCGGTTTCGAGCCCAATTGCGTGGTGTACGAGGTCCGGTACTACCTTTCCGATCTCGCCGCGCCCGGCAGGACCGATTCCGGGGTCCGCGCCAAGGTCTATTACGCGCTGACGCGCGCCGGCATAAAACTTTCCATACCTACGCGCTCGGTGGTGGTTTCGGAGGGCGCCGACGCGGCCGCGGAAAAAAGCGCCAAGTCGGAACTGGAGCGCAGGCTGGCCGCGCTGAAAGGCGTTGACGTCTTCCAGTTCCTTACCGAGAACGAAAAGACCATCCTCGCAGGCAGGCTGAAGCCGACCCCGTTCTCCGCCGGGGAAATGATGACGAAGCAGGGCGCCGTGGCAGACTGGCTTTACATAATCTACGAGGGCGGGGTGGAAGTGCGCCTGTATTCAGGCGAGACCGGAACCTATCGCGCGGTAAAGATGCTGGGGCCCGGGGATTTCCTCGGCGAGATGGGGCTGCTGACCGGAGAGCCGCGCTCGGCCACCGCGGTGGCGGCCGGGGAAGTCGGCTGTTACAGGCTGGACAGGGAAGGTTTCCGCGGCGTCCTTGCCAGCAGGCCGGAGATAGCCGAATCCATAGCCGCCATGCTGGCCAGACGCCGCGTGGAACTGGCCGAAGCCAAAGAGCGCATGGACGGCGAAAGCGCGCTGCGCGGCCTGAAGACGGTACAGCAGGACCTGCTTTCCAAGATAAAGAATTTCTTCAAGCTCTGATCCCGGGGCCGGAGGAAAAAATGTTCGCCCGCGCTTTGACCCGCGGGCGAATTCTTTTGGAGCGGGCGTATTACGCGGGCCGCGGGGCGAACCATTTCCCGGCTTCCTGTTTTTTGTCGGGGGGGAGGAACGAGGCCGCCAGGGCGCATTTGTTGGCGTAGTTCAGATCGGACATGGAAAGCCCGATCTTCTCTACGGCCAGAACGTATTCCCTGTTCAGATCCGTGTCCAATATCTCGGGATCGTCGGCGCCTATGGAAACGCTGACGCCGGCCTCTATAAATCTTTTGAGCGGGTGGTCTTCCAGTCTGTTCACCGCGTGCGTGAGGTAGTTGCTGTAAGGGTTGGTCTCGATGGTTATGCCCTTCTCTTTTATCAGGGCGATGGTCTTTCCCGATGGATCCTCAATGGCTTTCACGCCGTGGCCGATGCGTTCCGGGTTCAGGGAGTTGATGGCGTCCAGGACCTGGGTGAATTCGCCTTCCTCGCCGGAATGTACGGTGAGGGGGATGCCCGCTTCATGAAGTTTTTTTACGGCTTCAGTATAGAGCGAGGCCGGGTAATTTATCTCGTCGTCCGCGAAATCGAAGCCCGCTATAAGGGCCTTGTTCTTTGCCGCGAAATCTATGGTCTTCAGGACCGAATCCATGCCGTAGGACCTGGAGGCTATGACTATTATGCCCGCGAAAACCGGGTGTTTGCTCTGGAACGAGCGTATCGCGGACGCGATGACTTCAAGGGTCTTCTGCCAGTCAAGGTCCTTGCCTTTCAGCATGAAGTCGGGGCTGTACCTTAGTTCCAGAAGCCTTATGTTCTCTTTTTTATACGCGTCCTCCAGGGCCTGGCGGGTTATTTCCTCTATCGCTCCGTACGAGACGAAAACCGACTGCGCTATCTCGAACATCTTAAGGACTTCGGACAGCGAACCCATAGGGCCGCTGAGTTTTACGATCTTTGTGAGTTCGGCCGCTTCGAAGGTGGGCAGCTTGATATTATGCCTGAGCGCCGTCCTGATTATGGTCGGAATGCGCACGCAGCCTTCCAGGTGGCGGTGCAGTTCCACCTTGGGCATGGCTTTTATCGCTGTTTCCAGTTCGGTCATTTGACGCTCGAATAGAACCAGTAAAAAGCGGCGATAGCTGTTATTATCACCCAGAGGAACATGCCGGAAGAAGAGGGGTGGATAGCTCCCGGCTGGGGTATATTATAGTCGACGCCGGGCTTTTCTTCGGGTGCGGCGAAGCCGGTCGGTCTGGGAGCGCGGGGGGTCGTCGGGGGCGGCGGCGCGAGCTTCACAAGGAATTTTATGAACGCGGACAAACCCGGGCCGCCCTGGAACTTAAAATCCTTATGTACGACTATTCTGGAGGAGCCGTCAGCCGGCTTTTCCGGTCCCACGGTTTTGGCGGCGTCGAGGCGCTCCTGTACCAGGGCGCGAAACTCTTCCGGCACCTCTTCCAGGTTATAGTAATGCCTGCCGTTTACGATTATCTTTTTCTTTTCCTCGTTGTCCATACGCCTAGTTTATCTATAAATCCTGCCTCCTGTAAACTGCCCGTGACGTAACGTCGGGCAGGCCGGTTTTGGCTAAGCACCGCGGAACAGCTCCACTTTCGATAATGTCGCCTATGTTCGCCGCGGATAACAGTTCGGGTCCTAAGGCCGCCGCATAGCCGCTATGGCCTGCTGAGCCGGTCTTTAAGGGCTTCCGCGGCTTCCGCGAGGAGTTTTTCTTTTTCGGCCGGGGCGGCCCCGGCGGCCAGCTCCAGCATGGGGCCGGTCTTCATAACTATACAATCCGCGTCTTCCTGGCTCATCCCACCAATGACCATACTCCTTATCCGGGCTTCTATTGCGGCCTTGCCGGCCGGGTAGTCCCACGATGATATCTTTACGGACAAGCCGGTTTTGCCGCGCAGCTCCACCATCAGCTTCCATACCGCCTCGTTTTCAGGAGTGCAGGCCCGTTCTATCACTACGGTCTCCTTAACCCCGCCTGCCGCCAGCGAAAGAAGGAAAGGGCGGCAGGCGCGCGGGGTGGTTTTTGCCGGAAGCTGCGGCAGCGGAATGACGCCGGAGCTATCCTCCTTAAGTCCCAGTACGATCTCCTTTACGTTCATGCTTTTATCAAAAGAGATCTTCGGCTCACAGCTTCCCTTTGATGTGAAGATCACCAGGGCCGCCGCCGCGCACATTGTTACCGCCCGCATCGTAGTTTTCATACCTGCCTCCCTTCCTTTAGTCCGTTATTTTATCTTTCGCAGAGGTATCTTGCCCATGAATACCCGGCGCCGTCCGTCTTTACAAAGCCGCCCATTTTCCCGTTCTTTAATTTGTAGCCGCCTTTCAGGAGCGTCTCTTCGATAAAGAAGGGCGTGAGCGGGCCATCGGCGTAGGCGTCATAGTCGGGGTCCTGGACCTTTAGCCGCAGGTACCCGGTCATGGGGCCGCCGGGATCCGGGGTGTAAGCGTTGTCTATCACGTAGGTTTCTTTAAGATTCAGCGCCCGGAAAAAAAAGCTCGGGTTGCCGTCCGCGCCTATCGTTTCCAGCGAGATAGTGTCCAGGCCATAAGGCGAGTTATTGTCGAGGCTGCGGCAGCTGTAACGATAAGCCCCCTGCCACACGCCGGCGGAGGACTTCCCTTCAAGCAGCGCGTAAACCGCATGGTTCACCTGCACCGCTTCCACGACGCCGTATCTGGCGAGGAAAATGGCCTTTGCCGGGGCCTGGCTGTCGCGGATGTCTATCCTTACATAATAGCCCATCCCGTTGTCGGCATAGCTTTCGCCGGAAAGCCCGGCTTCCTTCAGCACGTTCTTAACGATGGTGATATCCGCGCCTTTGCGGAATTTGACCAGCATGGCGTTCTTCCAGTCGGACGTCACCGGGCTTACGCATATCTTGGGGCTGAGCGCCGCTTTTTCCTGTTCGACCGCGCGGAAGGGAACGATGTCCGCCTCCAGCCGCGCTTCCACGTCCCGCAGGGGCCCGAAATCCGCCGCCGAAGTTTTCAAGCTTTCCGCTTCGCCCGCGTTCAGGTTAACTGATACCGCCATAACCGCCGCTAACGCTAACATTGTCTTTTTCATGAGTCGCCTCCTGTAAGTTGTCTTCCCATATAGTGTAGCCGGTCCGGGCTTTTCAGGCCTGGGGCCGAGGACTTATAACAGGCGGTTTTTTGCTCCAAAAGCGGCGCTTGTAAAACAGAGCGCTTGTGTAAAGCGTCGTTTTATACGAAATTGATATAATACCGTCATGAGCGATTTTTCAAACCTTCTTACCCAGTACAGGCGGGACGCCGGCTTCGAGACCGGCCGCGGTTTTTACAGGAAAGCGGGCGGACGCGCCGCCCTGCGCTGCACCTATCAGCAGTATTTGAATATCGAAACGGGCCGCTCAGTGCCGAAATCGGGCGTTTTGTACGCCGTCATAGTCATGCTCGGCATCTGGAAAGATCAGGAAAAGTCGCGTAAATTGTGCGGAGCGTATCTCGAGGCGCAGTTCGGCGGGGGGGAATTCCTGGATTTCATGCTGCGCTCTGTCGGCCCGGGGTCGGCCGCGGCCGCATCGCAAACCTCTCCCTTAAGAAAGGCGATGCAGAGCAGCACGCGGTCCCGCCTGGCCCCGCTGAGCCCGGAGCAGTCCCGGCTTATCAAGAAAGACGCCGTTCATTACTGGACCTATCACGTGCTTGCGGGGGATTCCGGCTACTGGCAGGCGGATAAGATAGCGGGGTTGTTCGGTTTTAAGACGAGCGCTGTAAAAAAGGCTCTCGGCGGACTGGTAAAGGCGAAAGTAGCCGAGCTCGGGAAGAAGGGTTATTGGAGCCCCTACCGGGACAAGCACATAACCCACGAAAAACAGCCGGTCCCGCAGCGATTTGAGGTCGCGCCCTCGATGGACCACCTTAAAAAAGTTTGGGGCGCCGTTGAGGGGAAGAACGGCCAGACGCTTTTCCACCGCTACCTGTTCCTGCGCGCTTCCGAGTCCCAGCTCCGCGAGTATTATCCCTATTTCGCCATGTCCATGGACGGCATAGGGATATACGACACGATAGACAAGGGCGG
>Ga0334722_10005848_pt1 | contig 12308 bp, 9 predicted proteins | sample C3_bottom_MG_FD_207210 | JGI IMG/M metagenome (GOLD analysis project Ga0334722, IMG submission 207210) | Sediment microbial communities from Yellowstone Lake, YNP, Wyoming, USA - C3_bottom | ecosystem: Environmental > Aquatic > Freshwater > Lake > Sediment | place: USA: Wyoming | collected...
ATGAGGTCCCTTATGGATATAACGCCGTACAGCTTCCCGCCCTTGGTCACCACGACGTGCCTTATGTTGTGGGTCCTCATGACCTCGGCGACCTTCCAAAGCGGCTCGGACGCCTCCACGGTTATGACGGGGGAGGTCATGTACTTCTCTGCCGTTGTGTTGAGGTCGACGCCTGTGGCTATAGCCCTCACTATATCTCTCTCGGATATCACCCCCAGCGGGTTCTGGGGGGCCTTCTCGTCCACGACGACGACGATGCTTATCTTCCTCTCGGCGAGGATCTTGGCGACGTCCTTCAACGTGGTTTTTGTGGACACAGTTATCGGCGGCTTTCTGGCTAGCGTCTCCGCGTTCATGGAGGGCGCGAATGACAAGTATAAAAACATTTCTTCTAAATTATAGATCTAACTTCTTCAGGCGCGGGGAGGGGTATGTTTATAACTGGGCGCGCCGGGGTCTCCATGCCTGTCGTCGTCGGCCTCGCCGAGTCGCAGAGGATCAGGATCCAGATAGTCAAGGACCTGCCTCAGTTCATGGGCCTCGGGCCCTACAAGGCCGGGACCGCGGTCCAACTCCCCGTCTACACCGCCCTGAGGCTCGTGGAGATAGGGGCGGCCAAGATCGACGAGTCGTCGCTCCTGCGGCCGCAGGAGGTGGCCGGCCTGAAGTTCGTGGAGGAGCGGGAGCAACTGCCGGCGAAGCTCCCAGAGGATTTCTACGCCAGGCTGAGAGCCACCGTGGCGCAGCTGAAGAAGGACGGCGACTCCAAGGCCCTCAGCGCCCTGATCAGCGCGGCCAGAGACCTCCTCATAAGGAGGGTCGAGAAGATGGCCAGGCTCCTCGCCGCATCGCCGGAGCTGATAGACGACGAGGACTTCCAGGGGAGGCTGGCGCCTGAGGAGAGGGCCCTCGCCGCGGCTCTACACGGCGAGGTGAAGGCCCTTCTGGGCGAGATACTGAGCCCCTAGCGCCTAGGCCCCTATCCTCTTGACGTATCCAGGCCGGGGCGTGTAGAGCTCGCCGTTCCTTATCATGAGGTCCACGAGCCGCTGGGCCTCGGCTCTCGGCACGCCGGCCTTCTCGGCCTCTTCCAGCAGGGCGTCCAGCCTCACGGGGCCCTTGTAGACCTCCTCCATCTTCTTGAGCATCTCCGTCAGCTTTATGTAGGCCTCGCGGCGGGAGGCGGGCACGCCGGTCATTATGGAGTCGATGTCGACCACGCCGGACTCCAGATCTATCCCCACCGACTTGAGGAAGGCCAGATAGAGCCTTATGGCCCTCTCCGCGTCCTCGTCGGTCGCTATGGGCGACAGCCTCATCTTGGCCTCGGCTATGGTGAGGCGTATGAGGGCCTCCAGCTGGCGGGCCGTTATGGCTATGGCGCTGCCCGGCCCCTGGTAGTGCCTCCTCATCTCGAGGTAGAACTGCCTTATCCTGTCCTTGGCCTCCTCGCTGAGCTGGGGCTTGACGTGCCTCCTGGCGTATATTATGTACTTGCGGAGGAGGTCCGGCCTCATTATGTCCTTAAACGACTCGGGGAGCGCGCCGGTGTGTAGATCCACTATGTGCGTGGCGACGGCCTTGTCGTAATCCTCCTGCGGCTCGTCCTTGACCACGAATATGAGGTCGAAACGGCTCAGGAGCGACACGGGGAGGTCTATGTTCTCGGCCACGGTGCGGTTGGGGAGATAGCGTCCGAAGGCCGGGTTGGCCGCCGCCAGGACGGCAGCCCTTGCGTTGAGGGTCGCCACTATGCCCGCCTTGCTTATGGAGACCGTCTGCTGCTCCATGGCCTCGTGTATGGCGACGCGGTCCTTGATGTCCATCTTGTCGATCTCGTCGATTATGGCGACTCCCTTATCCGCGAGCACCAGCGCCCCCGCCTCCAGGTAGAAGTCGCCGGTGAGCTTATCCCTCACCACGGCAGCCGTGAGGCCGGCCGCCGAGGATCCCTTGCCCGTCGTATAGACCGCGCGCGGGGCCACCTTCGCCGTGAATTTGAGCAGTTGCGACTTCGCCGTGCCGGGATCGCCCACTATGAGGACGTGTATATCGCCTCTGACCCTCACGCCGTCGGGGTAGACTATCTCGTTGCCGCCGAAGAGGAGGCACGCCACCGCCTCCTTCACCTCCTCGTGGCCGTATATCGAGGGGGCTATGGACCTCACCACGAGGTCCCTCACGTCGGGCCTCCTGGAGATCTCTATGATCTTCTTCTCGTCCTCTCTGGTTATGTCCTCCACGAGCTCCTTGTTTGTGGATTCGAGGTGCACCGCCGAGAGGAAGGAGCTGAGGACCGGCGGCCTGCCCTTCTTCAGCTCGCTCAGAGCCAGGTCCAGGATGCCCGTCATGGACACTATGTCGCCGGGCTTCACCGAATCGACGAGGTCGTCCAGCACGACGACCTCGACCGAGCGCGGCAGCTGCCCAGGCGGCAGCTCCTCGGGGCGCTCTTGGACCACAAGCTTCTGCCAGTCTATATATTGCGACAGCTCGGCCACCAGCGTGAAGGATCTGGAGGCGCCGCACCTGGGGCATCTGGACGGCGGCTCCACGTGCCGCTCAAGCTCCTGGACCAGCTCCAGCTCGTATCCGCACTGGGTGCATCTATAGAGGGCCCTATGGAGGAAGTGCTTAGGCGGGGTCTGCCTCGTGACTATGCCCTCGACCTTGATCAGACGGCCTACGTACTCCGACCTCAGCTTCCTCAGGGGTATGGAGTAGGGCGACCCCTTGACGCGGAAGTAGAAACGGCGGAGGCGTCTGGCGGTCTCGGGGTCCTTCTCCTCGACGACCTCCCTGACGGCCGCGTCGGCGATCTGCAGGACCTGCCTCGGCCTCTCCACCAGGAGGTCCGCCAGCTCCTTGTCGTATATGAGGACCTCGTTGAAATCCACCTCGAGGCTCCTCTCGTGCTGGACGATCATGTTGACCACCTCGTCCAGCACCTTCTCGTTGGAGAGGATGAAGTCCTTCACCTTGTTCCGTATAGCCTCCTGCGTCAGCTCTACGGCCACGGAGAGAGGCCGCCGGGCAAATTTAAGGGCTCCATGTATGGGTATTGAGGGGGAGAGAGTATTCCGTAGATATTGCAGCCCGCCGACCTGCGCCGCCTTGGGGCCAAAACTTCCTGGACGGGCGGCGCGATGGACGCGAAGGCCCGTCCTAGGCCCGCATCGCGGAGGCGGGGCGAGGTTTGTCGCCGGCCCTCGCAACGGCCGTCGGAGGATTCGCGGCGTCGCGGAGGCCGGCTGTGGGCCTATACGTAATCCTCCCTCCTCGCGATGTTCCTGGGGGTTTCTCCGTTGACCCAGCGGAGTAGATTGTCTACGGCTTCCTCCAACATGCGGCGCCACACGAGCTCGTTGCCGTAGCCTCCGGCCACCCAAGGCGTAGCCACGACGTTGGGTAGGGATATTATGTCGGCGTCCTTGGCGAAGTCGCTTCTGCTCCACCAGACGTCGGACGCGAATATAAAGCCGGGCCTCTCCCTCAATATCCTCTCCACGGCCCCTCTCTCCACGACCTCGGCCCTCCCAACGTTCACGAAAACCCCCTCTCCATCCATGGCCGCGAGATGTTGATACTTCACGAGCCCTCTGGTGTGTTTGTTGAGGGGAAGGGCGGATACGGCTATGCGCGCGCCCGCCATGGCCTCCAGGAGGTCCGAGGTGAATACCCACGGGCCTTCCTTTCTCGTCCTCGAGAAGCCGTAGACGCGGAGGCCCAGCGTCGCCAGCATCTTGGCGACCCTCGTCCCTATCTCGCCGAGGCCCAACACGGCGGCCTTGGAGCCGACCGCCATGGGTATCCCGACGTCCCTCCCGTACTCGCCCCTCTTCATCCTCCTGTCGTAGTGGATGACCCGCTTATAGGCCCCGAGGGCCATGGCCACGGCGAACTCGGCCACCGCGTCCGCGTTAGAGCCGGCGTTGCCGGCCACGACGACGTGGGGAGGTATGGCCTCCCAGGGGAGGTGGTCCAACCCCGCCGTTATGACTTGCAGGAACCTCAGCCTCGGCATTGATTTCAACTCCTCTGGCGTTATTCTGAAACATAGGGCCGCCTCGGCCTCCCCCATGCGGTCCCTCCCCACCACCTCCACAGCCCTAGACAGCCTCCCGGCCAGATCTCGAGGCAGATCGGCCGACACGTAGACCTTCACGAAATCCCCATAGATCCGGAATTTAAGCATGGTCCCGAGCCGGCGGCGCCCGCAGCGGCGTAGCCCGTACGGCATCGCCACGCCGCGCCTGCCGGGCGCGAGGACGCTCCCTCCAGTCCTCCTCGACCTCGGTCCTTAATGCTCGAAATCCCCCACGTCAAATAGGCGCCTTGACTATGCGATTCCTCCGGCCCCCAAGCTCCCTGCGGATCTCCGCTAGGCGTCGGAGGCGCCAGGCGCTGTCAGCCGCCCGGCACCCTTACGAAGGTCCCCGTGGCGTTGCGGAGCGGCTTTCCGAGGATCAGCCCATCCCGATCTAGCCAGACCCGCATCTTTATGAAGCAGTTCCTGTAGGGTGCGCCGTAGATCTTCGTCGGGGCGCCAGCTACCGCATCGGCTCTTAGATATACGGCGTCCGAGAAGACCACGTCTTCGTAGCTCAGCGCAGAGACGGTATAGTAGCCGACCCCGTCATCCACATCCACGACAAAGACCGCGTACAGCGGCCGCGGCACGAGAGTCACGGCGCATGGGCCTCCGCAGATCTTCTCAGCACATTTCATCAGCTGTCCCGGAGCCGCGGGGAAGGTCGGCGGCATGAGGCTCCAGTAGGTGATCTTGATCACAGCCCAGGTCTTGTTGCCCACCGTGCCGGCGGCCACGCAGGCGAGCTCGTCGCTCGGAGGATATCCGCTCTCCTCCTTGTGCAGAGGCATGATGGGCGGCTCGGTCTTTATGGAGCCTGTGTAGTTGCAAGGCCCCCAAACCACGCCGGAGGCGTTGACCACGGCGCTACATACAAGCGGCGCGCCGATGTCGCAAGGACCCTCCCCGACTCCGCCCGTCTTATTCATCACAGTTGTATTCATATTATTTTTAAAATAGAGAAATAAAAATATTATAATAATTATAAATAAAGATATAAATAAAACTGTTTTTCTAGAGATCATTATGACGTATAATTGATATATAACTGATATGCGTCCAGCGGTGAAATGAAGCTTCTATAGTTCTGGTCGGAGCATACGCATGAATGAGTGTTACTGTCGAACGGCGTGCACCCGCTCACGATACCGTAGGCATTGATTTCACATATTCCTGACTGGCAATATGGCGAATTCGCTGGCGGAATATAATATACAGGTGATCCGCTATCGCCTGGTTGGACGCAGCCAGTATAGCCGAGCGTACAATAAACCGTATAGCTAGCCGTACTGTTGCTAATCACCACGCCTCCTGGAACTGGGTTAAAGTATTGATTGCGGTCCGGGACTAGTGTTGGCATCGCAGGCAAGGAGTATACCGCCTCTAAGTCGGCGTAAGGATCTACGGCCTGTACGGCCTTCTTAATCCTCTCGACGGCACGAGGATCCACTATCCTCCTCCCGTCCGGCGTCACTGTGGCGTTGGAGGTAGCAACCACTAGGCGGTCCGGCTCCACTGCGACGAACGTGATGCCCCCCCATCTCAACGAAAAACGGCCTTGTCAAGCGGTCTTTCGTCTTCAGAAGCTCGCCCAGCGACCTCTTGATGGGGGCTTGTAGGACGTAGACGACCTCCTTGCCCCACCTCAGCTCCCAGCCCCTTACCACCGTGATATTGCGCCAGTACCAGCCTCCGTTTGTGAAGTTGTATTCAAGCACAAGCACCCAGCTATATGCGGCCGGCGTTACCGACGGCGTCACGCCTATTTTCCCCAGCCCGTCCAAGATAGGCTGGATATCCGTCTTGGAGAGGAGGCAGGTGAAGTTGACCGCGCCGTTGAACATATCAGCGGCTCCGTGGTCTTCAGCACATCGTAGCGGGAAAGCGCCGCGATCTTCCCGACGAGAGTCGCCTGTTGCGCCGCGTAGCTATAGGCTTCAGAGTCCCCGGCCTGCCGCCCCCTCCCAGTCGCGAGCAGAAATACCGCAACGGCGACCACCGCCAACATTATCAATACTGCCATCTTCAAGCTCCAGGACTTGGACATATTCTTGGCCCATCTATGATCTTATAAACCTATTGTATTAAAAGTACATAGCGAAAGAAGGAGAGCCCTTAGAAGACCGCTTGCGCCGAGGTATGCAGAGCCGCGGCGTCGATTGATGGTACGCCCGGCATAGGCGTTAGTCCCTCCTGCTGGCGTCGGAGGTTGGGCATGCTCCAATATGTCGAACACATGTCGCCGAGGGATCGGCGTAAAGGGCCGATGCCCATATGGAGGCATCCTCGTAGGGCCTTCCCCATAGGATGCTCCAAGCCGGCCGGAGGCCGTCTATAGCCGCGGCGGCCTAGGCCCTTGGGGCCAGCCTTGCCCCTACCCCGCCGTGTTGAGTCCAGCGGTCGCCGACCTTGACCAGGAGAGGCAGCGACACGGAGACGCCGGTGACGAGGGCGGCCTCCTCGTCGAGGCCCCTCAGCTGGTAGGGGTCGTCGAGGTGCTCCGCGACCGTGGCCACGTACCTCAGGTCTACGGGGTTGATTATCCTCTTGAATATCTGGGTCATGCACTGCGAGAGGGCGTCTGGATCCAGCTTCGTGGGCCTTTGGGATATTAGGCAGAGCCCCAGCCCGAACTTCCTGCCCTCCCTCGCTATCTTGACCACGTAGGGCTTGCTCACCGGCGACTCCCTGGCAGGCACGAAGTTGTGGGCCTCCTCCACCACGACGAAGGTGGGGATGTTCGCCCTCCTCAAGGCCGCCTTGTACATGCCGTCGAGCGCCACCGCCATGAATATCCGCTGGTCGAAGAGGTCGAGGCCCGAGAGGTCCAGCACCTTGATGCCCCTAGACGTCAGGAGCTTGGCGGGCTCGAAGAGCCTCACGGGCTCCCCTCCGAAGGTCTCGCCGTAGCGCTCCAGGAAGATGGGGCTCCCCTTGAAGAGGGCCCGCAGCCTCCCGGCCAGCCCGCCCAGCGCCATCTCGCCCGCGTAGCCTCCCGGGGCCGCCGCCTTTCCGCCCTCCATCACCTCCTCTATCAACTGCTCCAGGTCGGTCAGCGGCTGTCTGTCGCCGTAGGCGGTGGCGGCCTGCCATCCCTCCTCCAGGATCCTCCGCTGGGCGTCCGTGAGGCCGTAGGTCCCCTCCAGTATCCTCTCCAGGACGCGGAGGGGGAGGGACCGCGGGTTCAAGCCCACGCGTTCGTACCGCCTGGGCGTCCCGAACCTGGCCTCGAACGCCTTGTCTTGCGCCGACGCGTCGACCTTCCCCACCACGTAGACGTCGACCGCGTCGGCCACGGCCCTCCCGGCCTCGGACCTCGCCACCTGCATGGCGGAATACTCGCCGTGGGGGTCGAACACGACTATGGAGACCTCGGCGGCGGCCGCCAGGCGCTCTATTATGACTCCGGCCAGCCAGGACTTCCCGGCGCCCGTGCTGGCGAGTATGGCGCAGTGCTGGGTCACGAGCCTCGTCCCGTCCACAGAGGCGGGTATGTCGTAGCCCCAGACGGTGCCCAGCTCCAGATGGGGCCCCTCGCCGCGCGGCGCCAGGAACTTGGCGACAAGCTCCGGCGGGGCTCTGTAGACGTAGTCCAGAGGCCTCAGGGGCCTGGACGGCCTCCTCAGCCTCTCGCCCCTGAGGGCGCCCACGACCACCGCCTTCGCCTCGGTGTAGTAGAGGAGCGAATCCGCGCCGAGGTTTTCCTTTATGTACTTGACGGAATCCACGTCGTCCAGCTGGGCCACCAGCCTCGGGTCCACCACCGCGTTTCTTCGCCTCACCGCCACCACCTTGGCGAGCACCTGCTCGTCGGAGCCGGCCAGCAGAAGGGAGCCGCCCTCCGCCTCCACCCCGATGAAGGTGCGGAATATAAAGTAGCTGGTCGAGGGGACCTTGACCACGACTCCCACCGGGTCCACGCGTGCCCGGCGCCCGCCCCTTATTAGTGCTTCGGACAACCAGGCGGTTATACCTAACGCCGCGCGCGGAATGCGCCTACAGAAGGCGGACGATGTTCTGCGGCTTGAAGCCCTCGAGCTCGCGTAGGTTTATGACGGGGGTCCTCATCCTGTCCTGGTCGTCGAACCCTATCCTCGGGCAGGCTGTGTTGATTATCAGATCTGCGCCTAGATCGTCCAGAAGCTCGGGCGAGGCCTCGTCGACCTCTATCAACACGCCGCCCGTCTCGGCGGCCGCCCTCTCGGCCTCCTCGATCTGCATCTGGCCCGGCTTCCTGGACACCAGCACCACGACCCTCTCCCTGTTGGAGAGATAGGCCCTGCCCTTGAGCCCCATCAGCCTCCTGAATTCGCCCTCCACGGGGTAGGCCCTGCCCTTGAAGGGGTCGTACCCCCAGACCTCGGCGTCGGGGTAGAACAGCTTAACGGCGAGGGGGTAGAAATACCCCGACGACACCACGACGGCCAAGGCGCCGGGCGGCTCGCCGACCCAACAGCCCGTTATGGGCTCCCTGGCGACCTCCATGGAGTGCTGTAGGGCCAGCTCCTCCGCTATCAGCCTGTAGGGCACCGGGAAGTAGATCTTGCCGAGGGGAGGCCGGGGGAGGCTGGGGGGAGGGACGTAGTAGACGGGGACGAAATAGGCCTCCACCCTCTCGGTCTTGAGCAGATACGTATCTACGTCTATCTTCTCCAGCGAGCCGCCGGTGTTTTTCTTGAGGAGGTGCGCGATGTTGGGAGGCACGCCGTGGCCTAGATGGACTATCCTCTTGGCCTTAATATACTCGGCGTCGGCTAGACCCACGTCGCAGCTTCCCCACACCGGCCTCCCCGAAACCTTGGCGCCCGTCCTCCTGGCCAGCTCCACGGCGGCCCACTTGAAGCCCGGAGGGGATTCTATCAAGGCGTCGGGCCCCAGGAGGGCCAGCACGGAGTCGGGCACTATGAGGTTACCCAGCTCCACGGCTCCTCCGCGGATCTGTATTATTGTTTTTGCCGGCGCCTCCCTCCCTCAAGGCCTTGACGAGCTCCCCGGCTATCTCGGGCCTCTTGACCTCGAGGTATTTATAGTATTTCTTGAACTCCTCCCTTATCGCCGCCACGACCTTGGAGGGGTCGGCCCGCCCCGCGGCGATTTCCTGAAGGGCGGCCTCCATCTTCGACCTGACCTCCGGGTCTATTATGGGCTTGGCGTGTCTCATCAAGGCCGTGGCGAGCGACATGCCTAGAGGCGTCGGCACGCACTTCCCTCCAGCTATCTTCATGTAGCCCCTCAAGACGTTGGTATGTATGTGGTCCTGCATGGTGGCGTCGGTCCCTATGCCGTACCGCCTCATCAGCCTCAACAGCTCCGACTCGCTCATGCGGGGCGGGGGCTCGGTCTGCCTCCTCTCGATCTTGGCCGAGAGGAGCTGGGCCGGGTCGCCGGCCTTGACGTAGGGGAGGGGCTCCTCTTCCTCCTCCTCGTAGGGATAGATGGCCCAATACCCCTTGGAGATCACCTTCCTCCCCTCGGCCTCGAGGACGAGGGGCCCGAAGGCCGCGGCGATCCTCTGCCTCTCGACCACGGCGGGCGGGCTCAAGGTGGCTAGGAAATGCCTCACCACCAGCTCGTAGATCCTCCACCCCCTCGCACCCAGCCTCGCCTCTATCTCGCCCCTCTCGGCGCCCTTGGTGGGATGTATCGGCGGGTGGGCGCCGTCGTAGCTACGGCCTCTTGTGGGGGTCAGAGGCCTTCCGAGCAACGCCTCGGCGTACTCGCCGAACTGGGTCCTCCGTAGCTCCTCCAGTATCTCCTTCAGGTCGAGCGTCGGGGGATAGATCGTGGTCTCGGTGCGGGGGTAGGATATATAGCCCAGCCTGTATAGCTCCTCCGCTATATCGAGCGTCGCCTTGGCCCTTATGTTCAGCCACCTGCTGGCCCTCCTCTCGAGCTCCACGGTCTCCAGCGGCACGGGCGGCCTCACCTCGGCCCTCTCGTATCTAGCCTCGGCGACCCTCCCCTCGGCCTTTCTGGCGGCGGCGAGCGCGGCCTCCGCGTCCTCCCTCAGCTTGAAGGGCTTGGAGCGCATCTCCACCCCCTCTCCCCCCACGCCGACCAGGGCCCTCACGACGAAATACTCCTCCGGCTTGAAGCTAAGCCTCTCCAGCTCCCTGGAGACGACGAGGCCTAGGACGGGGGTCTGGCAGGGCCCGTAGCTGAGGAACCTCCCGAACGGAAGCGCGGCGGAGTCCTCGCGGCGGACGGAAAGCGTGAGCAACCTCGTGAACGCCGCGCCTATGGTCAAGTCGCTGGCCATCCTGGCGAAGACCTTCTCCACAACCCTCAAGTCCAAGTCGGTGGGCGCCTTGAACGCCCGCGTTATCTCGGCCTTGGTCACTGCGTTGAACCGCACGCGCTTGAACTGCGCCGTCGGGTTGACCGCCCTCACCTGCAACGCGGTTTCGTAGGCTATGGCCTCGCCCTCGGGGTCGGCGTCCAGCGCCAGGTAGACCAAGTCCTGGCCTCTCGCCAGCGACCTGAGGGCGTAGATATATTTCAGGGCCTCCGGCCTCGGCGTAAGCACTAAGGCCTCGTCGAAGAGCCGCGCGGGGTCGACCGCCCCCCATCTATTCATCTCCTGGGGGAAGTCGAAGTCGAGTATGTGGCCGCTCAAGCCGAGGCTCACGGCGCTGGCGCCGCCGTATTTAAACCTGTAGGCCGGGACCCCCGACACCTTAAAGCTGGAGTACGTCCCCCCGAGATATCTGGCGATGGCCTGGGCCACGGACCTCTTCTCGGCAACTATGAGCACATCCGGCCCCCGCCCCATCTATAAAAGCAGTGGAGCTAGATTTCCGGCGGACCGAATTCGCAACTTTTTTATATAAGGAAGTACGTAGGGGCCATGTCCAGCGAAGAGACCGGAGGCGAGGAGAGGCCCTTGAGGAGGCCGCCGCTACAGAGACCCCCGGCGCAACAGCCGCCCGTCCAGGGACAGCCCCTCCCGTTGCCCCAACAGCCTGCAGCGCAGCAGCCGCAACAGCCGCCTCCCCCTCCGCCCCTGCCGCCCCCTCCGCCGCCGGCGGCCACCGGCCCCTATCCCTATCCATATCCTCCGCCTCGGGCGACCCAGAGGGCGTATCCGCCCCCGCCTCCTCCGCCTCTGCCCCTCCAGATGCCCACGTCGCAGCCGCAGCAGCAGGCGGCCCCGCCGTCCAGAAGGCCCGCCCAGCCGGCCGGCGGCCCATCGCCGTCGCAGATCCTCCCGCTTATCGGCGCGGTTGTGGGCGTCGTCGGCGCGGTTCTAGGCATAGCGTCGTTCCTGTTCTCGCTGGGCGACGTGGGGCGGGCCGTGGAGATGCTGTCCATATCGCTGGCGGCGACAGACGTGGTGTTGGCCATAGCGCTCTTCGCCGTATGGAGGGCCTTCTTCAGGAAGAAGTAGCGAAGAACTCCTCGAGCTCCCGCCTCAGCCCGTCCTCCCCCTCGACGACCTTGGCCCCTCTCAGCAGATCTTTCAGCTGGACGTATACGTCGGGCTCCAGGAACCTATGGTCTAGGAACACCAAGGCGCCCCTATCGCCTGGGGACCTGAAGAGCCTCCCAACCGCCTGCCTGACCTTGACCACGGCGCTGTAGAGATAGACGGCGCCCCACGCCGCCTCGGGGCCCAGGCCGGGCGAGAGCTCCTCCACCTTCTTGTCGAGATAGTAGTCCCTCTCGGGGTACGGCACGCCGGCGATCACCACCGTCGACAGGAGGTTAGACCCCTCCCTGGCGTACTCCACCCCCTCGGCGAGCTTGCCTCCCGCCACGGCGAATACGGCGAATTTGGAGCCCAGCTCCATGTCCTCCAGGTCGGTGTCCCTGGCCTCCACGTAGAGCGGTATGTTGAACGTGAGGTACTTCCTGACGGCTTTAAGCATGTCGTAGCTGGGGAAGACCGCGAGCGTGCCTCTGGGCGACGCCGATACGGCCGCCGCGACCCTTCTGGCCATCGCCTTGTACATCTCCTCGCCTCTGGCGCTGTACTTCGACGTGACCGACCTGTCGACGACGGCCAGGAAGTTGTCGCGGCCTATATATTTGTCTAGAGGCACGTCGAAAACCCTCGGAGGCCGCTGGAGGGGGACCGCCTTTAGGAACAGATCGACGGGGAGCGAGCCGCTCATGAGGGCGGCTGCCTTCGCCGAACTCAGCACTCCCGACACTATCCTCGACACGTCGTAGGGAACCGCCTTGAGCCTAAGCCCCTCCTCGGACTGCTCGGCGAGCA
>Ga0334722_10005849_pt1 | contig 12305 bp, 11 predicted proteins | sample C3_bottom_MG_FD_207210 | JGI IMG/M metagenome (GOLD analysis project Ga0334722, IMG submission 207210) | Sediment microbial communities from Yellowstone Lake, YNP, Wyoming, USA - C3_bottom | ecosystem: Environmental > Aquatic > Freshwater > Lake > Sediment | place: USA: Wyoming | collected...
GTTATTTTTCTCTCTGCGGGCCGTTGCTGTTTCCATTGCTTGTTCTCCTTTGTAGGGGTTTGAACAAGCTTAACAGCTTCGGCCCGCGTTGCGCAGCTCGCGCGCCGTTCATAGTATCTACCAGGCTTACTTATGGCGTCCCCTGCGTGCCTTTATTTACATCTGAGCAAATCCTATACAGCTCAAGTTGGTTTTGCAGCTCCTGCGGGAAAACAATATCACCGTCTAGAAATATCCATTTGAAGTATCCAAGCACTAGATCCATCAATGCCCTCATGCTTAGTATGTAGTCGCCAAATTCAACGTACACCATTGGACCTGCAAAAAAATACGCATACGCATCACCAATGATTGGCTCGTGGGCTTTCGTGATTACTTGGCGCTCCAGGCTCTTTTCGTTTGTCATTTTCCAATGTTTGTTGCCATTGGCAAGGTCAATAATGGACTGCAGAACCATCTTTGCCGGTTCGGGAAGCAAGATCTTCTTTGCTCTGGTTTCAGGATTGCCACAGCTATCTATCCAGTCAATGTATAGATGGTGAGCCGTAACGACAAAATTAAAAGTATCGTAGACACTCCAACCGTTTTCAAGCCTCTGTGCCTCCCACGTCAGCTTTTCGTACATGTCCTGGCATGTTTCCAGGCCGAAGCGGGTCGGTGGTTTATTTGTTTTCGTCATGTTCTGATTAAAGTGCCATGAATAAAGATCACAGAGAGGGGGCAGTTTTATTGACTCTAACCGCTTAACCTAATACCTCACTTAACTCGCCAAACCCATCCGGGTAATGCTTCCAGTCGGTCCTTGCGTTCTGATGATATGGTGTCTTTCCTTGCTCGTTGGTTACTCACCCAGCTACCGACTCGAAAACCATCGTCTGCTTTATACCGCAGAGGGGCATTGGCATGTCCCTCTTGACCAGCGAATGCCTTGAGATGGCGAAATCCTTCTTCCCACTTATCTGAAAAAGGATCCCAACTCCATCCGTGCAACGCTTCTAACCTTGTTTTGCGCTCTGGCAACATGTCTTTTCTTGTTCGCTGCCCACTAACCCATCGTCCGAGGCGATATCCATCTGCTGTTATATAATTGGAGACAACCGTGGCACCCCCCTCCCGGACTACGAATTCCTTAAGATAGCTAAACCCTTCTTCCCACATATCTGAAAAAGCATTCCAACTCCAACCGGGTATTGCTTCCAAGCGTACTATACGATCTGGTGACAGATTGCTTATTGTTGATCGCTGAGACGTTACCCAGCTACCGAGTTGAAACCCATCAATCGTCGTGTAATCTTGAGATACCTTGGCATGCCCCTCCTGATCCGAAAATTCCCTAAGGTGGCGAAATCCTTCTTCCCACTTGTCTGACAATACATCCCAACTCCAACCGGGCAATGCCTCCAGCAGCGCTTTACGCTCAGGTGACATCGTATCCCTGGCTGCCCGTTGCCTACCTAGCCAGCCGCCGACCCTATAACCATCTGTCGTTTTGTAATTGTTGGGAACTTTAGAATGCCCCTCTCTATACGCGAATTCCTTGAGGTAACGGAATCCTTCTTCCCACTTATCGACAAAAGGATCCCAACTCCATCCACATAGCGCTTCCAACCTTGCTTTGCGCTCCAAAGACATGTTGCCTTTTGTTGTTCTCTGCACACAAACCCACTGTCCAAGGCGGTATCCATCTGCTGTTCTGTAATGACGAAGCCCCTTGGTATGTCCCTCTCGATCTGCAAATTCCTTGAGATAGCGAAATCCTTCTTCCCAGATATCTAAAAATGCATCCCAACTCCAACATGGCAATGCTTCCAGACGTGCTTTGCGCTCCAATGTCAAGTTGTCTTTAGCTACTCGTTGGTGACTCACCCAATTACCAAGACGAAATCCATCTGGCATTTTGTAATCGCTAGTGACCTTGGCATGCCCCTCGCTATCTGCAAATTCTGTGAGAGAGCGAAATCCTTCTTCCCAATGCTCCGAAATTGCGTCCCAAACCCAACCAGGTAATGCCTCCAGCCGTGCTTTGCGTTCCGGTGTCAGGCTGTCTTTTGCTGCTCGTTGATGACTTACCCATTTACCGACACGATATACATCTGCTGTCAAGTAACCTGTAGGCACTGTAGCATGTCCCTCGCGCTCTACAAATACCTCCAACAACCCCATCCAAAAATTCCAAGGAGCCGTAACTTGCTCAACTAGATAGGTGCGCAGTGCGCTACCAAAAGTAGCGTCCACAGTAGCAGGCAAATCAATAGAGATTTTGCGCAAGGCAACAGCACCAACACCTGTACCAGCTTTCCTCCCCATTTCAGTTCTGATCTGATCCAGCTCACAAGCCAGCACATCATCATGCGCCTTCAACGCATTCAGCACATCCCAGATCGGCTTGAAGTGGCTGGCCTCAATCGTCTCTTCGGCATCTTGACCAGCCGCGATAAACACCGGTAGCACAATCGTACCCGCTTTTTTGTCCGGACTCAGGCGAATGGCGCGGCCTACGGCCTGGATGATGTCCACTTGGCTGCTGCGCGGGTCGATAAACGCCACGCCATCAAGGGAGGGCACGTCCACACCTTCGGACAGGCAGCGGGCATTGCTCAACACGCCGCGCTCGTCGGCACCTAGTGCTTTGAGTTGGTCGAGCTTGATCTTGCGCTTGTTGGCGGGCATGTTGCCGGAGACGAAGTCGGTGCGCAAGGTGCCGCTGGGACGATGTTCGTCGCTAATCCAGGCCATGGTTTGCCGGATTTCGGTGGTGAAGGCTTCGGCGCGATTGACCCGGCTGTGGAAGCTGATGATGCGCTTGAGGTCGTAGTCTTTGATGGCCTTGAGCAGGCCGATCTGGGCGGCGAGGGATTCGCTGTCGGTCTCGATGCCGGTACCGGTGGTGACCAGTTCGCGGTTGGCGATCCACTGGGCGATGGTGGGGTCGTCCACGCCGATGATGACGACGCGGTAATCGGTGAGCAGTTTCCTCTCAATGGCCTTACCAAACGGCAGGGCATACAGCACCTCGCCAAACAGGGCGCCGTTATCCATGCCGACCACTTCGACGCCGCGATCTTCGGCGGCTTTATGGACGGTGCTGGAGTAGGTGCGTGGGGTGGCGGTGGCGAACAGCCGTTTATGGCCGCGAATCTGGGCGTTGTCGAGAACGGCGGTGAAGTCGCTGCCGACCTTGCCCGCGCAGCGGTGGGCCTCATCCGCCACGACCAGATCAAAGGCGGGGCTGGCTGGATCGGCTTGGGCGGCGGCGATCACCGAGGAGGATTGGTAGGTGGAGAAAACCACCCGGCTGCCTGCACCGCTGAGGAAGCGTTTTACCTCATCAGCATCGGAGGTGACGGGAAAGGCCAGGTCGGCCACGCTGTGGATGGCTTCGTCGCTGCCCTTGCTGCCGACGGTTTGATCCGAGCAGACGCACAGCACTTCAAACGGGGTGGCGGCGGCAAAGGTCCATTCGCGGAGCAGCTGAGACAACAACCCCAAAGAGGGCACCAGCACTAGGGTGCGTTGCGCGCCCAGCTGTTCTTTGATCCAGAGGGTGACGTAAGTTTTGCCGGTGCCGCAGGCCATGATGAGCTGGCCCCGGTCGGCGGTTTGCAGCCCTTGGGCCACGGCGGTGATGGCCTCGTTCTGGTGGTCGCGGGGTTTGGGCCGGGCCTTGCGTTTGGCCTGCGGGAGCGCGGCAAAGTTGGCGGGATAATCCAGCGCGGCGCGTTCAAAATCGGCGAGCAGAAAACGGATGACGGGTTTTTCTTGGGCGTCGCAGACCTGCTTGGCATTGGCGCCGATGCGGTCGGTGGTGGCAATCAGCAGGCGATGCTTGATCAGCGGCCGGTTCGATTCGCTGAGGAATTTATCGACATCGTGTTTGGTGATGTCGTAGCTGGGGGAATAACACTTTGCCTGCACCGCCCAGTGCTCGCCGTTCTTGTGGCGGAAGACCAGGTCAACGCCACAGTCCGCCCCCCAACGTTCCGGCCACTCCTCCCACAGCCAGACTTGCTCGACTTGGGTTGACCATTCGGGATCGGTTTTGAGGAACCATTTGACGAAGTGTTCGAACTGCTTGCCCCGCTTGAGCGGGTCACCATCGAGACTGTTGTAGAAATCAGAAAATTGGCTGGGCATTTAGCTCTCAACTATTCGCGAAAGACAAGTGAGGTCAGTAATGATAACGGGCCTGGAGAAAGTCGATCCGCTCGTCGCGTACCAGATAGATGAGGGTCAGCGCTGGGGCGTTACTTGCCATCTTTCTGCTCGAATTCCTACCTCTTAACCAGCAATCCCAGCACTTTTTCCATGGGATCAAAATCACGGTCGTTATGGATCAATTCAAATCCATTCTTTATGCAAAATGTTGCGATGATAACGTCGATCGTTTTGCGAACTGTGATGCCATTCTTTCTTAGTTTCCTGAAATTCGTTGCCGCTTGTAATGCTATTTCCCTGCCTACAAAGTCGTGATATTCAAGGCTGTCCATCAGCCGCTTTGCTTCTTTGAAATCTTTTTCTTCGCGAAAGCCTTGGAGAAACTCCGTGATAATGAGATCGCCGGTGATGATCCGGTTATGCAGCAACTCGTAATCGAGTAGGTTTGTATGTGGGGCATCGATACCCCGGACATAATCTATCCAGGCTGAAGTATCGGCGACGATCATTTGTCCGTTCTCATTTCAGCCAAATCGCCTTCCCACTGGAGTTTCCCGCGCAGGTTGCGGATATTTGCCTGATTCCTTTGGGCAATAAGCAATTTCAAGGCTTCTTCCACCGTTTCTTTTTTGGTTTTATAGCCTGATATAACGAGTGCTTCATTCATCAGGGAATCATCAATAACAATATTTGTCCTCATGGTCGTCCTCCGCGGTGTGTATTAATAACATGCATTATACACATTAAGAACAGGGGAATCAAATTCTGCGTGAAGTGGAGGTCGGATCAAAACCACCAATTGAGAATACGAGTTCGCCCTCCCCAAATAGGTGCTTTCAGGCCTTATGGGCAGTTCCCTGAGGGTGCCTCAGGTCGAGGAATTGCGACTGTTGGCCAGTTTGATGATCATGCCATTGGCCTGCGCCAGACGGTTAACTACCGTCTTAAACAGGTGTTTGCTGACCTCGGGGTGTTTCTCGATCAACTCCATGATCTTGTCACCCGGCAAGCGCTTGACCACCGAGCGCCCTTTGGAAATAATGCTTGCCGAACGTGGTTCGCCGGATATGGCCGACATCTCCCCAAAATATTCGTCGGGCTGGACCAATTCGGCGATTTTTTTGCCATCCTTCACCACCGACAAGGCGCCGGTGACTAGTTTGAAAAAATCCTTGTCCTTGTTGCCCTGGCGGATGATGAAATCACCGTCTCCATAACTCTCGATATCGGGATTGACCAGATAAGCCGGCAGGCTCTCCTCGGTGACCACCGTCTTCCTCAGGACCTCATCGATGGAGGTCACGCCTTCCTTGACCTTGCGCATCCCGGCCTGGCGCAGAGGGGTCATACCCTCCTGAATCGCCACCTTACGTAGCTGCTCCTCCGGGACCTCGGCACCGATGGCCTTGGCCACCTCGTCAGTTACCTCCATCAATTCGAAAAGCCCCACCCTGCCTTTATAGCCCCCCCCTCGGCAATGGCTGCACCCCTTGGGACCATAAATAACCAGCCCTTCTAGGTCGTCCTCAGCAAAGCCCAAGGCGATCAACTCCTCGCGAGTGTAGTTATCACTGACCACTACCTTACATTTGGGACAGAGCTTCCTAGCCAGCCGTTGAGAGAGAACCATGGTCACGGAGGAGGCCAGCATGTAGGCGGGAATGCCGATATCAACCAGTCGGCCGATGGTGGCCGGGCAATCGTTGGTGTGCAGGGTGCTTAAGACCAAGTGGCCAGTCATTGCCGCCTTGATGGCGATCTCGGCGGTTTCCATATCGCGGACCTCGCCGACCATGATGATGTCCGGATCTTGGCGCAGGAAGGCCTTCAGGGCGGCAGCGAAGGTCATCCCCACCTCCTTGATGACGTTGACCTGGTTGATCCCCTTAAAGTTGAACTCCACCGGGTCCTCGGCAGTGAGGATCTTGGTGTCGTCACTATTCAGCGAGTTCAGGATTGAATAGAGGGTCACAGTCTTGCCGCTGCCGGTGGGGCCGGTGACCAGAAGCAGCCCCTGAGGGCGGCTGATGCAGCGTTTGAGCATCTCGAAGGTCTCTTCCTCGAAGCCCAACTGGGTGAGATCGACGTTCAACGAGCCTTGATCAAGGATTCGCAAAACCACCGACTCACCAAACAAAGTCGGCAGAGTCGAGACCCGGAAGTCCACGGCCCGGCCACGACCGATGCGGATTTTGATCCGGCCGTCCTGAGGGATCCGCCGTTCGGTGATATCAAGGTTGGCCATAATCTTGATTCGGGAATTCAGGGCGTTCTTGATCGAGAGCGGCAGGTTCATGGAACGGAACAGGGCTCCATCCAAACGATAGCGAACCTGAAGGGACTTTTCGTAGGGCTCGATATGGATGTCGCTGACCCCCTCCTTGACCGCCTTGATCAGGATGCCGTTGACCAATTTAATGATCGGCGCATCCGAAGCGGAGTATTGGTCGCTGGAGTTATCTGAATCACTGACCCCCTCTATCTCATAACCTTCGGCGGCCTCGGAGGCCAAAGCGCCGAAATCGTCAATCCCGACCACCTCATCATCATGGTGGACCACCGGCCCTTCGCCAGTGGAGTAGGCCTGATATTCCTCATCATTGATCAGGTAGTAGGTACGGTAGGCCTCTATAATCTCCCGCTCAGAGGAGACACAGACCGAAAGGGGGCGCTTGAGTTCGCTCTGCAGTGCTTCCACCGCCGCGGTGTCAGTGGGTTCGGTCATGGTGATCTGGAGGGTTTTGCCAAGCACCCGCAAGGGAAAGGCCAGGTACTTGCGGGCCAGGCTATAGGGCATGGCGGCGATTGCCTCCTCCTTGGGAGGCTCGCGGGAGATGTAAACCGCCGGGAAATTCATGGTCCGGCTCAGGACGTTGATGATGGTGTCGGACTCGATGTAGCCAAGCTGAAGAAGGATGGAACTTAAACGCCGGTTGCTCCGCTTCTGGATCTCCAGCGCCTCATCTAAATGGTGCCCGCTGATCTGGCCTTCCTTGCGCAACAGTTCGCCGATCTTGATCTTGCCGGCCCCGGACTGGTCCTTGATGGAGGCCTGAAGACTCGACTTGACGACGCTTTTAGGGGAATTATCTCTGGCCATGGCGACGTTTTTCCTTGGTACTGGTTAAGGATATAGCTGACGGACACCAATTTTCTCTATACAACAACCTGGCAGGGATTGACAACCGCTGAATTTTTCAACAAAAAAGGCGGACCGGTATAGACACCAGTCCGCCTTCAGCACAACTTGATTTGGGGTGACTTTTAGAACAGTCCAGAAACCTTACCGGTCTCAGGATCCACATCAATCCGCCGGAAGGCCGGATTGGAGCTGGTGCCGGGCATCAGGCTGATGGTGCCGGCGCAGGGGCAGAGGAACTTGGCGCCGGAATAGATCAAGATATCCCGAACCGGCAGACGCCAGCCCTTGGGCACACCCTTCAAGGTCGGATCATGGGTCAGGCTCAGGTGGCTCTTGACCATCATGGTGGCGTAGTCGGCATACTGGGGATCATTCTCCAGCATCTTGGCCTTGGTCAAGGCCTCCGGTGACCAATCCACCCCGTCGCCGCCGTATACTTCCTTGGTGATCAGCTCCACTCGGTCACGCAGTTTCATCTCCAGCGGATAAAGGAACTTAAAGTTGTTCTCTTCGTTGCAGGCATCGATGACCGCATCGGCAAACTCTAGCGCACCGTCGCCACCCAATTCCCAATGTTTGGATTCGGCACATCGAGCCCCGGCCGCCTCAGCAATCCGCCGCACTACCCGGCACTCTTCATCGGTGTCGGAATAGAAGCGGTTAATGCAAACCACCGGATTGATCCCGGCCTTGCGGATCACGTTGATCAGATGGACCATGTTCTCGCAACCCTTCTCGACCAGGCCGACATTCTCCTTGGTGTAGGCGTCATCCAGGGGCTTGCCCGGCACAACCTTGGGGCCGCCGCCGTGCATCTTCAGGGCGCGGATGGTGGCGGTGAGCACGGAGACATGGGGCTTCAAGCCGGAGTAGCGGCATTTCACGTTCCAGAATTTCTCAAAACCGATATCAGCGGCGAAGCCGGACTCGGTGACGTTGTATTCAAAGAGTTTCAGGGCCACCCGGTCAGCAATGATCGAGGACTGGCCGACGGCGATATTGGCGAACGGTCCGGCATGCACCAGGCACGGATTGTACTCGGCGGTACACATCAGGGTCGGGTTGATGGTGTTGCGCATGAAGGCGGCCATGGCGTTGCCTACTTCCAGGTCGCGGCAGGTTACTGGTTTGCCGCTCTTGTCGAAGGCCACGGTGATGTCGTTGATCCGTTCCTTCAGGTCGGCCAGATCGGTGGCAATGGCCAGGATGGCCATCAGCTCGGAACCGACGGCGATGCCAAATTTGGACTGCATGGTGTAGCCGTCGGTACGGCCGCCGAGACCGATAACGATATTGCGCAGGGCCTGGGCGCAGAAGTCGATAACCCAGCCGAATTCCACCCGGGTGGGGTCGATGTCCAACCGCCGCATGCCGGTCAACCGAGCCAGCTGCTCGTCGTTATAATTCCGCTCATGCTGCATGCGGGAGGTCATGGCGACCATCCCTAAGTTATGGGCGTTCATGATGTCGTTTATGTCGCCGGTGAGGCCGAGAGAGAACTCGGTCATCGGGATCAACAGGGAGTTACCACCGCCCGCCGCCGTCCCCTTGACGTTCATGGTCGGGCCGCCGGAAGGCTGACGCAGGGAACCACCGGCCAGCTTGCCGCGCTTGCCCAGACCTTCCATCAGGCCGCAGGAGGTGGTGGACTTGCCTTCGCCCAAAGGGGTCGGGGTGATGGCAGTCACCTCGATGTATTTGCCGTCCGGCTTGTCCTTAAGACGATTGATGATCTTCAGGAAATCGAGCTTGGCCAAGCGACCCATGGGGAGGATTTCGTCCTTCTCTAATCCCAATCTGTCGCGCCACTCTTCCGGGGTGGGCATGTTTTTTTCGGCAGCCTCGGAAATCTGCCAGTCCTTCATATTCACCGCATCAAAAGCCATTTCCTTCTCCTTCGTTAAAATGAATAAATTAAAACTAAATACATCATATCCTGGCCGAGCCGCTGTTGCGGCAGGGTGCTTTCTTAGGTTTACTGCGAGGGATCAGACGGGGAGGCTGGACTTATGCAGGGCAACCGGTCCATGCCTCAAAAAACAGAACCGTGGAAAACTACCGGATAATCAAACGGAAAGCAACAGGTAGAATCCTAAAGATGGGGGAAAAATGAGGATTGCCCGGCTCGGCAGTGGCGGAAAAAACGCGCCATCAGGGAAAGCTTCATAAAACTTCTTGGTTTCACATAACCCCAGAACCAACTCTGGCATTATTCTTTCGGCAGGATCATCAACCTCTCACTGCGTTCAGGCAAGAGCCAGGCGTGTCTTGATCTCGGCCAAGGTGAATTCCCGCCCCTCTTCCAAGTCGGTCATCCCCTTAACCACCGCCTTCATGAAGGACTCCCGTTCGATTCCGGCCTCATAATCACACAAGGCCTGAACCACGGCAACCCCACGACCACGGCTGGTTAGAACCACCGGTCGATGGGCTTCCTGGACCTGCTTAACGATCTTGCCGGGATTGATCTTGAGGTCGCTGATCGGGACGATGTCTTCGGAAAACTTGGCATTCATAGCTCGCTCCATTAAACAACAGTTGTTAACAGCACTAGACATAGCACCTGTTAAAAGACCGGTCAAGAGTCACCCTGGAGGAGGATAGCAAGGCGAGAGTTAGGCTGAGCCCGCGCCTTGGGCCTCAACCTGGAGCAGCTAGATGGCTGATACCCCAGCCAGACAAGCGGTGGCTGGGTTTAGGTCTTGGTTCCCGGAATTAAGGCATACTCGGCCAGCGATCAACTCAAAGCCGCAGATAAATCAGAGGGCTTGCATCCAGTCGCTGATTGCCGTTTTTTTCGCTTGGTCAAAATCACCACTCACCCGGTCATACAGCCAGCGCAACGACTTGGCCCCTAAATTCTCACGGAACTGCTGTTCCGCCTCATGGATCACAACCTTTATCAGGCAAGGGCATTTATCGGTGAACAAGGATGGATCATCGACAAAGATGTTCTTTTTTCTGATTTCAGCACATTGAAAGAAAAATGAGGGCCCCTCGACCGCCTCAATCACCTCCCAGAAAGAAATGTCCTCGGCCGACCGAGCCAGTTCATAGCCCCCCTTCACACCGGGAACGGCCCGCACAATTCCGGCCTTACTGAGTTTGGTGAAAACTTTGGAAAGGTAGGTCTCTGTAATCGCGTTCAATTCGGCTATCTGCCTGATCCCTACGATCTTGCCCTTGGGAAGATCCACCAGGTAAAAAAGCGAGTGGAACGCATATTCTACTCCAACGCTGAACTGCATCCTTACTCTCCGTTTAGGTTAAAATTTGAAATTACCCTTCCGGGGATAATTTGTCGTGACAATTTGGTGATCCATGATAAGGTCTATCACAGATACATGATATCTGCAATTAAACTTTCCTACCAGGAGGCAGTATGTTTGACGAGAAATTCAAGGAAGTAGTCAGCAAAGAGGGAGTTGTCGCCATAGTTACTTACGCTGAAGATGAAGCCCACGTGGTGAACACCTGGAACACCTATCTGGTGTTTCCGGATGCCCAGCGGATCCTGATCCCGGCCTGGAAGATGCTAAAAACGGAACAGAAGATAACCAAAAACAACAAGGTATTGCTGACCCTGGGGACCAAAGAAGTGGAGGGGCGCATGGGGCCTGGTACTGGTTACCTGATCAAAGGCACGGCAAGGTTTGTTCGCGCGGGCGAGGAATTCGACCTGATGAAAAGCAAATTCGGCTTCCTGACCCGAGTGCTGGAAGTCACCGTTTCATCGGTGAAACAAACTCTTTAAAATCGAGATTGTCAGCTAGCCAAGAAGCTGAACGGTAAATGCCGTCCGGCTTCAGCTTTTCCTTGCCCCCGGCCCCGTTGGTACAGTTCGTAGGTGCAGAAACGTCGGGTTACGCTACGCGCTAACTCGACCACAATCTACATGCCGATCAGCCGATCGTATTCACTGTGTGTGCCAATCCAGAACCAGACAACGCCGTCAGGAACCATGACACCCAAAGCACGATAGCGGAGGCCGATGCGAACTGACCGGAACTGGGCGATTTGTTTGAAGTGAAGGGACGGATGCCGGAGGTCTTGTTTTAACAGCGCAAAATTTGCGTCGGCCTGCTGCTGGATAACGACTGGAAGGTGGGAATAGCATCCTAGAATCGTGGTGAGGCATGATGAATCAAAGTGGCTTGCATTTACTTGCGCCGTACTGGGCAAGGGCTTCGGCGGCAAAGGCATTGAGTTTGCCGTTGTTGATGTCTGTTACCAGGGTAGTATCCCAGCGCGCTGCGTCAAACTCGTCGAACCAAGAACGAAATTGGCGGAGATCCTGCTCTGGTAGTGTGGCAATCTCTGATTCAAGCCGTTGCAATGATGGCATGACAACCTCCTGTAAAATAATGAGTTATGCGCGAAATATACCATCATTTCGTAACCCCGTCAAACCACGGCTGTTATTGAAGAAAAGAGGGGCAGGTCTTGAAAAGCCACATTTTTGAATATATTTGTGGCATTTCAAGACCTCCGACGCGTGGACTTAACATCTGGCGAGAATGCAATTACGCAAGCATGATGACCTCGTACATTCGCCAACCAAAAGCAGACTTCCCCCCTTCAACCCTTAATTATGCCCTCAGGAGCTGGCGGACGACCGTTTTGAAATGATCAAGACTCACCGGTAAAATTTCAATCGGCACCTGAGTCAGCTCAAAGAAGTCCAGAATCAGCTCCTCGCTCAAGGGTTCTATACCGGTATCAAGAAGTAGGATCTTGTCATACCAGCCGAGATTGATCCGGGCATCTTCCACCGTCCAGAACCCCTCGGCGATGGATTTATTAAACATTTCAATCCAGCCCGGGGTCATGATGGTAGTGCGATTTTCCTGCAGAGCCCGAGCCCTTTCCTGCCCCAAAAAGATATATGGCTCCTAATGAAACTCAGCCAGTCTTACCGGAACATGAGAAAGACAGGCGTTGAGTAATCTTAGCGGAAGCTCTGGTTCCCAGAATCTCCGGTTAAAGCGATAGCAAAATTCATCCAGAT
>Ga0334722_10005850_pt1 | contig 12304 bp, 23 predicted proteins | sample C3_bottom_MG_FD_207210 | JGI IMG/M metagenome (GOLD analysis project Ga0334722, IMG submission 207210) | Sediment microbial communities from Yellowstone Lake, YNP, Wyoming, USA - C3_bottom | ecosystem: Environmental > Aquatic > Freshwater > Lake > Sediment | place: USA: Wyoming | collected...
AAATACCTGTTGCGAGCGATACACGGCACACGGAAGAAGGTGAGGGCGGGACACGGGTATCCCGCTACCCGTGGCAGAGGCTCACAGGGCTCACAGGCCGGCAGCGCCTCAAAACCCCCTCGGAAATCCGACCTTTTGAGGAATCGCCCTGGGTTTTGAGGTAGCAAAATTCGACTCGCGTCGCATTTTGAGGAAGCGCGGTGCTACTCGCGTCGCCATTCGACAACCTGGTACGGCGTGCCGCGACGACCCGACGACCCGACGAGAGTAGAACTACGGTTTCCTCAAAACCCGATGGAAGTAGAACCGCTGAGAACGTCCCCCCGCCAGGTGACGCCAAGATGACGCCAAGATGGTGCAACGCGCATCGGCTTGGCTGCTCTACAGTTCCGAAGCATGCTTGACGACAAGGCCGCTGAAATCTGCTTCGGCTTGAGGAACGCGCTCGATGTCTTACTACCTGAGGAGCCGCGAATTCAGGTCGAGGTTCTACTTCTCGTCGCTGTTCGATTACGACTGGATGCTGGAAGCGATCGGGCGACCGCTTATACGGAAGTTTCGGAACTGTTGCGATCAATCGAAGAACGAGGTCGATCGCCGATGCTGTCGCTCGTCCCGTGATCGCGCGCGAACGCGACCGGAACCGGGCCTGATCGCCTTCTGGACGTACTTATCGAACTAGGGCGAGCCCGGGGTCTTTTCTTGGCCCTCAAGATCTGCCGACCGACGATCTCGGCGAAGTGCCTCGGAGGAAGAAACGCCCGTACACGGCGACGAAGGAAGAATGGGCCGAGCTGGCCCCGCAGCTCCACAACACGACGAAGGAGGAGTACGAGGCGATCGTCAGACGCATTCACACGCTGACGAAGGAAGACTGGGACGAGGTCGTCGGCAACATCACGCGCGGCAGCTACCTCGACAGCGCGCCGTTTCGCAAGAAGGCCGACGAATTCGCGCTCGCCCTGGAGAAGAAGGGCTGCCAAGCGCATCGCGACGCTGATCGACTGGAGGTCCTGAGCTACTTCCGAGAGAAGGCGAAGGACGTGCGCGTGTCCGAGTATTCGCGGAGCGCGCTCAAGGCCGAGCTGGAGGCAGAAAAGTACGACGATCGCTTCTTTCACTTCGTCGACTTCCTGTTTGATCAGCTCGTCGAGACCGGCCTCCGCATGCACAAGCAGCTTCGTCAGCAGGCGGCGACGATCTTGGACACGGCCGAGTACGTCTATGAGGAGCTGGCCGCGCACGAGCGACTCATCAAGGCGATCCGACGCAAGCGTCGCACGTACGACGGCGCGCCGCCGACGCGGCGCCTGATGTCGATCGTATCCCTGATGATCACGTCAGACATCGACCCCAAGGAGATGTCCGAGCAGCTCCGCAAGCGCGGGATCCGCCTGAAGCCTAAGACGCTGAGCGTATACCGCTGGCGACGCATGACCGGCAAGTAACAGAACGATGTTGATTAAGGGCAGCAGCCTCGGTTGCGAGGCCGCTACGAACCGCTCGGCTTCCACGTTCCCCCGTGACTGATCACGGCGTTGCTGTACAGCGTCGGAACTTTATCGTAGCGCGCATGGATCCGCCGCCAGCCTGGCAGGTGATGGTCCATCAGCTCGAAGAATTCAGGATCGTGCCCACTGGTCAGTTGATGGACAAGTTCGTGCACCACGATGACCTCGACGAAGGCCGGTGGCATGTCGGATAAGTCGGCAGCGAACCAGATCTCATGGTCGTCCATGGTCGCCCAGTAGGTCTTCGCGTCTCTGATCTGCCATGTCTGGACGTGGACACCGAGGCGAGGTTCCCATTTTGCAAAAAGACGCCGGATGAGCGCGCGCAGCTTCTTGATCTTCTCGCGCCGCTCAAGAGCCTCGTCGATCTCGCGGCCTAGTTGACGTGAAGGTCTCACGGTCGGCGGCAGACTCCGATGTTCACGGCTGTCCCAGTCGTCGCTGCTTGGCGATCTCGGCGACTTCCTCTGGGGGGAGCCCGCTCTTTAACATTTTGGCAAGCTCTGCGAGTTCTGCATCGATCTGCCGTGGACTCTTCGTGCTGTGCGATCGACTGTTCAACGCTTTCATCGCTACCTCAGCGAGCTGCGTACAGACAGCGTCGATGCGTTCGGCGCAGTAGAGCGGCACCCGTCGAGCAAGATCCTCGGCCACATCGGTCTCGACGTACTGCAAGCAGACATCGCCAACGGGTGCATGGCAATTAGGACAAACAATCGTACGTGGCGTCATTTGAGCTTACCGCTTCTGAGGGCTTCAGAGACTCGGCGGTCGAGTTCCTCGTACTTCTTCCATTCTCTCTTCTCTTCCGGTGACTCTCGAAGGAACAGGTAACCTGCTGCCCCGACCGCTCCCAAGATCCCAAGCGCTACGAGCATGCCCGAACCCTCCTTCGGCTGAGGCCGATCCAGCGTCTGACCCAGCGACACGCCGTACTGTCCGCGTCCGTTCATGATGCTGAAAGTCTACCGCCGCCGGGGACAAAACGCGACTCGTTCTGCCCTAGGCTACTTCTAGCGTAACAGGACGGCATCGATTTCGCCCGTTCTGTTACTCAGACGCGCCAAGGTAACGAAACGCTACGCGACGACGACGTTCTGTAACCGTACTGCGAATTCGCGGTGCGGTTCACGCCATTGCGCCGGTCACAAGGCGAGAGATCATCGACGATCACTGCGACCGTTTTCATCGGTATCTAGGCCGCGTGTCGACGAGTTCACGCGACGAAGTTCGACGGTTCGCCCTGTTAAAGGCGGCGCTACTCGCGGCTGCACGCGCGGCGGTAGAGAAGCTCAGCGACGATCAGTGCGAGGTCCTCTACGTGGAGATCGAACAGCGGCTCGCAGCCACTGTTCGCGGCACGCCGTCAGTTGTGGAACCCGTCGAGGAGCAAGTTGCGCTCGCAACAGAGCCCTCCGAGAAGACGGCGACCGAGACTGATCTACCAATCGTGGTGGTCAAGCGCCGTGCCGCGGAAGACATCGAGCGCGACTACCTCGCAGATCTGATGAAGCAGGCGAACGGCTCGGTCACCGTGGCAGCACGCCTGGCCGACGAAGATCGGACGAACTTCCGACGGCGTCTCCAGCGCGCCGGATTGCGCGCGCGAGGCCAGATGAAGCCTGGCCCCAAGTACACCGATCAGATCCTGAAGATCCTCGACGAGCACAAGATCGGACTTCGCACGTACGAGATCGCGGAGCGGACCGGCCAGACGGTCCCCAACGCGTTCCGAATCTTGAAGCTGCTGGAAAAGCAGGGGCGCGCGGTTCGTCACGGCAAGCGCACGAGCACGCTGTGGACGCTTCCAGGCAACATCCCCACGGCGCGCGTCGAGACTATCCAGGCCGTGATCGTCGACGTGCTCTCGAAGGGTGCGGTTCCGATGGATCGCCGTGTCTTAGAGATCCAGGTCGATCGCATGCTCCGTGAGCAGGGCCGGAAGCTCAAGTCGTCGACGCTCATGTCCGAGATCGGGCGCCTGATCGAGAAGGGCATCGTTGCATGGCACGGCGCGAACGAGCACGGGCCGATGTTCGCGTTGATCGTCCCTCTCTCGGAAGGAGAGTCCGATCTGAACTGATCGTCACTTCGCGGACTTCGCGGCGGCGTTGGCTTTCCTCTCGATTTCGCGCATCGCCACCGACAACATCCACGAGCTGATCCCGAGGCACTCCTTCGCCGCGGCCTCGGCCAGCACTGCCTTCTGGGCTTCGGTGACCCGGATCAGGATCCCTTTGTCCTTGCGCACCGCCTTACGGCGCTCCGGTTCCGGTTTCGCCGTCTTCTTCTTCGCCATGTCCTTGATAGCGCTTGTATATCGAATAGCGCACGGAGTCAATCCCATGAGTTGTCATAGCCATTGGATATACATTGAATATCATGAAAGACGAGATCTCCTCGGACATCCGCTCCCAGCGTGGCCTTGCTCTCGCACGAGCGGAGAAGGACGCAATCAAGCCGCTCGTGGGAAGCAAGTACCTCGTACCTTCCGCGGCGAGCAACGGCAGCCGCTACGTGGTCGACACGCAGGCGGAGAGCTGCTCGTGCTTGGACTGGTCCAAGCTCGGCGGCCACGACCGCCCTCATCGCTGCAAACACATTTGGGCAACCATCCACGTCCTGAAGCTAGCGGATGGAAGCGAGTTGCTCATGTCTGAGCGACCCGAGGTTCCCCGCGAGCCGCGCCCGAAGTACCCGCGGAACCACAAGCTGATCAACGTCTGCCGCACGCTGATTCCGCACTTCGGCCCGCACTTCTGCGAGCTGCTCGTGGACGGGCTCGGGCTGCGCGGACGCGCGGCCGGCGAGAACGGCCGGCCTGGGGTCCCGCTGCGCGACGTGTTCTTGGTCGCGCTGATCCGTGCCTTCGAGAACCTCACCGCGGGCGAGGCCGTCGTCCAGGCGGGGCGCTACTGGAAGCTCGGCCTCATCAGCCTGACCAAGATGCCGTCCTACAACACGCTGCTCCGCGTGTTCGCCGATCCGGTTCACATGGCGATGCTTCACCGGCTGCTCGCGGGCTCCGCGCTGCCGCTCATCGGGCTCGAAGAGGTCTTCGCGGTCGATGGGACCGGGTTCGGCTCTAGCGTGTACGACTGCCATCACACGCAGAAGCATGGGTCCGACGCGGCGAAGCGGACGCCGACACCCCACCACGCGTGGGCGCAGGCCACGCTCGTCTTCGGCGTGCGCACGCTCTGCGTTCCCGCTGCGCAGGTCTCGCAGCAGTGCGGCGAGTGCCCCTTCATGCCCGAGCTGGTTCGGCGCATCGTCGCCGGTGGTGGCCGCATCGTGGATTGGTGCGGCGACGCCGCGTACACCGCCTGGTACAACGTCGTCGCCGTCGAGGAAGCGGGCGGGAGTCCCTACTTCGATTGGCCCAAGGGCGTCACGGGAAAGACGCGGCCCGAGACGCTGGGACGCCTGTACAGCCGGTTTCGCGACGATCAGGATCTGTACTGGAAGCACTACGGCAAGCGGTCGCTGTCCGAGAGTGGCATCAACGTTATCAAGACGCGCTTCGGGCACTCGCTCCGCTCGCGATCGGAGCACGCCATGTACGCGGAGGTGATGCTCCGTCTCGTCGCGCACAACATCGCGCAGCTTATCCAGGCGGTGGAGAAGTTCAACATCGATCCGCGCTACTGGGCGCAGGATCTGATCGCCAAACTCCCCGACTTCGGCACCGCGATGCCTCCCGACAGCGCGCTCGTGCGGCTCGGCGCGAAGGATCCGACGCCGGAAGTGGAGGAGTAACGATGTCGAGCCGTGACAAGCGCCTCCGCGCTCTCTACCACCGATTCCTGGCGGACCAGGACTTCTACAGGCGCTGCTACGCCCGATCGATGGCCGAGGCTGCACACCACGCGCGAGAGCGTGCGCTGCCCGACGTAGGCAACAGCGAGGCACTCAAGATCGACAGTGCTCCTCCGGCAAACGAGGGCGAGTAGCCGTGCCGTACCGCGATCTCTCCCTCGACGAGCAGCGCAACGTGCTCGACACGCTCCGCGCTCTACGCGCGCGATTCGGCAACTGGTTCACCGTCGAGCGTGCGCTGCCGATCTCACACAGCCAACGCGTCGAGATGACGGAGGGACGGACCGAGGTGAGCACGACGATCGCGTTCCGGATCGCCAAGCTTCTGGAGGTGTCGCTCCACGACGTCATCCATGGCCTCGCGCTGCCCAAGCCGACGTGCCCGCACTGCGGGAAGACGCTCTAAATGCTTGAGGTTGAGCAGGATGTTCCTGGAGAAGCTTGAAGCGGATTGCACACGCTGGCAGTCGAAGTTGACGCGTTTCATATTGACGCCGCTCTCTAATGGATATACAAACGATAGCCTGATGCTGCCCGACCTCTCAGGAATCAAGCTTCCGTTGCATTTCACGATCTCGCAACAGCGCACCTCATACGCGAAGGCTCGCGATGGAGAAGAATGGCGGGTACGCGTCGGACTTCTCGACCTAGAAATAACGGGTTTCCCAACGATCGAAGACACGATCAGCCTGCTTCGATCAACCGTCATGACGCATGGGAGACAACTTGTCTCCGTCAACGTCGTCGATCTGAATCAGGGATCTATTGGCCCCATCATGCGTGGAAACGAATGTGTCGCGACCGCTGAAACGCGTTGCTTGACGATCACCGCAGAACCTGCCTCTGCGCTGCGTGAGCTGATCTACGAGAGCTATCTCGTTCGACTGCAACGGCTCGTACTCGATGCCGCCAAACAATGGAGAACGTTTCCAGAAGATACGTCTGCTGAGAGCGCCTGGTGGGTAGCACTCCGCCAAATGGAGAACGCAATCGACGATCTGCTTCGTTGGGAAAAACTGCGCTTATCCGGTTGACACCCAACGAACCCGTTGCTAGTGTGTAGCTCATGCAGAACACCTCCAAAACCAAGAAGTACGCTAAGACCGCGGAATCCGTCGCTGCGTGGCGCGATGCACGCGTGCAGAACTACGCACGTACTCGCAGCCCTGACGCACTCGCTCGCATGGTCGTCGAGCTTGAGGACGACGCCGACCATCCCTGCCTCCCCGAGTTCGAGTTCGACGAGGCGTGGCCGGAAGCTGTCGCTCACCTGAGGGTCAAGTAGTTGCTGACCGCCGACACGATCACGGACGAGCAAATCCTGCGCTTGTACGCCGAGACCACGGCCAACGACTCGCAGACCTACTGCCGCAACGACACGATCGAGGGGAAACGCGCTCGTGATTGCATCGTTGCCCTGCGGATGGGTGATGCTGTGTACCCCGACCCACAGGTACGAGCCGCCCGCGCCCGGCTCGCCGAAACCATCAGTGCGAGGGGGATCTAGATGCGCCTCTCGCCGCGTCAGCGCGAAGTCCTCGGCATCATCGTGGAATTCGACTCGGAGTGCTGGGGTGACGTGTGGTCGCACTGCGACTACCTGAAGTGGGGCGTTCGCGGCACCGAGATGTCCAACTTCGACCGAACCGCTAAGGCTCTTGTGCGCCGTGGTCTCGTGCACGAAGGGGAGTATCGGCTTGAGGTCACGGCGACCGGCCGGGCAGCGATCGGTCACCCGATGGGTTGCGGCTGTGATGACTGCACCGTTCGCACCGGAGAGGCGCATGCGGCCGCGGATCTGGCTTGTGGTCGCAAGTGGACGTGCCAATGCGGTGCATGCAAGCGCGCTCGCAAGATCAACATCGATCGCGCATTCGCGAAGCTCGAAGGCACCGAGGCCAAGCTCGCCAACATCCGAGCGATAAAGGCCCTGTAGCCTATGTGCATGGCCGACAAATTCCCCGAGTCGCTTCCAGGGTTTCAGAAGATGTTCCAGGACGACGCGGCGTGCGCGAAGTACCTCGAAGCGATCCGGTGGCGCGACGGGTTCCAGTGCCCGAAGTGCCAGGCCACCGCCGAGCCGTTTCGATTCGCGAACCGACCGGGCGTGCTGCGGTGCCGAGGCTGTAAGAAAGACATCGCCCTGACCGCGGGGACGGTCATGGAGCGCACGCACACGCCGCTCTCCACGTGGTTTTGGGCGGCGTTCCTCGTGTCGTCGCTCACGCCGGGACTGTCCGCGGTGCAGTTGCAGCGACAGCTCGGGCTCACCCGCTACGAGACGGCATTCCAGATCCTCCACAAGTTGCGCGCATCTATGGCGACCACGAGCGGGCCGATCGGCGCGCGGGTCCACGTCGAGGTTGACGAGACGCTCGTGGGTGGGCGGACGCGCGGCAAGGGCCGGGGTGTCACCGATCAGGTGCGTGTGATCGGCGCCGTCGAGGTCAAGCTTCGCAAGGTCGAGCGCATCGACACGGTGGACGACTACCGGAACGACAAACGGAAGGCCAAGCGCGGCGGGCGTTACGCCGGTCGGCTGCGACTCGCCGTCATCCCAGACAAGACCGCCAAGATCTGCGCGGGTTTCATCACGCAGAACGTCGACACGCTCACCGAGATGGTCGTGACGGACGGGTCGCAGAGCTACGCGGGACTGGCGCGTCTCGGGTATCAGCATCTCGCGTGCCCCGAGCGCGGCGAGCCTGGTGTCAGCGAGGACTACCTGCCGATCATCCACCTCGTGTTCTCGAACCTGAAGACGTGGATCAACGGCACGCACCACGGCGTCTCGCACGACCACCTCCAGGCGTACCTCAACGAGTTCGTGTTCCGGTTCAACCGACGGTTCTACCCGTTCAACGGCTTCCGCTCGTTGCTCGGTCTCAGTGCCACGACGGAGGCGCCTACCTATGACGAACTGTATGACGGCGATTGGATTCATCCGAACACTACCGGCAGGAGCGATGGGTGACAACCGGACAGGCATGGAAAAACAACCGACTGCGTGAGGGTGGTCGTGAAGCTCCGCGCTCCAGCGCCCCAGAAAGAGGATCCCTATGAAGATGCTGCGTGAAAAGATCACCCTGGACAACGAGTACAACAGTGGTGTCAATATTCCCGTTATCGACGATCCCGAAGCTGGTCAGCTTGTCGCTCGCCAGAATCCCAAAGCGCTCTTCCGTCTCAATGAGGAAGTCATCGTAGTTAACGCTGAGGAACTTGCCGTGCTCATCGAGCAGCTTCGTCAAGCGTGTTCGGTCGCACTCGGCGACCTCATCGGGCATGGAATGCCTCCTGACGTCTCCACGGGACGGCTGCTGCAAGCGGCCATCGTCGCCGCTGTGGAGTATCTCACGCAGGCGGAAGCCAAAAGTGGAACGTCGTGAAGATCGACGACGAGATGGATCTGTTCATCGTCGACGCGAAGACACCCTCGCAGAAGCAAGCGGAAAATCTCGTCGACTTCTTCAATAACGGCCCTGGATTTCGCGGGAACCGGCACACGTGGATCGTCGCCAAGAACACTCCCAGGGACATGGTCCTAAAGGGAGGACTCGGCGGGGTGGGCGTCGGCCAGACGTGGACGGCAGCTGCTCCTTCTGACCACGACAATCTCGAATACGCGATGGCACCCGAGATCGCTTTGTGGACACGCCGTGACCTCGCCCGCGCTGCGTGGGCGATGACCGGCATGGAGATCTCGGAGTTTGACCACTGGTGGGCAACGCGCGTCAAGGCAATGGCTTCTGCGCGCCAGGACTGGGGCTGTCCCCCACTGATCCTCGCCATCGCTGCCTGGAATGGCGCCCGCGGTCGAGACTCGCTTGCGGCGATGCCGCCGGATGACGGAGCCGCCTTCGAGCAGTGGTACGGAGGGCTAACCTTCGAGCTAACAGACGAGGAAACGATCGCCAAGGACGGGCCCCGCGAGGCGGTGCTCAAGCTCGTCCGGTGAGTTCGCGATGAAGCGATGAAGCGGTCAAGCCAGGTTACAGAACGACCTGTTTCAGGCGCTTTTTGTTATCATGGGCACGGATGAGCAGTCGCGAAGTCGAAGTCGACGCCGATACTGCTGCCCAGCTAATCGGCACCCTGGCCAAGAACCCCGTTGGCGCCGTCCGCGGCCTCGTCGAATCGGCGCTTGCGATCGTCGCGCCAGCGCAGCGGCGACTAGGCCGCATTGCGGACGGGGAGGTGCCATCAGATCCCGACGTGCTTCGCGAGTGCCTCTACGACCTTGAGCATGCTCGCCAGCTCTTCGCGACAGCTTCCGAGGCACTCCGCATCGCTATCGAAGATCCGCGACCTACGGCACCGGGAGGCAGCACCTGATGCTCACGACAAGCAAGAGGAAGGAACCGACTTCGTGACGACGGAACTTGAGCAGTGGATCGACGAACTTCATCGTCAACGCCTCCGACGCGTGATCCGCGACTTCTTCCGGGACAAGCCGCCCGGAACAACCATCGAGCAGCACGACCTCGACGAGTATCATCGTCGCCTACAAGAGGCAGGCAGCAGGTCCAGATTTCACGGGAGCGCGACGAAATGACCCGGTTTCCGCCCTACGTCGCGCCGTCGCCGATGGAACTTGAACAGCGGATCGCTGAGACACGCGCCGAGACGCTGCCGATCGAGCGACAAGTCATCGCTGAGCATCCGACATGGAATGAGGAGCAAGTCGTCGCAGAGACAACTCGCCGCTGGCTTCGAGGAAATATTCGCCGCACGATCGCGGCTGCTCGTCCATCGTGGACCAACGAACAAATCGACGCAGAAGTGTCTCGGATCATGCGCGACGGGGTTCGTTAGATGACGACCGAATCGACCGCAGTGGAAGCGACGAAGCCGTTCCGCGTGGCGAAACTGAGCGGCGTCTTTCTGTGGAAGATCCGCGACTACTTCGGAACCTTCGAGGAAGCCCACGCGTTCGCCGAGGCAGGTTTGAAGCACGAAGGCGGTCGTTGGCGCGTCGGCAAGGACGGCCACGACGTCTGGAGGTCGTGGTGAGCGCGCCGAAAGACGAAGTCGCTCGCTTTGCGGCAATAATTGACGGCCTTGTCGAGCACGTCGAGAACGCGCCAGATCAACAGATCCTCGATGACGCGGTAGCTGCGGGCGTGGACGTAAAGGCAGAAGGCGCTCGCGTACGGGCGCTATTGGCTGACGCCGTGTCGCGCGCTAGCGCTTCGTTACCTCACGAAGCGCACACCCAGGCAGGAGGCATGATGAGCCGAGACGGCGGAACAATGAGCGTCGATCTTACCGAGGTCTTCGTGAAACAGCTCAACCAGCTGATCGGCGACATCGTACGTGAAGGTGCCACGACCGCGGGCGTTGCTGGCGCGCTGATTGGAGCGGGTGTCGAATTATTCATACGATCAGGCACACCTGACGAAGACATCCATTCCAAGGTCACTCAGGTGCTCGACACGATCGTGCCGCTGATCAGGGAAGAAATTTCGCGCCGGTCGTCATGACGCCAATCGCTACCAATCACGAACATGCTGTGACGGTGAAGCGCGAGCCGTTGATCGTGGAGGTTCCGACCGTGCTCACGCGCATCGAGGCGCAGTTGAAAGCGCACCAATACTCAAGAGTCCGCCGCCGTCACAGGCAAAAGGGAACCGCCCGGCGTGACAAGTAGCCAGCTTCGGAGCTTGAGGTGTGCAATGGAGATCGATCCCTTCGCGCTCGCAAGCGTCCTCGGTGTTCATGTCTCGACGATCTATCGCTGGGAGAGCGTGCGCGGGCGCAAAATCAAACCCGATCCGATCCAGGCGGAAATCCTTGCAAGGCTTGACTGCAAGGTGAGCGAGCATCCTTCAACGGCGAAGGCCCTTGGCCGTACGATCGTCGACGGGCTTGTTGTCGGTGGGACGCTACGCGCGCTTCGTGATCTACTCGCGGCCCTCTTAGAGCGTGATCCCGTGATCCGGTTGACGCCCAATGTGGACTAACGCAACGCCCCGCAAGGACCGTGCGTTCCCGATCTGGGAGCACGGCCATCGCGTGCATGGCTACTGGATTGACGGTCAGCGCATGGGGCATGTCGGCCTGTCCCCACGTGGCTACAAGCGCGTATATTCGTGGGGCATCGACGCTGACCCAAACCTTCGAGGCGAGGAGCCTACGTTGCGTGCAGCCAAGCGACGTGTCGAGGTCGCATTTCGTCGCGCGTACTCGTGGATGTATCCCGAGAGCCGTGAGCGGCGAGGCTTCTAGTGGGCGACAAGGGATCTCTCCTGCCATTGCCGACTGAGCATGCACGCATTACGAACATCGGATGCGCCCACGATCCTCGAACCGCATGCCGCCCGTGGGCTCGAAGCACGTCGTGACCATCCATGCCGTCGCGCGCATGCTGGGATGGACGCCAGCACGCATTCGTAGGATCGACGATGTCCTCCGCCCGACCCGAGCTGGTACTGCGAACGGCGAAAGGCTCTACGATGTTGATCGGGTGCTGTTTCTCGTCGAGACGATGGACAATGCGCCGCCCGTTCCAGCCCCGATCGTGATCAGCGCGGCCGAGTACAAAGAGCTGCGCCAGCGGTGGCGGGCACAGCGGGGTACCCGCGCACCCCGGCTCTCGCGCGCCACGCGATCGTGATTTTCGGGACACTGGGTCGAGCGTGACCCGGATCGTGATCACGTATTTAGCTCGGCGCGATTCCTGTCGAGTTTTGAGGAAACACGGTGCGATTCCCGTCGATACCCGGTTCGAGTGCAGTCGGAGCAGCTCGCGCGTTCAGCGAATCGACGCACGTGGTTACTGGACGTTGACTGGGGTTTTGGGGAACGCGTTAGGGTATTGAGGAACCGACCCCTTTTGGGGCGCAGCCTCACAGGCCGCTAAACCACATGATCTCGCCCTGGGGACCGTGGATCGCGACGTAGTGGTCGACGATCGGGAGACCCTCTCGGCTCGGATGAGGATCGTGCACGATGATCCCATCGAACGCGACGCA
>Ga0334722_10005851_pt1 | contig 12304 bp, 15 predicted proteins | sample C3_bottom_MG_FD_207210 | JGI IMG/M metagenome (GOLD analysis project Ga0334722, IMG submission 207210) | Sediment microbial communities from Yellowstone Lake, YNP, Wyoming, USA - C3_bottom | ecosystem: Environmental > Aquatic > Freshwater > Lake > Sediment | place: USA: Wyoming | collected...
ATTTACTTGCAATAATCTGCAGTCCGCAGTTATCTTGTCTCCTTCAGAAACCATTACTATATCTCCGACGACAACATCAGACGATTGAATCTCAGAAATTTTTCGTTCCCTCATAACTTTAACTTTTGGAACAAGAAGTTCCCTCATTTCAATAATTATTTTTTCTGCTTTATACTGTTGGAAAAATCCCATAAATGAATTAATCAATACTATAACCATTATTACTGCAAAATCAACATAATGTTTTATAAAAAAAGAAAAAACTGCAGCTGCAAATAAAATTATTACAAAAACTGATTTGAATTGTTCTAGAAAAATGGACAATGGGCGCATTTTTGAAATCTGTTTGATTTCATTTTTTCCATATTTTTTTAATCTTGCAGAAGCTTCTTTCTCACTAAGCCCATTCTCGCCTGTCTTTAACTTTTGCAAAACCTCTTTTTTATCTAATGCATGCCACATCTGAATATAATATTTACAAGAAAAATCACTTAATAAAATTGTTGATAAAATTTTTTTTTCGTTAGGAAATTCTGAAAGAATTTTCTCCGCAGTTTACGAGGACAATAACAAACCTGAGAATTATTTTCAGTGTAGACTCGAAGGTTTGCTCATAAAAACCAAAAAGCTACCTTTAATCTTCCTCGGCTCTGTTTTCTGTTAAGCATCTCAACAAATGTTTAGGGCTGCTTCGATCAGGACCTGACCCGTTTCGCATCTGCAAGATCAAAACAGGCAAAGCGTCAACGTCCGAATAAAGACTCCTTGACATTTAATCACTTACCTTCTTGCAGTCTGCATAAAGCTCACTTGCAAACAGCGGAGAGCTAACCCGCCAACCTAGTCTACTATTATATCACAAAATTAGAATATTTAAGGGTTTGGTTTAGGATTTTTCATTTGGTCAATAACGTCTTCAGAGATAACTATTGCTTCAAGTTGATTTGTCTCTTCCCTTATTGCTTCCAGCAAAGATTCAATTTCCTCAATTCTTTGAAAAACTCCTTCAGAATATTCAGTCACATTTTTTATTATCCCAATTTTGTTTGTAATATCTTTTCTTTTTAGAATTAAATCACACACAACATCTAAGGTTCTTAAGACATACTGATGTGCTTCTTCAATATCTGAGCTTTCAAGTTTTCTACCTATAAGACCAATTTGCTCCCCTATTCTATAAATAATTTCCCTCTCTTTTTCAGGAATTCCTGCGTCTTCTATTTCATTAAATCTTCTTTCAATATATTCATACGGGTCTTCTTCATCAGGATATTCCATTTTGATATTAGTTTAGTGTTTTAACAATTTTCTTGTGATAAACAAGCTTTCAAGGAAAATAGTATCTTCTCTAACTTCTTCTAAAGTGTTATGGAGTTCATGTAATTGTGCCAGTACATAAGTAGAATTCCGAACTAATCTTTCCATAACCTCAAAATCTCTTTCACTAACATCTCCGCTTTTTGCATATTCACTAATTACTTGCAATGCTTGACTAAAATAATCCGTAGAATCTTCGGGATAAAAAGATTCAATTTTTTCATAAATACCTTTTGTTCTGAGAATTAATGAGCATAACCTTCCTTTTTTCTCAAATGGCAAATTGGAATCTAAAATTTTTTTCTGTTGCCTTTCAATAAAAACATAGAATTCTTCTTCTTTTGATGTCATTTTCTAAATTACTGGTCTTTCATACCCTTAACAATTTTTTCAACTGTCATATTAACATCACTAACTTTATCATGAAGCTCATTAATATTTACTCCTCTATTTCTAAGGTCTCCTTCTCTTTCACTTAATCTTTCTTCAAGATATTTTTGCTTTTCTCTTATCTCTTTAATTATCTCTCCAGTTTTTTGGACATTTTGATTTGTGAGATAAACATTGGTTGCAGTTTCTTCTACTAGAGGAATAATTTCTCCGACAGTTGAAAGTAATTCTGCAAGGCCATTAAACATGCCTTGAAAAGCAGTTACAAATTTTTTAGTATTACCAACAAGGTCAATCTGTTTTTGTTCTTCATATCTCTGCGCAGTTTCATAAATTATAAACCATAGATTCTTTTTCTCTTCTAAAGAAATTGGAAAATTATCTGTATAAACTACTTCATGCAAATTACTAGAAATTTGATTATAGAACTCTTCATCTGTTTCAGGATAATATCCGCTCATCTATTTTTTATAACCTCGGAGTTTATAAGAATTATTGTCCTTTGTTAATATTGTTATTAATCAAATCTACAGAAATTATTTCATAACCCTCCCCTTTTTTTTCGTCAGGGTAAATTGTTAATCTTATATTTTTTTCGTCTTCCAATGAGGTTATATTGCCTTTTTTTAAAGCATCGAATATCTGACTGCTTGGATATAACGCTCCTTCTTTATAAAATTCATCAATAACTTTTAACTCAAAATCACTATAAGGTTCTCCGTTATTTTTAGGGAGGCGAATTGGGATAGGTATAGGCGGAAATTGATAAATTTTGCTCTTTGTAAAATTCAAGTCTGGAATTAAAAAATTATATTGATAATCTATTTTAGCATTCATTTTTATCTTTTCTTTTCCTTTGAAGATTTCTATTTTTTTATAAGGAATCTCCGCACTATTGCCCAATATTTTAATTATTTGTTCTTGCTCATTAACATAAATTATTCTTCTTCCAGGATAATATCCTTTAATTGAAGAAGTCTGAGCGCTTAAATCAAGAGGAAAAGATAAAATGCCAATTAATAATAATTTAATTAGTCCGTTTGAGAATTTACTTTTCATAATTTAAATAAAGGATTAGTTTCTTTATTATTTTTAAAAAAATTATATTGGGAAAATTTTCTATTTTCCTCTTCTTCTAACAACAACTAAAACTATTGTTCCAGCAACAACAATCATCAAGAATAAAATTGCAGGAACTCCTGCTCCAGAATTTATCAATCCAGTAACTGCTCCTGTTAAAGTGCTAAAGAAATTATTATTTTTTGGAGTTTCAGTTGGAACATCATTTCCTAATGGAGTGATTTGATTTGCTGAACTTTGAGTTGAATTATCAATTGTTACACTACCAGCTGTTGCGTCCCATCCGTTTCCTGAAGAACTTGATGTTGTTTCTCCAATCATAAATGTTGAAAAGTGTGGGGTTGTTGCAGTGTAAGTATATTCTGTTGCAGTTTCACCGTCATAATGTGTTGCAAGTCTTGTCCAACTTGTTCCTTCCCATACATATAAGCTTACTCTATTTTTATCAACTCCTGTTTTATCAATTGAAAAAGAAATTTGTGCTCCTGATGATCCTGGCTGATTATCTACACTTATAACTAGATATTTTAATCCTTGAGTGTGACTTAAAGTATTTACCTCTGAAGGTTTAACATCAGAAACTTGAATATTCACAAGAGTGTTTATTGGTAATCCAGTAATAGAACTAACTACTTCTTTAACTCCGAAATCAGAAGGAACATAAGTGTCTGTTGTTGTATGTTCTCCAGCTTTATTAACTATTCCGCTTAAAACAAGAGTTATTGTCTTTGTTATTGGAGTTGTATCACCAACCAAAGGAGTGATTGTTACTGGTATTTGATAAGTTCCGTCTTGGAATGATACTTTAGTTAAATCTACACTAACATCATAATTTACATTTGTTAATACTGCTTTAGTAAATTCTACTTCATTAACATTATAACCTAAGCTATTTAATGTTGGAAGATAACTAGAAAGTGAAACTGATGGAAGAAGATTTTGTTCTATTACATTCTGAACATTCATAGAATTAACTCCTCTTGTTATTGCTTCTCCGATTTTATTTTTATATTCACTTGGAACAGCACCGAATCCTGCGCTATATCCGAATGTGTAAGTAACTCCATTCTTAACAAAGTAAGAATTTCCTTGTGCTGGAACTGGAGAAGGATTTTGTGAAGCTAAGTTTGTTAATATTGAATTATCTGCATTAATGTTTGAACTTGTAAAAGAATAACCTAAATAAGAAAAGATATTATCAAGAATAAGTGAAGTAACAGAATCTGATTGAATTTGAACATTAGAAAATGTGGGATAAGTTGCACCATTGCTTAAATCTGCTCTTAGATTAATTCCGTTTAATAATCCAGAGAGAGAAACTCCATTAATTGTCACCCCGTTGGGTAAAGGAATATTTTGATTATCAAAACTTAATCCTGCAGTATTTATAGAGAAAACATCAGTAGTTGAATCTTGAGTCATAGTCAAAGTCATATCACTGCTTGACATAAATTCTTGCAAGGATGTCGCGCTTGCGAATCCAATTAATAAAACTGCTGAAACTAAAAATAAAAATGTTTTATTCATTTTCTTATATCTGGGTATTTTTATTGGTATTTAAATTTATTTATTTAAGGAGAAACACTAAATTGTTCGGAATTTAATGTTACTTGATAATTATTTCCATTCATTGAATATCCTGCAATTGTTTGTAAGTAATAATTTCCCGCTTCTTTCAGTTCTTCTCCTGGGTCAGGGATATTCAGCGAAAGTCCATTTAGAAAAATCCTAGGAAGAATATCCCCCTTCATTTTTTCAGATTCTATATATACATTAGAAACAGTAGTGGTTACAGTAGTATCATGATAACTTAATTTTATAGTTCCCATTTCATGTAATTTAATCAAAAAATCATATGGAAATTTTTTATCAAAAATTAATGTTCCATTTTCTTTAATTAATCTATATTCTAAATTTGGACTTGCGCTTGAATTAGTTACTGTTATTTCATTCGCAGTATTATTTTGAACTTCAGCAGAAAAATTAAACTTGTCCCCCACTTTATAAGAAGGTGAAAAATCAATCTTTGCGGTTAAATCAGTTCTTTCAAGAGCACTAATCTCTTTACTTGTTTTTGTTTCTCCACTTTTATCATCTTTTACTATTCCGTAAATTCTTGCATTTCCGACGCTGTTAAAAATTTTATTTACACTGATTTGGGAATTAGAAAAACTTCCGTCAGAAGGAATTGTTTCATCAATTGTCCCATCTTCTCCAACATCAATTTCTAATTTATACCCAACTACTATTCCATCAGAATCTGTTCCATTAAGAGAAATATTTGTTGTTAAAGGATATTGCCCTGAACTTGGACTTACAAAAAGATTTGCAGTTGGAAGTTTATTTACTAAACCAGGTTCAGAAATTGGCGGTTCTGAAACAATCACTTCAATATTTCTTTCGCTTTTTAATCCCCTTGCATCTTGAACTGTTCCATAAACAATACTATTTCCTGTAGTGAATGTTCTTGTTATATCGATTGGAGTATTAGAAAAACTTCCGTCAGTAGGAATTGTTTCATCAATTGTTCCATCTGCGTTATTATCTATCTTAACTTGATATCCCATTGAATCATTATCTTCATCTGTTCCATTAAGAAGAATATTTGTTATCAAAGGAGAGTATCCTGATTCGGGGTTGATTACAAGATTTGCTCTTGGAGAGTGATTTGTATTTGGTTTAATTGGGTCTGGAAGTTTTGGATTCAAAAAATTATTTAATAAATCACAACTTGTCATAAATAGTAATGGCAAGACCGCAACAAATCTTCTCAATGTTTTCATTATATTCCTTAAAAAAAGATATTTTTAAACTCTTCTATTGTTCCCACTTGTAAGTAACTTCCCAAATCACGAACTTGTTTTTCCTAATTCTTCTTCTTGAAGATATTGATTAAATAAATCATCTAATTTTTCCAAGGATAAATCTGGAATTTTATCTCCATCCATATCTAAAAATATTTCCTCTGGGGGTATTGCTTCATTATATTCTTCGAATTTTTCATTATATTCATCTTTGTTTTTACAGTCTTTATTATACCAGATTCCTTCAAATATTCCATAAACTGTTCCAACAGTAACACTTGTTATTCTTGCTCCTTTTGGAATAAATTTGTATCTGTCGGTTTCATGCGGAAATTTAAAATCTTGGGAATATAAACTTAAAGAGCTCAAAGCCAACCCGCCTGCAAGAATTAAAGCTAAAGATTTTTTCATTTTATAATTTTATAATTTTATAATTTTATAATTTTATAATTTTATAATTTTATTATATAGACTTTTTTAATAATTCAATTCGCTGGATATATTCATCGTATAATTCTTCCATTTCCGACCAGGATAAATCAGGAATATTATCATAATCAAAATCTAAAAATATTTCATTTTTTGGAAGCATTTCCCCCTCTTCTTCAAATTTTTTTTGATAATCTTCGGGAACTTTGCATTCGGGATCATACCATGTTCCGAGTAAACTTCCTTCTTCTGTTTCAACAAGTACATGAGCTATTGGTGCTCCCAAAGGAATAAATTTGAATGGATCAGTCTCATGGGGTAGCTCAAAATCCTGCGAAAATAATTTTAAAGAACCCAAAGTCAAACTGCCCGCAAGAATTAAAGCTAAAGATTTTTTCAATTTAGTTTTTTAATAACTTGAACTTTAAAAATATCATTGTATAAAAATGGATATATCCTATTATCTCCCTCAGCGATTTATCTCTTTCCATAAAACTAATTTCCCAAGTCCATCTCTTAAAAATAAAGTATCTCCTCCCGCAGTCCAGACATAATCTTTGTCTTTCCAATACAAAATATTTCCCGTGTTTGTTTTATTTTCAACAAGTATTTTCACCTCACTATTTTCTTTCAAAATAAAATTTGGAAAAATAAAATTTTTCCTTCCCTCATCTTTGATATTCCATTTTGTTAAATCACAATCAAAACTGCATCCGTTATAAAAAATAACTTTCTGTTCTTTAACATTTAATTCTTTTAATTCAATGCATTCAGCACATTTATTTCGCGATTTCTCGCACAAATTTTTCCCGTTTGCAAGGCATTCATTCCACGCGTCTTTTAATTTTGAACTATATGCATCATTGCCGTAAATGTAAAAATTTGCAAATCCATTTCTCACTTGCTCAACATTAATATTTTTTCCGTCAAGAATTACATAAGCAAGAGTTCTTCCGTACAAATCTTTTTTCTCTTTTCCATATTCCAAAGTTATTGTTTTATTGAATACAGAATTATTCATGAAATCTTTTGCTTCTTGATAATAAAATTCATTTTTTTCAGGGGTATTAATTCCTAAAAGTCTTACATGACTATTATTCCAAACAACAATCGTGTCCCCGTCAATTACTCTTTGAACAATTCTGACCTCAGAATCTTTTACAAATTTAGTAATCTGTCCGTCTAAAGAATTATAATTTATCGCTAAAAATAAAAAAATTAAGAAACCTAATAAAATTACCTCTTTCTTTTTATCCATCTTCTTTAATACCACAATCAATTTAAATAAATTTTTGCAATTTTTCTTATGAATGAAGTTATGCTCCTTGCAGATCCTAAATCAAATGCCTGGGAGTTTGCTAAAAAAATTCAGGATTATATTTCTTCTGAGAAAAATAAAATTTTTCCTCTCGCTGAAGTTTCAATTGAAAAATTTAGAAATGGAGAAATTGATATGCATGTTGAAGAAAATATGAGAAGAAAAGAAGTTTATTTCATTCAGGATTCAACAAAAAATCCTCAGCAGTGGTGGGTTGAACTTTTAATTCTCAAAGATTTGCTTCTTAGTGCTTCTGCAGATAGAATTGCATTTGTTCTTCCAAATGTTCTTTACAGCAGAAAAGACAGAAAAGAGAGGCCCCATGTTCCAATTTCAGCAAGAGCATTAGCACAATCTCTTTCGGGTGGACTTGGAAGAGTTATAACCATGGATATGCATGCAGACCAGATTCAGGGATTTTATCCTGCGAACGTCCCGGTGGACCATCTCCATAGTTTTTCAGAAGTTGTAAAATATGTTCAAAAAAATCCTCTGTGTGATTTGGAAAAATTAGTCGTAGTTTCTCCAGATACCGGCGGAGTTGGAAGAGCCAGATCTTTTTCAGATAGATTAGATGTAAAAAACCCATTCGCAATAATTTACAAACAACGTTCAAAACCTGGAGAAATTGGGGAGATGAAATTAAACGGAGAAGTGCACGGATTAAATGCCCTGCTTATAGACGACATTATTGATTCGGGAGGAACTTTATCCGAAGCTGCAAAGTTATTAAAAGAAAAAGGAGCAAATGAAGTTTATTGTTACGGAACCCACGGCATTTTTTCAAAAGGGACAAAAGAACTCTGCGAAACTTTTAGCCGAGTCATGACAAGCAACACTCATAATCTGAAATCTGAAGGAGTTGAAATAATTGATATGAGTCCAATTTTTGCAGAAGCGATTTATAGAAATCATAATGGAGAATCTATCTCTGAATTGTATAAATAATCCCATGAAAAAAACATTAGCTGCTTTAGCATTAGGAATTGCATTATCTACTTTCTCTACTCCAAAAGCTTACGCCTCTGCTCCGATTAGTCTTCCAAAAAATTTATTTTCCTGTTCTAGCTCGGCTACTTCAGAAAATAAGTCTTCTTATGAAGAGAGCTCTTACAAAGAATCAGAAAAAATTATTTTATATCTTTTTAATAATCTTAGTCTAGTTCGGGAATTAAACTTTGAAAAAAAATGGGATATGCAGAGAGGATTAGAGTTTGGTTTGGGAGTTAAATTTGATTATGAGATTCAGATAAATCCGATTAAATTTAACCCTCTTTCTTTTCATTTAAATTTTTTATTTCAATATAATTTTTAATTTAAGAAATAAAATGCGGGTGAAAGGAAGCTCGCAAGCCCACTCGAAGTCATAAATATTAACTGCTTCTCGTGAACATTGCTCGTCGAACATTCGTATGTACTAAAAGAAAAAAATTATTAAGCGACTCAAATATTATCTTCGATAATATAATGCGGGTGAAAGGGTTCGAACCTTCGTAGGCACTAAGCCACAGGATCTTAAGTCCTGCCCATTTGACCACTCTGGCACACCCGCGTAATTTACTAACTGATAATAACAAAAAGAAACTATATAAAAACCTTTAGAATTTATTTTTTCCGCGCCTCAATAGCTCAGTTGGTAGAGTGCCAGTTTCGTAAACTGGAGGTCGAGAGTTCAATCCTCTCTTGAGGCTTTTGCGTAGCAAAAGACTCCATAAAAATTTCATTGAATTTTTAATATCGGCTTAGAACGAAGTGAAAAGCATCCAAAAGAAATTTCAAGATTTAATAAGAAGTTTCTTTTTTCGGCTTTTGCGTAGCAAAAAACTCCATTAAAATTTCTTTTTTTAGTCTAATCTTTTTTAGTTTTACTTAACCAGAAATAAGGCTGATTTCTTTTTTGTAATGCGCTTTCCAGAACTAAACATCTGTTTTCAACAAGTTCAAAATGTTTATAATTGCAATATCTCTCGGGGCAACATTCATAGAATTCACATGTGACATTCCCTTCGGGAGTAAACTTGATGTTAGGAACGAAGTTTGCTACACTTTCTGATAATCTGTTCATGACTAATCCAGTTATTTAATCTTGATAAATATTATTGTTTTTCAGAAGTCTTAATTTTTACACCGAGTTCTTCAAGTCTTTTCATATGTGCTTGCATGACATTTTCAACTTGTTGAATTACTTTTATCAATTCATTTCTTTCGTTAATCAAAGTGTTCAATGCTCCTTGATGAAAACCTATCTCTATCTCTTTGGAGATACCTTGTTTGTCCATTTCTTTTGAAAGTTCAGGTTGTTTGTTATTTTTTTCTGCAAGAGCTTTCTCAAGAGTGTCTTTTTTTATTTCCATGAATAAATTATAAAATAAGAATTAATAAGTTTTGCTATTTTCTCGCAAAAGCATCTTTTATTCCTTGTTCTCTTTTTGCTTTTTTCATCTTCAATTTTTTATTTTCTATTCTTTTTTCTAATCCTCTTTGACAAATTTTTGTAGCACGATTGTAATTATGCCTATCTTGATATCTTCTTGAAAGATAATCTTTATTCAACTCTGAATGCGGAATAGGATTTCCTCTTGGAAAATTATTTTTAAGAATTGTTCCGTAATAATTTTTTTCTTCAGTTCTGTACGAATCTGATAATAACATTCCAAATACTTCGTTTCCGATTATTCCGCATGCAGAATATAAATCAATTAATATTAATGAAGTTCTAAAGTTCATAAATCCAAAATACCAAAATTCTTTTTTAAATATTTATATATTTTTTCCTAGAGGTTTTCTACCATGTTAGGTTCTTTTTTCAAAAGAACCCACTTTTAAAAAATCATGCGCACTCTTTCCCGCAATCGCGCCTTGGGCAGAAGCAGTTACGACTTGCTTCACTTTTGAATTTGTAACGTCACCTGCTGCGAAAATTCCTTCAACAGAAGTTTTCATCAAGTCATCTACAACAATATAATTTTCATTATCTAGTTTCAAATTCAAATTTTTTATAAATTCAACAAGCGGAGTTGAACCAATTTCAACAAATATTCCGTCGGTTTTTATTTTTCTTTCCTTCCCTTTTTGGCTGATTATTAATCCTTCAACTTTTTTATCTCCCTCTATCTTTTTTGGAAGTGCGTGATAAATTATTTCAACTTTTTTATCGTTTTCAAGTCTCTCTGCATTTACTTCTTCACATCGTAATTTTTCTCCGCGATAAATAACATAAACTTTTTTTGCAAGAGTTGTAAGCGCAACAGCAGAAGTTGCTGCACAATCGCTTCCGCCGACAACAGCAACAGTTTTGCCTTTGAAAAAAAATGCATCGCAGGTTACACAATAACTAACTCCCTTGCCGGTGAAATCTTCTTCCCCCGCAATTTTTAATTTTCTTCTTTCTGTCCCAGTTGAAATTATAATTGTCTTTGAAGTTATCTCTCCTCTTTTTGTTTTGATGGAAAATTCTCCTTTCCTTTTTTCTATTGAATCAACCTCCGACATTATAAAATCAATTTCGTATTTTTTAACTCCGTCATAAAATTGTTTCATCAATTCTGCTCCGCTTCCATAAAATCCGGGCCAATTTTCCAAAATTAAAATTGAATTTGCTGTTCCTCCAATGTCTTTGCTTATTACTGCAGTTTTCAATCCATTTCTTGCAGAATAAAGTCCCGCAGTCAGCCCCGCAGGTCCAGCTCCGATTATTACCACATCATATTTCATAAGATATAAAAACAAATGCAGATTATAAATTTTATGAAGGAGCTGATAATAAAAATTTTAGAAAAAGAACTAAGTTTAAGACCTGCCGAAATTGAAAACCTTATAGAAATTCCACCTTCTCCAGAACTTGGAGATTACGCTTTCCCGTGTTTTATTCTATCAAAAAAAGAAAAAAAATCTCCAGACAAAATTGCAGAGCATCTTGCAGGAAAAATAAAACTGCCAAAGGAAATTGAAAAAATTGTAAGCAAGGGAGCATATCTGAATTTTTTTATAAATAAAAAAATATTGGCAGAAGAAGTAATAAAAATAAATGCAAATTTTGGAAAATCACCGACAGGAAAAAATAAAAAAATTGTAATTGATTTTTCTGCCCCTAATATTGGAAAGCCAATGCACATCGGGCATATCCGTTCAACAATCATTGGAGATTCTTTAATGAGAATCCACAACTTTTTGGGTTATAATGCAATCGGAATAAATTATCTCGGTGACATTGGACTTCACATTGGAAAATTAATTGTTGCTTACGAATTATGGCTAGATAAAACTGCTTTGCAAAAAGACCCAGTTTCAGAATTGTTGCGATTGTATGTTAAATTTAATTCAAAAGAAAAATCAGAAATTACAGAGGGATTGGAAGAAGAGTTTCAGGATAATGAATGGACACAAAAAGCAAAAGAGAAACTTAAACTATTGGAACTCGGAGATAAAAAAACAGAAAAAATTTGGGATGATATTAGAAAAGCATCAGGAAAAGGATTTGACAAAGTTTATGATTTGCTTAATATAAATTTTAATGAAACCGTCGGACAAAGCCAATTTGCCGAGCACGGGAAAAAAATTATCACCAGCGCATTGATGGATGGAAAAGCAAAAACAGAAAAAGACGGCGCAATTTATGTCGAAGTAAACGGGCAGAAAAAATTTATTCTCCGTTCAAATAAAACTGCTTCATACATAACTTATGATATCGGTGCAGCAGTTGAACGTTATAAAAAATATAAATTTGATAAAATGATTTATGTAACTGACTTCCGCCAGAAAGAACATTTTGCACAATTATTTCAGATACTGAAAATGTTTGGTTATGACTTCTCTGATAAATTAATTCATCTCCCTTTTGGAACAGTTAAATTTGGAAACGAAATAATCGCAACAAGAAAAGGAGATATTATTTTATTGGAAGACGTTTTGAAAAAAACAATTGCAAAAGCAGACGAAGAAATTAAAAAAAGAAAAACAAAAGGCG
>Ga0334722_10005852_pt1 | contig 12304 bp, 10 predicted proteins | sample C3_bottom_MG_FD_207210 | JGI IMG/M metagenome (GOLD analysis project Ga0334722, IMG submission 207210) | Sediment microbial communities from Yellowstone Lake, YNP, Wyoming, USA - C3_bottom | ecosystem: Environmental > Aquatic > Freshwater > Lake > Sediment | place: USA: Wyoming | collected...
GCCGTGACGTGCCACGCGCCGGGCTCGCGGACCGCGAGGGCGCGCGCGATCGAGCCACCGATGAGGCCGAGGCCGAGGATCGCCAGGCGCACCACTGCAGCGAGTCTAACGGGCGCATCCCTCCGGCGGATTGGATTCCCGGCGCGCGATGGGCTACGATCGGCGCCGATCTGCGGTGATCGTGGGAGGTCATCGCCAGATCCCAGCTGGGGGCATGCCGTGCAGCGCCGTGAAGCGAACCCGATCCGCGTCCTCCTCGTGGACGATCATCAGCTGCTGACCGATGCCCTCGCGCAGCTGCTGTCCCACGAGCCGGATCTCGCCGTGGCCGGCGTGGCCGGCAGCGTGGCCGAGGCGCGGGCCGCCGCGCGCGAACGCGTCGACGTCGTGCTCATGGACTACCGGCTGCCCGACGGGACCGGCGCGGAGGCGACGCGCGCGATCAAGGCCCGCTGGCCGGCGGCGCGGGTGATCATGCTCACCGCGGTCAACGACGACGAGACGGTCCTCGACTCCATCCAGGCCGGCGCCGACGGCTACCTGACCAAGGACCGCGCCAGCCAGGACGTGGTGGACGCCGTCCGTGCCGCCCACGCCGGGGAGATCCTGCTGCCGCGCGCCGTCCTCTTCGGCATCGCCCGGCGCGTCGCCACGGCGCGCGAGCATGCGACGGCCCAGCATCCGATCGAGCCGCTCACGCCGCGCGAGCTGGAGATCCTGCGCGCGCTCACCGACGGCCTCCCCTCGCGCCAGATCTGCGAGCAGCTGTCGATCGCCCCGAACACGCTGCGCACGCACGTCCAGAACATCATGGGCAAGCTGGGGGTGCACTCGAAGCTGGAGGCGGTCGCCTTCGGGCTGCGACACCGCCTCGTGGAGCCGCCGCGACCCGATCGAACGGCCTGAGGGCGCGAGGCGCTCAGCCCTCGGGGCCCCGCCGCGGCCCCTCGCGCCGGTCGCGGACGCGGCGCTCGATGCCGCCCGGCGGGCCCGGGTCGTCGTACGGATTCTGGCGCCGGTTGGACTGCCGGCGGTTCGCGCCGCGTCGCTCAGGGTTCAGCAGCGCCCCACAGCGCGGACAGCGTCGCTCCTCGGCGAAGAGCGACTCGAGCGGGACCGTCGTGAAGATCCGGCGGCCGCACGACCAGCAGGCGAGCGAGGGCATCGCCCGCTAGCTTCGCACATCGCGCCGACGCCGGGCGGCCCGCATCAGCCGGTCACGACCGGCAACGCCTCGAGGGCCGCCGCGACCTTCTCGGCCGGGTACTCGTAGTCCTCCAGGCGCCCGGCCAGGTGGCGCTCGTAGGCCGACAGGTCGAAGTGGCCGTGGCCGCAGAGGTTGAAGAGGATGACCGTGGGCCGGCCCTCGGCCTTCGCCCGCAGGGCCTCGTCGATGGCGACCTTGATGGCGTGGGCCGGCTCGGGGGCGGGCAGGATGCCCTCGGCCCGGGCGAACCGGACACCCGCCTCGAAGGTCGCCCGCTGGTGGACCGCGCGGGCCTCGATGAGGCCGCGCTGCTTCAGCAGGCTGACCAACGGTGCCATGCCGTGGTAGCGCAGCCCGCCGGCGTGGATGGGCTCGGGGATGAAGTCATGGCCCAGCGTGTGCATCTTCACCAGCGGGGTGAGCTGGCCGGTATCGCCGAAGTCGTAGGCGTAGACGCCGCGCGTCAGGCTCGGCGCGGCCTCCGGCTCGACGGCGATGACCCGATAGGCGGCCTCGCCCCGCAGCTGGCGGCCGATGAAGGGGAAGGTGAGGCCGGCGAAGTTGGAGCCGCCGCCGGTGCAGCCGATGATGATCTCCGGCTCCTCGCCCGCCAGGGCCATCTGCTCGAGCGCCTCCTGGCCGATGACGGTCTGGTGCAGCAGCACGTGGTTGAGCACCGAGCCCAGCGAGTAGTGCGTGTCATCCCGCGGGGCCGCGTCCTCGACCGCCTCGCTGATGGCGATCCCGAGCGAGCCGGGATTGTCGGGCGTCTCGGCCAGCACGCGGCGGCCGTAGTTCGTGTCCGGGCTGGGGCTGGCCACCACGCTGGCGCCGTAGACCTCCATGAGGTTGCGCCGGTACGGCTTCTGGTCGTAGCTGGCGCGAACCATGTAGACCTTGACCTCGAGGCCGAAGAGCGCCCCGGCGAAGGCGAGCGCCGTGCCCCACTGCCCGGCGCCGGTCTCGGTGGTCAGCCGGCGGGTGCCCTCCTCGCGGTTGAAGAAGGCCTGCGGGATGGCCGTGTTGGGCTTGTGCGAGCCCGCCGGACTGACGCCCTCGTACTTGTAGTAGATGTGCGCGGGCGTATCGAGGGCCCGCTCCAGGCGGTGCGCCCGGTAGAGCGGCGAGGGCCGGTACAGGGCGTACGCCTCGCGCACCGGGTCGGGGACCTCGATCTCCCGCTCCGCGCTGACCTCCTGGCCGATGAGCGCCATGGGGAAGAGCGGCGCAAGGTCGGCCGGGCCGATCGGCTGGCCGGTCCCCGGATGGAGCGGCGGCGGGGGCGGCTCGGGGAGGTCGGCGGCGATGTTGTACCAGGCCCGCGGGATGCGGTCCTCGGAGAGCACGAACTTCGTCTGCCTCGTCATCGTCGGGACCTCACTGCGCTGCGGCTGCCGGGGAGGCCGAATCTACGGGGACGGGGGGAACCCCGCAAGCGGGACCGTCGCGAGGAGCTCGTGGCGGGCGCCCTCCCGGCCCAGATGGCTGCGCATGACCACGAGCGCGTCGATCGTCCAGGACGGTCCCTCGTCGGCGAAGGCCTGGCGCAGCAGCGGCGCCAGCGACGCCGGTGCCCGGCGGGCGACCGTCAGGTGCGGCCGCATCTCGCCGGCGGCCGCAAGGTGCGCCAGGCCGGGCAGCGTCACCAGGCGCCCGCGGATGTCGGCGGCGAGCGCCGTGAGCTCGGCCGCTCCCGCCCCGATGCCCAGCCAGGCCACGAGCGGGCGTCCCCGGCCGCCGAACGAGCCGGCCCCGTGCAGCGCGACGTGGAAGGGAGGACGGACGGCAGCGGCGCGGGTCACCGCCTCGATCACGGCCGGCACGACCACGGCACGGGTGTCGCCCAGGAAGACGAGCGTCAGGTGAGCTTGAGCGAGGGCGCTCCAGCGTGCCTGGGGATGCGCCGCGCGGAGGCGCGCGAGGCGGGCCTCCAGCGTCGTCGCCACCCCCGCCGGCAAGGGGATCGCCACGAAGGTCCGCCAGGCCTCCGCGACCGCGTCAGTCGTTGTAGAGCCGCTCCTCGATGAGCTTCTCCTGGACCGTGCGGCCGTTGGGGTCGAAGCAGGAGAACTCGAAGTGCTTCTCGAACTCGAGGTCCACGTTGTCCTGGCCGCCGCGGTTCTTCTCCACCGAGGCCACGATCCAGTCGCGGAAGCGCTGCGCCTGGTACGGGTTGAACTCGATGTTGACCTTGGCCACGATGTGGTACTTCTCGTTGAGGATGAGGATGATGTCGGCCTCGTAGTTGATGGCCGACGAGCCGCGCAGGTGGAAGTTGCGCAGGCGGGAGGCCTTCAGGCCCTCCTTGTCCGCGGCCACGATGGTCACGATCGGGACGCCCTCCGAGAGGGCGATGTCCTTGAGGCCGTTGACGATGAAGGTGACCTTCTCGGTCTCGGTGGGCGGCTCGGGTAGCTGCGGCACCTTCTGCATGTAGTCGACGAAGACCACGAGGCGGCGATCGCCGGACAGGTCGCGGTGCTGCTGGACGAGCGTGCGGATGTTGTCGATCGTGCTCGCGGTCTGCGAGCCGCGCAGGAGGAAGAGGTTCTGGCCGTAGCGAGCGATGCGGTCGAGCGATGGGCGGAGGCGCGGGTTGGCGGCCAGCTGCGGCCCTCCGGCGCCCTCCGCGGCCCAGCTGCCGAGGATCTCCTTGCGCACGTCCTGGATCTTGATCGCGCCCGTCTTGTGGGGCAGGTGGGCGAGCGCCGACTCCATGGCGATGAGCCGGTTGAGCAGGTACTCCTCCTCGTGCTCGAAGCAGAGGTACAGGACGTTGGCCTGACCGCCGGAGGCGATGTTGCGTGCCATCTGCAGGGCCATGGTGGTCTTGCCCGTGCCCTGTGCGCCGCCGATCAGCATCAGCTCGCCGGTACGGAGGCCGCTGCCGATGGTCTTGTCGAGCGGCGTGAAGCCGAGCGGCACGGGCTGGTACTCGCCGATGCGGCCGCCGCTGACCTTGTCGCTCAGGTTCACCAGCACGTCGAGCGCGGAGCGCGGGACCATGCTCCCGCCGTCGGCGTCGAGGCGCCAGTCGGCGTGGGGCACCGCGGACGGCTGGCCGGCCTGGACGTCCGGTTCGGTCGACTCGGTCGTGCTCACGGCCGGATGATAGCACCGGCCCTCCGGCCGCCAATCCACCCGGACCCCACAACTCCCGACACCGAGAGCGGTTTCTCAGTGCGGCAGGGCGGCCAGCGCCTCCCAGTAACGGACCGTCGTGCGCAGGCCCTGCTCCCAGTTGTCGATGCGCATCGACTCGTTGGGGCTGTGGGCCTGGCAGTCGGGGTTCATGAAACCGAGCAGCACCACCGGCAATCCCAGCAGCGACTCGAACGAGGCGGCCACGGGGATCGAACCGCCCTCGCGCGAATAGAGCGGCGCCTGGCCGAAGACCTCCTCGAGGCAGCGAGCGGCCGCCTGCGTGGCCGGATGGTCGATCGGCGTGAGGCTCGCGAACCCGGTGTTGATGAGCGTCAGGTCGGCCGTGACGCCGGGCGGCGCAAGGTCCAGGACGCGAGCCCGGATCGCCTCGAAGATGCGCTGCGGGGCCTGGTCGGGGACCAGGCGGCAGCTGATCTTGGCGTGGGCGCGGGCGGGGATGATCGTCTTCGAGCCCTCACCCTGGAAACCGCCCCAGAGGCCGCAGATCTCGAGCGTGGGCCGGGCGCCGCGCCGCTCGAGGGTCGAGTAGCCGGCCTCACCGAACAGGGCGTCCACGCCCATCTCGGCCATGTAATCGGCTTCGTCGAAGGGCAGACGCGCGAACTCGGCCCGCTCTCCGGCGCCGAGCGGACGCACGTCGTCGTAGAACCCCGGCACGTCGACCCGGCCCTCCGGCGTGTGCAGGCCGGCGACGATCTCGGCCAGGACGGTAGCCGGGTTGCGGACCGTGCCGCCATAGCCCCCCGAGTGCAGGTCCTGACGCGGTCCGGCGACGTCCAGCTGGGCGTACATCATGCCCCGCAGCCCGGTCGTGATCGAGGGCCGGTTGCCCTCGAAGAAGCCCGTGTCGCTGATCACCGCGAGGTCCGCGCTCAGGCGCTCCCGGTTCGCGGCCAGCCACCGGTCGAGGTTCTCCGATCCCGACTCCTCTTCGCCCTCGAAGACGACGCGGAGGTTGATGGGCAGCCGCCCGCGCACGCTCAACCAGGCCGCCGCGGCGGAGATGAGCATGTGCACGTGGCTCTTGTCGTCCGCCGCGCCACGGGCGAAGACGCGGCCGTCCTCGATGCGCGGATCGAAGGGCGGCTTCACCCACTCCTCGGCGGGATCGTCCGGCTGCACGTCGTAGTGGGCGTAGACGAGGACGGTGGGCGCCCCGTCCGCGTGGAGCCAGTCGGCATAGACGACGGGATGGCCACCGGTCTCGGCCACCTCGACGTGTTCCAGGCCGGCGCGCACCAGACGGCCGGCGATCCACGCCGCGGCCTCCCGGCAGTGGCCGGCGTGCTCGGGCAGGGCCGAGATGCTGGGGATGCGCAACAGCTCGACGAAGTCGGCCAGCCGCGCAGCAGCGGTGGCCTGGAGGTGGGCGTCGAGATCGGCCAGGCGGTCGGACACGTGAAGGACTCCTGCACAGCGTCGAAGCGGGCCCAGGGGGCCCGCTCCGCATGACGGTCGGTGGGTCGGCGCCGGTCCCCTAGGCCGGCTGCGGCGAGGGCTTCGGCACCGGGCCGCCGGCGCCCTCCTCGCTGGGTGCCTTCTGCTTCGCGGCGGCGGCCTCGAGCGGCTTCGGCGTCGGGCTTCCGCCCGGCTCCTGGCGCGGGTTGGGCAGGTCGGCGAAGAGCTTCTCGAACTCCTCCGCCTCGATGGTCTCCTCGGCGATGAGCCGGTCGGCGAGAGCCACCAGCCGATCCTTGTGGGCCACCAGGACCTCCATCGCCCGGGCATAGCCACGGTCGATGATGGTGCGGACCTCCTCGTCGATCTGGCGGGCCACGTCGTCCGAGTAGTTGCGCTGCTCGCCGATCTCGCGGCCGAGGAAGACCAGCTCGTCGCGCTTCCCGAAGGCGAGCGGCCCGAGCTTCTCGCTCATGCCGAACTCGGTGACCATCCGCCGGGAGAGCGTGGTCGCCTTCTCGATGTCGTTGGAGGCGCCGGTGGTCGTGTCGCCGAAGATGAGCTTCTCCGCCGCGTTGCCCCCCAGCATGCCCGCGATCTTGTCCTCGAACTCGGACTTGCTCTGGAGGTAGCGGTCCTCGGTGGGCAGGCCCATGGTGTAGCCGAGGGCCAGGCCGCGGCTGATGATGCTGACTTTCGCCACCGGGTCGCACTTGGGCAGGATGCGCTGCACGACGGCGTGACCGCCCTCGTGGTAGGCGATGATCTGCTTCTCCGCGTCGCTGATGATGCGGCTCTTGCGCTCGGGGCCGGCCACCACACGCTCGAGGGCCTCGCTGAAGTCGCCCGTGCTGATGACCTTCTTGTTGCGGCGTGCGGCGAGGATGGCCGCCTCGTTGACGAGGTTGGCCAGGTCGGCGCCGGAGAAGCCGGGCGAGGTCTTGGCGATGAGCTGCAGGTCCACGGTCTTGTCGAGCGGCTTGCCCTTGACGTGGACGTTGAGGATCTCCAGGCGGCCACGCATGTCCGGCCGGTCGAGGATCACCTGGCGGTCGAAGCGGCCCGGGCGCAACAGCGCCGGGTCGAGCACGTCGGGTCGGTTGGTGGCGGCCACGACGATGACGTTGGTGTTCGTGTCGAAGCCGTCCATCTCGACGAGGATCTGGTTCAGCGTCTGCTCGCGCTCGTCGTGCGAGCCGCCGAGGCCCGCGCCGCGCTGGCGACCGACCGCGTCGATCTCGTCCACGAAGACGATGCAGGGGCTGTTGCGCTTGGCCTGGTCGAAGAGGTCGCGCACGCGGCTGGCGCCGACGCCCACGAACATCTCCACGAACTCGGAGCCGGAGATGCTGAAGAAGGGCACGCCCGCCTCGCCGGCCACGGCCCGCGCGAGCAGCGTCTTGCCCGTGCCGGGCGGCCCGACGAGGAGAACGCCGCGCGGGATGCGCGCCCCGAGCGAGTTGAACTTCTCGGGGTACTTGAGGAACTCCACGACCTCCTGGAGCTCCGTCTTGGCCTCGTCCACACCGGCCACGTCCTGGAAGGTGACGACGGTCTTGTTGCCCAGGAACATGCGCGCCCGGCTCTTGCCGAAGCTCATGGCCTGGTTGTTCGTGCCCTGCGCCTGGCGGAGCATGAAGAAAAGGATCGCTCCGATGACCAGGACGGGCATGACCGCGGTCAGTAGCAGGCCCACCAGCTGACCGGAGCCGTCCGGCTCCATGGCCGTGATGGTCATGGCCGCGTCGCACGAAGAGCCGGCCTGGGCGCACACGGCGGCGATGTCCGCCCGCAGCCCCTCACCGAGCTGCCCGGGTACCTGGCTCTCGACGATCCTGGGCTTGCCCGTCGCCGAGTCCAGCTCCTTGAGCGTGACGACGAGCTTGTTGCCCTGCTGGACGACCTTGTCCACCTTGCCCGCGGCGACGCGCGAGAGGAAGGCGTCCGAGCCACCGCTGTAGGGGATCGGTACGGATTTCGGTGTGTCGAAGATGAACATGTAGAGGACGGCGGCGATGCCCACCACGAGGATGAGCGTGAAGATGCCGCTCCTGAGGAACCGAGTGTTCAAGAGATCAAAGCCTCCGGGTCGCATCGCCGCTGCCTCAAGGCTCCACGGCGAGGTACACCCAGTATAGGTCGGCGGTCGCTACATCGACGGGAATGGGGAGGTGGTAGCGGAGGGCGGATTCGAACCACCGACCAAGGGCTTATGAGTCCCCTGCTCTACCACTGAGCTACTCCGCCGCGGTGGGGCCGGGATTCTAGCGCAGGTCGGCGCGGTACACGACGGCACACTCAGGGGCGTGGCCAGTTATTCCAAGTGGATTTGCGAGGCGGCCAACCCGGGTAGCGTCCCCTGTGCTGGCCCAGCCTCGATCCATGGTCGCTGTCGGGGTCTGGCGACGCATAAGCCCCGGCCGGCCCGCGAAGCTCGGGCGCCCCGGTTGGTCTTATCGAGCATCGAGCCCCCAGGGCGTCATCGTATGGTCACGCCGATCGATAGGCCCGGGCCCGACGGCACTCCCGCGGCTCGTCGGAAGTGTTGGGCCCCGACCTCATGCTCGGAGCGAACATAGAACGAGGTCCGGCTGCGGGACCACCACCCGAACGGCGCGTGCCCGCTCCCCTCTGGCCTCCGCGGTCGCCCCGGCTACCATCACGGGCATGGACTACGGCTTGTGCCTCCCCAACGTGCGCGACACTGCGTCCCGTGAGGGCATCGAGGCCGCCGCCGAAGTGGCGGAGAGCCTCGGCTGGTCGACCGTCTGGACGACCGACCACGTCCTCATCGACCAGGGGGACGCCGACGAGTACGGCCGGGTCTACGAGGCCATCGTGACCCTCGTCTGGGTCGGCGCGCGGCATCCGCGTATCCGCCTGGGGACGAGCGTCATCGTCGTCCCGCAGCGGAACGCCGTCCTGCTCGCCAAGGAGCTGGCCACGCTCGATTCGCTGAGCGGGGGGCGGGTCATGGCCGGTGTCGGGGTCGGCTGGAGCGCGCAGGAATTCGCGAACCTCGGCGCCGCCGAGCGCTTCCACGTTCGCGGAGCCTACCTCGAGGAAACGATCCGCCTTTGGCGGCATCTCTGGTCGGGCTCGACCGATCCCTTCAAAGGGCGCTTCCACGTGATCGATGACTTCGCCTTCGGGCCACTGCCCGTCCAGGGGGCGAACCTGCCGATCGTCGTCGGGGGTCGGGCCGAGCCCGTGCTCCGGCGCGCCGGGCAGCTCGCGGACGGCTACCACTCGAGCCAGGCGGGTCCGGCAACGTACGCCGAACGCGTGCCCGTCATCCGTTCAGCGGCCGAGGCGTCGGGCCGACCCATGCCCTGGCTGTCGGCACGCGTCCGCGTGCAGTTCGGCGTCGCGACCGATGCCGGCTACGCCGTCCGCGGCTCGCCGGACGAGATGGCCGCCGAGGTGCGAGCCTTCGGCGCGCTCGGCGTCACGCACCTCGCGCTCTGGTTCGAGGCCGCCGACCCCGTCGAGCTCGTCAGCCTCGCGGAACGGTTCGCCCGCGATGTGGCGCCACTAGTTGAGGTGGCGGCGTAGGCCCTCGCCTGCCTGGCGCGGAGAGCCGGCGGTCCAGGGTGCGGCGGATCCTGCTGCACCGTGACAGTACTACTGACATCCGCGACGACAACGGCACGTCGACGAGAAGTCCACGAGAAGCCCGGCTGCCCGTCCCTATACTCCGCCGGTGACCGCCCCGAACGCTGGCCAGCCGGCCGCTCCGCCCACCGCGCAACCGCGACCGATGGGCGTGGGCGACGTCGTGGACGGGATCATCGAGCTGTACCGGACCCGGGCCCGCCTCGTGCTCGGCATCGGCGCCGTGCTCCAGGGGCCCGTCTTCATCATCGATCTCCTCCTCGGCGCCGACATGGTCGAGCGGCTCTCGGGGATGCTCGGCTTCGACGTCCTCGACCCGCCCGTGCCGCTGCCGACGACGCTCCCAGCCCTGGACCCCGGGGCCGTGTGGGGCTTCCTCGGCATCGCCGGGGCGATGGTGCTCATCGCGACCGCAGCCGGCGGCCTCACGACGGCGGCACTCGCGATCGTCGTCGATGAAACGCGTCTCGGGCGCCGACCGACGTTGCCGGCGGTGTTCTCGCTGGTGCTCCGCCGCCTGGGCGCCCTGTTGGCCACGATGCTCACGGTCGCCGGGGTGATCGCGGGCGCGGTCGTGGGCGGGCTCCTGCTGGTGGCGACGACCGTCTCGCTCGCACCGGACCCGGCCGCGGGCGGCCCGCCCGTGTTCCTGGGCCTCGTCGCCGCGGTCGGGGCCGTGGTCCTTCTCGCCTTCCTGGGGCTGCGCTGGTCGCTCTGGCCGCAGGTCGTGCTGCTCGATGGCGGTGCGGGCATCACCGCGCTCCGGCGGAGTTCCGGCCTGGTGGCCGGCTCCACGTGGCGCGTCCTGGGCTACGTGCTCGCCTTCGGGCTCGCGACCGGCATCCTCAGCCAGCTGCTGGGGCAGCTGGGGGGCATCGTCGTCGGCCTGGTGGCCGGTCCCGTCGGCACGGCCGGCACGCTGCTCCGGCTCACCTGGGCGGCGGCGATCACGATCCTCATGGCACCGGTGGTGCCGGCGGCGATGACCCTGCTCTACCTCGACCTGCGCCTGCGGCGCGGGGAGCCGGCGCCGACCGACTAGGGGCCGAAGAGCAGCGCCAGCCAGTCGTCGAGCGGCGAGCGCGGGCCGCTGCCGGCCGGGTCCTCGCCGAGGGGCGTGATCGGCGCCGGCGATGGCGCGCCGGCCTGGAGGCCGAAGACCCGTTCACGCGGGCCGCCGTAGCCGTAGGCGCGCGCCTGCAGCGTCACGTAGGCGGGCGTCTGGACCAGCTCGAGCTCACGACGCTCGGCCTCGAGCTTCGCGGCCGTCGCCGCCGTCGCCTCGCGCAGCTGCTCGGCGCGTCCCGCCGCTGAGGCGCTGTCGGCGACGGCACGGGCGAAGACGATGACGATCCAGAGGATCACCAGCGCGCCCAGCAATCCGGCGAGGCTGCGCCGCGAGAGGCCGGCCACCGGCATCCGTCCCAGGGGCGGCTCGGGCTCCGGGTCGGCCGGCGGCCCCCCGGGCAGCGGCGCGTCCGCGAACTCCACGGGATCGAACGGGGTGCGTGGCAGGCGGCTCACGAGCGGACCCATCGGCGGGATGGTAGCTACTAGCAGCTACCGTGTCAAACGGCCGGCGGGCGCCGTTGACTCGCCGCGCGAGCGTGCTAGACTCGGCTTCGCTTTCGAACGTGCGTTCGCTTTCGAGGTGACCCGGATGCGTCTCTATGCCAGCGCCACCGTCGCCGAGGTGCTCGACAGCCTGCTCGCCGATCCGGTCGTGGCCGCCGCGGTCGTGGCCGACCGGACCCTCCCGGCGCGCCCCGCCGACATGCGCCCCTTCCCCGACTGGCTGGACGCACGGCTGCGGAGCGGCCTCGAGGGCCGCGGCGTGACCGGCCTCTACTCCCACCAGGCGGAGGCCATCGAGGCGCTGCGCGGGGGGCGTGACGTCTGCGTGGTCACGCCCACCGCATCGGGCAAGTCGCTCTGCTACGACCTGCCGGTGCTGCAGGCGGTGACCGAGGACGCCTCGACGCGTGCGCTCTACCTCTTCCCCACCAAGGCCCTCGGCCAGGACCAGCTGGCAGGCTTCCACGAGCTGGTCGACGCGGCCGGGATCGAGGTCGCGGCGGCGATCTACGACGGCGACACGCCGGCGCCGGTCCGCCAGACGGTGCGTGCCGCAGGGCAGGTCGTGGTGACCAACCCGGACATGCTCCACGCGGCGATCCTGCCCCATCACACGAAGTGGTTCCAGCTCTTCGAGCAGCTGCGCTACGTCGTCGTGGACGAAGCCCACACGTACCGGGGCGTGTTCGGCAGCCACGTCGCCAACGTCCTGCGCCGGCTGCTGCGCCTGTGCGCTCACTACGGCAGCGCGCCGCGCATCATCACCTGCTCGGCGACCATCGGGAACCCCGGCCAGCTGGCCGAGACGCTGACCGGGCGGGCGCCGGTCCTGGTGGACCGCAACGGGGCGCCTGCCGGCGAGAAGCGCGTCCTGATCCTCAACCCACCCGTCGTGGACGCCCGGCTGGGCGTGCGCGCCAGCGCCTATGGGCTCGTGGAGCGAGCGGCCGTGACGTTCCTCCGCGCCGACCGCCAGACGATCGTCTTCGGCCGCTCCCGCACGAGCGTGGAACTGCTGCTGACGCGACTGCGCGAGGCGCTGCGCGAGGGCCGCGGCCCGGTCGGGCGCGTACGCGGCTACCGGGGTGGCTACCTGCCCAGCGAGCGCCGGGCCATCGAGCGCGGGCTGCGCAGCGGTGACGTGCTGGGGGTGGTGAGCACGAACGCACTCGAGCTGGGCATCGACATCGGCCGGCTCGATGCCGCGGTGCTGGCCGGCTATCCCGGTTCGATCGCCGGCACCTGGCAGCAGATCGGGCGCGCCGGGCGCCGCCGCGAGCTGAGTGCGGCCGTGCTGGTGGCCACCCGCGGCGCGGTCGATCAGTACGTGGCCGCCCACCCGGA